>Ga0116134_1001433_pt1 | contig 12091 bp, 10 predicted proteins | sample June2015DPH_19_5_FD_89737 | JGI IMG/M metagenome (GOLD analysis project Ga0116134, IMG submission 89737) | Peatland microbial communities from SPRUCE experiment site at the Marcell Experimental Forest, Minnesota, USA - June2015DPH_19_40 | ecosystem: Environmental > Terrestrial > Soil > Wetlands...
AGCAAGCCTTCTGGTGTGACTCGGATGTAGGCCATCTCGGTGACAATTGTGTCCACGACCTTCACGCCGGTCAGAGGCAGGGTGCATTTCTTCAAGATCTTTGGCTGCCCATCTTTGGTCGCATGTTCCATGGCGACAATCACGCGCCGCGCTCCCGCAACCAGGTCCATGGCGCCGCCCATGCCTTTGACCATTTTGCCCGGAATCATCCAGTTCGCAAGATTGCCGAGTTCGTCGACTTCCATCGCGCCCAGCACGCTGAGGTCAACATGGCCGCCACGAATCATGGCGAAAGAATCGGCGCTCGAAAAATACGCGGTGCCCGCCATTTCGCTGACCGTTTCTTTTCCGGCGTTGATCAGGTCCGCGTCTTCCGAGCCTTCGACCGGATACGGCCCGATGCCGAGCATCCCGTTCTCGGATTGAAGAATAACGTCCATGCCCGGCGGAACATAATTGGCAATCAGGGTCGGCAACCCGATGCCGAGGTTGACGTAAAATCCGTCGCGCAATTCGCGGGCAATGCGCTTGACGATGCGTTCGCGTTTGTCGGTATCCTTTGGGACTTTGGGCAAAGTTGACATAATTCTCTTCGACTCTGGTTCGGTGATAAGGAGAAAGGTCGGGTCGTTAGTCGCTGGTCGTTGGCAAACCTTGGACATCTGCTTCGATTTCCGAACGACTAACGACTACCGACCAACGATTGCTTTCCGCACCGTTCGTTTCTCGATTCTCTTCTCAAACAGCTCGCCCACAAAAATTCGTTTCACAAAAACACTAGGAGTATGAACCATGTCAGGGTCCAGTTCTCCCGGCTCGACGAGGTGTTCGACCTCGGCGATCGTTATCTTGGCCGCGGTGGCCATCATGGGATTGAAATTGCGCGCGGTCTTGCGATAGATGAGGTTACCCCAGCGGTCGCCCTTCCACGCCTTGACAAAGGCGAAATCGGCTCTCAGCGCGCGTTCCATGATGTAAGTGCGGCCGTCGAACTCGCGTGCCTCTTTGCCTTCGGCGACCACCGTGCCAACGCCAGTGGGCGTGAAGAACGCAGGAATGCCGGCGCCCGCCGCGCGAATTCGCTCGGAAAGAGTTCCCTGCGGAACCAGGTCGAGTTGCACGGTGCCGTTCAGCACCATCTGCTCGAGCAGTTTGTTTTCGCCGACGTAGGTTCCGATGTGCTTGCGGATCTGGCCATTCGCCAGAAGCAGTCCGACGCCGAAGCCGTCGACACCGGCGTTGTTGCTGATGGTGGTCAGGTTCTTGACGCCCTTGTGGGCAAGAGCGCGGATCAGGTTCTCAGGATTCCCGCACAAACCGAATCCGCCAATCATGATGGTGGCTCCGTCGAACACGTCCCGGATCGCCTCTTCAGCGCTGGCGACTACTTTGTGCATAGCAGGAGAATTCTATAGGAAATTCGGCTCGCAGGAGAGCGTCAAAACCAAAATCCTCCACCGGGGCCACGGAGACACACAGAGAAAGAGACACAGAGGAAATTCATTTCTTGTTCTTCTCCTTGTCTCTGTGCCTCTGTGGTGGGTCTTCTATCGCTGCGATCTCGACGGTTTCGGTGGAAGGGATGGCTTGCTCTTGCGCAACTCGTGTGCGCGCTCGAATTCGTCCGCCAGTTGCTTCGTATCCAGATTCTCGCGGATGTGCGCAAGCCGTTGCTCCAGCTTCTGCAGCGCGTCGCTAAGGTTCTTGCGGTTGGTGATGGCGACGTCGCGCCACATCGAATACGGACTACCGGAAATGCGCGTCATCTCGCGCAGGGCTCTTCCGCCGATATCGAGCAGGGGCGCGTCGGGACCGAATTCGTCGACCAGCGCGGCGGCCAGTGCGGTTGAGATCATCTGCGGCAGATGGCTGATCCAGGCGCAGAAGCGATCATGATCGGCGGGATCGACGACGGCGATCTTGGCGCCCACCTTTTCCGCGCACTGGATAAATTCTCCGCAGCGTCCGGCGTGAACATTCTGGCCGGGAAGCGGCGTGAACAGCCAGGCCGACCCTTTAAAAAGATCGGCATCGGCAAACTCCACACCGGCGTTCTCTTTGCCCGCCATCGGATGCCCGGCGAGGAATCTGTGCCCCGCGTTTCGTCCGAATGACTTCGCCGCGCGCTCGACCACCTCTGCCTTGGTGCTGCCAACATCGGTTACGAGTGTCTTCGGCGGCAGCGCTGGACCGAGCCGGCCGATCATGTCGAGAATCGGGATCACCGGTGTTGCCAGCACCACCAGATCGCTGCCCCGCACGGCATCCGCGGGGTTGGACGTTCCCGAATCAATGGCGCCGCATTGCTCCGCCTTCTCCAAAACTGGAGCGCGATCGCACCCGATGATGCGTCCGGCAAGTCGCCGCTTCTTCAGGGCGAGGCCCAGCGAGCCTCCGATCAGTCCGGTTCCGATGATGGTGACTTGTTTGAACGCCATAAATTGTTTTTGTCATCCCGAGCGGAGCGAGGATCTGCAGTTTGCGGCAAGCTGCACGGAGGTTTACGCGATCTCGCGTCCCACTGCCGGCGCAATCATGCGAAGCTGATCCATCAATTCGGCAAACTGTTCCGGGTAAAGCGACTGCGCACCATCGGAGAGCGCTTTGTCCGGCTGATGATGAACCTCTATGAGCATGGCATCGGCGCCAGCGGCCGCCGATGCCAGCGCCATGGGAGCCACCTTATCGCGCCGTCCCGTACCGTGCGAGGGATCGGCGGTCATCGGCAAATGGGAAAGTTTATGAATGATCGGAATCGCGGAAATATCCATCGTGTTACGAGTATAAGTTTCAAACGTGCGGATGCCGCGCTCGCACAATATGATTTCGTAATTGCCGCCAGCCAGCAGGTATTCCGCCGAGCACAGAAGTTCTTCGATGGTGGCCGCGATGCCGCGCTTGAGCAGTACCGGCTTGCGCACCTTGCCCAGTTCGCGCAGCAGATTAAAGTTCTGCATGTTGCGCGCGCCCACCTGGAAAATATCGACATAAGGCAACATCAGCTCGATCTGCGAAATCTCCATGACTTCGCTGATCACCAGCAGCTCGAACTGGTTGCCCGCTTCGCGCAGCAATTTCAGGCCGTCAACGCCGAGTCCCTGAAATGAATATGGAGAGGAGCGAGGTTTGAAGGCGCCGCCGCGCAGAACACGCGCTCCGGCTTTGGCGATCAGGTCGGCAACGGTGAACAGTTGCTCGCGGGATTCGACCGAGCAGGGCCCAGCCATGACGACAATCTTCTTCCCGCCAATTTCAATCCCATTGGCAAATTTGACGATGGTGCCCTCGGGACGGAAGTTGCGCCCAGCCAGCTTGTAGGGTGAGGTGATGCGGTGAACTTCCTGCACCCCCGCCATCATTTCGACTTCGCGGGTGTCGAAATCATGGGGAACTCCGACTCCGCCGAGAACCGTCTGCCGCGCTCCGGTGGAACGGTGGACTTCAAAGCCGAAGTGAACCAGTTGATCGATCACCCGCTGGATCTGATCTTCACTGGCCGAATCTTGCATTGCGACGATCATGAGTACGCTCGTTTTGCCCAACCGGAGGCGGTTGAAAACGTCACGGCCGCGCGGCTGAAGGTTCTAGTCCTCGTATTGCGAATCAATTTCGGTGTCGTGGCCCGCAGGTCCGTCATCGGGAACAATTTCGTGCTTCTGGATGCTGCGCATCACGTCCATAATTCGTTCGTAGATCTGCCCGAGATCGCGCTCGGCCAATGGACCGGTGTTGCTGCGTTGCACATTGGCAATCACCTCGCGCTCGCGCTCGGGTTCGTAAATGGGCAAGCTGGTATTGCGTTTCAATCGTCCAATTTCGACGGCCGCGGCCGCGCGCTCGTTAAGCAGTGCCGCCAGTTTGCGGTCCAGTTCGTCGATCTTCCTGCGCCAATCGGAAATGTCCATAGAAGCGGTCAGCCATCAGCTATCAGCCGTCAGTTTAACTGCTATGCGAGACATTGAAGAAGGAAGGCCCGCAAATTTCAAGCTCATCAGACTCAATTTATCGAGCACGCCGAACTGATGGCTGATAGCTGACGAAGAGCTGGTGTATGAATTCTGCCACAGCCGCGACTTCCCGTCCGGGATTTTGTTCGATGGCGTGCACGATGGCGCTGCCGACGACGGCGCCTTCGGCGAACTTGCCGACCGCTGCGAATTGCGCCGGGGTTGAAATTCCGAAACCGACGGCTATAGGCAGCTTGGTGAAACGGCGGACACGCTTGACCAGAGCCTGCGCGTCTCCGGTCATCTGCTGCCGCGCGCCGGTGACGCCGGTACGCGAAATCGCGTAAATAAATCCGGTTGAAACCTGGGCGATCATCTTCAGACGCTGGTCGGTCGAGGTGGGCGCAGCCAGAAAAATAGTCGCGAGGTCATGCTTACGGGCCTCGCGCAGATACTCGGAAGATTCTTCAACCGGCAGATCGGTGATCAGCGTTCCATCAACCCCCGCCAGCCGCGCCACCTGGCAGAACTTTGAGACGCCCAGGCGCAGAATGGGATTGAGGTAGGAAAAAATCACCAGCCCGACGGATTGCGAATGCTCGCGAATCTCTGCAGCAAGCGTAAGCACGTTCTGCAGCGAAGTCCCGTGTTTAAGCGCCCGCTCGCTGGCACGCTGAATGACCGGCCCATCGGCGAGAGGATCGCTGAAGGGAACGCCCAACTCAATCACGCTCGCGCCCGCGTCGATGGAGGCTAGGATGACTTCCCGCGTGGTGGCGAGATCGGGGTCGCCGCAGGTTACGTAGGCGATGAGCGACGGCTTGTTTTCGAAGTGGAAGGGCATGAAGGAGGAATCAGTTTAAATCGTCGATAATCGATTGCATATCATCTACAACTTTCCCGGCAACTCGGATGTAGTGCTGCGCATACATTACCGCCTTGGCACGGTCCGGCATGACGACGTCATAAAAATGTGCCGCCTCTTCGAGTGCATCAAGATGTTCCGGATCGAGTCCTAAAGCCTTGAGTAGACATGTCTCGACCTCATCCAGACCAAGGGAGACGGGATTTTCCTCAAGCATCAATAATCTAGCCTTAGTTACCCACAAGTCCGGACGCTCTGGATGGCGTTCGAGTTCGCAATCGTTTTCGGCAAGTGTCATGCTGCGCTCCCTTTATGACGTCCTCTTTGCTATCCATTCAGCTTAAGGTTCTCCCGCAGAATGCCGACATCCTTGTCGCCGCGGCCAGAGATGTTGACGATCACGATTTCCGACTTCTTCATCTTCGGAGCCCGCTTAATGACTTCAGCGACGGCATGTGCGGATTCCAACGCAGGAATAATGCCTTCAGTTCGAGCGAGCAGCACGGTTGCTTCGAGCGCTTCAGCGTCAGAGGCGGGAACGTATTGGGCGCGACCCGTATCTTTGAGCATGGCGTGCTCGGGGCCGATCGACGGGTAGTCCAGACCGGCGGAGACGGAATGCGTAAGCGCGATCTGCCCCGACGCATCCTGCAGCACGTAAGAATAAGTTCCCTGCAGAACACCCGGAGACCCGCCGCGAAAACGGGCCGCGTGTTCACCCAACGCTTCGCCGCGTCCGCCGGCTTCGACTCCGATGAGTTCGACTTTCTTGTCTTTTAGAAAGTCGTAGAAGATGCCGATGGAGTTCGATCCTCCGCCAACGCAGGCGATGATAGCCGTGGGAAGCTTGCCTTCCGCTTTGCGAATCTGGGCGCGGGCTTCGTGTCCGATGACGCGATGGAAATCACGCACCATGGTCGGATAAGGATGCGCCCCCAGCACGCTGCCTAGCAGGTAGTGCGTGGTGCGCACGTTGGTGACCCAGTCGCGCATGGCTTCGTTGATGGCGTCTTTGAGGGTGCGTGAACCGGAATCGACGCCGCGCACCTCCGCGCCCAGCAGACGCATGCGGAAGACGTTGAGTTCCTGGCGGCGCATGTCCTCGGTGCCCATGTAGACCACGCACTCGAAGCCGAGCAGAGCGCAAACCGTGGCCGTCGCGACGCCGTGCTGACCGGCGCCCGTTTCCGCGATCACGCGATGCTTGCCCATGCGTTCGACAAGCAGAGCCTGTCCCAGGCAGTTGTTGATTTTGTGCGCGCCGGTATGGAGCAGGTCTTCGCGCTTGAGATAGATTTTCGCGCCTCCTAGTTTTGCGGTCAGGCGGCGGGCGAAGAATAGCGGCGTAGGGCGTCCAGCGTATGTCTTCAGCAGAAGATCGAGGCGCTGCTGGAACTTGCGATCGCGCTTGGCCTTCTCGTATTCGCGCTCCAGTTCCTCGAGCGCAGCCATCAGCGTTTCCGGAACGTAACGGCCGCCGTAAACGCCGAACCGGCCGGGAACGGCGACGTTCGTCGAGTTTTTCCGAGCGATCGCCTTGGTTGCCTTGCTGGACGGGCGAGACGCCCGTCGCTCCACTAAAGAGCTTGCGGTCGCCATCGTCAGTTTGCCTCTTCCATGGCCCGTACGGCTTGGACAAAAGCGCGGATTTTTCGGGAATCTTTTTTGCCAGGTTCCCGTTCAACGCCGGAAGAAACATCCACGCCCCACGGATGGAGGAGGTGAATCGCCTCCTGCACATTGCCGGGACGCAAGCCTCCAGCGACAATCAGCTTGCTGATGCTGTTGATGATTCCGGCCCAGGGTTGCACGCGTTCCCAGTCGAAAGGCTGTCCCGTGCCGCCGCGTTCTTGCGCGGTTGAAGAATCCAGCAAGACACCCGAAACCACGCCCGGCCGGAAGCCGTGGGTTTCAAGAAAGAGGTCGCCGTTTTTGGCGACGTGGATTTTGTGCACGCGCTTCCCTTTGTAAGCCTCGTCGGGCTCAACTAGTCCCGCCGCCACCGGATCCCACCCAACGGATTGTTCAGCGGGCGCGTCGAAAGTCTTCGCCGGCCAGGTTCGGAAAATCATGGGGCGGGGGGATCCGTTGGCGAACTCCTGGTTGGCGAGGCTCTGGAAGAGAGCGCGGCTGAATTCCGTAGTCTCGTCACCGTGCAATTGCACGGCTGTCAGAGCTAAGAGTTTGGCAGTGTCACGCACCTGGTCCAAGCTCTCGTTGACGAAAACGCCGACTTTTTCCATATGCTGCGGCACCTGGGCGACGATGGAGAGCGCGGTTTCTAAAGTGACGTAGCGCGGGCTCTCGGGACAGAAGACAAAGCCCAGCGCGTTTGCCCCCGCATCGGTGGCGGCGAGCGCGTCGTCGAGGTTCGTCATTCCGCAGATCTTGATCCAAGTCATAAAACAGCTGTCAGTTCTCAGCTATCAGTGGTCAGGAAAATCGACGTGCCACTATCTACATCCACTGACCACTATTTTTGCTTCTTCCATCAACTTTACGAGCGCTTTGCCCGGGCTTTCCGCTCGCATCAGCGATTCGCCGATCAGGAACGCTTCGTAGCCAGCCGATCGCAGACGAGCTATGTCGGCTCCGGATTGGATTCCGCTTTCGGCGACGCGCAGGCTCGTCGCTGGCATTTTGCCCGCCAGCCGGAATGCGGTTTCGAGATCGACTTCGAAGGTGCGCAGATTACGGCTGTTGATACCGATCATGTCGCAGCCAGCGTCGAGCGCGCGTTGTAGTTCCTCCTCGTCATGAGCTTCGCACAAGACGTCGAGATGCTGCGATCGCGCGGCCGCAGCCAGAGACACCAGTTCTTTCTGCTCCAGCGCGGCGACAATCAATAAGATGGCGTCGGCGCGGTTTGCTCTAGCTTCCACAATCTGAAAATCATCGACGATGAAATCCTTTCGCAGGCAGGGAAGAGAACTGCTGGACGAGGCCTCGCTCAAATACTCCAGCGAGCCCTGAAAAAATTGTTCGTCGGTCAACACCGACAGTGCGGCGGCGCCTGCTTGCTCGAAATCGCGCGCCAGTTCGGCTGGTCTGAAATCCGCGCGAATCAAGCCTCTTGAAGGTGACGCCTTTTTCAATTCGGCAATCACGGCAATCGCGATTCCGTCTTGCGCCGCGTGGCGCAGTTGTTCCCGAAATCCACGCGGGGTGTGCCCGGCCGCCTCGCGTTCCAGCGCGCGCAAGGCGGAGTTCCGCCCGCTTCCAGCTATGCGCTGCGATAGACGCTGGCGGGTGGCGGCGACAATGGAGTCGAGGGAGGCTGCCATGGCAGACGCTCAATTATACGGAAGCCGCCCGATTCAGGTGGGTCGATCGCCGGTAATGTCCGCCGGCGATGGCCGTCGTCGTTGTGCTCATCGTGTGACGGCCGTCATTGACCCGGCTTCCGGCAAGGTGCTATAAACGAGTGCTTTGTGACGCAGTGTGTAGTCTGGTTCTGTGGGGCTATACGTCGACGCACAAGTTTTCCGACGCGGCCAAATCGGCACTCCTCTTTTTATTGTTATGCCTGCTGGCGGTGGAAGCGTGTTCGGGACGTGTTCGGGACTCCGGTGGCGGGCTCGTGGCGGATCGAATCCTCCAGCGGGCGTAACCTGCCGGAACAAGAACACACGTCGTGACCCCTGAAAAGGATCCTTAGGAGGATTGTGATGCGCACTTGGAACGCCAATTTTGCGTCCGTGGGACGCTGGTTCACGAGAATTTCGGCAACCCTTGCAACCTTGCTGCTTCTGACTGCCGGCTGCGCGCTGGCGCAAACCGCCGCCCCAACTGCAGAAGAAGGCGGCGAGGCAGCCTTGAAACTGCCCGACCTTTCTTCGGTTTCGTTTCTTGGCGTGAATGGCCATAGCCTGCTGATGATCGGGTTGCTCTTCTGCGTCTTCGGCCTCGGCTTCGGCATGGCCATCTTCATGCGGCTCAAGAACCTGCCCGTGCACCGCTCCATGCGCGAAATCTCGGAACTGATTTACGAAACCTGCAAGACCTACCTCATCACGCAAGGCAAGTTCCTGATGCTGTTGTGGGCCTTCATTGCCGTCGTCATCGTGCTCTACTTTGGTGTGTTGCGGCATTTCGAAATTCCCCGCGTTGTCATCATCCTGGTGTTCAGCCTGGTGGGAATCGCGGGCAGCTATGGCGTGGCGTGGTTTGGGATTCGCGTCAACACCTTTGCGAACTCGCGAACGGCCTTCGCTTCCCTGCCCGGCAAGCCTTACCCGATTTATCAGATCCCGTTGGAGGCCGGGATGTCGATCGGCATGATGCTGATCTCGGTCGAACTGCTGATCATGCTCTTTATCCTGCTGTTCGTGCCCGGCGACTACGCCGGCCCGTGCTTCATCGGATTCGCCATCGGCGAATCCCTGGGTGCGGCGGCGCTGCGTATCGCCGGCGGCATCTTTACCAAGATCGCCGACATCGGTTCCGATTTGATGAAGATCGTCTTCAAGATCAAGGAAGACGATGCCCGCAACCCCGGCGTGATCGCCGATTGCACCGGCGACAACGCCGGCGACTCGGTGGGACCGTCGGCCGATGGTTTCGAGACTTACGGAGTAACCGGTGTCGCGCTGATCACATTCATTCTGCTCGGCGTCAAAGATCCCTCCATTCAGGTGCAATTGCTGGTGTGGATTTTCGTGATGCGTATCATGATGCTGGTGTCCAGCGCCTTGGCGTATTTCATCAATGGCGCCATCGCGAAAGCCCGGTTCGGCAACGCCGACAAAATGAATTTTGAAACGCCGCTGACTTCGCTGGTCTGGATCACGTCGATCGTTTCGATTATTGCCACCTACTTTGTTTCGTATTTCATCATCCCCAGCCTGGGTAGCAATGGCGATACGACGCAGTGGTGGAAGCTGGCTTCGATCATCTCCTGCGGAACGCTGGCCGGAGCGCTGATCCCCGAACTGGTCAAGGTTTTTACCTCAGTCGAGTCTCGCCACGTGAACGAAGTGGTGACCTCGGCAAAAGAGGGCGGAGCATCGCTCGGCATCCTCTCCGGTTTTGTCGCCGGAAACTTTTCGGCGTATTGGCTGGGGTTGGCGATGGTCTCGCTGATGTCGATTGCTTACTTCTTCAGCGGGATGGGCTTAGGCGCGGCGGCGACCATGATTGCCGCGCCCGTGTTCGCCTTCGGCCTGGTTGCCTTCGGATTCCTCGGCATGGGCCCGGTGACCATCGCGGTCGATTCCTACGGCCCGGTCACCGACAACGCGCAGTCCGTCTATGAACTTTCGCTGATCGAGCAAGTGCCCAACGTCAAGGCGGAAATCAAGAAAGACTTCAACATCGACGTGAATTTTGAACGCGCAAAGGACTTGCTGGAAGAGAACGATGGTGCCGGCAATACCTTCAAGGCGACCGCCAAGCCGGTGCTGATTGGAACCGCCGTAGTGGGCGCTACCACGATGATCTTCTCCATCATCATGGCGCTGACCAACGGGTTGACCGCCAATGTGGAGAAGCTCTCGTTGCTCCACGCTCCCTTCTTTTTGGGCCTGATTACCGGCGGCGCCATGATCTATTGGTTCACCGGCGCATCCATGCAGGCCGTGACCACAGGCGCCTATCGCGCCGTCGAGTTCATCAAGGCCAACATCCATCTCGAGGGCGCGGAGAAGGCTTCCGTCGCCGACAGCAAAAAGGTGGTGGAGATCTGCACCAAGTACGCGCAGAAGGGAATGTTCAACATCTTTGTCGCGGTCTTTTTCGGGACCCTCACGTTCGCCTTCGTGGAGCCGTTCTTCTTTATCGGCTACCTGATCTCGATTGCGATCTTCGGTCTCTACCAGGCCATCTTCATGGCTAACGCCGGCGCCGCCTGGGACAACGCCAAGAAGATCGTCGAAACCAAACTCAAGCAGAAAGGCACGCCCCTGCACGACGCCACGGTTGTCGGCGACACAGTGGGCGATCCTTTCAAGGACACGTCTTCGGTGGCCATGAATCCGGTCATCAAGTTCACCACGCTGTTCGGATTGCTGGCGGTCGAACTGGCCGTCTCGCTAGCCCACGACCAGGGCACCGGGCTCACCCACATTCTGGCGCTCTGCTTCTTCGCGGTCTCGGTCTTCTTCGTCTACCGGTCGTTCTACGGGATGCGGATCAGTTCGGAGTAAGCGAATTTGCTCGTGTGGGGACGGGGCTCTGCCCCGGCCAGCGGATCGAAGAGCCGCAAATCCCGGAAACAACAAACGCCACCCAGTGCAACTGGATGGCGTTGTGCTTTATCGTCTGATGGCGACTACAACTGGCTCATCTTGGCCAGAAATTCGCTGTTTGACGCCGCCTTGGCCAGCCGCTCGATCAGCAACTCCATGGCTTCGACCGGCGACAGCGGGTTGAGCACCTTGCGCAGCACCCAGACGCGCTGCAAATCTTCTTTCGGAATCAGCAGCTCTTCTTTACGCGTGCCCGAGCGCTGAATATCAATTGCCGGGAAGGTCCGCTTATCCACCAGCTTGCGATCCAGGATGATTTCCGAATTGCCCGTGCCCTTGAATTCTTCAAAGATCACGTCGTCCATGCGCGACCCAGTGTCGATAAGGGCGGTGGCAATGATGGTAAGCGACCCGCCTTCCTCGATATTGCGCGCGGAACCGAAGAAACGCTTCGGACGCTGCAAAGCATTCGAATCGACGCCGCCCGAAAGCACCTTGCCGGAGGGCGGAACGATGGTGTTATAGGCGCGCGCCAGGCGCGTGATGGAATCAAGCAGGATGACTACATCGCGTTTGTGCTCGACTAATCTCTTGGCTTTTTCGATGACCATTTCCGCGACTTGCACGTGGCGGGCAGCGGGCTCGTCGAAGGTCGAGGAGATGACCTCGCCCTTGACGGAACGCTGCATGTCGGTGACTTCTTCCGGGCGCTCGTCGATCAGCAGCACCATCAGTACGACTTCAGGGTGATTCGTGGTAATCGAGTTGGCCACGTTCTGCAGCAGCATGGTCTTGCCGGCGCGCGGCGGAGAAACGATCAGGCCGCGCTGTCCCTTGCCGAGCGGGGTGAGCAAGTCCATGACGCGCGCGCTGATATTCTCGCGCGTGGTCTCGAGCTTCAACCGTTCCTGCGGATACAGCGGCGTCAGGTTGTCGAACAGAATCTTGTTGCGGGCCTCGTCGGGCGACTCGAAATTAACCGCCTCGATCTTAACCAGCGCGAAATATTTTTCGCCCTCGTGCGGCGGGCGCACCTGGCCGCTGATGGTGTCGCCGGTTTTCAAGTCGAACTTGCGGATTTGCGATGGCGACAC
>Ga0116134_1001434_pt1 | contig 12088 bp, 7 predicted proteins | sample June2015DPH_19_5_FD_89737 | JGI IMG/M metagenome (GOLD analysis project Ga0116134, IMG submission 89737) | Peatland microbial communities from SPRUCE experiment site at the Marcell Experimental Forest, Minnesota, USA - June2015DPH_19_40 | ecosystem: Environmental > Terrestrial > Soil > Wetlands >...
AAACCTCGCAATATCCAACATCAAATCGGCCAAACAACCCCGCCCGGCGTCACGATGCGACTGTTACCGGCAGCGCAATCGGCGTGCCGAACTGGATTGGGGACATTCATAATTGTCCGGCGTCAAGGTGCTGGGTTCTTGAATGAATTGCGGTTTCCCCCCTTTGCCCCTCACCCCAACCCTCGCCCCATGAGTACCTGGGGCGAGGGGGAAGAGGCGATGGGCTCCCCATGATTACATTGAGCCTGCGGGAATGCGCGATTGGCTCCCCTTGAGCACATGGGGCGAGGGGGAATATGCGATGGGCCTGGTTTTTTTCGGTTGCGAAATCGCTTCTGCGATGGGCGGATTCCTCGTATCATAAAATAAGCCATGTTCGACACCCTCACCGACAAATTCAGCGGCGTGTTCCGATCGCTCACCGGCCGCGGACGCATCAGCGAGGAAAATATCCGCGAGGCGATGAAAAGCGTCCGCACGGCGCTGCTCGAAGCGGATGTGAATCTCAAAGTCGTCAACGATTTCAACGAGCACGTCATTCAGAAAGCCATCGGACAGGAGGTCATCAAGAGCCTTCAGCCCGGCGAGTTGATGGTCAAAATCTGCTACGACGAATTGCTGAATCTCCTCGGGCCGGTGGACACGAACATTTATTTCGTCCAGCCGGGCCCGACCGTTCTCATGATGTGCGGGCTGCAAGGTTCGGGAAAAACGACCACCTGCGGCAAGCTGGCGAAATTCCTCATCGGCAAAGGGCATCATCCGATGCTGGCGGCGGCGGACTTGCAGCGTCCCGCGGCCGTCGAGCAGCTTCGGGTCATCGCCCAGCAGGTTGATGTTCCGGTTTATACCGACGATTCGAAAGTCGCGCCGCATGGGCAGGTTGTTCGCGGGGCGGCTGTGTCCGTCTGCCGGGCGGCGATCGCTCAGGCTAAATCGTCCGGGCGCGATGTGGTCATTCTCGACACGGCCGGCCGGCTGCACATCGACGATGATTTGATGGGCGAATTGCGCGACATCAACGCGCAGCTCAAGCCGCATCAGATTTATCTGGTGCTGGACAGCATGAGCGGGCAGGACGCGGTGAACAGCGCCAAGGCGTTCAACGACCAACTCGAGTTGGACGGATTGATCCTCACGAAGCTGGACAGCGACACGCGGGGCGGGGCGCTGCTGTCGGCCAAGATGGTGACCGGCAAGCCGGTGAAATTCCTCGGCGTGGGCGAGAAGCTGGAGGCATTGGAGGAATTCCGGCCCGAGGGGATGGCGTCGCGCATCCTGGGAATGGGCGACATCGTTGGACTGGTCACCGAAGCGCAGAAGAATTTCGACATGGAGGAAACGGCCAAGCTCCAGGAGAAGATGGAGAAGGGCCAGTTCACGCTGGACGATTTCATGTCGCAGATGGGGCAGATCAAAAAGCTCGGGTCCATCGGGAAGGTGATGGGGATGATCCCGGGCATGGGCGACCTGAGCAAGGCGGCGAACATGAACGACGCCGACGTGGAGCGGCAGATGTCGCACATGCGGGCGATTTACGATTCGATGACGCGGGAGGAGCGGAAGAAGCCGGAGTTGCTCGAGCACGGGCGACGGCGGCGCGTTTCGGCCGGGGCCGGTGTGCCCGTTCACGAGGTCGGGCAATTCATCAAGCAATTCGAAAACACCCGCGACATGATGCGGGCGCTAGGCGGCCAGGGAATGATGGGAAAAATGCGATTCATGAAATCGGTGATGTCGGGCGGGCTGAGCAACCTGGGCATGCCGGGCGGGCCGATGCTCAGCACCAAGAAATCGGGGTTCATGGAAAAGAAGGATCGGAATAAAAAGAAGAAGCGGCGGTGAAGGGGGCCGCGATTTGTCCAATATTCAAAAACGCGCTCCCCGTTCGGCTGAGTTCACGGCCGAAGCCTTCGGGTCGCGGCTAAACGGAAGATGAGCCATTAGTTCCAGGCAATCAAGCCCGGCTCGAAGGGCGTGGCCATGTCGGCATCGCCAGGCAGCACACGGACTGCGAAACCCTGGCGGCCGCTGGTGCGGCATTCGATCTGACCGCTGAATACGTGCCTCGAACCGGCGATCTGCTTGGAATAGGCCATCGGCAAAATCTTCGGCCTGCCGATCTCCCCGGTTGCGGTGATCGGTCCGGCATACATCTGCACGGCGACTTCGTGGGGATCGATGTCGGGCAAATCGATCAGGGCTTCGACCTGCATGTTTTCGCCGACGCGATAATGGCCGTTGCCGCCGACGTGAATGCCGACGATCTTGACCCCGCCCCAGCGTTGGCGAAGCATTTCCTTGGCCTTGGCGAGCTTGATGGAACGCTGGAGATTATCGGCGGCGAGGACGCGGCCGCGAGAGTCGGAGGGGACGTAGAATTTCTCGGTGTAGTCGTAGACCATGCGGTTGGTGTTGAATAGCGGGGCGAGCTTGCGCATGCAGTTTTTCATGCGCCCGATCCATTCGCGGGGAATGTTGTCCACGGTCCGCTTGTAGAAGAGCGGAATGATCTGTTTTTCCAGGATGTCGTAGAGGGCCTGGCTTTCGAGCTGGTCCTGGGTGTTGCCGTCGGCATAGCTCTCGCCGCGTCCGATGGCCCAGCCGAGGTCGGGCGAATATCCCTCGACCCACCATCCGTCGAGGATGGAGCAATTGAGCACGCCGTTGGCGGCGGCTTTCATGCCGCTGGTTCCGCTGGCTTCCATGCCGCGGCGCGGCGTGTTGAGCCAGACATCGACGCCCTGCACGAGCATGCGGGCGATGTTGATGTCGTAATTTTCCAGGAAGACGACCTTGCGGCGAACGGACGGATTGCGGGCGAAATTGACGATGGCCTTGATGAGTTCCTTGCCCTCATGGTCGGCCGGATGGGCCTTGCCCGCGAAGACGAACTGCACGGGACGCTTGGCATCCTCGAGGAGGCGCTGCAGTCGCGAAATGTCGCGCAGAAGGAGCGATCCGCGTTTGTAGCTGGCGAATCGGCGGGCGAAGCCAACGGTCAGGGCCTCGGGGTCGAGCACCTCGTCGGCAATCGTGATGTCGTCAAACGACGCCCCGCGCCGAGTCAGTTGGTCCTTGAGAATAGCTCGCGTCCAACCGACCAGCTTCTCGCGGCAGCGCTCGTGGCAGCGCCACAATTCCTCGTCGGGAATCTGCATGACGCCTTCCCAAACCGATTGGTCGGTGGGATCGGTCTGCCATTTTCCGCTGAGATATCGATCAAGCACATAGACCATGTCCGGCGACAGCCAGGAGCGGATGTGAATCCCGTTGGTGATGTGGTTGACCGGGACCTCGTCGGGGGGCACCTGCGGCCAGAGGTTGTGCCACATCTTCCGGCTCACCTCGCCGTGCAATTCGCTGACGGCATTGACGCTGTCGGCGAGGCGAATCGCCAACACGGCCATGGAAAAGCCCTGCTTCTTGTTGGTGACTTCCTCGCGGCCGAGGGCCAGAAATCCGTCCTCGTCGAGCTTGAGCGACGGAAAATAATTCTTGAAATACTTGGACATCGTGTCCGGGGCGAAAGTGTCGATCCCCGCGGGGACCGGGGTGTGGGTGGTGAAGACGTTGGTCGCCATGACATATTGGCGCGCCTGATCGAAAGTCAGCGGGCTGTTCTCCAGGAGCACGCGAATTCGCTCCAGCGCCAGAAACGCGCTGTGCCCCTCATTCATGTGGAACACGGTCGGCTCGATCTGGAGCGCTTGCAGCGCCCGCACGCCGCCGATGCCCAGAACGACCTCCTGCTTAATGCGCATCTCCGGCCCGCCGCCGTAAAGTTTCCCGGTGATCTCGCGGTCGGCGGGGGAATTCTCCGGCAAATTGGTGTCCAGCAGATACAAGGGAACCCGTCCGACGTTGGCCCGCCATACCTTGCAGAAGACCGCATTCTCCGGCAGATCGACGCGCACCTGGACGGACGAACCATCGGTGTGCTTCACCGGCTCGATGGGGAGGTTGTAGAAATCCATCTCGGGATAGGCCTCCTGCTGCCACCCGTCGGCCGAGAGATATTGCTGGAAATACCCGTTGCGATAGAGCAGGCCCACGGCCACGAGGGGCAAACCGATCTCGCTGGCGCTCTTGAGATGGTCCCCCGCCAGCACGCCCAGGCCGCCGGAATAGACCGGCAGGGACTCGTGCAAGCCGAACTCCGCGGAAAAATAGGCGACCAGAAACGGCTTTTTCTGCTCCAGCACGGTTGCGTGCGCCTTGCCAAACCATCCCGTCTCCTTGAGATGGTATTTGAACGCCTGGTGAACCCGGTTCAACTGGGCCATGTATCCGTCGTTGGCCGCGGTATCCGCCAATTTCTTCTGATCGATGATCCCCAGCAGCTTGACGGGGTTGTGATGGACTGCGACCCAAAGGTCGCGGTCCAGGCGGCGAAACAACTCCACCGCATCCGGATGCCAAACCCACCAGAGATTATTGGCCAACTCCAGCAGCGGCTGAAGCGGAGCGGGAACGTCCGGGAAAACCTGGAATGCCTTGATGTTAGGAGTGAGAAAGCTCATGGCGCTTGCCTCGTGGAAAATGGAACATCCGGCCCGTTATCTTCGGCTATTTTACGGCGGCGGTAAAGGCGGCATGGACCCTATAAATAACGCGCTTTACATCGTCAAGCGCGATCTCGGTGCGGATCATTTTGACCCCGGTTCGAGGCGTTTCACGTAAAACTGTGAATCGGTCGTCCGCTGCCCGATGTAGTGCAGGTTCATCGGATAGCGCAGCGAACAGGTTCGGAAGAAATCCCAAATGCGTTCGCCATGGCGCATCTGCCGCTCGAGGTTCTCGTCGATCTGGTCCTGCAAATCCGGGGGGATCATTCGCTGGCGATCGTAATCCCATTGCGGGTCGATCCGCACCAGCAGGTGGGCCTCGTCCCAATCGATGGGATATCCCTGCAGATACCCCTCGCCGGTTCGCGGCGTGTAAAACCAGAAGCACAGAAAGCGATCCTTCCAAACGGTGGAGGTGGCATTGTCCGCACCCGTGATCAGGGCCGCATGAGAAGTGCGGATGGCCTGACCGTTCAACGGCTTGGCAACCCACACCTTGCGCTCGCGGCAATCGTAAAGCCCGACGTGCGGATATTTCCCGTTGAACCGCTCGGTGCAGAGCTTGGCGCTGACGCGCGGAACCTTCTCCGCGCCGGCGCGCTTACCGAAGCCCAACATCTATCGCTTCCTTCATGCTAAACGGTCGGTTCAGCATGAAGGATAAAGGGCCGGCCCAAAAACGCAACAAAGTCGGGCTTCCTTGCTGCAACGGGTGTGGCCAAAAATCAGGGGAATAAGAATCGGCCGGAGGACCGGCCGGCTCAATTTCCAGAGCGAGGCGGCCTTCGCCACTCCCCTACCGCACCAAAAACATCACCGGCGACGTCAGCATCAGCGGCCGGCGCTGCAGCAGCATCAATTCGTCCAGTTCCATCCCGACGGCCTGCCGCATTGATGGCCCAAGTACGGTCAGAAGGCCCGGGGCCTCCATCGACGTTCTCGGCGAAAACCGCATGACCGAATCGTCATCCTGGTCGGCGCTGGAGCCGTTGAGAAGCTCGGCGAAGGTCTTGGGCTCGGGAAGCACACGAACGTCGAAATCCCCCGGCTTCAGGTTGGCCTTTTTCTTGGCGTAGGCAATGGCATCCTGGATGCCGCCGATCCGGTCCACCATGCCCAGATCCTTGGCCTGGCGGGCGGCGAAAATCCGTCCGCGGGCCACCGCGTCGATGTCCTTGATCTTCCCTTGGCGGGTCGTCATGACCCGTTTGGTGAATTGGTCATACGTTTGGCGCATCCAGCGGGTCAGTTGGTCGCGTTGCCGCTGGTCCCATTCGGTCGTGGAGCTGAAAAGGTCCGCGTTCTTCCCGCGCACGAACTCCTGGGTATTCAATCCGATCTTCGTGAACAGGTCGGTCAGAACGAATTTGCCTCCCACCACTCCGATCGAGCCGACGATCGCCGTGGGATCGGCAAAGATGAAATCGCCGCCGGAGGCCAGGTAATATCCGCCGCTGGCGGCCATCGACCCGACGGAGACGATCACGGGCTTGGTCTTGGAAACGCGGCGTGCCGCCTGCCACATCGCCTCGCTGGCCAGGGCGCTGCCGCCGGGCGAATCGATGCGGATCACGACGCCTTCGATCTTCTCGTCCTTCTCCGCCGCGCGCAGGGCTTCGCGCATGGTATCGGAACCGATGTTTTGGGCCTGGCTGAACAATCCGTCGGCGCTGGGGCCGTCCACGATCATTCCCTCGGCGTAGATGACGGCAATTCCCGGGCGAGTCGATTCCTGCGGCTTTCGCGCCAGCAACGCGAAAAACGCAAACGGGCTGGAAAGATCGATTTGATTCCGATCTGTCTGGCCGTAGTCGGTCACCAGATTCACCTTCTGCCCAAGCGCCGCGGCCATCAGATCGCGCATGCCGCCGGCATCCACCAGATGATCCACAAGGCCACGCGCCTTCGCCTCATCACCCGGAATCAGCGCATCGTCCACCACCTGGCGCACGTGGTCGGCCTTGAGCTTCCGGCTGGCGCTGATGGTGTCGATGATCTGTCCATACAGCGAATCGGCCAGGGCGTTCAGTTGGCCTTTCAATTCCGGGCTGGCGTCGGTTCGCGTGAACATTTCGTCGGCGCCTTTGTATTCGCCGATCTGCACGAAATCCGCCTTCACGCCGACCTTGTCCAGCAGCCCTTTGGCGAACATCGTTTCAAATCCCACACCGGGAATGAGAATCTCCCCGCCTTCCATCATGCAAACATCGGTCGCCCCGCTGGCGGCGATGTAGCTGCTGGTGTCATACGAATCCGCATAGACAAACGTCCGCTTCCCCTCCCGATGCAAAGCGCCAAGCTCATCGCGCAATTCCATGGCCTGCGACAAATTCAGCGTCCCATCACCCAGCCGCAGCAGGACCGCATTCACGTCCCCGTCCTGCCGGGCCTTTTCCAACCGATCGATCAGAACCCGGAGCGTCAGGGCCGTGGGGTCACTGTCGAACAGGTTGAAATCAGCCGGCTTTTCCCCGATCGCCGCCGAAAGATAGAAATACGCGACCTTGGGGACTTGGTCCGCCTCTTTCTGCGCCGCCTGGATTTTCGCCATCAATTCCGCGGGCGTGGGAAACTTATTGGCCGGCTTCGCGGCCACTTCCGAATCAGCCCCCGACGGCTTGGTGGCGGACCCCGCCGTATCGATCTTCGCCGCACAACTCCCCGCCCACCCGGCGACGAACACGGCCAATGCCTTCACCCAAAATTTCATAAACGCTCCTTGATGCGACCCGCGGTTGTATCGGACGAGGACGGATTATAGCGATGCCTGATTGATGATTGCCAAATGACAAGTCAAAAATCCGTCATGGGTCATTTGTCATTTGGAATTCGGTCCCGGCGCGCCGGGATTTCGCTTCGCTCAACATTTGACATTCTCTTTGACGCCTCAATTCCCGTTTCTATAATGCCGCCCACCGCTTTGGCCGCTTGCGTTGGCTGCATTGGGAAGGAGCCTGACAGTGCGTTGGACGAGGACCGGCCTCGGCTGGATTGTGATTGCCGTTCCGATTCTTGCCGCCCTCGCATCGCCCGCACGCGCCCAATCCGGCTCAACCAGCGAAAAACTCCTCATCACGGCGTCCTCCGCGGCCAACTGGACGGAGGGCCCGACCAACATTTTGCAGCTTCAAGGCCCCGTTTCCATTGTCAGCGATGACGTGACGTGCTCGGCAAAACAGGCGGTGGTCTGGCTGGCGCCCATGCCCGGCGGCTTGCTGCTGGAACAGCAGGTGGACATCGTTCTTATCGGCGATGCCGCGCTGCACGCCTCGGACAATCATCTCACGCGCAGCGGCCCGCGGCTGCTGGTGAACCTCATCGTCCGAGGCACGATCCAACTGACGGCGCAGTCCAGAGTCGCCCAGGACCTTTCGCAATCTCCATTGTTCGTCGAGGCGCGGTTGGTCCGCACGGCCAGCCAATCCACCGAACCATCGCCGCCGGGCCAGGGGGCCAATCCCGTCTTGACCACGACCGCGCCGCCGCCGGCTCCGGCGGAGGGCGGAACATCCGCTTCCGGCGTCGTTCAGCTCGCGCCCAGCAAGACCGGCTCGATCGCATTTCACGCCAGGCTGGTCGAACCTATCACCGCCGGCGACGGAACCAAGGCGCTGCAGCTCGGCGGCGGGGTCAGCATCACCCAGACCTCCGACAACGGCGATTTCCTCGAGCTACTGGCGAACGAGGTCGTCCTATTCAGCAGCGATCGCGGCGGCGCGGCCACACGTGGCTCGGTTGGCGAGGCTGGCCATCATTTCACGGCCGCGTATCTGGAGGGAGACGTGCGGATGAATTTCACGCCCGCCGCCGCCAAAAGCCCCGAGCAGCGGCTCACCGCCGATCGCGTCTATTACGACTTTGTCACGCAGCGAGCGGTTCTCACCGGCGTGGTGTTCCACGCGGTCGATCCGGAAACACAGATTCCGATTACGTTCCGGGCCCAAACGATGCGCCAGCTCGCCCACGGCGAATACACCGCCGAGAAGGCCGATTTCACCACCAGCAAATTCGCCGTCCCCACCTTCAACGTCCGAAGCAGCTACGCGTATGTCCATCAGGAACCACAGGATCCGGGGAACTTCGACGTGGCCAGCAGTAATGACGTGTTCAAGATATTCGGCGTCCCGGTCTTCTATTGGCCGTACCTGTGGGGCACGATCAACAAGAACCCGTTCCCGCTTCGCAATCTCGAGAACGGCAGTTCCAGCCGGTTCGGATACACCTTCGCCACGGAATGGGGACTGTTTGAAACGCTCGGCGAGCCGCCGCCCAAGGGTCTCGATGTTTCCTACCACCTGGACTATTTCTCCGAGCGCGGGTTCGGGGGCGGATTCGACGGAAGATACTCCGGCGGATTCATCACCGATTCGGACCAGCCCTGGAATTACGAGGGCGATTTCAAAAGCTACCTCATGTCGGACAAGGGGATCGACAACCTCGGCGGCGAGCGGGGACTGGTTGATCCGCCCACAGAGCTGCGCGGCCGATTCCTATGGGAACACCAGCATTTTCTGCCCGATGACTGGCAGGTGCAGCTCCGGCTGGGTTATCTGTCCGACCCCACGTTCCTGGAGGAGTATTATCAGCCCGAATTCGACACCGGCCTGCCGTACAATGCCGAGTTCTATGCCAAGCGGCAGCAGGACGACGAAGTGCTCACCTTCCTCGCCGAAACCAATACCACGCGTTTCGTCACTGATTCCGACCGCCAGTCGGACCAGTTCGACGTCGCCCGCCTTCCGGAAATCACGTATCAGCGGATCGGCGACAGCATTGCCGACGATCAACTCACGCTGTTCAGCAACAACAGCGCCTCGGCACTGAAGTTCGACCAGAGCGCCTTTTCGCTGGCCCAGCAGGGTTTCGTTCCGGGAGTCTCCCCGGGCCTTCCTTCCGATGGGTTCACGGGGACAACCGGCAACATGATTTTCCGCGGAGACAGCCGGCAGGAAGTCGATTGGCCGTTTTCGATTGCCGAACTCCGCTTTGTCCCCTACGTCATGGGCCGCGCCACCAGTTACTCCGACAGCCCCGGCAGCGACGGACAGACCCGGCTGTTCGGCGGCACGGGCATGCGATTCACGACCAGCTTCTGGCACGTCGATGACTCGATCGATTCCGAACTGCTGGACCTGCACCGCATCCGGCACATCATTCAACCGGAAGTGAATCTCTTCGCATCGGCCACGACCGTCGATCAGAGCAAGCTGTACATTTTCGACCCCAACGTGGACGCGATCAACGACATCACGGGCGGGCAGTTCGCCTTGCACCAACATTGGGAAACGATGCGCGGCGGGCCCGGGCGCTGGCAGAGCGTCGATCTCCTCGACTTCAACGTCGAAGCCGACTTGTACACGCATCAACCCCCGGCCTCCGTGCTCAACCCCGTTTCATTCCGCGGACTTTTCTTTCCGTCCGAGCCGGAAACCTCCATCCCGCGCCAGGCTATCAACTCGGATCTCACCTGGCACATCAGCGACGACACGGCGTTCATATCCGACGTGCAATGGAACCTGGATCAGCGTGAAACCGCCATCGCCGAGGCCGGCCTGGCGATCAACCGCGGCAGCCGGCTCCAGTACTACATCGGCGATGCCTACGTGCAGGCGCTGGACTCACAAATTTTCAGCTTCAACGCCAGCTACAATCTCACGGCCAAGTATCAGATGGGCATATATGAGGCGTTGGATTTCGGAGCTTCGCGTGCGGCCGTCACGTCGGTGTCGCTGACGCGGCGATTCGACGTTTTCGCGATCTCGATTTCCGCGTATCACGACGGGATCGCCAACACCAACGGGTTTAACGTGAACTTCTTCCCCGCGGGACAACCCAGCTTCAGCCGGCCCTGGCGGGCCAACGATTGAACGGGTGCTTGATGGGGGGCTTTGTGCATCCAGGCCTGGTCTTGTATCCTCGGGTCATGGATGCAAAACAGCGGGTCGGCGAAGCGGCTTTGCAACACGTCAGCGATGGAATGATCATCGGCCTTGGCACCGGCTCGACCGCGCAATGCTTCATCCAGGCGATCGCCTCGGCCCTGCGAAAGGGGCAACTGCGCGACATCCGCGCCGTCCCCACCAGCGTTCATTCCGAAAAGCTGGCCGTTCAGTCCGGACTCACGGTCGTCACGTTCGCACAGATCACCCGGATCGACCTCACGGTTGACGGCGCCGACGAGATCGCCCCGGACCTCACGCTGATCAAAGGGCTCGGCGGCGCTTTGCTGCGCGAAAAGATGGTCGCTCAGAATTCGTCAAAAGTCGTCATTATCGCCGACGCGCAAAAGCTCGTCACCCGGCTGGGAACCAAATCGCCGCTTCCCGTTGAAGTCACTCCCTTCGGCGCCGAGGCCAGCGAACGCTTCCTTCGCGACCTCGGGTGCACGCCCGCCCTGCGCCGTCAGCCCGATGGATCGGTGCTGATCACCGACAACGGCAATTACATTTTCGATTGCAAATTTGCGGAAATCCCCGACCCGCGGGAATTGAACCAGAAGCTGGCGTCCCGCGCGGGAATCGTCGAATCCGGGCTGTTCATCGGCCTGACCCACACGGCGATCATCGCCGACAACACGACGGTCTGGACGATCGCCAAGCCATAGGGGTTTGCTTCGAGATTTGCACCGCCATTATGCGGAGCGTGCCAGGAGCGGCAGTTCCTTTTCGAATTGTTTGCGAAGCATCGGTTCGATCTGGTCTGGGGGCCTAGGGGGGCTGAACAGGTATCCTTGCAACATGTCGCAGCCGATGCGAACCAGGAACTCGCGCTGGGCGTCGGTTTCGACGCCCTCGGCGACGACTTTCAAGCCCAGGCTCTGCGCCAGTGCGATGATCGCGCCGATGATGGCGCGGCCGCTTCCGCCGTCGCGTCCGGCCTCGATGGCGTTGACGAATGAATCGGCGATCTTCAACGTTTCCAGCGAGAGTCGCTGCAAATAGGCCAGCGAAGAGTAACCGGTGCCGAAGTCGTCGACGGCAATGGCGACCTTCATTTCGCGCAACTCCGCGAGTTTGTCGCCGGCGTCGCGAATGTTGCGCATGAGCAAAGTTTCGGTGAGTTCGATCTCGAGCCACGGTTCGCGCACGCCGGAGGTTTCCAGGGCGTTGGCGACGGTGCGAATGAAATCGGGTTGAGCGAATTGGACGGTGGAGACGTTCACGGACAAAGGCATGAGGGGCAGTCCGGCGGCGAGCCACGCGCGGGTTTGTCGGGCCGCTTCCTCCAGGACCCAGGTTCCGATGGCGATGATGACGCCCGTGTCCTCGGCCATGGGGATGAACCTTGCGGGGGGCACCATTCCCAGCGTGGGATGCTTCCAGCGCAGCAGCACCTCAAGCCCGACGATGCGGCCGACCCGATCGACCTTGGGCTGGTAATGCAGGCACAATTGATTGTTTTGGACGGCTTGGCGAAGGGCGCCTTCCAGTTCCATTCGTTCGACGGCGCCTTCGCCCATGTCGGGGGTGAACGCCCGTGCGGTGTTGCGCCCGTCGTCCTTGGCGCGGTAGAGGGCCAAA
>Ga0116134_1001435_pt1 | contig 12084 bp, 10 predicted proteins | sample June2015DPH_19_5_FD_89737 | JGI IMG/M metagenome (GOLD analysis project Ga0116134, IMG submission 89737) | Peatland microbial communities from SPRUCE experiment site at the Marcell Experimental Forest, Minnesota, USA - June2015DPH_19_40 | ecosystem: Environmental > Terrestrial > Soil > Wetlands...
CTTCGGTGCTGATCGTGGTCTGGGTGCGGGCGCGCTTGCTGACCCGCAGCGCCGCGTCGATCAGGCTGGTGACGGCGGGGCCGGTGGTGCCCGCCGCGACGGCCGCCCGCGCGGCGGCCTTGATCTGGGCGACAATCTGATCCTCGCCAACGGCCATCGAGTCCAGCCCGCACGCGACCGAGAACAAATGCTCAGCCGCCGCGCCGCCGACGTGGATGCGGGCCATCCGCAGGACGTCACCCGCCGGGATCCGGCCACGCGCCGCGACCAGATCCGTCACCGCCCGGGTGGCGGACCTGGCGGCGCCATCGACGGCCGCATAGACCTCCACCCGGTTGCAGGTGGACAGGACGGCCACCTCATCGATGGATGGCAGAGCATGCAACCGGGCCAGCAGGCCGCCCAGCTCCGCGGACGGCACGGCAAGTTTCTCGAGCACCTCGGCCGGGGCGAACCGGTAGGACACCCCGACACTCACAATCGTCATCGCAGGTCCGTTCGGTATATGGATTCTGCTCGCGGGTCGATGGGGGCCCGGCACCTGCTGGCACCGGGCCCCCGGTCTGCCCCGGCTGCATCTGCCATTAGGGCTGCTGCCCGGCGCGGACGCCTTTTTCGACCCGGTTGCCCAGGTCCTTGTCGACGTTGCCGAGGTACCAGAAGGCGCGCTGGAGGACGGGCTCGGTCACCCCGGCGAGCAGCGCTCCGACGATGTTGCTGACCAGCCGGTCCCGGGCGGCGTCGTCGAGGACCTCGCGGACCAGAGTGCCGGCCTGGCCCCAGTCGTCGTCTTCGGCGTGCAGCTCGTAGGCGGTGCGCACGAGCTCGCCGTCGGCGTACCAGCTCGGCGGCTGGTGGTGCTCGCTGTCGGCCTGCGGGCCGCCCTTGGAGTTGGGGAAGTAGACCGGGTCGGTGACGTTGTGGACCCGCCCTATCCCGTCCTTGCTGTAGGCGTGCACCGGCGCGATCGGGGCGTTGACCGGGATCTGCGTGAAGTTCACGCCGAGCCGGGCCCGGTGCGCGTCGGGGTAGGAGAACAGCCGACCGAGCAGCAGCTTGTCGGGGCTCGGCCCGATGCCGGGCACCATGTTGCTGGGCGCGACGGCCAGCTGCTCGATCTCGGTGTGGTAGTCGGCGGGGTTGCGGTCCAGGGTGTACCGCCCCACCTCGACCAGCGGGTAGTCGCCGTGCGGCCAGACCTTGGTGATGTCGAACGGATTGAACCGGTAGGTCCTGGCGTCCTCGTACGGCATGATCTGCACCTTCAGCGTCCAGCTCGGGTACTCGCCGCGCTCGATCGCCTCATACAGGTCCTTGGTGTGCAGGTCGGGGTCGGTGCCGGCCAGCCGGTCGCCCTCGGCCTGGGTCCAGAACTCGACGCCCTGGTCGCTGATGAAGTGGTACTTGACCCAGGACCGCACGCCTTCCGCGTTGATCCACATGTAGGTGTGCGAGCTGTACCCGTTCATGTGCCGGAAGGTCTTCGGGAAGCCGCGGTCGCCCATCAGCCAGATCACCTGGTGCGCGGTCTGCGGCAGCAGCGTCCAGAAGTCCCACTGCATGTCGTTGGACCGCAGGTTGACCTTGGCCAGCCGCTTCTGGGACCGGATGAAGTTCTGGAAGTGAATCGGGTCCCGCATGAAGAACACCGGCGTGTCGTTGCCGACCATGTCGTAGTTGCCCTCGGTGGTGTAGAACTTCAGCGCGTAGCCGCGTATGTCCCGCCACATGTCGGGTGAGCCGCGCTCCCCGGCCACGGTGGAGAACCTGGCCACCATCCGGGTCTCGGCGCCCGGCTGGAGGAACGCGGCCCTGGTGTAGGCGCTGACGTCGCCGGTGACCTCGAACCGGCCGAACGCGCCGCTGCCCTTGGCGTGCGGCTGCCGCTCCTTGATCCGCTCCCGGTTGAAGTTGGCCATCTGCTCAATCAGGTAGCTGTCCTGCAGCAGAATCGGGCCGCCCGCCCCGACGGTCAGCGAATAGGTGTCGCTTTCGACCGGGATGCCGGCATCGTTCGTCTGGATGGGGTTGGGTTGCGTGCTCGTCATACTCGTGTCTCCTTTGTGGATGGAACCCTGGGGTTTGATAGGCCCGAGGCCGTTCACGGGTTTGCGCCAGGCGGTGCTGGCACCGGGCTGGATCCGGCGGCCCCGGCCTGGTTCGGGCCGCCGGTGTAGGTGCGCAGCACCCGGTCGGCGGGGCTGAGCGCCAGGAACGCCAGTCCCGCCGCGATGCCGGCGCCGAGCTGGACGACCAGGTAAACCCAGATCGTCGACCACGCGAACAGGCCGGCCGTGGCCCCGCCGAGCGTGACCGCCGGGTTGAACAAGCCACCGGAGATGCCGCCGACCGCGAACGCGCCCGCCGTCACGGTGAACCCGATGGCCAGCCCGAAGAACCCGTTGCCCGGCTGGTCCTTGCTGGTGGCCACGTTGAGCATCGCGTAGCACAAGGCGAAGGTGACCAGCAGCTCCACCACGGCGGCGGCCGCCTCGGTATGACCGGTCAGGGTCAGGGTCCCCACTGCCGGGGGGTTGACGACGGCGCGGCCGATCACCCCGGCGACCACACCGCCGGCGACCTGCGCGATCCAGTAACCGGCCGCCTCACCCATCCCGATCCGGCGGCGGACCAGCGCCGCCATGGTCACGGCCGGGTTGTAGTGCCCGCCGGAGATGTGGCCACCGGCGTAAATCATGACCATCAGGGCCGCGCCCGCCGCCAACGGGGTAAACACGCTGTGGCTGAGCACACTCACCACCACGACGAAGGTCAGGAAAAACGCCCCGAACGCCTCGACCACGTACTTACGGATTTCCGTCGCCCATGCGGGGGGAGCCACCTCCTGCCTCCGCTCTTGGCCGATAACCACGTCTGTCATCTGCTTCCTCCTTGCTCCGGGACGTGATGCGGCGCGGCCAAGAGGCGGAATAACCTCCGCTTACTCCCGCTGACCGCTTTCTTTGCCTCTCGGCTCACGTTCCTGTGACACATTGACTATTTCGTTCGAACTGTGCAGCTGGCATCACCGCCAGCAGCCATTCATAGCCCCCGGCTAGCTGAAATAACCGAGTTCCTGCTAGCTGTAACTATGCTGGCGACCCAGCTTTTATCCACAGACAGGGAGAGGCTCGCGCGCGCATCGCCCACCGACAGCGGGAAATTTCATACGTACGCAGGCTGCTTTTAAGAAGGGCCAGCCATAATTCGCCGCACCGCCTGAATCGCGTGGACGGCAATGGCCGTGCCCTCAGATGCCGCGTAGGCTGCGCCGCTCGTCATCAGTGGTCCCACCCCAGACACCAGCATCGCCGCTGTCCAGCGCCCACCGCAGACACGGCCGACAGACCGGGCACGTCCGGCATATCTGCTTGGCTTCCTCGATCTGAGGCAAGGAGGCACCTGAGGTGCCGAGGGGAAAGAAAAGCTCGGGATCCATGTCGCCACAGGCGGCGTGGTGACGCCAGTCCGTGCCCTCGGCATCCGACTGCCGGCGGAGAAGGCCTTGGCTCATGCAACTCATCGGGCTCGTCACCTTTCCTCCTCGTAGATCGGCGCGGCGGGTTTCCGCTGTCACGCCCCGGCCAGCCAACTATGGCGCGGAAGTCCATTACGCCGCATCATTGCCAGCAGCCAACTGATGCCCCGGCTAGCCCGAATAGCTGAATTCCTGCTACCTGGAAGGGCATCGCATGCCCGCTCAGCGCAGATATGCAGTCGTTGGTGACGTGTTACTAATCCATTGACCGAACGGATGTACGAGGACACTGCCCGCCGTCCGGCCTTGTCACGGCGTGCGGCCGAGGACCCGGTCGATCTCCCGCGCGGAAAGCTCCGATTTCGACAGGAAACCCGCCACCGGGCTCTCGGCGATCAGATCGGCGTAATCCGCTTCGGCACGCGCCGAGATCATGATCACGGGGGCATGGCCGTCCTGGCCGTCCCGGCCGTCCCGGGCCAGTAGCCGGGCCAGTAGCCGGGCCAGGTCAAAGCCGTTCTCGTCCCCCAGCCCGACGTCGACGAGGATGACGTCCGGCCTCAGGACACGAGCCTGCCGGAGCGCATCGGCGGAGTTCGAGGCCACTCCCGCGACGGTCACGCCCTCTCGCTCCAGGAGAACGCTCGCCGCCCGGAGATAGGCATCGCTGTCGTCAATGAGCAGGCACCGCAGCGGCATCCGACCAGGCTGGCAGGCCCGTACCGCCGCCGCATTGCAGCTAGCAGGAATTCCGCCGCCGATGGTCATCAGCAAGCTTCTTGCGCCTCCCACCATCACGGTCGCAAAGCGGGGCGGCGGATCCGGGCGCTGCCACCGCGCCTGGGCGCGAGCACCTGCGCCGCGGAAACGTCGATATCCGTGAGCTCCGCATAAAGCTTTCTGATCTCGTGCTCTCCCCAGGCCCGGGAAGTAAACCGGTGATGTGTGATCGCCGTCAGCATGAGGAATCGAGCCTGAGCGGAGTCGAAACCCCCCGCCAGCCAGTCCGCGCGTTCCATGCTGGCCTCCTCCTGTCCCCTAGCGGTGCGGCCTTTTGTTCAGCCGGCTCCAATCCGTCGCGTTGCCGGTGAATGGGGCCGGCTCGGCTTCAGCTAGCATCGCCCGCCGGCCGGTGATCCGGCATCGCCGCCAGCACCCGCCGACCGTGGGTGCTAACGGCAGGCCCGCAGTACCGCTAGCAGGGAACGTCCTGCTAGCGGTGAGGCAGAAGTGAGGGCGGATCAATGGCTCCGTGCGACGCGCGGCCGAGCAGCTCAGCGCCGCCACGGGCGAGCAGCAGGCGCGCCAGCCGGCCGCCGAGCTCACTGCTGGCGGCACCGGTGACCTGGGCGCGGATCACGGCGGAGCCATCCGTAGCGGCGATGACCCCTGACAGCCGGACCGCTGGTTCTGCTCCCGCCTGCACGGCCACCTCGGCCAGGGCGCCGACTGGAGCGCTGCAGCCAGCCCCGATACCGGCCAGGAATCCGCGTTCGGTGATCGCCGCGGCCCGGGTGGGCGCGTGATCGAGGGTCTCGAGCGCGGCCGCGGTAACCAGGTCGCCGGCGCGGCACTCGAGGGCCAGCACCCCCTGCGCCGGGGCAGGCATCAGCGCCGATGGATCGAGCGGCGTGGCGATGGCGCCGGACAGCCCCAGTCTCGACAGCCCGGCCATCGCCAGGACGAGAGCGTCGGCCTCGCCGTCAGCCAGCTTGCGCAGCCGGGTACCGACGGCGCCGCGCAGCGGAACCACCCGCAGCTGGCGCCCGGTGGCGCGCAGCAGGGCCGCCCGCCGCGGTGACCCGGTCCCGATCCGCGCCCCGCGGGGCAGGGTCTCGAGACTGGTACCCCCGGGCCAGATCAGTGCGTCGCGCGGATCCTCGCGGGCCGGGAACGCCGCCACCTGCAGCCCGGATACGGGCGCGGCCGGCAGGTCCTTGCACGAGTGCACGACCAGGTCGACCTCACCGCGCAGCAACGCCGCGCGCAGGGTGGTCGTGAATACCCCGGTCGTGCCGAGCCGCTCAATCGGCGCGGCTGACCCATCCCCCGGCGTGGCCATCGCGACCAGGACGGCGGCGCGGCCGCACCGCTTACGCAATTGGCCAGCTACCTGGCGGGCCTGAGCCAGCGCGAGCGGGCTCCCGCGGGTGCCCACCCGCAGCGGGCGGTGGTACGGGGAGGTCATGCTCCAGCCTGTCTCGCCTCAGCCGGCAATGTCAGCGCAGCCAACGCCCAGGGCCATTACCAGTTAGCCGGTAACTGGAGTGGCCGCCAGCCGGGAAGACCGGGCCGCCTCGATGCGTGATCGTGAGGAAAGGCGGCACGGCGTACGCGCGCCGGACCTTCACGCGACCCGAGGAGGAAGCATGGTTACCACCGGACAGACCGCGGCTGGGGTGACGGTCCCGGACACCAAGCTGGCCCGGGACGCCACCGAACTGGTGCGCGATTCCGCCACCGACCTGATCTATAACCATTCCCGGCGGGTCTTCTGGTTTGGCAGCCTGCAGGGCCGGAACCGTGGGCTGAGCTTCGACCCCGAACTGCTCTACATCGGCGCGATGTTCCACGACCTGGGCCTGAACGAGCAATTCCGCCGCAGCGGCCGGCGCTTCGAGGTGGACAGCGCCGGCGAGGCCCGGCACTTCCTGCAGGGTCACGGGGTGCCCGAGGACAGCATCCGCCGGGTGTGGACGGCCATCGCCCTGCACACGACGCCCGGTATACCGGAGTTCATGGAACCCGAAGTCGCCCTGCTCACGGCCGGGGTGGAATACGACGTGCTCGGCATCGGGTACCACGACGTGAGCGACGCCGACCGAGCGGAAATCACCGCCTTGCACCCGCGGCCGGATTTCAAGCACAGCATCCTGCAAGCGTTCACCGAGGGCATCGCCCCTAAGCCGGAAACCACGTTCGGCAACGTCAAAGCGGACGTCCTCGAGCGCTTCGTCCCGGGCTACCAGCGCGCCAACTTCGTGGACATCATCGAGAACTCGGCCTGGCCGGAGTAACCGGAGTAAGTTGCCCGGCCTCGCGCAACGTGCGCCACAAGCCCACGACCTCTGGCGTTGCCGACCCGCCGGACATCGGGCTACCGTCGGCCTCATGAACGCGCCAGAAACCGGCGCCGATGGGACCAATGCCACCGGCGCGGGGGCGGCCCGGAACTCACCCGACCAGGCGCGGCTGCGCCGGCTTGCCGATCAGCAGGCCGCGCTGCGGCGCGTGGCCACGCTGGTCGCTGGTGGCGCGCGGCCAGCCGAGGTGTTCACCTCGGTCGCTGACGAGCTCGGCCATCTGATCGGTGCCGAAGCGACGTTCGTGTCCCGGGTTGATGTTTCCAGCCCCGGCCGGGGCGGCCCGGGGCCGCCGGGCTTGCCCGCGGCTGACCCGTCCGGGGGACGCCGGGAAGCTGAACGGCATATGACCGTCGTCGGATCGTACGGCCGGGTAAGAGATGAAGTGCCCATCGGCTTCCGGACCAGGCTGCAGCCGGGGATGGCCAGCAACGCCGCCATCCAGACCCGGCACTCGGCCCGGATCAATGGCGAAGAGCTGGCCAACGGCCCGTTCGGCGCGATCGTCGGCAAGCTGGGCATGCGCGCCGCGATCGCCACGCCCATCGTCGTGGAGGGATGCCACTGGGGCGTAACGGTGGCCGCGACCTCGCGGGCGGACTTCCCGGCCGGCACCGAGTCACGGATGGCCGACTTCATGGAACTCGCCGCCACGGCGATCGCCAACGCCCAGGCCGACCAGGAACTGCGCGAACTCGCGGACACCCAGGCCGCACTGCGGCGCCTGGCCACGCTCATCGCACGGGGCGAACCACCCGAAGCGGTGTTCGCGGCCACGACCAGGGAAGCGCTCCGGCATTTCGGCCACGGCACCGCCCGGATGATCCGGTACGAGCCCGACGGGACGGCGACGCTCCTCGCCAACGAAGGCAGCACGGGCCCGCATGTGCGGGCCGGGAAACCCTGGGAGGGCTACCCGCCCACCGGGCTGACCGCGACCGTGCTGCGTACCGGCCGGGCCGTCCGGGTCGATGATTACCGCGGCGTTCCGGGCGGGGAGCCTTATCTCCGGGAAGGGCTCCGGTCAGCGGTCGGCATGCCCATACACGTCAACGGGCGGCTATGGGGAATGATCGCCATCGGATCCGGTGAGGGGCCGCTGCCGCCCGACACCGAGCAGCGGATGACACAGTTCACTAGTCTCGTCGCGACCGCGGTCGCGAACGCGCAGAACCGGGCCGATCTCATGACCTCCCGCGCCCGGATCGTCGCCGCCGCGGATGAGACCCGGCGGCGGATCGAGCGCGATCTGCACGACGGCACCCAGCAGCAGCTCGTGTCGCTGATCCTGGAGCTGCGGATGGTAGAGGCCACGGTGCCTGCCGGGCTCGGCGAGCTGAGGAGCAAGCTGTCCCGCCTGGCTGAGCGCCTGGCGGGCGTGTCCGACCAGGTACGGGAAATCTCCCACGGCATTCACCCCGCGATCCTTTCCTCGGCCGGCCTGCGGCCCGCGCTGCGCGCGCTCGGGCGGCGCTCGGCCGTCCCGGTAGACATCAATGTGCGGATCGATAGGCGCCTTCCCGAGCCGGTCGAGGTAGGCGCCTACTACGTCGTCTCGGAAATGCTCACCAACGCGGCCAAGCATGCACGCGCCTCGGTGGTCGCGGTCGACGCGGAAACTTCCGGCGGCACGCTCCGGCTGCACGTACGTGACGACGGAACCGGCGGCGCCAGCCCGCTGCGGGGCTCAGGGCTAACCGGGCTGAAGGACCGTATCGAGGCGCTGGGCGGCATCTTCTCCCTGCACAGCCCGGAGGGCGGCGGCACGGCGGTGTGCTGCGAACTTCCGGTTCCGGAGGGCGGACAGCCGGGTGCGGGGCATGGCCAGTAGCCGGGCGCCGCAGGTCGTGCTGGCCGATGACGATGTCCTGCTGCGCGAAGGCGTCGCCAGCCTGCTGGCCCGCTCGGGATTCGAGGTCGTCGGCCAGGCCGGTAACAGCACCGAACTGCTGGCCCTGGCCCGTTCGGTCCGGCCGGAACTGGCGGTCATCGACATCCGGATGCCCCCGGGCCAGGGCACCGAGGGGCTGACGGCAGCGCGGGTGATCCGGGAGGAACTGCCCGGCACGGCCATCATCGTGCTGTCGGCGCACGTCGAGGTCAACGAGGCGATGGACCTGCTGGCAGGCGGTGAGCGCCTCGGCTACCTGCTGAAGAGCCGGGTGACCGATGTGGCGGAGTTCATCGATACGGTCAAGCGGATCACCGCGGGCGCCTCGGTGGTGGACCCGTCCCTGGTGCAAGAACTCGTCCGGGCCCGGCGGCGGCGTGACCCGCTCGACGTCCTGTCGCCACGGGAACGCCAGGTGCTCGCCCTGATGGCCGAGGGCGCCTCCAACGCCGGCATCGCGCAGCGGATCTTCGTCACCGAGGGAACGGTCGAAAAACACGTCCGCAGCATCCTCACCAAGCTCGACCTGCCCGAGAGCGAAACCGACCACCGCCGGGTGCTGGCAGTCCTGAAGTTCCTCGAAGCGCGTTAAATCCGCCTCCATGCCGGACTCATGCCGGCACGCCGATCGTGGCTACCATGACCGCCTTGATCGTGTGCAACCTGTTCTCGGCCTGATCGAAGACGATGGAGGCCGGGGATTCGAAGACCTCGTCGGTCACCTCCAGCGCCGTCAGCCCGCGCTTTTCGTAGATTTGCTGCCCGATCTGCGTCTCGGTGTTGTGCAGCGCAGGAAGGCAGTGCAGGAACTGCACCTCCGGGTTGCCGGTCGCCGCCATCACCTCGGCGTTCACCTGATAAGGCAGCAGCAGGTCGATCCGCGCGTCCCACTCGTCGCCCGGCTCGCCCATCGACAGCCAGACATCGGTGTACAGGAAGTCCGCGCCGGCCACGGCCGCCATCACGTCGGCGGTCACCGTCAGGCTGGCCCCGGAGGTAGCGGCCAGCTGCTGGGCGATGCCCTGGACCTCCGGTGACGGCTGCAGGGTCTCGGGCGCGCAGATCCGGACGTCCAGTCCCAGCAATGCACCCGTCACCAGCAGGGAGTTGGCCGTGTTGTTCCTGCCGTCCCCGAGGTAGCAGTAGGAGACAGCGGACAGCGGCTTGGCTGAATGATCACGCATGGTCAGCACATCGGCCAGCATCTGGGTGGGGTGCCACTTATCGGTGAGCCCATTCCAGACCGGCACCCCCGCACAGGCGCCCAGGATCTCCACCGACTCCTGGGAGAACCCGCGGAACTCGATCCCGTCGAACATCCGGCCCAGCACCCGGGCGGTGTCTTTCACCGACTCCTTGCGGCCAAGCTGGGAGTCCTCCGGGCCAATGTAGGTGACGTGCCCACCCTCATCGTGGGCCGCGACCTCAAAGGCCGACCTGGTACGCGTCGAGGTCTTCTCGAAGATCAGCGCCACACTGCGGCCCTCCAGCCTGCGGGTCCGCTGGCCGCCGCGCTTCTGCACCTTCAGATGGGCGCCGAGCTCTACGAGGTAGAGGAACTCCTCCGCCGACAGGTCAGCCTCCTTCAGCAGGCTGCGTCCGATCAGGTCCATTGATGCTCCTCACAACTCAGTAGTGGCTCGTGACCCGTGGACGAGGGCACCGCAGCGCCCTCGCAATCGCTACTGGTCAGGCGGCGTCGCGCTGGATGGGGCAGACCATGCAACGCGGCCCGCCACGGCCGCGGCCGAGCTCGCTGCTGATGACGCTGACGACCTCGACGCCGGCTCGCCGCGAACGCGAGATCCTCCGCGCCCGGCCCCTCGCCGGTCGTGCACTGCAGCTCCTCCAGCTGGGCGCTCAGGTCATCGGAGGCGCACAGCGGCTCATGCGCCGCCAGGCCGCTCGTCGCCGTCACGCTCACGCCGTCCACCCCGAGACAGCGGACCACCGCCCGGCACAGCGCCGCCACAGATACCGGCCCGTCGCTCTCATTCGCCGTCAGCTTTCTTTTTGCCGACACTACGCCGGATGCCGGCTCATGTCCTCGCGGATAGGGCGGGGCAGTCTGCCTGTGACGGCGTTGCGGTCCCAGCTAGTCGCGAGACAGCCGTTTGCGGCAGGCGCCGGCCACTGGTGACAGTGCGCTCGCCGGTCCCGGTCGCGGCTCGGGCCGACAGCACGGCTCGCGGAAAATGGCCGCGCACTACCCGTGGAATTTCCTATGGGCGGAAAAGGCGCGTATTGTGAAAATTGCTGCTCCGGACCCTGGCAGGTGCACCCGCGAAATTCGCGGCGGCACGGCAGGGCCCGGATTTTTTATGCACCGGGCGGTTATTTCCCGGTCCCGCTGGGATGCGGTGGATAACGGGGCACTGAACTGGCTGGGGCACGCCATTCGGGCTGACCCACGTTAATAGAGGCACATCATGAAAGTTCTGATTATTGTTCTGGTCGTCGTCGTGGTGCTGGCCCTGCTGGGGCTGGCGATGGCGGTGCGGATCATCAAGCAGTACGAGCGGGGTGTGCTGCTGCGTTTCGGCCGGGTGCAGGGGCTGCGGGCGCCCGGGTTCCGGCTGATCATCCCGTTCGCCGACGTGCTGCGCCGGGTGTCCATGCGGATCGTGACGATGCCGATCCAGTCCCAGGGCATCATCACCCGCGACAACGTCAGCGTGGACGTGTCCGCGGTCGCCTACTTCCGGGTCACCGACCCGGTCAAGTCGGTCGTGGCGATCGAGAACGTCGGCGCGGCGATCGACCAGATCGCGCAGACCACGCTGCGCAAGGTGGTCGGCCAGCACAGCCTGGACCAGACCCTGTCGGAGACCGACAAGATCAACCTGGACATCCGCAAGATCCTCGACGTCACCACCATTGACTGGGGCGTCGAGGTGACCCTGGTGGAGCTGAAGGACATCCAGCTGCCCGACAGCATGAAACGCGCCATGGCCCGCCAGGCCGAGGCCGAGCGGGAGAAGCGCGCGAAGATCATCAACGCCGAGGGTGAGGCCCTGGCCGCGGCCGCCCTGGGCGAGGCATCCGACACCATGATGGCCCACCCGCTGGCGCTGCAGCTGCGTAACCTGCAGAGCCTGGTCGAGATCGGCGTGGACAAGAACACCACCGTCGTCTTCCCCGCCCCCCTGATGACCACCATCGCCGAACTCGGCTCCTTCCTGGCCCGCGAGCAAAACGCCGCCACCCCCGCCCCGCCCGCAATCACGCCGGTACCGCCGGCCAGCGGCACCGCGCCCGTCACCGCAAACGGAGCCAGCCCGAACGGGCGCAGCCCGGACGGGGCCGCCGGCTCCAGCTAGCAGCCCGCCTAACCGCAGCAAAGTCCCGCCACGCCTCGTGCTGGGCCCGTCCGGGGGCCCAGCACGAGGCAATCGCACGTAGAGGCCGTTCAGGAAACGGTCTGCGAGCGCTCCGGCGGCTTCGCGGCAGCGTAGCTCGTTACCGTTGAACAGGCGGAACACGACCAGGTGAACCCGGTGTCGACCGGGAGCGCCACGCCGGTGATGCGGCGCTCCCGGCCGGAGGCCAGCCAGGCGACACGACTCCGCTGAACGGGGAAGCCATCAGAACCCGAGCTGACCGCCCACGCGCTGAGGAGCACCGGCAGGCGC
>Ga0116134_1001439_pt1 | contig 12062 bp, 14 predicted proteins | sample June2015DPH_19_5_FD_89737 | JGI IMG/M metagenome (GOLD analysis project Ga0116134, IMG submission 89737) | Peatland microbial communities from SPRUCE experiment site at the Marcell Experimental Forest, Minnesota, USA - June2015DPH_19_40 | ecosystem: Environmental > Terrestrial > Soil > Wetlands...
CCGGAGACAATCGGTGCAATGGGTAGGGCGGCGCTGCCGCGCCGCCAGCCTGTCCGCCGGTCGTTGGCGTTCAAACTTCAGCTTGTATTGGGCACGACTGCATTGCCGCTTGACTCTCAACCCGCATATCTCAACCATAAACTTTCAAATGGGCACGCTTTATTACGGCGACAACCTCGACATCCTCCGGCGTTACCTCAAGGACGAGACCGTGGACCTCGTTTATCTTGATCCGCCCTTCAACTCCGCCCAGAACTACAACGCCTTCTTCCACGAAAAAGACGGCACCGACGCCGCCAGCCAGATTCACGCTTTCGAGGACACCTGGCATTGGGACATCGAGACCAAGAAAGCCTACGACGCCGTCACCGAGCAGCCCGGCAAAGTCTCCGACGTGATGCAGGCCTTCTACACCTTTCTGGGCGGCAACGACATGATGGCCTACCTCACCATGATGTCCTCGCGCCTCGTCGAACTCCGCCGCGTCCTCAAACCCACCGGCTCGCTCTACCTCCACTGATAAATGAAACCACAACATCCACTCGCAGAAATCTTCGGCTTTCCGGCAACGGACATGAGCGCGAACGCAAATCGTCATCGCACAAAACGCCTTTGCCCGTTCAACAACAAAGTGCCGAACTGCACAAAAGACAAGGCGCAAGAGCCGCTTGGTGTTTGCAGCGTGTTCCATGAAAATGAAGTCGTCATCACTTGCCCGATTCGCTTCCGCCAGCACTGGCTCATTGCTGACGATGCAGCGGAATTCTTTTTCGGGACGGATGCCAAATGGACGACCCTGACCGAAGTTCGCTTGAAAGATGCCGATGGCGGTTCTGCTGGGAACATTGATGTGGTTTTGTGCGCTTACGATAAAGCGGGCAAGGTTTATGATTTCGGCGCGCTCGAAGTTCAAGCCGTGTATATTTCAGGCAACGTGCGAAACCCATTTGAACATTACATGGAAGCACCAGCAAAACGCAGCGGCATGGATTGGACGGTTGAGGAAAATTATCCGCGCCCCGATTATTTGTCGTCGTCACGCAAACGGCTCGCGCCGCAACTGATTTTCAAGGGCGGCATCATCAACGCATGGGGCAAGAAATCGGCGGTTGCGCTTAACAAGGGATTTTTCAACACGCTGCCCAAGCTCCCGGAAGTTTCAAAAGAGCAGGCGGACATTGCGTGGTTGATTTACGATTTGAAACCGCCGGAAAAAGACGGGGCGCATTACGAATTGTTCCGCGAGCGAATCGTTTATACAAACCATCTCGATGCTCCTGCTGATTTCCAATTCAATGAGGGCGAACCGCTTGAGAAATTTGAACGTCATCTTGTTTGCGGGCTGGACGAAGTAGTGGTCTAATCTGAAAACACGCCATGCAACCGGGAACAAAATCAAAGTCGGAAGTGGAGCGGATGCTAAAAAACTCCCAGACGAAAGTTATTGTTCCTGTCATAACTTTGGGGCTGGTTCGCGAATATGCCGCCTCAAAACAAACCATGTTCACGGATAACGACGTTCGCAAAATCTACGAGGCAACAGTTCGGCAACTGCGAGAATTTCTAGGCCATAATCTCCACATCGGCGCGAAGTATTACGACGCTTACAGTTCCAGAATGTCGCGGTATGGCGTCTTGAAACAAGTCGGCCATCTGAAGTTCCGACTGGTCGCGCCATACACCACCGATGCAAAGATTCTTTGCGACTGGATTCCTGAACGCATTAAGCAACACATTGCGGATCGCCTCGGCGTCGTCCCCCTTCTGAAAGATTCGAGCCAGCGCGCAGCGCTGGCAGAACAGCCAGAGAAGTATTTGAGCCTGATTCGTGAACAGATAGATAAAACACCCGCCAACTTTGAAATTTTCAGCTTCGCTGTCCTCAAAGTTCACTTGGAAAAGTTTGCCTGCAAAATTTATCGGGATACACGCACAGCCGCGCACGACAAGGGAGTTGACCTGTCCACCAACTTTGGCGTTGTTTACCAAATCAAAAAGCTGCAAATCAAAACGCAATCCGAGGCTGATCGCATTTATGCCGAACTGAAATTGAACTTTGACAGCGAGCGACTAGACGACGGCCACGTTGTTCTTATCATTGACGATATTTCAAAAGAGGTTAAGCAATTTCTCATTAACATGGAGGTTCAGTCCATCAGCAAAGATGAGGTTTTGAACTTGGCAGCGAACTTCAACGAGCCAGAAGACAGGCAGAAAGTGTTGCGAGTTGTATCCGACGAGTTCGGGCGGGATTATTTAAGCAGAATTTCTTAAAATGGGAAAGGGATTCTGTCTCGCTGGTATCCGCAGACTCTGGCAAAACGCATCACCAACATTGAACTCGTTGCCAAACGCATTGAGTTTATTCATGGCGATGCTTTTGAAGTGATGACCGAATACCGCAAAGAAAAAGATGCGGTCTTTTTTATTGACCCGCCATACACCGCTGGCGGGAAGAGTGCCGGTTCGCGGCTTTACACACACTCCGAAGTGGACCATGAAAAACTTTTTGCGCTCTGTGAAAAGTTGCATGGCGATTTTTTGATGACCTACGACAACGCCGAAGAAGTTTGTGCTTTAGCTGAACGCCACGGATTTGAAACAAAGCCAGTTGCCATGAAAAACACTCACCACGCCGAAATGAATGAGCTTTTGATTGGCCGGAGTCTTGATTGGGTTGAAGATGGCGGCATCTTCCGCGAGGAATCAACACCCTACAAAGTGAAATCAGGCAAGAAGGCTCGCCGTTCACAATGAGATGCCTAATCCAAGCCAGCAGCAATCCCGGCGACGTGGTGCTCGACCCGTTCTGCGGCTGCGGCACGACCATTGACGCCGCCGAGAAACTTGGCCGCGACTGGATTGGCATAGACGTGACCCAACTCGCCATTTCCCTCATCAAGAACCGCCTGCAAGACACCTACGGCACCCGCCTGAAATTCGTTTCCGGAGGGGCGAGCTCCGCGAGTCCCGCTTCTGAATCTGGTGGTAGGGCCGCGCTGCCGCGCCGCCAGTCTGGTGCTGATGGTAGGGCGGCGCTGCCGCGCCGCCAAGCTGACCAGCAGGTCAGCCCTACCGAATCAATCGAGAAGGGAAGTCGAACTTCGACCGTCCGCATCATCGGCGAACCCACCACGCCCAACGAAGCCGCCACGCTCGCCGAGGACGACAAATATCAATTCCAATGGTGGGCGCTCGGCCTCGTCGGCGCGCGCCCCGTCGAGCAGAAGAAAGGCGCGGACCACGGCATTGACGGCAAAATCCTTTTCCGCGACGACCCCAAAGCCGCCAAACCGGAGCAAATCATCATTCAAGTCAAAGGCGGCAAGACCGGCGTAAAAGACGTGCGCGATTTGCGCGGCGTGCTCGACCGCGAGAAAGCCGCCATTGGCATCCTGATTTCCCTGCAACCCGCCACCGGCCCGATGGAAACCGAGGCCGCCAGCGCCGGTTTCTACGAGCACAAGACCAACCAGCAGAAATACCCGCGCCTGCAACTCCGCACCGTGAAGGAATTGATGGAAGGCAAAGGGATTGAGCGCCCGTCCACCGTCGCCGCCACGGACGAGACGTTCAAGAAAGCGCCCGAATCAAAGAAAAAGCACGGCGAGCAATCGGCATTGGGATTGTGAGCCAATGCGCCGGCATTCTGTCCGCAGGTTGTTGGAGTTCAAGCTTCAGCTTGTGGTGGGCGCGACCGCATTGCCGCTTGACTCTCTGGTATTCTGGGGGTGGAATTGGCTCGATTTCCCACGATTGCGAAGCCAATATGCCTGATTTTATTGGGAAATCAAACCAAATCATTGTAACCAATTTATACCCTTTTTGACTCGTTTGGTGTCCGTTTTGGTGTGCGTTACTTGGGCTTATTTTTAGCCATGAAATCAACGTGAACAGGCAGGCTGACCTTTTTCTTCGCTTCAAAGGATACTGGCCCATTTTTGGTTGGAAATGCAATCTGCGTCTCTACAGGCACTTTTTTGTGGGCGTTGAACGAAACGTGATGTTTCTTACTCATAATGATAATTGGTTAAGTTTTGTTTTTCTCAACAGGATGAATCTGTTTTCCGAGATTGCCGTTTCCTAAACCGGCCCGCTCAATAATGGCTTTTGAAACAGACCACATTGGTTCAAACAATTTACTGCGTTCCAAATAAAGGCTGCTATAAACGGTTGGCATTTCCGCCTCCAATTTCATTTTTCCCCAGTTATGCGTAGGTTTTAGAATCGCGCTGATGTATCGCTGGTGAAATTCTGCCGCTAATAATACCGCTGGAAGCTGGTAATAATCCATTCCTTCATTTCCATTTTTGCGACTAGCTCCCAGTGTTTCGAGATTGTTAAATTCAACGATGTGATGTGATTGCGGGGTTTGTGAATCCCAAAATTTTTCCGCATTTTTTTCGCGATCTGTTTTTCGATTCGTCGGCAATGTTTTCAATTCACGGACGGGTCGTGCAGTTTGATTCAAGCGTTTCGTTGTAAAATCTTCGTTGAAATTTTCTCCTTGAATGGTCATTCCGTAACTTTCCTGCCGTTCGACATTGGCTGGCGGAATATCGGCCTCTCGGAGGCCGATACGAATTCGATGCGTGGACAAAAACTCTCGCAACGTCTTTTCAACTCGAAGCGCAGTTGCGAAATTTGTCATATCTCTGTATTGGCCGATAAGCCAATTTGTTTCGTCCGAATTCTTGAGCAAAAAAAGTCCCGAGAAGTTTTTCGGCGGTGTTACCGATTTGCATTCACGCAAATTTATGATTTTTCCCCAAGGCATAAATTCATGCGGCGACTTTTCTAGGACGCGGATGCTCGCCGTATCCGTGCCATTCATTAGTTACGAGCCACAGTTCAAAATAATGCAACCAAAGAGATACCCATTGCATAATCGTAAATGCTACTAATTTTTCAGCGCTCCAAAATCCGCAGTCCGGAAGATACAGACATAATTCCTGCGTATCCTGATTGTAAACGTGAGGAAGCCGCCTGTCGCCTGCCAATAGTTTCAAATTCGGTTCGCGCACCCATACTTGCGGCACCGCACCCTGCTTGTAACGCATTTCAAGCGTATAGCTTCGCCCGTAGTCATTAGTCGCGATTTTTCCAATCCAAGAAATGGAATTTCGGCCCATGGCGGTATTTCCTTGCGGAAACAGTCCGCGCAGTCCCGCTGCTTGGATCGCCATTGATAAAGGCGGTTGTTTTGGAATTCTGTTTTTCACTTGCCAAAAAAAATCGTTTTTGGAATTGCAGTGCCGACCGTGCCTAACGTTCCGCCTATTGCACGCAATTTGCCAGCGTCATGCAGAGCGTTAGTATCCGCTCCTAAAGCCTGCGCCGCTCGGACGACCTGCTCATTTCCAAAATTTTCAGAAAGGCTTTTTAACATTACATCTGTTCCCAATCCCTTTGATTGTTGAAGGCTTTGCAAGCCGCTGGTGGTGCGTTTATGCCAGAACAGAAAGCGCCGGTAATGTTCTTCAGTCCAACTTTCAGTAAAATTTTCCTGAGTATTGACAGGATTTGGAACGGAAAATTTTCGAGAATTCGGAGCGTTCACAACGTAAATATATTCAGGCAGCTTCTCAACAACTTTTACAACAAATTCAAGTAAATCGCCGACTGTTTGGCCGACTAAACTTGAATAGGATTGCGCAATTATAGTTGTGAGCAAAATTGACGATGGACGGTGAACCGGATCGTCCTGAAAGTATTTGTCGCGATCCCGTTTTACCATTTGGACAATTCGCTGGAGCGGCGTTTTCTCAAACTCGCCGTATTCGGGCATCTGTTCGACACTGGCCGCGTTTGCCATCACAACTGCCGAAGACCGGTTATTCAGAAATAATGGGCGGCGAATTGTCGGCAAAATTTCCGCAATTTTTTTGAACCAATCGTCACAAAAACCAATTGGATGAGAAGAACACCAGCTTTGGCGTTCCCGATCTGGAACGTAAAGGAATTTTTCCCGAGCCCAATCGGAGACAGCGGGGGTTACGTCCAAATAAAATTTTCTTCCATCTGCATATTCCAACCGGATGCAGCGGTTTTTTTTACTACGTATTTGGCGATATGTTTCATCTTGCCCAAGGGCATCCCAAACAAAATTAAATATCTTATCTGGCGTATAAAGTTTTCCAGATAAGGCAAGCCAGCAAACCATATCCAAATCGAAACGCTCCCCTTGTATTGGGCGAATTGTCGTTCCAAGACGCATCGAACCTTGAGGAAAAATAATTATTTGCCACAACGGGTGTATTTTTTCCAGAACGGCGGCAACCGCTTCGTAACTTTTGACAGCGTCATTGTATTGTGTCGGAGTCAATTCAAGTTCCGCGATGATTCTGTCAATCACCGCCAATGGATTAACGGCGACTGAAAGTGATTTTAATTGCGCAATATTCATATTGGATCATTTATTTCGTTTGTTATTCGTTCTCTTTGAAGCTACTGTTGCTTCGCAAGCAACACTCTCTCATGGCGTCAGCGTTGTTGCAACAAAAAAAAGTGTTGTTGCTGTAGCAACGGCTTTGTGCTATAAAAATCCTATGTCATTAAGCTCGATTCAAAAAAGCATTTCTCTGGCAATCAAAACTAAGATGCGGGAAGATGAACTTGGGGTTCGCACCGCAGCAAAAAAATGTGGCCTCGACGCATCGACCATTTCAAGGCTTGAGCGTGGAGCATATTCAACCCTACCGGACGGTGCCACACTTGAGAAACTCGCAAAGTGGATCGGAATGCCCATTGGTGAATTACTAGGCGGCGAGGGCAAAGACCCCTTCGAAGAGAATACGCTACCAGAGGTGGTCGAGGTGCATTTGCGAGCAGACAAAAAACTTTCCCCAAAGACGGCAGAGGCTCTGGCAAATATGTTTAAAGCACTTTACGAACAGGCGAGCAAAACGCCTAAATAATATGGCTACAGCGCATTTTATCAATTGGATTGAAGGTCAAGCGCATGGGCTTAGGGAAATGTCCGGCATTTCTACGTTTGGCCGTCTTGAACCGTTTGAACTTGCAAAGAAAATGTCAGTTGAAGTGATTGACCCGTCAAAAATCAAGCAACTCGCGCGAGAAATTCTTGATCAACTAATTAGCGATTCAGAGTCATGGTCGGCTGGCACATTACCTTTGCCAGATGGCAAAATGATTGTCGTGATGAATCCTACGCATAAAGAAACACGACAACGGGCGAGCCTAATGGAGGAACTCGTGCATATCAAATTAAAGCACAAGCCAACAAAACTGGCTCACACCAATGGAATGACAATTAGAAATTGGGATCAAACACAAGAGACACAAGCTTATTGGATTGGCGCTGCCGCACTATTGCCTCGGTGTGTTATGAAGGGTGCAAGAACTTTGGGATGGACTGTTGAAAAAATCGCAAAAGATCACGGCGTGAGCATACAATTAGTTGAATTCAGTGAAAAAGTTCTTGGAATCCGATTAAACCGAGAAAGTTTGTCTTTCACGGAATAATTTTGTTGTCCGCCGCGCCGCCGTCGCAAAACGCCGCCCTGCCTGCGCTAAGCTTACGTCACCTGTCCACGCAATAATACTTTGTCATTGCCCTCGGAATAAAATCAAAACTCATCATGAATGAGGGAGGTTGGTTTGGACAGTTTTTGTCCATCCAGCGGATGACATGGATTGTTATCGGGTTTCAAAACTGGTAAATAACGCCAAGAACGATTCGCCAGACTGCATCAAACCAGCATGAAAATGGATGTTCTTTCGCGCAACGACTGGGATTTTGACAACGTGCCGAATGATGAACTGGTCGCCTGCTGCTATTGGGAATATGCGCGTGAATCGGACTTCATTCTAGAATTGCGGAAACGAAGCTGGGAATATTGGCAGCCACTATATTTGAAAGGCCATTGGTGGAACGAGCCGGAGGATAAAAAACTTCATGAAGATTTGCAGAAGGCGCAAAGTATCGGCTACCCGGCGGAAGTCTTTTTGCGTGGAATCTGCTGCCCGCCGGATGATGTGCTTCCCGATGCTCTGCCGCTCAAGCCCGGAGAAGTGCATCAAGTGACCGGCAGCTTTCCAAAACCGTGGCAGGCGCTCGCTGTGGAAGAACGGCGTTATCGGTCACACATCGGCACCGATGTCGAACGAATTCCACTCGTGCCTTTCAAGCGCGGGATTTCCCTGGATGCGCAGGACATCCGTGATTGGGCAAAAACGCAGGGAGCAAAAGCGGAAGCCGAAAGGGAAAAAGTCCGGCGTGAGAATCCAAAACTGAACGAGGAAACCCTGTTGAGATTGGGTAAATTAAAATTCCCGGACATCAAACCGTCGATTTATTGGGTGGGTGGCAGAGAAGTGACAGTCATCGCGATTGATTGGGGTTCGTTCACAAACGATGAAATTGTGAATTATTTCCGGTGGTGGGTGAAGGTGAATCGTCCGCAGCAATATCCAGTTCCAAGCCGAAAGGGTCACAAGCCGGGCGACTGGCGTGCCAATCTCACCCGTCTGGCGGTAATGCGGTTACTGTCGCAGGTCTCAGCATTACAGATTGTCAGGCAGGACAGTTTTCCGGCGGTTTGGGAAACGAAGCAATTTTCCGGTCGTAAGTGGGAAGATTTTACCAAATGGCGCGATGCCCGGCGCGAGGCTGGGAAGATATTTCACACCTTGTTCCCGTTTCTTCCCAGGGACGAAAAGCCGATCTCGTGGGAACGACAAAAACCCGGTAAATAGCGCGCCATTTCCCGGCTACCCGGCAAATACCACGGTGTATGCCAGTCTTACGCTGATTTCCTGGCCGTGTTTTAATTCACGGCAAGATGACAGCAGTTCAATCATCAAATTTGGCGGCGATTGATTATGATTGGAGCGGCACGCTCACAATCGAATTCCACAGTAGCGGCGTGTATGAATATTACAATGTGCCGCGCTCGGAATATGACGGCCTGATGAACGCGAGTTCTCACGGCGAGTATTTCCATGCCCATATCAAGAACTGTTATTCCTGCCGAAAAATTTCCAGATGAGAAAGATGCGCGATGATTCGACCTGGAACCAGCTCACGCCCGAGCAGCGCGAGACGTTGGAGGACTGGTTGTTTGACGAGAACCTGGGTTACGCGAAAACGCTGGAGCGCATCCAAAAGGAATTTGGCATGGAAGCGACGATGGCAAGTCTGGGCCGGTTTTATCGTCGCCGCGCGCGGGAACGGCAGGTGGAAGAGTTGGTGGAGGCCCAGGCAGCGGCCAGTGAATTGAATGACCTGCCGGTGAGCGTGGCCAGCTTGCGAGAGGCGGCGGTAAAGCTGGTGGGCAAAGCCGTCCTGAAGCTGGCTGGCGAAAGGCCGGAGGAATTGGAGCAGTTGGTGTCCTTCACCAAGCTGCTGCTGGAGAGCGAGGGCAATGACCTCCGGCGGTCGCGGCTAAAGCTGGCGGAACAGTATTTTCACTTTGAAGCGACGGCGGCATCCTTGGATGAATTGCCAAAAATACGGGCTTATCTCGATGTGATCGGGGATGACTCCAGTTTAAGCCATGACGAGAAGATCAAAAGGGTCCAGATGATTATGTTTGGTTGGAAAAAATATAAATCAGACGAGGCTAAATCCGACGAATCCAAAAACGGGAATTAAATGCAAAATTATTCGCGTAAATTCGCCTATGTGCAGCTGTGTTCGCTTAACCTGCGGGAAATTTTTGACCCGCCACCGCCGCCACCGACTGAATCTGATCTGATCCGATCAAGCCAAATCTGTTGGTCACTCGTAGTCGTTCAAATTTAAACTCATCACCCAAATATGAATACACAACAAAGAATAATGGCGGAATTCAATCAGCAAAGTGCGGGCATGCCGCAAAAAACTTATCAGCTTGGGAAGGGTGTTTCTCAAACAGCTTTGTCCGTTGGTCGGGCGGCGCGTTCCCTGCCCAAAATGGCCATCGGTTTGGCCGGATTCTGGTTTGATGAGAAAAAGCCTCGCCGCCAGTCCTGATGATGCCGCTTCAAATTATATCGCCGGGCCGCCGACTTTTGCTATCCTTGACCGCATGATTCTCACGCCCGCAGAACTGCACAGCCTGGTGGAACTGATCCATCAGTCGCCGCACATGCTGCTGGGCATGCAGCCGCTGGGCGGCGGTTCGGGCCTTGTGGTTCGCGCGTTCCTGCCCGATGCCGCCAAGGTCGAAGTCCAGCCGGTTCACGAGAAAGACAAACCTCGGTTCGCGCTCAAGCGCATTCACGAAAGCGGACTTTTTGAAGGTGTTACAAAATCAGCCAGCCGCGTTTACGCCTACGACCTGGTGGTCACCAATCATCGGGGCCAGACCCGCCGCACCCGCGACGCGTTTTCATTTTTGCCGACGCTGGGCGAATCGGATTTGTTTCTGTTCGGCAAGGGCGATGAACGCCGCATTTACGAAAAACTCGGCGCACAGTTGCGCGTGATTGACGGTGTGCCCGGCACCAGCTTCGCCGTCTGGGCGCCGAACGCGCAGCGCATCAGCGTCGTCGGCGATTTCAACCAGTGGGACGGACGGTTTCATCCCCTGCGGTTGCTCGGCGCGTCCGGCGTCTGGGAAATTTTCATTCCGGGCGTCGGCGTCGGCGCGCATTACAAATTTGAAATTCGCGACGCGCACGGCCGCATCTCGCTCAAGACCGATCCCTGCGGATTTTTCTTCGAGGTGCCGCCGAAAAACGCCGCCATCGTCTGGGACACGCGCCAATTCAAGTGGAACGACGGGGCCTGGTTGAAGCGGCGCCGCGAACGCGATGCGCTGCGCTCGCCAATGAGCGCTTATGAGGTCCACGTCGGTTCCTGGCGGAAAAAAACGGCGAACGAATCGTGGAGCTACCGCGAGCTGGCTGAACCGCTCGTGCTTTACGTCAAACGCATGGGCTTCACGCACGTCGAATTCCTGCCGGTGGCCGAGCACGCGTTTTATCCGTCGTGGGGTTATCAAGTCACCGGCTTTTACGCGCCCACCAGCCGCTACGGCACGCCGGAGGATTTTCAATTTCTCGTCAACGCGCTGCACGAGGCGGGCATCGGCGTGATTGTGGACTGGGTGCCCGCGCATTTTCCGCGCGATGAGTGGGCGCTGGCGAAATTCGACGGCACCGCCCTTTACGAGCACGAAGACCCGCGCAAGGGCGCGCATCAGGATTGGGGCACGCTGATTTTCAATTTTGGCCGGCACGAAGTCTCCAATTTCCTCGCCGCCAACGCGCTGTTCTGGCTCGACCGCTTTCACATTGACGGCCTGCGGGTGGACGCCGTGGCCTCGATGATTTACCTCGACTATTCGCGCAAGCCGGGCGAATGGATTCCCAACCAGTTCGGCGGACGCGAGCATCTTGAGGCGATTGAATTCCTGAAAAAATTCAATCATCTGACGCACACGGAGTTTCCCGGCGTCGTCACCATTGCCGAGGAATCCACCGCCTGGCCGCAGGTGACGCGGCCGCCGTATCTCGGCGGGCTGGGCTTTTCATTCAAGTGGAACATGGGTTGGATGCACGACACGCTCGACTACTTCCAGCGCGATTCCATTTACCGGAAATACCACCAGAACGACCTCACGTTCGCGACGCTCTATCAACACAGCGAAAATTTCATCCTGCCGCTGTCGCACGACGAGGTCGTCCACGGCAAGGCGTCTTTGCTGGGCCGGATGCCCGGTGACGACTGGCAAAAATTTGCAAATCTTCGGACGCTGCTCGCGTATCAATGGCTGTTTCCCGGCAAGAAACTGTTGTTTATGGGCGGCGAAATCGGCCAGCGCGCCGAGTGGAACGAAAACGGCCAGCTTGACTGGTGGCTGCTTGACGCCGGACTGTTCCATCGCGGCCTGCAAAAATTCGTTGAGGATTTGAACAAACTTTACGCCGCCACGCCCGCGCTCTGGCAAAGCGATTACGACCAGGGCGGTTTTGGCTGGATTGACTGCGCCGATCGTGAGGACAGCGTGTTGTCCTTTGTCCGCCAGACCGCCGACGGTGCGAACCAGCTTGCCGTCATCCTGAATCTCACGCCGGTGCCGCGCCAAAAATATCGCGTCGGCCTCCCGCGCGCG
>Ga0116134_1001442_pt1 | contig 12055 bp, 12 predicted proteins | sample June2015DPH_19_5_FD_89737 | JGI IMG/M metagenome (GOLD analysis project Ga0116134, IMG submission 89737) | Peatland microbial communities from SPRUCE experiment site at the Marcell Experimental Forest, Minnesota, USA - June2015DPH_19_40 | ecosystem: Environmental > Terrestrial > Soil > Wetlands...
CACGCAGACCGCGAACCGGCCGGCTGCCGCCCCGCCGCCGGCCCCCGGGGCGCCCGCGCCGTCGTGCGGAGCGCTCTCGCCGGAATCAGCCCCGCCGGAATCACCCCCGCCGGAATCAGTACCGAGCAGCTCGGCGGGATAGGACGTCCCCAGCAGGGAGATGAGCACCAGCGGCGGATCGAGCGACACCGGGCAGAACGCGCTGACCGTCGTGCCTATGTCGTCGCGGCCGTCGGCGATGGTGACGAGGGTGACGCCCGCCGCGTAGGCGGACAGCACACTGTCCCAGCCGGCCAGGGCCACCGGAGCGGAACCTCCGGCGCAGGTCCGTTCCGTCAACCGATTCTCCAGTAACCCGGCATCGTCAGCGGTCCGTACGGCGGCAGCCCAGCCTGCGCGGCCAGCCGCCAGGCCGGCCCCCATGTCTCCATCATCGGCCCGAGCACGGGCAGCAGGCCCGCTAGCGCCGGGAGAGCACCGCCCAGGATCGCCTGGGCGGCCCGGTCCTCGCTTGATTCGTGCGGCCGCAGCTGGTCCAGCGGTGTGACCCGCGGGAAGAGGCGCAGGGGCGCGTCCGCGGGCAGGCCGCCGCGCCGCCGGGCCGACCGGGCCGCCGTGGCCAGCCCGCCCAGCGAGTCGGCCAGGCCGTTGCTCACGGCGTCCGCGCCGGTCCAGACGCGGCCCCGGGCCACCTCCTCCACCTGCTCGCGGGACATCCCGCGCCCTTCGGCCACCTTGCCGGTGAAGTCGTCGTAGATGTGGTCGAGCCAGGCGTTGACGATGGCCCACTCGTCCTCGCTGAACGGATGGGTCGGGGCGGACATTCGCCCGTGCGCGCCTTCGGCCACGGAGTCGGTGGTGACACCGGCCCGGTCCAGCAACTGCTCGATGACGGGCTTGCCGGTCACCACGCCGATCGAGCCGGTGATGGTGCCCGGCTGTGCGACGATCTCGTCCGCCGCCATCGCGATGTAGTACCCGCCGGACGCCGCGACGTCGCCCATGGACACCACGACCGGCGTGCCGCCGGCCCGGGCGCGCACGACCTCACGCCAGATCGTGTCGGACGCGGTCGATGAGCCGCCGGGACTGTTGACCCGGAGCAGGATGGCCCGCGCCCGCTCGTCGGCGGCCGCGGTGCGCAGCGCACCCGCGACCGTGTCGGAGCCGATGGCGGGCCCGGACATCGGTCCCCGGCCGCTGCGGCCCTGGCGGATCGGGCCGGTGGCGTAGATGACGGCGACGTACCGCTCGCGGGGGTTCGGCAGCTTGCGGGCGCGCTGCGCCAGGGTGTGGGTCCGCTGGTAACGGCCCACGTACTGGAGGACCGCGTCCGGCCCGTCCGGCCCGTCCTGGCCGACCTGTCTGCGGACCGCCGCGTAGACCTCGTCGCGGTAGCCGACGGTGTCGATGAGCCCCTCGGCGAGAGCCTGGTGCGGAAGGAACGGGCCGCGGTCGAGCAGGGCCCGCGCGTCGGCCGGGCTCTTGCCGCGCCGTTCGGCGATGGCGCTGGTGAGCTGATCGGCGATGGACGCGGCGAGATGCTGGTTTTCCTCCCGGGTCGGCGGGGTGAAGCCGCGTTCGGTCAGTTGCTGCGTCGCGGACTTGTACTCCTTCCGCGCGGCGGCCTGGAAGCTGACGCCGATCTTGTCCAGCGCGGACCGGAGAAACAACTGCTCGACCACGATGCCGGTGAGCCCGAGGCTGCCGGACGGCTGGAGAAAGATCTGGTCGAACGCGGTGGCCAGGTAGTACGGCAGGTTGCCGCCGGAGAATTCCCCGAACGATTCGGCCCAGACGTAGGCGGGCTTGCCCGCCGCGCGGAAGTCCGTGATCGCCTCGCGCAGCTCCTGAAGCGTGGCCAGGCCGATGTGCTGGCCGCCGACCTTGGTGATGAGCGCCCTGACCCGCGGGTCGGCCTTGGCCCGCCGCAGGCCGTCGAGCACGTCGGCGAGCCGTGTCCGGTGCCGCGACAGCAGCGCGGTCACCGGATCAGCCGGCGGCCCTTCCGCGACGCCCAGCGTCAGGTCCAGCTCGAGGATGAGCGGCGCCGTCCGCCGCTGCCGCAGCTTGGTGATTTGCCCGCCGAGGATCGCATCTGCCATGCGGCCCAGCTTAGGCGGGCCACCCTCGGCCCGGACCGGCGCAGGTCCCCGATTTCTGCGCGGCTTTCTGCGCGGCCGCGTTATGGTCGGTCCATCAGCGCCGAACGGGAGGGGCTGGGGAATGACCGCAGGCGACGAAGCCGGCCCCGGCGGAAGCCGGGGGGAGCGCGGCCCGGGGAAGGACGCGGGGACCGGCGCGGACGCCCCGGCGGTCACGATCATCGTGGACGGCGCCAACGTGGTGGGTTCACGTCCCGACGGCTGGTGGCGGGACCGGGCCGGTGCCGCGGTCCGCCTGCACGACGAGCTGGCCAAGCTGGCCGCACGCGGGGCCGCGGGCATCCCGGCCGAGTTCCTGGCCACGGCGGACGGAGACCAGCCGTCCGGGCCTCGCGGCCTGGGCGGGGATCCGTCCGGCCTGGTGCAGGTCCGGGTGATCCTGGTGCTGGAGGGGGCGGCCCGCGCGGCCGAACCCCGGATCGCCGAACGGGCCCGGACGGCGGAGAGCGGACGAGTGCGGGCGGGTGACGCCGGAGGTGTCCACGTTGTGTCCGCGCCCGGTTCCGGTGACGACGAGATCGTCCGCCTGGCGCGGTCCCGTGCGGGGCGCCGCATCGTGGTGACGGCTGACCGGGAGCTTCGCCGGCGGAGCCTGGCCGCCGGGGCCCAGGTCGCCGGGCCGTCGTGGCTGTACGCCTTGTTGTGACGCGGATCCCCGTGCCGTGCAGGCGATGGCGGCCGCCCGGCACGTACCATTGAAGTGTCCCCCCGCTCACCCTTTACTGAAGATGCTGATGGTTGCGCTCATCGTTGTCGTTGCTGTTCTGTTCGTCATCGCGGTTTTCGCCGCTGATCGCGGTGTGAAGGCCAGGAAGCGGGCCCGCCTCCGCCGGAATGCCGCGGACCGTCTCGGCGCCGCCGTAGCCGGGGCCGAGGTCAGGGAACAAGATCGAAGAGCCAGCCAGAAGGCCAGCGCTGCGCTGACATCCGTGATGCCGGCCATCAACGACGAGCACAGCCCGCGCCGGGTCTGACCGCACCGCCCCTTCAGGCCGCGCCGTCCCCTCCCAATGGGGACGGCATGATGGGCCAATGAAGATCGTCGTGCTGTCGGACACCCACGCCCCCCGGCGGTGGCGCTCCTGCCCACCACGGGTGGCTGAGCACCTGCGCTCGGCCGATGTCATCCTGCACGCCGGTGACGTCTGCACCGCCGTCGTCCTCGGCGAGCTGTCCGCCTTCGCGCCCGTGCACGCCGTACTGGGCAACAACGACGATCCCGGCGTCGCGGCGTGGGGTGCCCCCGAGACCCTCGAACTCGACCTGGCCGGGCTCAGCGTGGCCATGATTCACGACAGTGGCCCGTCCGCCGGCCGTCTCGCGCGCCTGCGCCGCCGGTTCCCCGGCACCGCGCTGGTGGTCTTCGGGCACTCCCACATCCCGCTCGATCAGTCCGCCGGCGGCGTGCGTATCTTCAACCCCGGTTCCCCACCGACCGCAGGCGGCAGCCGCACGGCACGATTGGCCTGCTCACGGTGTCGGACGGCCGCCTGCGCCAGGCCAGCATCGTCCCGGTCACCTGACCTTCGTCCCCTTCCGGCTACGGCCCCGGAGCCGTCTGCGCCGGTTCGAATCCCACTGGGGGCACTATTGGGGCACGGCCGCCGGCTAGAGAGATCGATCTGCGCGGCGTGCGGGGACAGGAAATGTCGTGCCGGAAGGATCATTATGGGCGATCGCGCAGCCGGGGACTGAGCTGCCCGCGTCGCGGTCGCGGGGTTCTGGAGAAAGAGCAGGACTGTGCTAGGGAATGGACTTGATGATGCGGATGAGCTCGTCGCGGTCGTAGCCGTGGCGGCGAGCGAATTGCACGAATTCACGGGCGCGGACCAGGACGGCACCCTGCCGCGCGGACCCGGCGACCGTGACGCCGCGACCGCGGCGGAACTCAAGCAATCCTTCGTCCCTGAGCAGCCGCAGCGCCCGCAGCACCGTGTTGGTGTTGACGTTCAGCACGGCGGCCAGGTCCTTGGCGGGGGGAAGCCGCTCGCCAGGCCCGATCTCCCTATCGGCGATCGCCCTGCGGATCTCCGCGCAGACCTGATCGTAGAGCGGAAGCGGGTCCCTCCGGTCGAGTTGGACGTCCAGCATGATACTACACAGGATAGCACCATAAGCCCGGCCGGCCGACCGGGTACCGTGGGGTCACGCCGGTGGATTTGACATCCTCATGGTGCTAGTAAAATTAGCACCATGAGGATGGCCATGCCCGTGGCTGCCCGGCAGCCAGACGAGCCGGCCGCGGGCGACGCGCAGCGGCTGGCCGGAGAGCAGTCGCCCGGCGACGAGCAGGCGCTCATCGCGGAGGCTCGCGCCCGCGCGCGGCGACGGCGGCTGCGCATCGTACTCGCGGTGCTCGCGGCGGCGGTCATGGCGCTGGCCGGGGTCCTCATCGGGTACGCGGTACCGGGTACAAGCCACACGGCAGCCACACGCCCGGTGCCGGCTGCGATCCGTACCGGGGTCGTCACCGGGCACCTCGCGGCCTGCGCCGGATTGCCCGTCAGGGTCATCACGCCGGGTACGGTGACGGTGCTGCGGGGCACTGTCAGGTGGAAGCTGGTTAGTCCCGGCACGTGGCGGCTGGTCCTCCCCACCAAGGTCGTCGCCAGCGAGCACATCAGCAACAACTACGATCAGACGTTCCGCTTCGCCCTTCCGCCAGGGAAGTATGTGCTCGCGGGCCGCTATGACCGGGGAAACGCCCTCACCTTCCACGAGGTGTCCGTCCCAGCGGGCAAGGTCATCCGCGAGGATCTTCCCGACGTTTGCGCCTGACGAGCGAGTTCCCTGAGGCCGCACGACTCGCGCCGCATCTGCGGCCTGGAACCGTTCAGACATTAGGCAGATACCGCTCTGGCTGCGGCGAAATGAGCGAACCTCAGACACGTGCGGCTCTCGCGGATCTGCAGCACACGCATAACGCCGATTATTTGACTGGCAGAATGGCCAGCCGCATAAGTGAGATGCGCGCAGATCGTCCGTTGCGGTGCCGCTTACCTTTGGCCTCGCGACCGGCTGATCAGTCCGGTTGTTCTCGCCTTGCCGGATGGCGGGATGCATCGGCAGCTGACCAGTTGCGGGTGTCTTGGGCCTGATGCCTGGCCGCGTATTTGCCGTGTCGGTTGCGCCGGGGACCGGCTACGGGCGGTGCGGCAGTCGCACTTTCGTGAGCAGCGCGAGCAGGGTGCGCTGTTCCTCCGCGTCGAGGTCGGCGAACAGGCCGGAGGAGTGGAGTCGCGTGCTTAGCGCCTCCCACAGTTCGTGCCCGCGCGGCGTCAGGGCCAGGGTGCGCTTGCGGCCGTCGGCGGGATGGGGCTGCCGGGCAACGAGTCCCGTGGCCTGAAGTTTGTCAGCGGCGAGACTGACCGTAGAAGGGTCGCAGTGAAGGCGGGCGGCCACATTCCGCATCGTCGGCGGCTCAGTTCCCGGGATGAGCGCCCACAGGACGCCGGCGACGGAAGCCGGCACCCCGGACTCGGCAAGCACCTGGGCGACGATCGCCTCCACGGCGTTCCCCGCCTCCATGAGGACACGGACGATCTCGGCTTTCCGCTCGACGTCGGAGCGTGGGGCCGCCGGCGCTCTCACGTTATGCCCGGTGGTCATGCGTTCCATGATACATTCCAAATATCAATGAGAAACTCAATGAGTTTGGGGGCCTAAGTGACCAGTTCTCACGTCGGCGCGACGGTACTCGTCACGGGCGGGACGGGCTACCTGGCCTGCTGGGTGACGGCCGGGCTGCTCCAGCGCGGCTACCGGGTGCGCACCACCGTGCGCAGCCTCGGGCAGGCGGAGCAGGTGCGCGGCGCCGTCAGCGAGGAGACAGGCGAGGAAGCGGCCAGGTCCGTCGAGTTCGCGGCTGCCGACCTGCTGTCCGACGAGGGCTGGGATGAGGCGGCCGCGGGTGCCGACTACGTGCTGCACACCGCGTCGCCCATGCCCTTCAACCCGGGCGGTGACCTCATCACGACCGCCCGCGAGGGCACCCGCCGCGTCCTGGGCGCCGCCGCCCGCGCGGGGGTGGCGCGTGCCGTGCTCACGTCTTCCGGCGTCACGGCCGTCACTGACGACCCGGACACGCCCGCAACAGAAACGGTATGGACCGAGCCGTCCGGCACGCCGGCCCGCGCGTACCCCGATTCCAAGATCCTCGCCGAGCGCGACGCATGGGATCTCGCCGCGGAGACCGGGCTCGAACTGTCCGCCGTTCTCCCGACTTTCATGCAGGGCCCCATGCTGGGGGCGCCGAGGGCGGGAACGACCGAGGTCGTCCGCCGCCTGCTGGCCGGCCAGGTTCCCGCCGTGCCGAACGTCGGATGGAACGTCGTCGACGTCCGGGATATCGCCGAACTGCACATCCTCGCCATGACGAGCCCAGCCGCCGCCGGCCAGCGTTTCCTCGGCTCGGGCAGCTTCATCTGGTACCGCGACATCGCCCGCCTCCTGCGCGAGAGGCTTCCCGACGCGGCCGGGAAAGTCCGCACGCGGACCATGCCCGACCTCGCCGTCAAGCTGCTCGCACGGCGGAGCCCGCAGATGGCGATGCTGCGCCACGAGCTCGGCCGCAAAAGGCTTGTCGACAGCGGCAAAGCGCGCACACTGCTCGGCTGGCATCCCCGTCCCACCGAGCAGACGATCATCGGCACCGCCACCGCGCTCGTGGCCAAGAACGCGCTCAGCCGGTAACTGCCGCCACTGCCAGCACCGCGGCCGGGAAGCCGGGCCGCAAGCGATCACGCCAGCATCCGGCGCCCCCAGCGGAAAGATTCAGCCGGCCTCGCCGCGCTACTGCAGATCGACCAGTTATGGTCGTCAACAGGCCGGCTGAACTATCGGCTCGGAGCGCACAGATCGGCGGCTCGCGTGTGTGAGGCCACTGCCGGATCCGCGGTGAACTGGTGAAACTCGGCCTGACGATTGCGCCGTCCCCCGTCTGGGAGATTCTCCACGCCGCAGGAACCGGCCCGGGGCCGCGCCGGCAGATGCGTTGCCTGCGATCCGCTGATGTATCAGCCAGGCTGCCTTCCCCTCCTTACATGTGGGCTGAGACAGCGGCCCCGGAACGGGGACTGTCATCAATGACCAGGCATCAGGGATTGATCTCGCCGCGGAATGGAGACGGCGGCCGGCTTCCGCAGCGGACATGGAGCGCCATCCTGACGGCCATGCGCGGTCATGGCTGAGACAGGAGGAAGGGTGACCGAGCATGAACGCCGACGTCGCGGCCAGCGGGGGCGTGATGCCGTTCAGCAGGCTAATGCGCCAGCACCGCAGCCGCTCGTCTACCCGGCCGAATTTTAGGAGTAACTGTGGAGACGCTGCCATACACCATTGCGGATGGTGATTTCTACAAGCCCATCTCGGCGGTCGCGAACGCCGGAACGGAATATCGGGCCGGCGAGCTGCCCGCCGGATGGGAGCGCAGGAAAAAGGATGTCTGGACGGTCTGTACGCCCGCTGCTGGATTTGGTGCCGAGCAGGGCTGGAAGGTGCACGTGTCGGCCACGCTCGATCGCGCGCAGCATGTCCTCGATGCGGCTCGCGCAGGCCGATCCGTGCCATTTCGATGACTATGGCCTGGCGGCGATCGCGCAATTGCTCCTGTTCGGGATGGTCCACCAGGGGTCGTGCAGCGCGAACCCGGCGCGCTGCGTCACTTGCGGCACAAGGTCGAGAGCATCGCACCGGTGCCGGTGCCGGTGCCGGTGCCGGTGTGGCGGGTTGCGACCCGCTTTACCGACCTCACCGCGCCCAGTGCACTGCCGTCGCCTGCGGAGGTTTCCGCCGATCCCCGGCGCCACCTGCGGGTTCTGCGCGACCGCACGGCCGACGCCCTGCTCGCGATGGCCGAGCCCGATGGCCGGCCGGTATTCCCGACGGTGCCGCGCGGCCACGCCTCCAACCTGCGTTCGGTCGCGTACGGAACCGCCGGTGTCCTGCACGCCCTGCGGCTTTCCGGCCGGCCGGCGGATCTCGCGATACTGCACGGTCTGGCCGGGGAGTCGCTCCGCGACCGCCACGACACCCCGCCTGGGCTGCATTACGGCAACGCCGGGATTGCCTGGGTCCTGGCTGACCACGGCCTGCTGGACGAGGCGGCGGTGCTCCTTCGCGCCGCCGAGCAGCACCCCATCACGGCGCAGCGGGCGACACTGGGTGAGGGCATGGCCGGCCTGGCCCTGACCCATCTCGCGCTGTACGGTCACGACCGCGACGGCCGGCACCTGGAATCAGCGGTACGGCTGCGTGAGGCCATCCCGGACGGCCCGGAGCTGGCAGACGTCCTCGACGACGGTAATGCGACCGGGCTGTTGCACGGCAGGCCCGGCATCGCCCTGCTCGACTACTACCTCTACCGGCTCACCGCGGACCCCCGTGCCCTGCAGCGCGGGCTTGCGCTCCTGCGGGACGAGGCATCCCGTGCCGTGCCCTTCCCAGGCGGCGGCATCGGCTTCCGGGTATCAGACCTCGACCCGGGCCTGTATCCGTACCTGCACCGTGGCGGCGCGGGCTTCGCCCTGGTGGCCGCCCGGTATCTTGGCGAGATCGATCCCGGCGATCACCTGGCCGGCCTCGTCGCCGATGCCCTTGTCCCCTGCGCGACACCCTCGAACATCTACTGCGGCCTGTATGAGGGCCGATCCGGCCTGATCTTCGCGCTCGCCGAACACGCGGCCCTGACCGGGTCCGCGCAGAGCCTGCGGGCCGCGCAGGACGCCGCGAGGAGCCTGTTCTGCTCCGCCGTGCCGCACGGCAGCGGCGTCCGGTTCTTCGGTGAGCACCTGCTCAGGTTCAGCGCAGAGCTGTGGAGCGGATCCGCCGGCGTCCTGCTGGCATTGACCCGGCTCCTCGACGACCGTCCCGATGCCTTCTTCACCGTAGACCAGCTCGTCACCGGCCTCGCGTGCACGCGGCTCGCTGCGCCTGCCGCGGCTGCCTGACGAGCATCGCCACGGCCGGGCCGCTCTCAGCTGTCCCGGGGATCCCACCCGGGTCAACCCCGCCGGCCGTAGAAGGACGGCCGCCAACGAAAGGAGACCACCATGTCCGAAGTCCTGTCCCTCCAGCTGCTGGAGCCGCGGTGGAGCAGGCTGGAGTGCGAGGGTTGCACCAGCACCAGCGCCAGCACCGGCTGCGAGAGGGAGTAGTCACCCACGGAGTCGGCCAGGCACATCCCGCACGTGCCTGGCCGACCCGGACAATCAGCAACCAGCACGTGAGGGCAGGCGGCCCCGTCCTTTACCTTCCCCGGCAGTCGGCCGCCCGGTACAGGTAAGCCCACTGGCCGGGTGCCTTGACGTATGTCTCATCGACGAACCATCGATCGCCAGGAGCGTGCCGGCACGGCCGAGCAGCCCCGGTGAATTCAGGGGTGAAACATTGCACCCACCGGTAAATGCCTAAGTTTATGTAGGTGAGAGGGGCTGCGGCTGCCCGGGAAATCGGCGTCCCGACCTCCGCGCGGCGATCCGCGCCAGCCCAGCCTCCGCCGCCGGGACGTGGCCATCACGGTGGGGGCGCGACTCAGCCCGCCAGTAACGGCGCCCCCGCCGGACGGGGCCTTCGCCGCTTCCGAACGTGCAGTTCTGGTCGGTGTTCTCAGGCGTGTTGCGCACTCATCGCATGCATGAGCGGTAAATCAGTCGAGTCCTTTAATAACCGCACGCTAATCCGCCGTTATGGGGGTTGCCTGCCCGGTCGCTGTGGGCGTCGGCGCCATACCAAAAGGACATTCTGCGCATTCACGAGCCACGGACCCCGGGCGTCCGACGGGTTCAGCCGGCGCGGTGAGCTGGTGCTGTTCAAATGATGGAATGGGAATTCGATATGATGGTGGAGTGAGTGGCCGGTGCAGTAGTTACCGGCTTCCGTTCCTGATCGCGAGCTAGGTGCTTACGACCCGCGCGGCCTGACGAGCGGAGCGTACCGATCACGCAATGGCTATGTGCAGCTCGTTAGTGCCGCCGCAGGTCCACCAGCTATTGACCCAGGCACATCACAGTCGCTGGTTTTCGTGGGAGTGTTCGACAGAAACGGCGCCTGCGGCTCCTAGCCGAAATACCACCAAGGTTAAATCCGGTAGGTACAGGAACTCTTCAGATTCCGGCCCGATGTTGCAGCGTGCAGACGAAGAAAGGCCAGGGCCCGGCGGCAATCCGGGTGCCCTGGGACTGTTTTTACAAACTGATGACATTGCCGGAACCTGCAGGAAACAATCTGGATAACGGCTGATCCCGGGGAATTGAACCCGGGTAAAATGGTACCTTGGTTGTACATCTCTGCGCACACCAGACGATCAGGGAAATTAAGGTCATGAGCAGAAAGGCCGGCCCAGAGGCTGCGATATCGCAGATTCGGATGCCGGGCGCTGACCGCGGTAACACGCTGAGCACGGCGCGCCCGGCCCCTGGCCAGATGCTGCCCGGGGAATTCTTTCTGAACGACGGCACGCCTGCGCTGATCTGGCCGCTGCTGTCCACGGATGCCGAGACGCTGCGCGACCTGTTCCGCCGCCTGTCGCCCGACTCGCGCCAGCACCGGTTCCTCCACGTGCTCAATGAACTCGATGACCCGATGATCCAGCGGCTGGCCGGCAGTGTTGACGGGGTGCATCACATTGCGCTCTTGCTGGTCGTGCTGCCGCCCGAGGGCAAGGAGGAGCCGGCCGGGGTCGCCCATCTCCTGCAGTACCCCGATGATCCGGCCACCGCCGACGTCGCCGTCACCGTCGTCGACGACTGGCAAAGACGCGGCGCCGGCACAGCACTCCTCTCGGCGCTGATGCAGCGGCGCCCGGCGGCCATCACCCGGCTATGCACGCTCGTCGCAGCAGGCAACCGCGCGCCGCTGGCGCTGCTCGCCGGGGCCGGGCGCGTGTCGTCGGGCCTGCCTGAGCACGGCGTGCTCGATGTCACAGTTGAGCTCCCCGCGGCGAGCCAGCCGCGCAGCGCGGTGGAGAAGGTCGCTGACTTCTGGGCGCAGGGCGTGCGGACGGTCATTGACCAGGCTTACGTGCTTCCCCAGCTGCCGCAGGCCGACATGATCCCGGCAGTTGAAGGCTACGTCGAGTTCGTGCGGCGGATAGTAAAGATGAACCGCGACCTCACCGTCAAGTGGGCGGAAGCGGCGAGCGTGCTGACCGGTGCCGTCCGTAAGCAGGTCCCGGCCGAGCCGGCCCGTGACCTCGTGGGTGAGCAGGCCACCAGGGCCGGCGCCGAGCCACCGTCGTAGTCCCCACAGAAATTCCACAGGCCAGCACATCCGGGGGATGGTCGCGCGGCAAGCGCTACGGACGGATCGCCCGCCGCCGCGGCAAGGCCAAAGCCCAGGTCGCAGTGGCCCGCTCCATCCTGGACATCATCTCACTGGCACCCCGAGCCGACGTTCCCGGCCAGGGTTAGCTGCCGCGCGCCAGCTGGGGACCATTTACGTATCAGCACCGCCGACCTGACCGAAGGCCACATAGCCGCAGACCTGGACCCTCGACTCGACCACCGAGTGACGCCGCACCGCCGCGGACGCCGCCTGGGACCGTGACATCGAAGGAGGAGCCAGATGACCGACGACATCCTTGTGGTGGACTTCGGGACCTGCTTTTCATCGGCCGCGGTGGTTTCCGGCGCGGATGCGCAGCTGGTCAGGGAACCGACCAGTGGGTCGTTTTCCTGACCGTCAGCCGTCGACGCCGATGAGGGACGGCTATTCGTCGGCAGCCTCGCGGTCAGTCGCAGGAACCGGGACCCGGCCCGGTACCGCACTGAGCTGAAACGCTATCTCGGCCAGGACGACATCGTGCTGGGCGGCGTCCGCTATCCGCCGCGCGATCTGGTGACCGCGGCGACGAGGTCGGCGGCGCACTATGGTTGGCGGTCGCGCGGGCACCG
>Ga0116134_1001443_pt1 | contig 12047 bp, 11 predicted proteins | sample June2015DPH_19_5_FD_89737 | JGI IMG/M metagenome (GOLD analysis project Ga0116134, IMG submission 89737) | Peatland microbial communities from SPRUCE experiment site at the Marcell Experimental Forest, Minnesota, USA - June2015DPH_19_40 | ecosystem: Environmental > Terrestrial > Soil > Wetlands...
CACGGATGGTACGCATCGTCGCTGATCTTGCCAGTGACTGGCGGCAGCTCGATGAGCGAATTGAACCGGTGACCGATGAGATCGAGACATTGGCGAAGAGTGATGACGGTTGTCGAAGGGTCATGACCGTGCCGGGCATCGGCCCGATCATCTCGAGTGCGATGGTTGCAGCGATCGGCAACGGCGCGGCGTTCGCTAGAGGGCGGGATTTTTCGGCATGGATCGGGCTCGTCCCCAAGCAGATGTCGACCGGAGACCGAACCATCCTCGGATGCATCACCAAGCGCGGCAACGGATATTTACGCACGCTCTTCGTACAAGCAGCTCGGGTCATTCTGTTGCGACCGACGAGCTGGCCGAAGCACAGCTTCGGGGTCTGGCTCGCTCGCGCTGCTCAGCGCCTGCACCGTAACGTTTTCGCCGCGGCTCTGGCCAACAAGCTGGCACGGATCGCCTGGACGGTGCTGGCACAACAGCGCAATTATCAAGCGCGCGTCACCAAGGCAGCAGCCTAATGAAAAACGCTAGAGTTCACTAGGGGGATGGCTAATGGCTCAAGCTAATCCCGAAAGCAATAGTTGGCTTTCCCGCCGAGGTCTGCGAGTCGGAAAGAGGAGATGGAGAAAAGGTCTCGCCAGCGCGTTCGTGATCAGGTGGCCCTTCTGGCCTTCGGGGCCGAGACGCGAATGAGATCGAACGCGCGCGGATAATCCATGATGGCCAGGAGCTCAAAGGCTCCATCAATAGGCCGGATACAGAAGCGCAAGACCAACCTTCTCCAAATCATCATTTTCGGCTTGCAAGGCGCGGCCGGTCCATACAGAGGGGCCACTTCCAGACTCATGCGGTGCAGCGAAAACCAGCGTTCTGCTCAGTTCGTGGCGCTATTTGATCGTTTGCGATGTCTGCCCGAGCCTGGCGAGGGCGTCACGATAGTCCCGCGTGCCGAAGCCTTCGGAGGTGCGGTTCAAGATGTTGCGCAGCCTATCCCTGGCACTGTCCCTATCATCGATCCCCACGAGGGTTGAAGCGAGCTTGAGTTCCCAAGCGAGCGCGCCTTGGGAACGAGCGATCTCCAAGGCGTCAATCAGGAGACTGATCGCCTCTGCAGTTCTTTCACGCGCAGCTAGGCTCAGCGCGCGCACACGCATGAGCTCGGGTACGCACCAAGCCTCTCCTGAACCTTGACAGCGTGCGAGGGCGCCCGACACAATTGCATCCGCTTCGTCGTGGCGTTTGCACGCCATCAGGCCCTCTGCCAGAAACCCTTCGAAAGCCGTGTTGTAGAGGACGAACCCGGCCGCCTCTAGCGATCGGATCGCCCGGCGCAGTGTCGCGATGCCGTCGTGCGCCTTCCCTTGTCTAATAAGAATTTCACCTTCAAAAGCATCGGCGTAGGTGCGCCAAACGTCGAGCGCGTGCAACGTCGTATGTTCCCGCAACATCTTCGTGTACCGTACCGCGAGCAGCAAGTCGCCAGCCCACAACGCTATGAAAGACGCCGCATCCGAGAGAATGTTCGCTAGTGTCAGGGTATGCTCGAGGCCTTCGGCGATCATCTGCTCGACCAAAACCAACGCCTGATCGGCGTGGCCTTGAAGCCACAGCCCGCGAGCTAAGGTGATCTGCGCGGTCAGTCGCTGGTCGAATTGAAAACGGATGACGTGCGACCGTTGCGGCGGTGGCGCGTAGCGCTCTAGCATCTGCTCGATCTCCCGGCGTGATCCGACGAAATCCCCCAAGTAGTGCAAGGATTTCCCGCGCATCCGCTGCCCGATCATACGATCCTGTGAATCCGTGGCGCGTTCCGCGACGACGGCAAAGCGGCCGGCGAGCGCGAGAGCCTCCGTAGCCTCGCCATGGTTGGTGCGGTCGACCCAGAGCGCCCAGATCGCCCGGAGCTGGTAGTCAACATCGTCGAGTTCGACAGCCAAGGCGAGGGTCTTCTGTTTCCGCCATGCCGCCGTCCCATTGGGAAGGGTCTTGATCGCGCGCATCTGGGGCCAGCCTGAAATTGCATAAAGGTGCATCATCAGGCGGCGGTCCGGGGTCGGCTCGTCCTCGAGCCAGGCGATCGCACGCTCGACGCGCGACAACCCTTCGTCAAGCAGCGAAAGATGAAACCAAATCGGTGCCGCAGCGGCGGTTATCGCGGCGCCCATGGCGCCGTCGCCTTCCTTGGAGAAGGCCCAATCAAGGGCTGCACGCAAGTTGCCAAGTTCGCATCCATAGGCTTGAAGCCAGTCCGCCGTCGGGTGCTGGTCGCATTCCGCCTTGGCCCGGTCGAAGACGAGCCTTACGTGTTCGGCGTGACGTCGGCGCTGAGAATTGGCCTGGCCGCTTTCCTCCAGCTTACCTTGGCCATACGCCCGGGTGGTGTCGAGCAGGCGGTAGCGGTACATCCCCTCCTCGGGTCTTACGACTACTAATGACTTGTCAAGAAGACTCGTCAGTCGCTCGTCAGCCTCCCCGAAGCGGATCGAGGGGCCCAGCACAAAGGCAGCATCCTCCAGCGTGAAACTGCCGCTAAATACCGACAGGCACGTGAGCGCCGCTTGATCTTCCGGCGACAGAAGCTGGTAGCTCCAGTCGAGCGTGGCCCGCAGCGTTTGATGGCGGGGAAGAGCCGTGCGCCGTCCGTGTGTGAGGATCGAGAAACTATCCTTGAGCGAGTTAGCGAGCCCTTGCACGCCGAGCCCGGGTAACCGCCCGGCGGCCAGCTCGATTGCCAGGGCGATACCATCCAGTCGCCGGCAGATCTCGCCGACGTAAGGCGCATCGGTGTCGCCGATTTGATAGCCCCCAAGGGCCAAAGCCGCTCGTTCCTCGAACATCTCCACAGCCGGATAGCGCCGCATCTCTTCCACCGACAGGATGAAAGACTTGGGTGGGGCGTCCAGAGCAAAAATCTGATGGACCCATTCACCCGCAGCTCGGAGCCGCTCGCGAGAAGTGGCGAGGATTGTTACCGCCGGTGCCCTGCCGAGCAAGGCCTCGACGAAAGCCGCTGCGACATCCACTAAATGCTCGCAATTGTCGAGCACGATGAGAGTGCGACACTTCTCGACTGACACGGCGATCTGGTCGACCGGATCCTCTTGCAAACGAAGATTGAGACCGAGAGCGGCTGCGGCTGCTGCGGCTAACTGTGTCCCGTTTCCGATGGGAGCAAGCTCCACAAAGGCAACCGTGTCGAAGCTCGCGTGCAGGCGATCCGCAACCGCGATGGCCACAGTTGTCTTGCCGATGCCGCCTGGACCGACCAATGACAACAGGCGGCGCCGGGTCACTTCCGCCGACAGCGCGGCGATGACATCGTCGCGGCCGAAGACCCGGCCGATCTGAGCGGGGAGACGCTGCGGATTCAGTCGCCTGAAGTGAGGGGGCTCAGGCGTAGGCTTCGCTGCCGTCGTCTCAACGTCGAGAACAAAGCAATAGCCGCGCCCGGGGACGGTAGCGATGTAGCGATCCGCGCCATTACCCAAAGCTTTGCGAACGGCCGAAATGCCCACCCTCAGAGCGGTCTCATCAACGAAGGCTCCACGCCAGACCAGCTTTGTCAGATCGTCCTTCGACACGATCTGGCCCGGTCTTGAAGCGAGCGCGATCAGGATGTCGAGCGCCCGACTGCCCAGTTTTACTTCTTCGCCGCGCCGCCAAAGGGCTCGCGCGACGGGAGCAAGCTCGAACTCCCCAAACTTAAGTCGCTCTCCGACCGCACTATTGAGCTCAAGTGACATTGCGCCTCGGCCAACGCTGCACCGCCCAGCCAATACTGCAAGTATACAATTTTCACATTTCAAAAATTAGTCTTTTTTGGGAACCCCGAAAGTGCTCGTAACAAGGAATCACATCCCTTCACTGGCAAACCACGTACGAGGATGGCAGGCTGTAGGTCGGGCGCCCGACCTCTTTGGCCCCTCAAACTAGCCACGAGGAGAACGCTATGAGCAAACCAAGCATCGTCTTCTGTCACGGCATCTGGGCCGATGGATCCTGTTTCAACAAGGTGATCCCCGCGCTGCAGGCCGATGGGCACGAGGTGATCGCCGTCCAGTATGGCCTCGACGCATTCGTGGAGGACGTGGCCACAGTGAAACGCACGCTGGGGCGAGTTAGCAGCCCCGCCATCCTCGTGGGTCACTCGTACGGCGGAGCCACGATCACAGCCGCGGGCATGGATGACCGCGTGAAGGGATTGGTTTACATCGCCGCCGTCGCCCACGATACCGGCGAGACTGTGCAGGGCCAGCTTGACAAATACCCTACGGATATATTCTCCCACATTGCAGTCGCAGACGGGCGCGTCTGGTTGCTTTCGCCGGAAGGTACCAAGTGTTTCGCGGGAGACCTTCCCGAGCAGGAGCAGAAGGTCGTGTGGGCGACCCACTACGCGCCCGCCGCCGACTTATTTCAGCAACAGCAAAAGGTCGATGGCCACGCTTGGAAGTCGAAACCGAGCTGGTTCATCGTGGCCAAGAATGACCGCACCGTGCATCCCGACCTGCAACGCTTTCTTGCGAAGCGCATGGGGGCGACCATCGTCGAGACGAACAGCAGTCACGTCATCATGCTCTCCCAGCCCGACCTCGTCATTGACGTAATCCGCAAGGCTGCCGCCTCAGTTGCCGCAAAGCAAGGAAAAGCGGCCTGAAATGAACCGTCGGCGGTTCATTGAAGCTGTTCATTGGAGAGATGCCATGAAGAATCTTTACGTTGTTGCCATGCTCGCCGCTACGCTTGCAGGTGGGACTCTGGAATCTGCCTCGGCGGAACCGGCATCGAAGGCCGCCATCAAGAACGTCGTTTTGGTACACGGCGCATTCGCCGACGGCTCCGGCTGGAAAGCCGTTGCCGAAATCCTCGAGAAGGATGGCTACACGGTATCGGTGGCGCAGCCCCCCGAGACCTCCTACGCGGACGACCAAAAGTATACGAAGGCGGCAATCGACGCCATGGGCGGGTCGGTCGTTCTGGTCGGCCACAGCTACGGCGGGTCCATCATCACCGAGGCCGGCAACGACCCAAACGTTGCGGCGCTGGTCTACATCGCCGCCTTTGCGCTCGACGAGGGTGAGAGCTGTGCGTCGATCGAACAGGCCCTCCCGCAGGCCTCCAAGGCGTTCAAGCCGGACACCAACGGCAACTGGTGGATAGAACAGGCGCATTTTGCGGCCGACTTCGCGGCGGACATTCCATCGTCAGAGTCCCGCTTCATGGCCATAGCGCAGGTGCCGATCTCCACCGACTCGTTCACCCACAAGGTCACGAAGCCCGCCTGGAAGAGCAAGCCCACATGGTACATGGTGGCCTCCGCAGACCGGTCGATCAATCCGGAGCAGGAGCGCATGATGGCGAAGCGCGCCCATGCCACTACGGTTGAAGTGAATTCCAGCCATGTGGCCTACATGTCTCATCCGAAAGAAACGGCCAAGCTCATCGAGGAGGCCGCTGCCCACGCGCCGGCTAATCAGTAAACGACGACGCGGCGCGCGAGGAGACCGATCTCTTCTTTCGCGCCGCTGGAGCTGATGGCCGATAAACGATCGCCTGCGCTGTGACACGTACCAACGCACGGCTGTTTATCGGCCAATCGGCAAACGGCGCGTTTTGAGACAATTCATCGGGAGAGCGCCATGGAAAATCAAATTGTCATCGAGACTCCAGATGGAACGTTCCACGCCTATATTTCGCGGCCCGCCAAGTTGCCCGCGCCGGCGGTGGTCGTTCTCCAGGAATTGTTCGGCGTTAACGCCGACATCCGAGCGACCTGCGATGAGTTGGCAGCCCAGGGGTTTATCGCGATCGCTCCGGACCTATTTTGGCGGCAGGAGCCTGGAGTCGATCTCGACGTAACTTCCGAAGCCGATTGGCAACACGGTCTGCGACTATATACGGCGTTTGATCGCGATGCAGGCGCGCGGGATACCATGGAAACGGTCCGCACCGCTGTTGAGCTGGGAGATTCGACCGGAAAGGTCGCTCTGCTCGGATATTGCCTCGGAGGGTTGATGGCATTTATCACGGCCGCGCGCTACGAGGTCGACGTCGCCGTTGCTTATCATGGAGGCGACACGGAAAAATACCTCGGCGAGGTTGGCGGATTGGAGGCCCCGCTGCTTATGCACCTCGGCGAGGAGGACGAATTCATCTCAAAGGGCGCGCAGGCCGAGATCAAAGCAGCGCTCGCAAAAAAGCCGAACGCGACCGTTTACAGCTATCCGGGTCAGCGTCACGCGTTCTCTCGGCATAATGGCGCGCACTACGACGCCGCGGCGGCAGCGCTCGCCAATAGGCGAACAAACGAATTTTTAAGTCAACAACTGCGGTAGCTTCGGTTGCTCCGGCCGTTTCGGGCACCTGAAGCGCCTTCGCTTTCGGCCAGGACGGTACGGTGTGTTACTAGGCAATCAAAAGGCGGCCGCCGGAGAAGCGATGCTAGTCAAACGAAGCGAAATTCTTCGATCGAAGCCCGCGGGGTTAATCATGCTCGTGGGCTTGACAATACTGCTGACTGGAATGGAGAAAACCATGGCTGATCCCGCCGTCACGCAGCGCGTGTTGCAGGTCGAACACATAACGATGACAACGACGAAAAAATTCGCCGAGGTCGAGGCGGCGCTAGAACGGAATGTTCCGCAACTGGATCCGGCGATTGCGGCGGCGCTCGTCAACGGCGATGAACAGCGGGCGACGGAGCTGGAACGGGGTGCGCCGCTTTTCATCTTCCTGAAGAGGGATCACGGCGCACTCCTGCAAGTAACCGGACGACCCCGCAAGGCGCTGCAGTACGAGATTGGCAATCCGCACACTGCATCAAAAATGACCCGTCATCGTTTACCCGCCGGCCTTTATGCGCCGCTGCGCGTCTTACTCTACGAAGACGAAACGGGTGGTTCGATTTTCGAATACGACAGACCGTCATCTCTCTTCGGCCAGTATGGCAATGAGCGTGTGACGGAGGTGGGGCGCTATCTCGACGCCGCTTTGGAAGCGGCTTTACACAACGCAGCCGAGTAACGGTGGAAAGTTGCAGCAACTCCATCCTACGCAGCCGCAATCGGAGCGTGGTCGGATATTCCTAAATCGTGAAAGTAAAATTCGATGATGTGCAACGCAGCAAAATTGATCGCCGAACGGCAGAGATGGGTCATCAACGTCATTTCGAGCGTGCTTTGGCCGCTTCCGATGTTCACCCAGGTGCAGACATTTCGTTGCAACGCACTAACCGACGCGGTGGGCCACAAGCGAGCATCCTGTCGAGCGTGCTATTGAAAGTAGGTCACAGATCTGCTGGTTGGTGCGAGCAGCAACGCAGTTAACGGTTTGCGGCCGCTAGAAGCTCCTGTTTGGCTGCGTCGAGGATTTCATTGGACAGGGCCGAGTCATCCACGGCTCTGGCGAGCATCAAGGCACCCACCAATTCCGCTACTGCGGCGACCGCCTTGCTGCGTCGGCTCGATTTCGACCGGCCTGGAACCGCCTTGGCAATGATTTCGATCAGCGGTTCGAGTCCGCGACCAAATGCCGACCGCACCGGCTTGCCGCACCGTGCGGCCTCTCCGCTCAACGCCGCGAAGGCGCAGCCGTGGCCCGGATCGTCGCGATGGCGCGGCGAGAGATAATGCTCAAGCAGGGCTGCGTAGGGATTCTTTGGCGCGCTCGCTGTGACATTGGTCCAATTCACGGCGGCATGCGCCATCGCCCGCTGGCTCGCTTGCGCGACTAGATCGTCCTTGGAAGCGAAGTGTCCGTAAAAGCCCCCGTGCGTCAGTTGCGCCGCCTTCATGATGTCGGCGACGCCGATGCCGTCAAACCCCTTCTCGCGAAACAGCGCGCCTGCCGCATCGATGATGCGTTCACGGTTTTCAGCGGCCTTTTGCCGGCTCACTCTCATGGCGCACCTCAGCTACGCGGCCGAACGGCAATGCTTGACAACTTATATGACGATCGTCATCAATACGCAAGCCATTTATGACGATCGTCATGTAAGTGACGAAGGAAACATGTAGGACATTATGACCCCCAGCACTGCGCTCGCCGCGACGCTTGCCCGCCGCAACGTTCATTATGGATGGGTTGTGGTGGGAGTGACTTTCCTCGCCCTGCTTGTCACCGCCGCAGCCATGGGCATGCCCGGCGTTCTGATCGTGCCGCTCGAGAAAGAATTCGGCTGGGACAACGCGCAGATTTCTTCGGCGCTGGCGATCCGCATCATGCTGTTCGGATTGTTCGGTCCGTTCGCCGCTGCCTTCATGAACCGCTTTGGCGTCCGCCGCGTCATCGTGTTCGCAATGGCGCTGATCGCGGGTGGGCTGCTTGCGTCTTTGGCGATGACGCAAGTGTGGCAGCTCATCCTGTTGTGGGGTATCGTGGTCGGCGCAGGGACCGGGCTGACCGCGATGGTTTTGGCAGCGACGGTGGCGACGCGATGGTTCAACCATCGCCGCGGCGTCGTCATCGGCATGCTGGCGGCGAGCAATGCGACCGGTCAGCTCGTATTTCTGCCTTTGATCGCCGAACTTACCACCCGCTTGGGCTGGCGCGCGGCGCTTATTTTCGTCGCCGGCATGTTGGCGTTTGTCGCGCTTGTCGCGTCGCTGTTGATGCACGACCGGCCGAGCGACCTCAATCTGCCGCTCTATGGCGAGAGCGAGATCACGCCGCGGCCGGGCGAAGGGGTCGGCCTCATCTCCTTGTTGATGGCACCCGTCAATATGCTCAAGGACGCGGCGCGCGCGCCGATCTTCTGGGTGCTGTTCGGCACGTTCTTCATCTGCGGTGCCAGCACCAATGGACTGATCCAGACCCATTTCATCACGCTATGCCACGACTATGGCTTGCCGGCGGTGACCGCGGCGAGCGTGCTCGCGATGATGGGCATTTTCGACTTCTTCGGCACCATTGGCTCCGGCTGGCTGTCCGACCGCTTCGACAATCGCTGGCTATTGTTCTGGTATTACGGGCTGCGTGGCCTTTCGCTGCTCTACCTTCCCTTCACCGATTTCACGTTCTACGGCCTCTCGCTGTTCGCTGTGTTCTACGGTCTCGATTGGATCGCTACCGTACCGCCGACCCTGAAACTGACGGCCGACCGCTTCGGCCCGGAGAAGGCCGGCATGGTGTTCGGCTGGGTGTTCGCCGGCCATCAGATCGGCGCCGCCAGTGCGGCGTTCGGTGCCGGTCTGGTACGTACGGAATATTCGACTTATCTACCGGCCTTCTTCGTCGCCGGTGCGCTCTGCCTCATCGCGGCGGCACTTGTTCTGACCATGCGTAAGCCGTCGGCGCAGGGAATCGGCACGGCCACGCCGGCGCGCGTCTGAAATCATTTGCGCTTCGCTGAGGTATCTCACTGGCCTTTGGAGTGCCGCGCTGACCTTCTGCCATCGCTTTGCAAAGGAGATCATCCCATGCCGCTCGCCAAAATCCACGTTGTCGAAGGCCGTTACGACGAGACCCGGATCGCTAAAGTGTCCGGCGCTATCCAAGCGGCCTTAATGAACACGCTTCGCGTGCCGCCCGAAGACTTCTACCAACTCATCTTTGAATTTCCGAAGAACCGCTTTCTCCACACACCGTCTTTCGTCGGCATGCATTATACCGAGGACCTGATTATCCTCGATCTCACTTTCATCGAAGGGCGGTCGAAGGAGACGCGGCTCGCACTCTTGAAAGACGTCAATACCCGCGTCGCCGCGGCGGCCGACGTGTCGCCGGACGACCTGATGATCACACTCTACGAAGCTCCCGGCGAGAATTTCTCCTTTGGCAGGGGTGAGGCGCAGCGCGCCAACGCAGTCCCGCGAGCTTGAACTGACGTCCCAACGAACGGTCTCCAAACCATACTCTTGAGGCCAGGCCGACCAGGCGCTCGGCCTCAACCTGTCCGGAACGCTGTTTGCACACGCCGACGAGGTGGTCGGATGCGCTGTTCGTGGTGCGGTATTTGACGGTGCCTAACCGACGCTTTGGGTCATGAACTGCCGCGCCGCCTCGCAGGAAGCGCGTCTGCTTTACCTCCAAAAGCTGCCGCGCCGGTCGCCGCTGTTACGGACAATTTGCATGGAATTTCCGCGCCTCGGCAAGCTGTTGCATAAGCCCGCATAGGCGAAGCGCGCGCCGCTGCAGCAATGCCGGGGGTTTCGCGGCGTGTTGCGGCGTTCATTGCTTCGCCGCGCACGCCAGCGTTAATTCGCCGCTTCACTGCTGGGTTCTGGATGGTGAATGGCGCCGGTTGCCAAATGTTGATTCGCTCGCGTTGACGCTTCGCCAACGATTGCACGCAGCGCATTGCAACGGCGCAGCAAGGCCGCATGGGTAAGCGGGTTCAAAGCATCACAAGACCGAGTTGCGCAGCTCTCATGACCGCTTCGGTCCGGCTGTCCGCATTGAGCTTGTCGAGGATCGCGGCGACATGAAACTTGGCGGTGTGGAAGGAGATTCCCAATCGACGTGCGATCGCTTTGTTGGAGGCGCCGTCTGCCATTGCCGCAAGGACTTCGAGCTCGCGGGGGGTTAGCCGTGTGCGGACTGCGTCATTGCTGTCGAGTAATTCATCAGCTTCCGAGCCTCCGTTGAGCAGCGTCGGCAGAAGTTCGCGCGGCAAGACAGCAAGACCGTTGGTGACCGCCTTGACCGCGACGGCGATTTCGAAGCGCTCCGCCGAGCGAGGCAGGATACCTCGAGCTCCTGCATGAAGCGCGTCGAGGCTATCCTCATCGCTGTACCCGTCAATAAGAACCACAAAGGCTGTATCAGCTTGCCGGTTGCGCCAATCGGCCAGCTGCTCGCGCGGCGGCGAATCCGCCAGGACAGCGTCGACGTGATTTTGGTCGATCAGTCGGAGCATAGCCGACGGATTGTCCGCGACACCGACCACGGTCATGGCCGGATCACCGCGCAGCAGCTGTTCGAGGCTGCAGCGCAGGACCGGGTCGGCGGAATAAATCGCGATTGTGGTCATCGACCACTGGCCTCGGCCGCTCCGCTGCGGCCATTCTGCCACACGCCTAAGCCACCGGTCGCTCGCCGAGAGCAACCTTCAGTGCCATCGGAGCGCCGCCACGGATCAGTTGCAAATCGACACTGGCACCGACGCTTTCCGCGCCCAGCAGATGCATGACGTCGCGCACGCGATCGATCGGTTTTGTATTCCAAGTCATGACGATGTCACCCACCAGCAACCCGGCACGCGCGGCCGGCCCATCCGGATCTATGCTCACGACGAGAACGCCGCGCCCGCCGCCTGCAGGCTGCGTGTCAGGGGATGGGCGTCCGCGCCGCAGTGGCTGCAGGCCGGCACCAAGATATCCCCGAAAAACATGACCCTTCGCGAGGAGCTGATCGACGACGCGATCGATTGTCGAGGTGGGAATGGCAAGCACGCGGCGACGCGGCCCCAGGACGGCCATGCCGACGACGCGTCCCTGCGCGTCGATGAGGGCGCCGCCTTCAGTGGCCGGGCTGAGCACAAGATCCACGCGGATGAGGTTGTCGATAGTGCCGCCGCGAAGACTGTGCCAAGGCCCTCCCACGGTAGCGACGATGCCGAGGCTGGCGACCGGCCCACCTTCGTGATTTCCGACTGCCAGGACGACGTGACCCGAGCGCAGCGACGCCGCATCGGCGGTCGATGCCGCGGGCAGTCCATCCGGCTGAAAGCGCAGCACAGCAACGTCGGTACTGGGGTCCCGGCCCGCGAGCGAGGCCTCGACTACCCGTCTTCCGGGAAGCGTAATCTTGATGTCCTCGTCCAGCTCCAAAACTTCTTCAGCGGTAACGATGACTCCAGAACGCCAGTGGATACCGCTCGAAGAGCTTCGGCCACCGCCGTGAACAGCGACGATGCTGCTGCCGGCGCGCTCGACCAGTTGTGCGGTATGATCAGAAAACGCGACAAGTGGATTGGTGGATTCGGCCATGAGCAAGTTCTCCAGAACGACAGTGCGTTGCCAGGATATGGCATCGCCGCGTAGCGGCGGCTACTGGCCAGATGGCCGGGGCGAAGGTTCTGCGACACAGCCAAACTCGCGTTATCCAACTTC
>Ga0116134_1001445_pt1 | contig 12044 bp, 10 predicted proteins | sample June2015DPH_19_5_FD_89737 | JGI IMG/M metagenome (GOLD analysis project Ga0116134, IMG submission 89737) | Peatland microbial communities from SPRUCE experiment site at the Marcell Experimental Forest, Minnesota, USA - June2015DPH_19_40 | ecosystem: Environmental > Terrestrial > Soil > Wetlands...
CCCGGCCTCAAGCTCGCGCACTACGAGGTCTTCGACTGCGCGATGGGGGAGCGGGCGATCAGTCCCATGGGGCACGTCCGGATGATGGCCGCGGTCCAGCCGAACCTCAGCGGCGCGATCAGCAAGACCGTGAACATGCCGGAGAGCGCCACGGTCGAGGACATCGAGAAGATCTACTTCGAGGGCTGGAAGCTCGGCCTCAAGGCGCTCGCGATCTACCGCGACAACTGCAAGGTCGGCCAGCCGCTCTCGGCTTCGAACAACAAGACCGCGAGCACCGAGCCGGAGGAAGCGCTCGCGCCGACGGAGCCGGCCGTGCACCGGCCGGTCCGCCGGAAGCTGCCGCGGCAGCGGCCCGCCACCGTCACCAAGTTCTCCGTGGCCGGCGCGGAAGGCTACATGACCGTCTCCAGCTACCCGGATGACGGCGTGGGTGAGGTCTTCCTCAAGCTGGGCAAGCAGGGCTCGACGCTGGCAGGCGTGATGGACGCCTTCTCGATCGCGATCTCGGTCGGCCTCCAGTACGGCATCCCGCTGGAGTCATACGTCGCCAAGTTCACCAACATGCGGTTCGAGCCGGCCGGGCTCACCGACGACCCGGACGTCCGGATCGCCAGCTCGGTCATGGACTACATCTTCCGGCAGCTGGCCCTGGACCACCTGCCGTACGACCAGCGCGCGGAGATGAGCATCCTCTCGGCCGCCGAGCGGAGCGCCCAGCTCGCCGGGGAGGACCCGGGCGCGCTCGCCGAAGAGGTGGTCGACCCCGAGGAACTGGCGCAGTCGGCTGCCGTCGAGCCGTTGCACGCCGAGCGTGAGGAGCGCCGCGAGCCGGCGGCCACGCCGCGCCCGGCGGCCCCGGCCGAAACGCACAGCTCGGTCGAACTGCTCGAGTCCCACCAGGGCCGTACCGCGGACGCGCCCCTGTGCCTCACCTGCGGCACAAAGATGCGCCCGGCCGGCAGCTGCTACGTCTGCGAAGGCTGCGGCTCCACCAGCGGCTGCAGCTAAAAACGAGCGGTATTGCATCAGATGCAACAAGAGATGTAGCTGGCCCGAAGAGCCGCGGGCCCAGCCAATGTAAGCCGTGTTGGCGGTTGCAGCCGTCAGCACAACGGGCGCCCGCCCTTGCAGGAGGTGGACGCCCGTGGCGGCAAGGACAGTGACTGCCTTGCGATGTGAGATTGCAATGACACCACGGTCCTCGCTGCAGATCAAGCCGAAGGGAGGGGTAATTATGGCTGCCAGTAAGGACGGCAAGGGGACCGGCACGAAGCCGGCTAGCGACGCCGGCAAGCTGCTGCGCGATCCGAAGACGCCGAAGAAGGTCAAGGATGTTGCGGCGAGCGACCTTGCGCAGGCGCCGCGCAAGCCTAAGAAGGGTAAGTGATCGGTGCCGTCCTGGGCCTGCAACCAGGACGGCTGATCACCGCAGCTGTTTGAGCTGCGGCGATCGTTTTCTGGTAAGCGCAGCAAGTCCATGGGTGAGAGCAGTGGCGATGATCTTTACTGAGCTTGATGGGACCACGCGTGAGTGGATGCTCCGACGTTTTGAGGCCGAGGAGTCCGGTGGGAATCCGTACCGCTCGGAGGTGCTGAGTCAACTCGGCCTGGCGCAATGGCCGGACATCATGCGTCAGGCGATCACCGATCCGGACGGGAGTGAGGTGACTTTGGCGGCCGCGCTGAATCGCCCCGATTACTGGCGGGCCACCGAAACGTATGTTCGTAACGGCATGGCTCATCAGCGAAGCGTTAACCCCACTCAGGCGTCCGACCGTCTAGCCATCACCGAGTTCAATACCTGGTACGTGGCTGGGCTGGCGGCCCGCCTCCATGAGGAGGATGAGACCCGCTGTCGCGTCTACCGAGCGGAAATCCCGAAGTGGCAGCCAGCCGGATGCTCGGTCCACGAAGGCCAAACCTACGCCGTGGCGGAGATCATCGCGGGTCACCGGATCGGGTACTGGCCTCCGCCGGGTGTGCAGGGTCAGCTTTCCATTCCGGCTGGGCCGGGCTGCCACCACACGATCGAACGCGTCTAAGCATGCTCGCTGGGTCATCCGGGCGGCAATCTTGCGGTGCAGCCAGTTGTCTTACCGGCTGTGCCCGGCCGCCCAGTTGACGAAGGCATCAATGTTGTGTTAGATGCAACGTCGTGGGCGATCTTCGCGTGACGGCTCTTCCCGGGGTTGCGCATCTGATGCTGGCGGACAGAGTGCTGCACCTGGACCCGGCTTCGGCGGTATTCGAGGCGATGCTGGCGGGATGGGCCACGCAGCAGCGTGCCCGGTTCCTGAAGGACAACACGATCGGGCCGAGGCTGGAACTGGTGCGGCGGTTCGCCGCATTCACGAACCAGTACCCGTGGCAATGGGAACCGGCGGAGGCCGAGGCGTTCATCACCAGTTCGCCGGTCGCGGTCTCGACCGCCAGGAACTATCAGAACACGTTGCGGCTGTTCTGTGCTTACGCGTCTGATGTCCGGTACGGGTGGGTGGCGAGGTGCCTGGAGCAGTTCGGCTCGGTGCCGCGGCAGATCCTGGATGAGTGGAACACGGTCGCGCATGTGACCGAGTACGAGGGGCAGCCGCACCGGCGCCCGCTGACCTATGACGAGGTGCAGGCCTTGTTCGATGCGGCTGACGGGCGGGTGGGGGAGATCCGGTCGCGTGGCCGGAAGGGCGCGCTGGCGGCGCAACGTGACGCGGCGCTGCTGAAGACGGTCTACGCGTTCGGGCTGCGGCGCCGTGAGGCGTGGGGCCTGGATCTTGCCGATCTGCGGCACAACCCGCAGGCGCGTCAGTTCGCCGGGTACGGGGCGGTGTTCGTGCGGTGGGGCAAGTCATCCAACGGCAGCCCGCCCAAGCGGCGGACGGTGCTGACGGTGCCGGAGATGGACTGGGTAGTGCCGGTACTGCAGCAGTGGACCGAGGAGGTTCGCCCGCTGTTCAGCCCCGGCGCCCATCCGGCGTTGTGGGTGACCGAGCGGCGTGGCCGCCTGTCCCGGCGGGCGATCAACGAGGCGTTCGAGGAGGCCCGCGACGCGGCCGGGCTGGATCCGGTGCTGGATTTGCACTGCCTGCGGCATTCCTACATCACGCACCTGATCGAGTTCGGCTACCCCGAGCGGTTCGCGCAAGACCAGGCCGGCCACTCCTATGCGAGTACGACCGCGATCTACACGGGTGTGTCGGATGAGTTCCGGAACCGCCTCCTGGCCAAGGCACTGCGCGAACGTTACGCAGACCGGTTGGGGGAGAAGCCGTGACGAAGAAGATGGGCATCCGGTGGCACCTGCGGCTCCGGATGGCCGAGAAGGGCCTGTTCCAGACATCGGATCTGGTGCCGCTGCTGGCCGAGCGGGGCATCCACCTGTCCCGTGAGCAGGTCTACCGGCTGGTGACCCAGGTCCCGCAGCGGCTGTCAACCGACACGCTGGCGGCGTTGTGCGACATCCTGGACTGCCAGCCCAACGACCTGATCGAGATCGAGGTCATCAGTAAGCAGGTCCGTAAGGCGGCCGGCGAATCTGGCCGGGCAGCACCGCCGCCGGTGCGGCGCAGCACGATCCGCCGCCCGGACCTGTCGTGACGACAGCCGACCTGGATGGCGAGCCGCAGGCTCGCGTCACGTCCTGTCTGATCGCCTCCGTGCCAGGGCTGGACACCGGGGCAGCCCGGGCCGCCCTCACCACGGTCAGGGCGGAGCATGGGCGGGCGTTGCGCGAGATTGACGCGCTACTGAAGGAGCACCCCGATGCCCTGGTGACGACCCCGGCTGCATATCCGCTGGCGCTGGTCCGGCTGGCGCACGCGCTGACGGATGCCGGGTATCAGGCGGTCGGGGCCCCGGCCTGCGCCGGATGCGGCAGGATCACGATCGACCTGCGGCGCAAGACCGCGTCCGGCCGGGTCTGCGGAGCCTGCGCGGCCCGCGGCAGCACCGGGACGTGCGCCCGTTGCGGCGGGGCCAGGCGGATCAACGCCCGGCGCCCGGAGGGCGGGATCTGCTCGGCCTGCTATGACAAGGACGAGCTGGTCGTGACGGAATGCGGCGGATGTGGCCGGAGGCGCCGGGTGGCCGCCCGGATGCCCGACGGCACCGCTCGCTGCCAGTTCTGCGCTACCCGCCCGGCGCGCACGTGCTCGGCCTGCGGCCAGCAGCGCACCGTCGCCGGGAGCATCGACGCCGGCCCGGTCTGCGCCTCGTGCTATCAGGCTCCGCAGCGGCCATGCGGGCGCTGCGGGCAGACCCGAAAGATCGCCAGGCGGGCGACAGCATCCGCCCCCGACCTGTGCTATAGCTGCTACCAAGGCGCGGCGGCGGTCTGCTCGGTCTGCGGGGAAACCAGGCCCTGCCAGCGGATCTCCTCGGGCAGCCCGATCTGCCGCAGCTGCCGCGCCCGCCCTCCCCGGCCGTGCTTCCGGTGCGGGCGCGCCCGCCCGGTTCAGGCGGAATGGCCCGCCGGGCCGGTTTGCGTCGGCTGCTACGAGCATGTCCGCCGGCACCCCGGCAAGTGCACGGTCTGCGGGGTGGTGCGGCCGTTGATCGGCAGTGACGAGCAGGGGAGGCCGGTCTGCGGCCCGTGCGCCGGGGCTCCCGGGCTGGACTACACGTGCCGCGAGTGCGGCAAGGGAGGGGAGATTCACAGCGGCCGACGCTGTTTCGGCTGCGTCCTGGCCGAACGCGCCCGGATCCTGCTCGCTGGCCCCGGCGGGGAAGTCTCCGCGCAGCTGCATCCCTTGCTCGGGGCGCTCAGCACGGTCACCAACCCTGCCACGGTGGTGAGCTGGCTCGGCAAGAGCCGGTCAGCCCGGCTGCTCGGCCGCCTGGCCAGGACGGGCGACCCGATCACCCACGACCTGCTCGATGACCTGCCGCAGACCCAGGCCTTGCACTATGTCAGGGAAGTGCTGGTCAACTCGGGCGTCCTGCCCGGACGCAACGAGCACCTGGAGCGCCTGGCACCCTGGCTGGAGCACCTGCTGCACGACAAGCCAGCCCACCACGCCCGGCTCGTCAGGCCCTTCACCCACTGGTTCGTGCTCCGCCGCGCCCGCCGGGCCGCCGGCCGCCGGGCCTTCACCCGGGGATCGGCCGACTTCGCGCGAGCCCGCGTCCTGGCCGCCCTCGACCTGCTGTCCTGGCTGGACCAGCGCGGCCAGGTCCTGCGCGACCTCGCCCAGGCGGACCTGGATCAGTGGCTCACTGACGGCGCCACCACCCGCCGGGCTGTGCGTTACTTCCTCCAATGGGCACGCGGCCGCGGCCTGTCCGGCGATCTGACGGTGCCGCTTCCCCCGCGCCAGGAACCGGCGCGGCTGCTCGCCGAGAGCGACCATACCCAGCAGCTTGACCGGTGCCTCACCGACGAGGCCATGCCCTTGGACCTGCGGGTCGGGGGAGCGCTCGTCCTGCTCTTCGGGATGCTGGTCAGCCGCATCACCCAGCTGACCAAGGACAACGTGATCGAGGACGGCCAGGCCACTTACCTCGCCATCGACGGGCATCGCCTCATGCTGCCGTCAATGCTGGCGCACCTCGTCCGCCAGCTACGTGACCAGGACGAGCCGCGATGGACACTCGGCCGCCTGGGAACCCCGATGCCATGGCTCTTCCCCGGCCAGAGCCCGGCCCGCCCGGCCGTGGACATCCTTTTCGGTGTCCGTCTCCACCGCTACGGCATCGACGCCCACGCCGGCCGCAACACTGGGCGCCTCGCCCTGGCTGCGGAACTGCCCGCCTCAGTGCTGGCCGACCTGACCGGCATCAGCATCGGCACCGCCGAACGCTGGTCCCAGTGGGCCAAGCGAGACTGGGCCTCCTACGTCGGCCAGCGCGCGGCCGACGACGCCGAAGACATCGACAGCCGGAAACCCGCTAAACAAACCCTCTAAACATGCTAATCGATACTAGAATTAGGTTGTTTAGAGGGTGGTTGGGAGGTTCCTTGCGCAGCTTCGCTGACCTTGACGCGCTCATCGGGCTGGTGCCTGCCCAGGTCGTCACCCGGCTCAGCGCGATCGACTTCGGCCGGGGCTCGGAGGCGCTCTACCGGGACCAGATGCCCGGGCTGCTCACCGAACTCACCGACCGGGCCCGCGTCCAGAGCATCACCGCCTCATCCGCGATCGAGGGCGTCATCGTCGCGGACACTGGCCGCGCCCAGCGGATCATCAACCGGCAGGCGACGACGCTGCGCAACCGCAGCGAACAGGAACTGGCAGGCTACCGCGACGCTCAGGACTACCTGTTCCAGCAGGACTGGCGCCCGCTGAACGCCGGCCTGATCCTGCACCTGCACCGGCTCCTGTTCGCTCACACAGCGATGCCCGGCGGGGCATTCAAGACGGAGGACAACCTGGTCGTGGACCAAACGCCAGACGGCTCTACGACCGTTCGCTTCAAGCCAGTGTCCGCCGCGAGCACCCCGTTCGCTGTCGACGACCTGATCGAGCGCTACGAGCACGCGGTTGCGGCGGGCGAGCACCATCCGGTGCTCCTGTCCGGGCTGTTCATCCTCGACCTCCTCGTCATCCACCCCTTCGAGGACGGTAACGGGCGAGTGGCCCGCCTGCTCACCAACGTCATGCTCGGTGAGCACGGATACACGGTCGGCCGCTACGTGAGCCTTGAGCAGGCGGTCGCCGAATCGGCTGACGCTTACTACCAGGCACTCCTGGATTCCACCCATGGCTGGCACGAGGGCACCGCCGACCCGTGGCCCTGGCTCGGCTACTTCACCAGGGTGATCGCCGGCGCCTACGCCATCTTCGCCGATCGCGCGACCGCGTCCCAGACTCCCGGGACCAAGCAGCAGCGTGTTCGCGAGCACATCCTGCGGCACGCACCGGCCACGTTCCGCCTCGACGACATCAGGACGGCAGTGCCAGGTGTGAGTGACCAGACGATCCGGCTCGTTCTGGAACAACTGAGGAGCGAAGGCAGGGTCCGGGCCGACGGAACAGGCCGCTCCGCGACGTGGACCCGGACGAATACCGCACCCTCCGAATAAGTGCCCTGCGCCAGTATTACGGCGTCAAAGTTCCCAGCTCAGGAGGGGTGCGGCGAATGGGCCGTACTCCTCCTGAGCGTTTACGGGAGCTTGCTGGTTGCAGTTGATGCAACCTGCACCCTGGCGACAAGGGTGCCCAGGCGCCTTCCGTCAGGCCGGTCAGCCCACCATCGGCAGATCGGGCATAAAGATGGCGGCAGATCGGCCACAACATAAGCGGCAGATCGCGCGTGCAGTTAGCGGCAGATCGGCCGCGAACCTGATGAGAACTTCGCGATCGGCGAGGTAGCCCGCCAGCTCACCTGGGCCGAAGAGCCCGTCCAGCTCTTCCACTACCGCGACCGCGACCAGGTTGAGGTGGACATGGTGCTGGAGCATGCGGCCGGCACTGTGATCGGCATCGAGGTCAAGGCCGCCGAGACTGTCCGGGCCGAGGACTTCCGCGGCCTGCGCCACCTGGGGGGCCGCTGCCCGCTCCCGTCCTTGTTAACCGTCTCCGGCGGCAGGTGCGGGCGGGAGCAGGCCCGTCAGGATGCGGGTCATCGCGCGCTCGAACAGCGGTTCTCCGGGGATGCCGTCCTCGTCGGACGGGCCGGCCAGGGCGGCCGCCAGGTGCGGGTGCCGGCCGGCCGCGGCGATCCCTAGGAGGTAGCCACCCAGTGAGTGCTGCCATTGGGCGATGTCCTGCCCGGCCCGCTGCTGGCCGATCTCGGTCTGCGCAAACAGCCGGATGGCGGCGGAGAACAGGCCGACCGTTTCCAGCTTGGCCGGCCCGGACAGGCCGGTGCGGGCCATCGCGGCCAGCGTGTGCTCGATGAAGGCGACCGCGTTCGGCCCGGGCAGATTCCCGGTGGCCGGGATGTCGAGCAGCCAGGGGTGCCGGTGGTAGATCGCGCGGCCCTGCCGGGCGAGCCTGAGCAGCCGGTCGGCCGGGTGACCCGAGCCGGGCCTCTCGTAGGAGTACTCGCCGGACACCTGGTCGGCCATGAGTTCTAGTAGCTCCTCCCGGCTGGCCACATAGCGGTACAGGGACGCGGGGGCGGTACCGATCGCCGCCGCAGCAGAGCGCATGGTGACCGCGCCGAGGCCGCTGGCGTCGGCCAGCCTGACCCCTGCGTACGCGATTTCCGCCCGGCTGTGCTCCGGTGACGGCCCGCGGGCCGAGCGCTCCGGGCGGATCCAGATGCTCTGGCCGCGGCTGACGGGCTTCGGGTCTTTCATCATTGCGAACAGTGTATGCAGTAAGTTAGCATCGATATACAGCGAACATTGATCGCAGTTTCGGTGCTGGCCGAGGTGCCGGGCGCCAACGACCCCGGAGGAGACATGAACGATGCCGCCCAGGCTGGCCAGTGGGCCAGCACGTGGACGCCCACGCAATATGCCCGGAACGGCCCGGTGAAGATCGCGTATGACCAGCTGGCCGACGCGGCCGGCGATCCACTGGTGCTGGTCATGGGCCTTGCCGTGTCCCGGTTCTGGTGGCCGGCCGGGCTGGGGCAGGCGTTCGCGGACCAGGGTTTCGCGGTGGCCCGCTACGACCAGCGGGACGCCGGGCAGTCCACCCGGATGCCCGACACCGGAAGCAGTAACCCGTTCGCCGCGGTGACCCGCAAGCGGGGTGCCTACTCGTCCGAGGATATGACCGACGACGCGGTCGCCGTGCTGGACGCGCTGGGCTGGGAACGGGCGCACGTCTTCGGCGCGTCCCTCGGCGGGATCATCGCCCAGCGCATCGCGCTGCAGCACCCCGACCGGGTGCTCAGCGTCGTGTCGGCCATGGGCATGCCGAGCGACGCGGTCGGGATCAAGGGGGGACGGTACGTGCGCTTCGGCACTCTGGCCAAGCTGGCCCGGGCCAAGGTCCCCGAAGGCCGGGACGGGGACATCCAGCTCTCGCTCATGCTCGCCCGCGAACTCGCCTCTCCCGACTACCCCTTCGATGAACGCGCCGCGCGGGAGTGGATCGAACGCGAGGCCGACGGCGGCCCGCGGGACACGAAAGCGCAGAGCAGGCAGGTCGGTGCTCCGTGGCACGGCCCGAAGCTGCGGGAACTGCACAAGCCCGTCCTCGTCCTGCACGGCGACCGGGACCCGATCCTGCGGGTGAGCGCCGCCCGGGCCACCGCGAAAGCCATCGACGGCGCTCGGCTGATGATCCTCCCCGGCGTTGGGCACGACCTCCCCGCGCCGCTGTGGCCGGTCATCGCCAAGCAGGTGCGCCAGCTCGCCGACCAGGCACGGACTCCCTCGGGCTGAGTGGCTCAGCCGGCGGGTCACCAGCGGGGCCAGTATTCAGGCATCTCTAAGAGAGAAGAATTCCCAGCTCAGGTGGGGTGCGGCTAAATGGCCGCGCTCCTCCTGAGCGTTATCCGGTCGGCAGAACGCCCACGAAGTAACCGGCAGAACGCCCGCGAAGTTATCCGCAGGTCGCAGTGGCCGCATCCGTGGCACCGGCGGATGCGGATGTGCTGGGGAGATCGCTCAGGGGCATCATTCCGTTGTCTTCGGCCTTTACTGACCACGATCAAGTGGAGCTGAGCTATCCGGACCGTTGCGAGTGGCTCGCGCACTCCAAGTGGCTGATCCCGGCGTCCTGCCCCCCGGCGGCGTGGCGTCTTTATTCGTCGTAGCGGGCCGGCGGGAACGGCGCGCGCTCACCCTCGATCAGGAGCTCGCCCTTGTCTTCCTCGCGCCGGATCTCAGCCCGCTCTTCCTGATACTGCTCGGTGTCCCGGATGTTGGTGTCCAGCGGCGGGGTGTCGGTCGCCGGCGGTACGTCGTCGGGGTTGAACGGATCGAGACCGGCATCGACGCGTTCGTCCTCCGCCTCGTGGGCCAGCGCGTCATCATCGAGGTACTTCTCCGGCATGCCGCCGTGTACGTGGCGGTCCTTGTGAAAGAGGCCGTCGGCCTCGTCTGAATTTCGTGAACCCATGACACCTCCCGTATCCGGCCCGTTCGGCCGTATTCATGCGCGTATTCCGCTCCGGCTAACCATGCCACACCCGGGAAACCGCGCCCCGCTGCCATCGGTCTCACGGAAGGGAGCCGGTTGTTTCCGGAAGAGGACGAAGGGCCCGCCCTCCGGGGTCTTCGGGCATATTCCTCTCGGGGGCGCCAGGCGGCAGGCTGGACACATGCGGACGAACGGAAACGGCCAGGTGACGTCATGCTGAAGCCGTTCGCCGACGCGCCCGGCATCTATCACGTGATCGAAGCGGCTCTGCGGGCGCCGTCGGTGTGCAACACCCAGCCCTGGTCGTTCCGGATCGTCGCGGACGACCGCATCGAACTGCGCGCCAACGTCGACGATGACGTCGGCAACGGTCCCGGCCGCGGGCGCTGGGATCTGCTGCTCCATTCTCCGGCCCCCGGGCCGTGGCCCCGCGAGTACGCGATCAGCTGCGGGGCGGCCCTGATGAATCTGCGGCTGGCTTTCCGGGTGCTGGGCCATGACCCGGTGATCACGCTGGTGCCGGATCCGGTGGGCGATCCGGGCCTGCTCGCGTCGGTGGAGATCGTGGTCGGCCGCACGCACAAGCCGGGCTCACTGGAACAGGAACTCTACGACGCGATCTGGCAGCGGCACACCGACCGCTGGCCGTTCAGTAATACTCTCGTCCGCCCCGGGATTCTGGTGGAGATGGAGCGCGCGGCCGCTCATGAGCACGGCTGGCTGCGCGTCCTGCACGGGCCGTTCAGCCGGCGCTGGCTCAAGGTGGCCGCTGACGCGGACGCCGCCATCGCCGCTGCCCGGGATCGCGGTCACGGCATGAATGGGGGCGGCGCGGTCCGGGACGGCAGGCACTCCGCCGCGAACGGCGGCGCTCCCGATGGCGGTAACGGTGCTCCCGATGACGGTATGAGCGTCACCGGCGATGACACGGCCGGGGCGCCCCCTGCGACGTACGAGGCGCTGCTACGCCAGTTCCGGAATGAACTGGCGCAATGGACGGATGGCAGCGACTCCGGCCATGGCATCCCTCGCACAGCCTTCGGCCCGCGCCCGGCGACGGCACATCCTCCGGTCCGGGACTTCACGCTCGGCGGTACCGAGCCGGCCGAAGGCGAGTGGGATGGTACCGAGTGGAACGGCGTCAAGTGGGTCGCCGAGCCTCGCGGGAACGGGCAAAACGGGGGGGCCGCCGAGCGGGACGATGCCCGGCCGGGTGACGTTCCGCGCGAGCGCTTTGAGCGCCATCCCCAGCTGATGATGCTGTTCACCGACCGCGACGAGCCCGCTGACTGGCTCCGCGCCGGGCAGGCGCTGCAGCGGGCCCTGCTCACCGCCACCAGCCTGGGCGTGTCCGCCTCATTCCTGACTCAGCCGCTGGAACTCGCCGACCTGGCCTTCCGCTGCGACTCGCAGGACGGCCGGCTGCGTCGGCTGCCGTTCCTGGAGAGCCATCCCGGCCTGCCGCTGCACCGGCGCGCCGCCGACGCGTCCCAGCGGAGGTCCAGCAGCGCCGTAGAGCGGCGCGGTTACGCCCGCCGGCATCTGCTGGGGGCCACGCCGTGGCTGGAGGTCCCGCAGATGGTGATCCGCGTCGGCTACCCGGAGAACCAGGCCGGCAAGCCGGACATCAGCACCCCGCGCCAGGAACCCGACATCATCGACGCCCGTTCGGCTCCGCCCGTGCGCGTCACGCGCCCTCGCTCCGGACCCGGCCCCCGCTGACCCTGGCTTGACCTGTCGCGGGACGGCGTCCGAATCCCGGCATAATGGCGTGGTGCAACAGCCGGAGATCCAGGTCAGGCCCGTCGGTGATGGCGACCGCCCGACGATTGCCTGGCTCATGGTGGAGCTCTGGGGCTCCGCGTTGCAGGTCGTCCATCAGACCGTCTTCCGCCCCGCCGAACTGCCCGGGCTGATCGCCGAGCGCGCGGGCCGGCTGGTCGGGCTGCTCACTTATCACGCGAATGGCGGCGTGCTGGAGGTCGTGACGCTCAACGCGCTCGAGCGCCGCACCGGGGTGGGCACCATCCTGATGGAGGCGGCGGCGGCCGACGCCCGGCAGCGGCG
>Ga0116134_1001447_pt1 | contig 12033 bp, 9 predicted proteins | sample June2015DPH_19_5_FD_89737 | JGI IMG/M metagenome (GOLD analysis project Ga0116134, IMG submission 89737) | Peatland microbial communities from SPRUCE experiment site at the Marcell Experimental Forest, Minnesota, USA - June2015DPH_19_40 | ecosystem: Environmental > Terrestrial > Soil > Wetlands >...
AGCACACAGTTGTTGCAGGCGATGCAGCGGGGCTTGAGCGATGAGTGGACGATTCCATCCTCGCCCTTCTTGATGGCATCCGCCGGACAGACTTGCGCGCAAGTAGGCTCGTCACAATGCCAGCAGACGTACGCGGCAGAGCGGATGCTTTCCTTCCGCTCGATAAAGTCGAAGTTGATCATCGACTTTCCCCGGTGAGTATCGCATTCCTCACACGCCTGCAAGCAGGAGCGACAGCCAATACAGCGCGAGGGATCGACATAGAATTCGTATCCGAACACTAGTCGCCTCCCCTCGGTCCGCCGTTTTTGTGTGCGCTACGATCATCGGGAGACTCATCAGGCCCCAGCGCCTTGGCAATCCAGCACGCCGAAACCTTGAACTCCGGGATCTTGCTGCGAGGATCGAGAGTCCGATGAGTGAGCCGGTTTGCACTGCGAGTGCCCGGCCAGTGATAAGGAATAAAGACGGTGTCGGGGCGAATGGTCTTCACTACCATGACGCGAATCGTGAGATCATCACGCCGAGTCGCTACCGTGATCCAGTCGCCATCGTTGATGCCATATTGTTCCGCCAGGCGCGGGTGAATTTCCGCCCGCGGTTCAGGGCTCTGATCTACCAATGCCCCAATACGCCGGGTTTGAGTTCCCGACAAATACTGGCTGATCACACGTCCGGTGGTTAGGAATAGGGGATATTCATCGCCTACCGGATCGCCACTGTGGCGCCATTCCGTGACGTTGAAATGTGCCTTTCCATCGTGGGTATAAAACTTCTTATCGACGAATAGGCGCGGGGTGCCGGGGTGGTCGAGCGATGGGCAGGGCCAGAAAATGCCCATCTGCTTATCCACTCTCTCGTAGGTGATGCCGTAGTAGTCCGCCACACCGCCTCTCGACGCAACTCGTAGTTCCTGGAAAATGTCAGCAGGATTCTTGAATGGAAAGAACTGCCCGCGACCCAGCTGGTGTGCCAAGTCGATGATGATGTCGGAGTCTTGCCTGGCATCGCCTGGCGGATCGACGCTCTTCTGCCAATGAATGACGCGACCTTCGGCACTGCAACCGAGCCCGTCTTCCTCCTCATGGAGGCTGCCGGCCATGACGACATCAGCGTGATGCGCAGTTTCCGACAGGAAGAAATCAACGACGCCGAAGTACTCCAGCTTCGACAACGCTTCGCGGGTGAAGTTCGCGTCGGGAAGCGAAACCAGAGGGTTGAAGCACAGCGAGAGCAGTCCTTTGATTTCGCCGCTGTGGATGGCGTTCATAATCTCTTGCGCGCTGTAGCCCGGTTGGGGAAGTTCTTCGGGCTTGATGCCCCAGACTCCGGCAATATACTCGCGAGCCGCGGGATCGGCGAGAGAACGCTGCCCTGGAAGTTGGTCGCACTTCTGTCCGTGCTCACGCCCGCCTTGTCCGTTTCCCTGGCCGGTAATCATCGTGGGACCAGCGCCCTCGCGCCCAATGTTTCCGGTGGCAAGAGCAATGTTGATCACCGCCAGGCAATTCTCCACACCTTTGGACTGATGCTCCAGTCCCCGAGCGTGCATCATGATCGCCCGCTTCGACTTGCCAATCCAGCGCGCCGCCTTCTCGATGGATTCCGGCGGGACGCCCGTCATTTCCGCAACCTTGCGAAGATCCCACTGCTTGACGGACTCAGCCACGGCCTCAAAGCCGGTGGTGTATTGGCTGATGAATTCGCGATCCTCAAGTCCATCACGCAGAATGACGTGCAACATTCCCATCAAGAGTGCAAGATCAGTACCGGGCCGAAGCGGAAGATACAGGTCGGCGTTCCGCGTGATGGGAGTCATACGGGGATCGGCGACGATCAGTTTCCCGCCGTTATCGCGACAGCGCCAGATGTAGTCGGTTGTGATGGGGGCGCAGTCGCCGATGTTTGCGCCGATCACAAATAACACTTCAGCTTTAGGAATCTCACTCCATGGAATTGTGCTTCGATCAATGCCAAAGGCAAGTTTGTAGGCCGTTCCGGCAGAGACCATGCACAATCGTCCGTTGTAGTCGATGTGACGAGTGCCTAGCGCCACGCGGGCGAATTTCCCGAGCAAGTACGATTTCTCAGTCGAAAGTGAAGCGCCCCCATAGATCGCAAAAGCGTCCTTGCCATACTTCTCCTGAATCTCGCGCATCCGGCGAACCGTGAAACTCAAAGCTTCATCCCACGAAACGGGACGAAATCCCTGATCATCATTCGTTCGCATCAACGGTGCCAGCAGACGGTCTGGGTGATTACCCTGCAGATAACGCTTCACGCCTTTTGGGCAAAGCATGCCGCGGTTGAACGGGAACTCCTCCCAAGGCTCGAACCCAATCACGCGATTCTCGCGAACCTTTAATTGGATCCCGCATTGCTGGCCGCAGAAGCAACAATGTGTCTTGACCAACTTCTCCGCAGGATGGACGGATTCGTCGCCCCAACCGCCGGGCGGTTGGTAGTTGAGATGCGGCCCGAATTTCTCTTTGAGAATCTCTTCGGAGACCGGAGCCTTAGCCATTCGCTTCCTCTTTTAATCTCAATTGGGCGAGGGAAAGTGCCTTGCGCTTGCAGGCAGGACACAGTTCCTGCCAGTTGCCCACTGGCCCCGCCATCGAATAGTCGAATCCGACTTGCGGCAGCACGCGTTTCAAATCGTCAACCTGCATCAGGGATGCATAGCGCTCGCCGCAACGAGCGCAGATGGCACCGTCGCCCTCGTCACCGGCGCGTTGGTAGAGCTTCACCCCCAGCTGCGCGGGACGCTGAAAGATGTGAAAGAACTTTCCGAATGGAAGGTAGAGCAAAGCGGCGATGACCGTGATCGCGTGCAAAATGGCAATGAAATCGTAGAAGCTGCCTCCGAGCCACTCTTGGGAAACCGTCAGGGCCAAACCCGTAATCGATATGGCGAAGAGCAAGATCAACGGCCAGAAATCCATAGCCAAAGTTTGAACGGCGCGTGCACCTTCATCCCGCATGCGGCGCCACAGGGAAAGTGCAATTCCACCCAGAACCAAAACCGCCGAAATATCAAGACCATGAAACAGTATCAGCGCAGTGAACGTGTGCAGATGGAATCTCCCCGACGGAAACCCGAAGAGATAGGTCACGTACGTCATCTGATCATTTGGAGCGCTGCTGAAATGAATCCATCCGAATACCAACGGGAAGGTGATCATCACTGCCAGCACGCATCCCCAGAAAATCAGCTGATGCATCGCCCAACGCAGTCTGGAACGTTTCGCAATGAATGTTTGAGCCAGAAGATGAGTTCCCGCCATGGCAATGACGTGACCGAAGCTTTGAATGACGCCTCGTTCCTTAAATAACTGCCATCCGCGCCTCCAGTACACATAGGTGGGAGGCTTTCGAATCCAAACGGAGTAGTGGTAAATGACGCCCCAAGTCGCGAAAATGATTGCGAACGTGTAGATCACCAGCGCTGCGTCGAAGTTCTCCAGATTGCGTGAGCCCAGCACGATGGCAGCGATCAGGACCAAAGTCCACAACGTGGCCCAGGCTCCTGCACGTACCTTATCCGCGGTACGGGTCAGAGCCGGAGGAAGCTTGGAGGCAAGGGCTTCTTCCCGCGTCAAGAAGACGCGGCCATTCATCCACCAGAGAACGCAGGCCACCGCCGATAACAGAACAAATCCAGGCCAGACCGCCCCGAGTCGGTCGCGAAACATGCCGAGAAGCAACGGCGGGAAAAATCCGCCCATCCCTCCCATTGCACCTACGAGGCCGGTGACAGTGGCTCGCTGAGTTGGAAAATATCGCGGCACAAGCTGAAACACGGCTCCGTTGCCGATGCCGAGCAAAGCGGCGCATCCGAGTGCTCCGACTGTGAATGGCAGCATCGACCGCACACCCAGCAACAATCCGAAAGCTGCCACTGCGGGGAGAATCCATGAAAGAACTCGCGACCCGCCAATCCGGTCAGAAAGCCAGCCACCGAGCGGGCGGCAGAGCGTGGCAAGCACGACGAATCCAGCGGTTCGGAAACCTGCATCCGCAGGTCGCAACCCAAACTGATCGCGCAGTAGCGTTGGCAGATAGATCGAGAACGCGACGAATCCACCAAAGGTCAGAAAATAGAAAGCGGCCAGTGCCCACGCCAGAGGTTCGCGGGCGAGCACGCTGAGCATCTCAGACAGGCTCTTGGGGCGAGCAGCGTGGGGAGCGTTTCGAGCGAAGATTACGAACAGCACCGCCCAGGGCAGAAGGATGACCGACATCCCCCAATAAACAGCGCGAAACCCGTACGCGGCAGCTACCACCGGCCCAAGGAAGACCGCGGCAGACTGGCCAATATTCCCTAAGCCATACACGCCGAGCGCGCTACCCTGGCTCTCCATGGAAAACCAGCGGGAGACGTACCCGACGCCAACGGCGAATGAAGACCCCGCCATTCCTAGAAGGAACGCCACAACAAGCAGATTTCGATAGCTGGTGGCGGCCGGGACCAAGGCCACCGGCACGGCGACAAAAAGCATCAGCACGCCGAAAACAGCACGGCCTCCAAAACGGTCGGCCAGCATTCCTATGGGAATGCGCGCCAGTGCTCCTAGCAGAACCGGGACTGCTATCAAAAACGCGGTCTGAGTGGCGGAGAGGTGAAACTGCTGGCGAAAATGCGGGGCGAAGGCGCTGATGAGGCCCCAGGCCGCGAAGCAAACGGTAAAAGATACGGTGCCAAGCAGCAGATGCTTACGCTGCGCCGGCTCCGATTTTTCCGCTTCGATGCTCGTCGGCAGGGCCATTTGCAAATTGTATTCCTCAGCCGCGGACAACAGTATCTTCGCAGCCTTCTTGGTGCTTTCCCGGTTTCAGATGAGGAAGGAGCCTATTTCACCAGACGCAGCTGGCATTTGAAATGTACTTACGGATAAATGAAAGCAACCGCAAGCAGAACTCCGAATGCGACTCCATGCTTCATCTCGGACCAGCCCAGGCGCCTCACATCCAGCGATTCCGGTTTTCGAAAGAACCACATTGTTCCTCGAACGAGTGCGGGAACAAAAGCAACGATCACCAAGGGAGGGAGCACGCGCCAGAACGATGCCACAACCAGGAACGTGAAAAATACCGGCTGCGCCAGTAAGAAGAGCTTCCCCTGAGCAAATTTCTGAGAGAAGGTAGACGCTCGGGCAGAATGGATACGCAGTTGAACGAAATGAATCTGGTTGCCTGCGAAGATCCAGTTGGCCGCCCACAAAATCAAGGCGCGCTCGCTGAGCCGTCCGGTACCGATGTAGTAAGCAGCTGGAGCAGTGCAGGTGAGGCCAATTGCGCCGACCAACTGAGCCGCTATTCTCGCTCTCCGGCCCAGACGTCGGAGCACCGTTTGGACCACAAGCGCAAACGCCGTTGCCGCCCCGAGAACAAGCAACTCTAAGTTTTGCCCTTTCCACATCAGCCCGGTCAAACAAGCGCTCGCCACAGCGGCCAATAAAAATGACGCGATAAGCGCCGTCCGCCGTTCTCCTTTAGTATTGGCCGTCAGTGAACTGGTGCCAACGAGGCTTTCGACCGGTGTCCGCAGCCAAAACAAAGACAGCGCAGCCACTGTGAACATGAGCAACGGCCAGGTCCGGTGCTCCGAAGAAAACCCTGCGACGACACCGGTGAACAGAGGAACAAGCAGCAGACCCCAGGCACCGTGCTCGCGGGGAACAATCAGAGCTCGCGTGCGGGTCTGCTGAGCTGCGCGGACAGCATCACTTGTCTCGGTCAATTCGTTCCTTTCTGCTGGGAGACATCCATCGTGCGGAGCAGATTCGGATTCCCGTTAGTGCGCTTTTTCCATCGCCACTGCGCGCGGAAACAAAATATTGTTTTCCAAGTGAATGTGCTGGTGCAGATCGGCTTCAAAATCTGCGAGCGCCTTGTACAGCGTTTGGTAACTGATACACGCATCGCCTGGAGCCGTATGACCACCACTGGCCTCGCGCATGGCACGCAATGCGTTGCCAGCGGAATCGTGCTCATGCTCCATCATGGACACGGGGTTTTGTACGCTGCCGAATGGTGGTGGCAGAACCGGTTCCTTCTGGATAACGGCCTCCTCCATCCTCACTATGTAGGGGAACAGAACCCGCTCTTCTTTCATCATGTGTGTCGTCAGTTCCTGGACCAAGCCCTGAAAGCTGGATCGGACGTTCTGCAGTTCGGGATGGTTCTTCCCGTCAACGGAGCAAACCTTGTCCAGGAGAGGAACGATGCGAGCCATTTCCTCACGCGTGTACTTATGGTGCGTGTTCTTGATGTGCGCCACCAAATCCGCGAGGGGTTCAGTCTGCCAGTTTCGGTCTTTCTGCGCAGCGTGGGCCGCTTGCTCGGCCATCTCCAACGAATCGATCACCTGATCCACCGAGAGGTTCGACGCCCGGCAGGCTTCTTCCAGCGACTTGTTGCCTCCGCAGCAGTAGTCAATGCCTAGCTTTTCAAAGACTCTCGTGGCAGTAGTATTCTCCAGCGCTAATTCACGGACGGTTTTTTCGGCGGTCATGCTCATTGCATTCTCCTCACGACCCAGCTCGATGCTTATAGGCCGCGCTTGATGTTCTAAAGCTAGCGAAATGGAGGACCCGTGCCGATGACTTTTGTCACACAGGGCAAATTTGGACGAGACGAGTCAGAATTGGAGGAATCAGCAAGAAACCGGAGGAATCAGCCAGAAGATGAGCGCTCCAGGAGATTCAGCCTTATTCCGGTGAATCGGTTTCAGCTTCCAACGCTTTCAGATTAGAGATCGTCACCGTCCGCCCGTCGATCTGAAGCATCCCCTCTGTCTGAAGGCGAGAAAGATTGCGGGAAACGAGCTCGCGGACCGTGCCAATATGCGACGCTAACTCCTGATTGCTGGCCGGCAAGGTGATTTCCACACCTGCAGTGGAACGTTTGCCTTCCTTCTGGGCGAGGCGCAGCAAAAACGAGGCCAGCCTGTGACGCACCGTGGTGAAAGAGAGTTCTTCGATGATGCCAACCAGTCGGCGCAGGCGCGCACCGACAACCCGCAAGACCTTCAGCGCTACCTGAGGATGGGCGAGACACAATGCCTGAAATTCCTGCTTGCTGACAAAGAGCAGTTTGGCCTCGTCGATAGCCGTTGCGGACGCGGGATAGTTCCCGCCATCGAAGACGGGGAGTTCGGCGATGGAACTGCCCGGACCATCAATGCTAAGTACTTGTTCGCGTCCACTGGCCGAACTCTTAAAGATTCGCACATGGCCGGACTCGACGACATAGAGTCCAGAGCAAGGCTCACCTTCGCCGAATACGCTCTGGCCCGCTGAATAGCTGCGCTGCACTGCACGTTGCGCCAGAAAACTCAATTCGCTCTCCGTCAACCCGGAAAAGATCTGGACTTTCGCCAGCGTTTGCGCAGGTGTAGACGTGGATTCGGGCACGGGGCTATTGTACCGGAGCACCGTGGCGAACATGCGCTGCGTCCCTTTTCTGAGGTCTCTGCAAGTGTGGCGCGCCGTGACATAAGTCATCGTTCACGGTTTGCCGCTCTCATATGCTAGGGGTTGGGGGATGCAGCCGTGCCAGATGAGCACCAAGAGCGGGCCCAAACACAGAAGCCCGCACGCAAGAAACTGATCCGGCGGCGTGACCGCGACTACTCGCAACCACTGCGTCTTACGGTACAGATCCTCTTCGCGGCTTTAAACCTGTGGATCGGCGTGCAGTTCTATCTTTGGGTGCGCTGGGCCGAAAGCGGGGGCCGAGCATTCGTGGTCTCCCGGCCCGCCGGCGTTGAAGGCCGGCTACCCATCGAAGGCCTCATGCAGTTGAAGTACTTTCTAATTACTGGGAAAGTGCCACATGTGCATGCGGCCGGTTTCTTCCTCTTCATCACGTTCCTGGTTATCTCGTTGGTCTTCCGCAAGGCGTTTTGCAGCTGGATATGTCCGGTGGGTACCATCTCGGAATATCTGTGGAAGTTAGGCCACTCAATCTTTGGTCGAAGCTTCCAGTTGCCACGCTGGGCTGACATCCCGTTGCGCTCGCTGAAGTACATTGTGTTGAGCTTCTTCGCCTACGCCGTAATCGGCATGTCGGCCGCTTCCATCGCCGAATTTCTCAACAGCCCCTATGCGCTCATCGTCGACGTGCGCATGCTCAACTTCTTCCGTTACCTTGGCGGAACAGCAGCATGGGTCATTCTAGGGCTGGTTATTGCTTCGATTTTCGTGCAGAACTTCTGGTGCCGTTATCTTTGCCCGTACGGAGGGTTCCTCGGACTGGTCTCCCTGCTCAGTCCGATGCGGATCACTCGTAACGCAAGCACGTGCATTGATTGCGCCAAGTGCGCAAAGGCGTGTCCCTGGTTATTGCCGGTCGACAAACTGCTGCAGATCCGGTCGGCAGAGTGCACCGGATGTCTGGAGTGTGTAGCAGTCTGTCCAGCCCAAGAGACGCTGAGTATGAGCGTACCGGTGGGCTTGCGAAAGCGTCGCGCAATTCCAGCATGGAGCATGGCCGCGGGAGTCGCGATTTTGTTTCTTGGCGTGGTCGGCTACGCGAAGGTCACCGGTCAGTGGAACACGAATCTCAAGAGACAGATATATCTAGAGCTAGTGCCAATATATCTAGAGCTAGTGCCAAATGCGAGCGCGCAGGAACATCCCGCTCCTGGCCCGCAGTAATCGCGGCCAAGAAAACATCTCATCGGATTCACCGCACCTTCTCCTACCGGCCCACCGGGCGTTTAGGAATTCCACCGTAGCTCGCAGGCCCGTGACAAAAGTCATCTACCTAGCCTGCTCAGACGCGTAGCTTCAAAGGCATGAGGAGTATGCCATGAGCGAATTGATTGACAATCGGGCACATCGGATTTCTGTTCTCAAAGAGATCATCCATCACCTGCATGCGGGTGCCGCTCCTGAGCTTGTGAAAGAGCAGCTTCGCAAGATCGTGGGCGAGACGGATGCCACCGAGATCATGGCCATGGAGCAACAGTTGATCGCCGAGGGAATGCCGGTCGAGGAAGTACGATCGATGTGCGATCTGCACTCGCAAGTCACGCGTGATGTACTCGTCCAGTTGGCTCCGCCCCCGTCCGTTGAGCCGGGACACCCCCTCGACACGTTCCGTCGCGAAAACGCTGCGCTCAAACAGGTGATCGCAACGATGCGGGGGACCTTCGCCGAGATCGCTGACCCTGCCCCGATTGCCGATGCTAAGGAAATCGTCTTTCGCCTGCGCCAGTCGGCAAACGACCTCATGGATATCGACAAGCACTATCAGCGTAAGGAGCACGCGCTGTTTTCTTGCCTGGAGAGGCACGGAATCACCGGACCTTCAAAGGTCATGTGGTCGAAAGATGACGAAGCGCGAAACCTGTTAAAGCAGATGAATCAGGCAGCGCACGATTGTGGTTCGACCGTCGCCGATGTAAGGCGGTTCTTTGCGCAGTACGCGCAGCCTGCGTTATCGGCAGTCGAGGAAATGATCTTTAAAGAGGAAAACATCCTTTTTCCAATGTCGCAGCAGACCCTCACCCAAAACGAGTGGGCTGAGATATGGTCCGCGTCTCCCCAGTATGGTTGGTGCCTGGTCGAACCGCAGAAGGGATACCTTCCCCCGGTGGCCGCTGCTGCGACCACTGGCACTGTGCCCAAAGATGGAACAATCATGATGCCGACCGGCCATGTCAGCGTCGAACAATTGACGGCCGTGCTCTCGACTTTGCCGCTTGATCTGACATTCGTCAATGCCGAAGACCGGGTTGCCTTCTTCAGCGAAGGCCCGAATCGCATTTTCGCCCGCAGTAAAGCAATCATCGGACGCAAGGTTCAACACTGCCACCCGCCGCGCAGCGCCGATACGGTTAACAAAATCCTGGACGACTTTCGCGCCGGCCGTCAGAACGTTGCCGAGTTCTGGATCAACTTTCAAGGAAAGTTCGTCCATATCCGTTATTTCGCTGTTCGTAACGACGAAGGCAAGTACCTGGGCACCGTGGAACTCACTCAGGACTTGGCGCCCCTGCGTCAGCTTTCTGGCGAGAGAAGACTCTTAGCATACGAAACCAGCGACCTTAGTGCGATATGAGCTGAGCTTTAACCCAGCACCCATCAGCGCCACCGATCCTCCCCCCACCCAAGTGAGCGCTATCGGCTCGCACAGAGGAGACCAAGGATTCGAACCACGGCCCCTCCAGTGCAGTGTACGGTGCCCTTTAGCGACCCTCTCGCGATCCAGTGACGGGAATCACAGCGGAGGCACCTGCGCTGGCCTATCGTAGAAAGGGTCAGGTGGCCCCTATGGCGGGTTCGTCTGTCATTGATTCGTCTCGCGCTGGTTCGTCTGGCATTAGTCCGTCTAGCATCGCTTCGTCTCTCATCGAAGATGGTTTGCGCCGGCTAGCTCCGGAACAGTTGCGCGCCGCCCTGGCCGATTTCCTACCCAAAGGGGCCACGGCTGCCGAGCAGACCCGCGCCATTGAAATCGGGCTGCGAAGCCCGGCGGGCCAAGCCCTGCGGGACGCGATGGCAAGATGGATCGTCGACTCCATCGTTCCGGTGGAGAGGTTAGTTCCTCAGGCTTACCAGAACTGGCGTCCGCCGGTTAGGGACGCCATGATGTTCGTGGTGACGCGGCTGTCGCCCGCGCGCCTCGCCCCAAAACTCCTGGAACAACTTGAGCTGCCGTTGAACACTTCCGCGGAAGAGCGCTTGCTGCGGCTGATCGCAAAAGTCCCCGGCCTGCAGAAACTGGGACAAGTCATCGCCCGCAATCAGCACCTGCGTCCCGCTCTGCGGAATGCGCTCGCCCGGCTGGAAAATGGAATTCGCGATGTCCTCCCCGAGGATGTAGTCGCGATCATTCGACAAGAGCTGGGGACACGGGTCCAGAAGTACTCCGTGAAGATCGCGCCGACTATCCTCTCGGAGGCCAGTGTCAGCGCGGTGGTGCGTTTCACATGGCATGACCCGGCCAGCGGAAAGCGGGAACGAGGTGTTTTCAAGGTCCTGAAACCACACATCCCGGAGTACTTTGCGGAGGACATGGATTATTTGCAGGGGCTGGCACAATACTTCGGCGACCAGCACCGCAATTATGGATTTCCTTCGCACCTGCTCCCCGATACTTTCAAGAAAGTCCGGCGCTTGCTTCGGCACGAGGTCAACTTTGTTCGGGAGCAGAAGACATTACTTGAAGCGTGGGAACTGTATCGGTCGATGAAAGGCATTCGCGTGCCGCGGGTGATTCAGCCACTGTGTACACCCAGAATTACGGCGCTCACCGAGGAGCGCGGGATCAAGGTGACAAACGCGGCGGCTCGCCTGCCGGCCTCGCGGCGCAGGAAAGTTGCCGAGCAACTTATCGAAGCGCTGGTCGCAGTCCCTCTTTTGGCGGCGCAGGAAGATGCCATTTTTCACGGCGATCCCCATGCCGGCAATCTGCTCTACAACAACCGTACCGGCGAACTCACGATCATCGACTGGGCGCTGCGGGAACGCTTAAGCCACGATCAGCGCCGGCATCTCGCGCTCCTGTTTCTGATGGTGACCTTGCGCGACCCGGTGGGCACCTGCAACGAAGTCTTGGCACTTAGCCAGCAGCACATCAGAAGTGCTTCACCGCGAGGGCGGATGGTTTCGGAGTTCATCACGCGTTTTCTCGACGAACTGCCGGTGGCGCCCAGTGGCGTGGATGCCATGGTGCTCCTGGAACGCCTCGCCATGAAGGGTGTCAAGTTCCCCGGCCCGCTGATCATGTTGTCGAAGGTGATGTTCACGCTGGATGGAATTCTGGGCGACGTCGGAGGATCGAGCAGCGGCATGGGCTTCGGCTTAACCATTGCGCGTCACGTTGCCCAGCATTGGATCAGCAATCGCAAAGAGTTCCGTTCGCCGCTGAAGACCAGAGACTGGATCACGTTACAGTGCAGTGCATTGCTTTATACCAGCCGTTTGTGGCTGCAGGGTGAGCAGGCAATATTGGACCGCTTGCTGCCCGTCGGTTCGACGTCCACCCTCGCGTCAGGGTGAGACATGTTGGGCGACCGAG
>Ga0116134_1001449_pt1 | contig 12029 bp, 14 predicted proteins | sample June2015DPH_19_5_FD_89737 | JGI IMG/M metagenome (GOLD analysis project Ga0116134, IMG submission 89737) | Peatland microbial communities from SPRUCE experiment site at the Marcell Experimental Forest, Minnesota, USA - June2015DPH_19_40 | ecosystem: Environmental > Terrestrial > Soil > Wetlands...
CTGGCCCTGATGTGATCCGCTGATCGGTCCCAACCACAAACACGCGCTCAACTATCGCGTCGGCCCAGAGCGGGTTTTCCGATCGACGGTCTCGACCGTTTCGCATCAACGTCGTCATCACCCCTGCAGTTCGTGAACGCACGTACGGTCCATCACAGGCTCTCTAATGCGCGAAACAGAGTGCAAGTATGCCAACAACTGGAAAGATGGCCAGATCGGACCCTCAATGCCATTGGGAGCCCGGATGCCGACAACCATCCCAGACCTCCCATTCAAGCTTCCAAGCAAACCAGGAAATCGCTATCATTCGCATCAATCCGAGGTTCATCTGGGGTGAAATCATGCCGTCAAATCATTGCGACAAGCTTGCGCTGCGCATCGGTGCCGTCGATCCCACCACTAACGTGTTTCTGATCAATCGCGCCGCGCTGCGCACCTACCTGATCGGCCGGTTCGGTCGCCTACCTGCGGGCCTCCGGGATTAGCTCCATAAACGCGGCAAGGGAGTGGGCTGCCTTCGGGGGAGGAGCAGACATCACAAATTGGAGCCGCCTCGTCCGCTTTTGATATGGTGGACGGTGCCCGCTCCCAGCAACGAGATGTGCTAGGGTGATCGTTGCAATCGAATCACATCAGGGAGCCATCGACATGCAAGTCACCACGATCGGTTTGGATATCGCCAAGCACGTGTTTCAATTCACGGGATCGACGCGGCCGAGAAGATTGTCGTTCGGAAGCAACTTCGACGGCGCCAGGTGCTAGAGTTCTTCAAGGCGCTGCCGTCTTGCCTGCAGCAGCGACAGCATGATCAATCCTGCCCTGCCGGAGATCACGACGGTCGTGCCGTTGTTACACCACTCGCCGGGACACGATCGATGAACCAAACACCGGAGCCGAACACGTTTGCGCCGCTCGGCCTTCGCACGAGGCAGCAGACGGCGCCATTTACCCTTCTTGAAACATTTGAGTAAACAGTTGTCTATATCGAGACGTAATTATTTCCTCGGTGCAATTGTCCAATACGCGCTGACGGGCTGCATTTCCCATTCGCACAAGCTGGCTCGGATCTCGGACCAACTGATCAATTGCGCCCGCCAACTCATTAACCGAATTTGGCTTCACAAGGAGTCCCTCTAATCCGGAACGGATGAAATCGGCGCAACCTGGAACTTCGGCAGCGATCCCGGCGCGTCCGCAGGAGGCCGCTTCAAGCAGCGCCCGCGGCAGCCCCTCACCGCCTCGGCTTGGAAACAATCCGGCGTGATGCGTTGCCCAGACTCCGGCAACATCGGTAACAAAGCCGTGCCACCGGATGCCAGAACGATGGCCCCACTCGTGCAACTGCTCGACCGGAAAGTAACGCCGATTTTCAAAATCAGGATTCCCATAGATGTCGAGTTCAATCGGCGCGCCATCGTGGATCAGGCGTGAAACCGCTTCCACGGCGAGATCAACCCCCTTAGACCAGATCATGCGCGACACGATGGCGAGCTTGAGAGGTGGCACAGTCGGCAGTGGCCGCGGAGTGAACACCGCTTCGTTCACTCCGGCGCCCATCAGAAACATCTTTCGCTTCGGCCGCGCCGCTCTGAAACCGAGGCGCGTCGGGTCGGCACTGTTTTCAAAGACGAAACATGTCCAACTGGTTCTCTCGGAGACCCTGAGCAGCCGGTATACGAACGATCGCATGAGCCGACTTGGCCAACGGTCATCGATGTCGATTAAACCGAGGCCTGTTATGGTATAGATTTTGCGGATGGTCGGAGCGAATAGCAGAGCGAGCGTCACCACTACCGAGGGCTGCAAAGCAAACGCCTGGACCACGTCCGGCTCACACGTTCGCAACGCCGAATACATTTCGATCAAATCAAAAGGCAGATGCAATAATGGATTGTTCGACCGTCTCGCATTGATCGGAATCACACTGACATCTTGCTGCAAATCACCTGCTTCTCCCGGCGCAGAAGGGAGAACCGCGAAAATCTCAAATCCGCTTGCCGTAGCCGCACGAACTACCGGGCGAAAGTGCCTGATAAAGAAATTTTTGTCATAGCAGACGAATGCTATACGTTGGCGCTTAGACATCTATTCCCACGTGCCCCGTCAGAAAGTCGTCGACCTGCTGTCGGACCCCTGATATCTTCGCAACGCGCGGTTGCTCGGCCAGCGCGATGCGCTCATTCATCGCGACTCACGACCCATATTTTACCCTTTTCACAAGTGCCTGTACGCGGCTGGAATCCTCTCCGCAGGTGCCTTATCGCCAGGATAATGGGGGTAACTTGCGCGTGATCAGCGGCCCCTGTCGAGGCGGGGCGGAGCACTGTCTCTTGCGTCTCGTGCAGAGAATGGATCGAGGTCGCTTTTCGTCGAGAATCATCACGATCTCGCCTCCAGGGCCGCTTGCGCAGCAGATCAGGGCGGCGGGAATTGAGATCGAGACGCTTAATTGCAGCACGGCAATTCAAGCCCCTCGTGCGCTTTCGTAACTGGTCAGAAGAATTCGACAGCTAAAGCCAGACATCGTTCAGACCTGGCCTTATCACGCGGACCTGTTCGGCGCGCTCGCCCTCAGGCTCCTTATTGCGCCTTGGCGACTGGTGACTACTGGCGAAGCGCCGGCAGGCCTTCTCCTTCGGCCGGCAGTGTGATGACTTGCCTGCGAAGAGGCACACAACTGAGTTTCTGCAGTTCGGTCTCGAATTTATACCGAGCTGCAGACGACGACCCGAGGTGGTGGCAACCCGACCTTGCACATGGTCTTCGAGCCGCGATTTAGAATGGGCCCGCTCTTTCGGAGCTTCGCTGCCGATGCGCATGACTGCATCATGGTTCCGATCCTCACCGATCGACCGAATACAAGTTTATGGCGCGAAGTTCGCGCCTGATGGCGAGCTCCCCTCGTTTCGTTTCGTTGTTCGCTCCCGACCAATCATAGGAGCACAGAAACGAAAATCAGCCTTGACAGAAAATGCCCCATACAAGTTAAAGGGACCCGACCCTTAGCGATCGATCGGCTGGCGCGCTGACGGCACCTACCAGCTCCACGCTCGGGGGAACGGCCAGCGGAGCGAGTCCTCGGACGATTCCGTGGGGAGAATCGCGGAGAGGCACAATGTCAAGTGGTGAACCTCTTGCAGATGGCATGACCGCAAACCGGCACGACGTGGCGGTTCTGGTGCCCTGTCATAACGAGGAGCGCACAATTGCCAAGGTGGTCGCCGACTTTCGCACGACGTTGCCTGCAGCGTCCATCTATGTCTATGACAACAATTCCACCGATCACACGGCCGAAGCCGCGCGGCAAGCCGGCGCCGCGGTTCGCCGCGAAACCCGTCAGGGAAAGGGTTACGTAGTACGGCGGATGTTCAGTGACATCGAGGCGGATATCTACGTGCTGGTCGATGGCGATGCGACTTACGACGCGCTGAGCGCGCCGGCAATGATCGCCAAGCTCATTGAGGAAAGACTCGATATGGTTGTCGCGAGCCGTCTCGATCGCGAGGCGGCGGCCTATCGCCGCGGTCATCGCGTCGGCAACAGGCTGCTGGCCGGTCTTGTCACTCGCATGTTCGGAAGCGCCTTCACCGATATCCTTTCGGGCTATCGGGTCTTCTCGCGACGCTTCGTGAAATCGTTCCCGGTCCTTTCGGGCGGCTTTGAGATTGAGACAGAATTGACAGTCCATGCACTCGAGTTGGAGTTGCCCGTGGGTGAGCTTGCAACGCCATACTATTCGCGGCCTAGTGGATCGGATTCGAAGCTAAGTACCTCGCATGACGGCTTTCGCATTCTATGGACGATCCTCAAGCTCTACCGCACAGAGCGGCCGCTCACGTTCTTTGGCTCAGCCGGTCTGATGCTGGCGGTCACATCTATCGTCCTCGCCATCCCGATTTTTACTACATACCTGCAGGAAGGTCTGGTCCCGCGTTTGCCGACCGCGATACTCTCAACCGGTCTGATGCTGCTCGCGTTTCTGTTCGTCGCCGTTGGTTTGATCCTCGATACCGTCACGCGCGGTCGCCGCGAAACCAAGCGTATCGCATATCTTGCGCTACGCGCGCCGGCCGAGGAAGGACACCCAACCTGAGCGCGCAATGTATCACGATGCGCGATTTATCGTCCACGCCACGCAAGGTCATGACTGCCGGGCACGCGCCGAGTGCGCACCCTGTTGCGAGGCCATTCCGAACCGTGCCCGGCGCATTGATCTGACGAACGCGGCGATCGCCTATCATGCCAGTTTGGGGTATACTGAAAATCGCGCTTTATATGGGCTTGCGGGTAATCCGCGCTAAGGTCCTTTGACGCTATTTATGACGAGATCAAAAGTCGGGTGAATAAGCTAAAAAAACAAATTCCGAATAAGTTTTCACTTCCTGGCGGGAAAGAGCCTTTCTTGGATGTTCCATGCGCCCATGCCGTCTCAATCGTGTCATCGCACCACGGCCTGTCATTAGGTTAACTCAAAGTGAAAAGGTATGACACTCACGGCATCGATACTTAAGTGAACGCCGATCCTCTCGACATATGCAAAAAAGCGACAGCTAAATTGGTATCTCTCTTCTATAACTTTTTTGTTCTTTGCTAGTAGCCGGCGCGAATGCGACACAGGATTGACAACAAAAAGAGTTCAAGGCGTTGGATGCCCCCGCTTACTGCGGTCGTCATCGTGGGTCTAATCGTTGGCGGGTTTGCCACAGGGGCGTGCGCGTCGTAGCTTCTCGCACTAGCATTGAAAAAATTGCGTCGGCGCTGCCGATGCTATCGGCCGATGAGCCAAGGGGGTGCATCGTGCCAGTTCAAATCATAAATACTCGAATACAAATTGACGCTTGGAGCGCCTTCGCCATCTTCATGTCGATGATCAGCTCGAACTTTGTGGACTTGGGTGCACCAAACGACGTCGCGGGCGTGTTAGCACCGCTGCCATTTCGCAAGCAAGAACGACCGTGCAGGCGCTGGTCCCCAGCACCGCCCAGTATGCGTAGCGGAAGTCCGAGGCGACTCCGACGAAGAAATAGGTTACGAGGTAAACGAGCGACGACAGGCTCACTGCTGTCACGAACCGTCGCGAGGCCGGCGCACATGAACGGGCCGCAATGAGACATCCACAGGCGAGAGCGAGCCAGAAGATCGGGCGGAACACGATGAGCCGGCTCATACCGAGCACATAGTCGCGCAGCAGCTTGAAGCCGAAATTGTCCTCTTCGCGCCGGCGCACTTCTGTCGCGCTGTCACCTTCGTGGAAGACGTCTTGCGCCGTGGTGATGAAATACCAAAAGTGCGCCGACCGGTGCCGCAGGTAGCCCAGCGGTTGCGCCTTCACCGCATCGAACCACGCCCGCCATAGGTCCGCGGAGCCCCAAAGCCCTTCGTCCCGCAGCCGCTGCCAGACGAAACTGCATTTGCCCCAAGCATACTCGTTCCACCACTGGGGCGTGTAGCAAGATGACACAATCTTGGCTGTCTCCTCAGCGCTCCACCGCAACGGCAGATAGTTCCGTCCGCTGAAATGGGAGATGCCGGCAAGATCGAACATGACTATCGAATGGATAGGATAAGACTTCTTCGCATTCAGGACTGGATACGATATCGTCCAGCTGCCGAGCCAGAGTCCAGCCAGCAGTAGGAGGGCGATCAGCGCGCCCTTCGCCGAGCGCGGTGGTCGCTGTGATTGCCACAGATAGAGGCCGAGCGGAACGGCGGCGAACAGCGCATTGGGTCGGGCGAGGCCCCCGATCAGGAACAATGCCCACGTCGCGACCTTTCGAATGATCGACAGGGGCTGCCCGCGAATCTCGGCGGAAAAAATCAAGGCAACGCAGATCAGCCAGCTCGTCGCGGTCAGGACGTCCGACCATAGCGTGCCTGCGAAATTGATCGTGAACGGCATGAAGCCGGTGATAAGCATTGCGGATGCGAGGCGCCGCTCAATCTGCGCCGCTGCGCCGGCGAGCAGAAACACCGCGCCCCAGTAGAATGCGAGCAGCAGCGCCAACATTCCCTGAGGGCCGGGGAAGAGCCGGTAGAGCGCCGCCCATAGGAGCGGCATCATTGTCGAATGCCAGTCCGTAAACGACAGGTCCCGCGCCTCCGACTGCATGCTGATGGAATCGGGCGAGAGCAGGCCCGGGTAGTAGGCAACGACGCAAAAACCGAATCCGAAAAAACAGACGGCTATATCGAGGAGCCGCAATCCCGTCTCGCCGCTCGTTTGCGCCACACAGGGATCGCCGTTCATGTCTCGACCGTCATCGGAACTGTCGTGCTACACAAGTTTCAGCTTAAAGCCTTCCAATATCGATTGCATAGCTGATAATCACGCTTTTGTCTGGGAACGCCGATTGTGTAGCCCAACTGACACGCGCTTGAGGAGGCCGCGCGAAAAGAAGTCGCCGAGCTAATACCAAAACTCGGAAACGTTGACTCATTGTGTATGCCAGAGCCCTCGAAGGCCATCCCACAACCTTAAGCAATTTCAATATGATGGCTGTGCCACCCTCGGGCTCTGAGATAGCGCGGATGAGACATGGTCGCCGCTTCCCGCCGCCCTGGTCAGTCGAGAGATGTTGGCGCGGTCTTCGTCGTGAAGGACAGTGCCGGCCAAAAGCTGGCCTATAGGTCCGGCAGTTTGGTGATGTTTGACGCGATCCGCCGCGCTTCCAGTGTCACGCCGCTCCAAAAGCTGGCTCTCTGGGAGGCAACGGCAGCGGCTTGCTTGCGCTCAGTGGCGTTTTGATTTTGTGCCGACTCGACTTCTAGCTAATTCCGCCGGAGTAACGGGGTGGAGCGTAGGGAAAGGTCGCCTTCCGATTGACCGTTTGTCGGGGCGGGAAGTGCGACTTCGCGCTTAGCGGCTGTCTGGCTGTCAATGACGGTCAACGTGATGATCTTAGCCTTCGGTGTCGCCTGCACCGGCGGCGCAATTGGCGCCCTTTGCTGAACGGAATCCGCAACCGCAGGTTGGAGCGCGCGTGTCAGTAAGCACGGGTTCGCCACGGTCCTGATCAGCAGCGAACAACATAGCCAACCCTGAGAGCACGCCGGACGGGGTCCCCGGCGACGATCGGCAACTTGCCGTGACAATCGTCTTGCCATACGGTAAAATGCGACTTCCCACTTCCGAATCGGGTCTGGGCTTCAATCATATCTGCTTTGGGGTAGATGACCTCGAAGCGGAGGTCGCTAAGCTGACCTCGGCAGGCGCCCTCGGGAGGAATACTAAGCTCGCAGTAACTTCAATGCCTGATACGAAATCGCGCTCGGTTGCAAATTTCGACGTTGGCGTGCTTTTCTATAACAGAGCTCGCCAAACTTTGGATTGTATCCTGAGCTTTTTAAACGATCATATTCAACCATTTATTATTATTTTAGATCAAGCCAGCGCAGCCGAACAACGCGAGCTCCTAACCAATGCGTTAATTCACCAGCCGAATGTCCGATTTATCACGCTTGCCAAAAACATCGGTGTCGGCCCGGGCCGAAACCGTCTTAGCCGCGAATGTTCCTCCAATTGGATTTTATTCGTTGATAACGACAGCGTACTCAATACTCCCGGTGGGGTAGGGCTAATCAGTTCTGCCGTTGAGCGTGCACAGGACGTCGATGGATTTTCGCCCAGAATTCTAAACGTCCACGAGAATCGTTTTATGGATCGGCTCCGAATCACCGAGCGGAATCAGCTTTTGCGGTTCGAAGTGGTAGGCCCTGACGTCCCGATAACAAACATGTTTTCGGGATGTGCTGTGGTCATGCGGCGCTCTTTTTTACTCAATGAGCCCTACGACGAACGCTACTTCGTTGGATTTGAAGACTTTGAACTGGCGCTGCGGGCTTTCACCCGCCGCCAACCGATGCGGCTGAGGAGCCTCGATAATGTAACCCTCGTGCACAAGCACATGCCGGTCATCAGCGATCCGGACGTTGCGTCGACGCGGATGCGGTACAGTTCTCCGCACATTGCTAAGAGTTTCGATGTTCTTAAAACACGATATAATGAGAATCTATTCAGCGGTTGGGAGCAGTGGACCACAAAACAGCAGGAGGAGATGATCGCCTCTCGGAGGATCGCACCACGATCTATCCACGACAAGATCAATTTGACTTTCGTCGTCGATGCTCCCAACTCAACTTCAGACAACATTGTCCGAACTCTAGATCAGTACATAACCGCAACACACGTTTCGACCACGGTGTACACTCACACCATTGACGAGCCTGGGCAAACGCTCCGACTGATCATAGAGTCATGTGCTGACGTCATCCACTTCATGTGGCGGGCGGATTTTCGGAAATATGTCTGCGCAGCTGCTGTAAAGAAATGCGCCGCGCTGATGCGCCTGAGCGAAGCTGAGCTGTTAGATTTTCTGTGCCAAAGTCACATCACATTTTCCGTAGGCGATTATCTGTTTTTGGATCAGGAAGAAATCAGTTCATTTCGGCCTTTGTATTGGCTTAGCGAGGGCTATTGCGTTACCTCACCTAAGTTATTCGATATTTATGGAAGAATATCCGACTATCCGAAGCCGTCCGCTTTGATCTTAGACGGCGTGGATAGCGCTCTGTTTCATCCAGGTGAGTCAGCGGAGCGGGAAAACTCGAGCATCAAAATTGGATGGGTAGGAAAATCGTCCTGGGATGAAGGCGCCACGGGACTAAGAACAATCATTCACCCATCCGTAGACACTTTGCGCTTGGCAGGTGTCAATGTCGAATTGCTCATCGTCGACGAGCTCGAGCATTGGCGCGAGCGCGAAGAGATTGCGGCGCTCTATCGCGAAATGGATATTTACGTCTCCGCCTCATATACGGAAGATGCGCGCAGAACGGTGCTTGAGGCGATGGCGAGCGGCATTCCAGTCGTTTCGACGCGGGTGGGTGTTGTTCCTTATGTTTTTGGTCCAAAGCAGCAGGACTTTATTGTTGACCGCTCGGTCGAGGCGTTCTCCAACGCGTTGCACCAACTTTGCCTGGATATAGAACTAAGAAGAAGCCTAGCACAAGAAAACCTGAAGCAAATTGCAAATCATTGGGCGAGCTGCGCTCCATTGTGGGAGTGTTTTTTCGAGGATGTCATACGAAAAGCCCATCCCGACGCCTCGAATTGGAGGCGCTTTATGATTGATAAGTTTTTTCTTTCTGTGGACGAGCTTTAGGGCCGCGGGCCCGATCTGCGACAGCGTGCTCTTTGGACGGAGTATGGATAGTTTTTATGAGCTACAGTGCCACCATTGTTGTACCTCTGCGTCGTCAGGTTGATGAGTGGATTGATGAGTCAGTTCGTTCGGCCCTTCTGCAAAGCGTTCCAACCGAGGTCATCGTCGTTCGGTCAGAGATGACGCCAGCATCTAACCTAAGGATCCTGAACAGTCTGCAAAGACACTTCGCCAATCTCGCGGTACTCGGTGAAGATAAGCCTGAAAGCTTTCCGGGCGCAATAAACAAGGGAATTAGGCATGCAAGTTCTAAGCGAGTAGGGTTCCTGCTATCTGACGATTGGCTAGACGAGTGTGCAGTTGCTGAGTGTTTGCGGAACAACGCTGATATCGTCTGCACCGGAAGTGTAGTTTATTTTCCTGATGGTTCTATCAACGAGCGCGCGTGCCGGCACCCATCGCTACAGGAATTTAATTCAATCGAAACACTGGAGGAGCGAGCGAGCTACCTGGGACATTTTTTTCTGCTTCGTAGGCAAATCGTTCTTGATGCCGGCGGCCTGGACGAAAGCATCGGAAACTACCCCGGCATAGATGACTTTGATCTAATCTGGACATTACTGGAACGTAACGCGACCGTTTCTATCGTGGCGAAAGGTCTTTATCATTATCGAGATCATGACGGCGAGCGGCTCACGTTGCAGGATCCGGCTCTTATGGTCGCAAATTTAAAAAAAATACTTCGCAAGCACGGTATTACCGACGAGCAAGCGGTCGATGTCGTTAAACGACACGCAAGGTGGTACGGAAAACCTATGTATCAAGTAATGAATGAGAACTGAGTCATGCCAGCGGGATGCGTGGGTCTGAATCGATTTGGGAATCCCAAATCAGCTTCGTTTTGATTCGAGGTGCTGGCTGGAACGGAGGCAGGCATCCGATGGCCCGAGGCTATTTGCTTGATCTTCGCGAGCGGGTGGTTGCGGCGGTTACGGCGGCCGAGAGCTGCCGAAAGGTCGCAGCCACTTTCAAGGTGAGCTTGGCGAGAAGTGGTCGCGACGGTTTCGTGTGACCGGCAGTCTGGCGGCGCGGCCGATGGGTGGCAATCGGCCCTATGCGCTAGCTGGGGAGCGCGATTAGTTGCTGAAACGGCTTTCGGAGCAGCCGGATCTGACATTACGGGGTCTGCCTGCCCGAGCTCGCGGCGCGCAGCATCAAAGTGAGCTGCTACGCGGTCTGGCACTTCTTCGAGCACGAAGGCATCAGTTTCAAAAATAAGCCTGTACGCGAGCGAGCGGGGGATCGCCTTGAGGTCGCCAGATGGCGAGCGCAATGGAAAAAATATCAAGGGCGGCTTGATCGTTTGCGCTTGGTCTTTATCGACGAGACCTGGGCCAAGACCAACATTACCCGCAGCCACGGCCGCTCGCCGCGCGGCCGAGGGCTGGTCGCCAAAATCCTGCAGGGCCGCTGGCGCAGGCTCACCTTCCTGGCTGAATTTGCGCCACGACTGCATCGATGCTCCTTGTGTCATCGACGGGCCGATCAACGGCGAAAGCTTCTCGCCTATGTCGAGCAGGTGCTCGTCCCGACCGTCAACCCCGGCGACATCATTATCATTGTCGACCTCGGCAGCCACAAGGGTAAGGCCGTGCGCCGCGCCATCCAAGCAGCCGGTGCCAAACTATTCTTCCAGCCGCCCTATAGCCCGGTCTCAACCCGATCGAACAAGCGTTTGCCAAGCTCAAAAGCCTGCTGCGCAAAGCTGCAGAACGAACCGTCGAAGCAGCCGAATGCGCCAACTATTTCGTAAACGCTGGATACGCGTCAGCTTAATACGATCACGCTCTTAAGGGTCTTGACGGGCGTAGGAGCCATATCATAACGCTGGCTCCGGCTAATGGTTGGTTCGTCGGGCCGATCACGGAATAAATTCAGCGCGCAAGGTTCCATAACGCGGATTCGAGCGGTGCCAGAACCCTGTCCCATCGGTAACGTTCCGCGACGGCTGCCTTTCCGTTCTGGCGTATCCGTCGCCACAAGTTTGCAGCGCCGAGCAACAGATCTACCCCCTCGGCAAAATCGACGGCGCTATCGCGGACTATAAGGTGTTCGCCGTCCTTTACCGACAAACCCGCGCAGCCGATGCTCGTACTTACGACCGGTAGGCCAAGTGCCATCGAATCGAGGATCTTCAGATTTGTACCTGAGCCGAGACGCAGTGGAACGATCGAGACGCTGGCCATAGCGGCAACTTCCCTGATATCCGGTGGATCTTCGACCAGTACGAATCCGGGCTGCTGCGCCAGGTTGCGCAGCTCCGTTGTCGCGCAGCTGCCCGCCACTACGAGTTCAACCGAAGGTCGACGACGGACGACGCGCGGCCAGATATCGTGCCAAAAATTCAGGATTCCATCTATATTCGGGTAATATCCGAGGTTGCCGAAGAAAATAATGCGGTCGGTATCCGGTCGTGCATCCGCAAGCCATAACTCTGGATTAGTTCCATTCTCGACCAAGATCGTTTGGCCGGTCTTGGAGCGGCGTTGAATTTCGTCGCGGTCCTGCGCAGTAACGGCCGACCGCACGGCGAACTGCGGCCAGACCTGATCTTCGTAGTCGCGCATTAATTCTGCTTCGCGCTCTATGTTATGGAAGCCTGTCGTTATTGGACCAGGGAGATCGATTTGCGCCGCTTGCATCAGCAGTCGCGATTCAATGTTTTGCACGCCCAGTATGGTTGGCGTGCTGATCTCAACGCGAAATGGTGCGAGAAAAATTGTGTCGATCAGTGCCGCATCGTAAAGATTGGACGGGATCGAGCGCAAGGCGTCGCGCATGGTGACGCGCATCCGCTCGCGGACGGGA
>Ga0116134_1001450_pt1 | contig 12009 bp, 7 predicted proteins | sample June2015DPH_19_5_FD_89737 | JGI IMG/M metagenome (GOLD analysis project Ga0116134, IMG submission 89737) | Peatland microbial communities from SPRUCE experiment site at the Marcell Experimental Forest, Minnesota, USA - June2015DPH_19_40 | ecosystem: Environmental > Terrestrial > Soil > Wetlands >...
GGCCAGTTGAAGTCTTCGACCGCGCATCCGTTGGTGAAGAACATCGGTTGGCACACCAGCAGGCTCTTCAGCCCTTTTTCCCGCAGCATTTTTTCAATCTTAGTGGTTGAACCCACTCGACCTGGCGTGACAATCGACAGCACCTGGAAGCGGCCGGCCGCGCCCGCCAGGCGGAGCACGAGTTCTTCCAGTCCCTGCGCGGAATCTTCGGCGAGAAAAATTACCTGCGCCTTGCGCGCCAATTCTTCCGGGTCAGCGGAATACACCAGCCTTCCGGAACGCACGTTGCGCCGAATCACTTCCTGAAGATTTTTTTCGAAGAAAGGTATGTTGCCTTTCGCGACGTCCATGATTCGCGAGCCGTCGGCATGACAGCAGCAAACCGGTGTGCCGAAATCGGCGAGACAGGCGGAGATGACGGTTGCGAGGTAGCCGGATCCATAAACCCCAATTTGCATAAAGTCTCTTTCGATCAAACCCGCAGCCTGGGATCCGGCGCTTGCTGTGCAGCCCGTTGAATCTATAGTAATCCGACCAATGGACTTGGCAACGGGCGGAAAGTACATGTCCCGCCGAGCCGCGAAATCGGCCGCTAGTTGCGGGTTTTCAGGGGGTATTGCGGACTCTGCTGCGGGCTTGTCGCGGGCCTGGTCCCGAGACTAGGACTTGGACGACAATTGGCCACGTCCCAACGGCACCGGCGCCACGTCTTCCCAGAAACCGCCATTCTCGCGGACGAACATCAACTCCTCGACTTGGACCTGGCGCTTGCCGGGAAACTGCGCCCAGCGTTCCCGCGCCACCGCGCGCGCCGCGCGCGCCTGCTCATCCGTTTCCGTTTTCAAAATCGTGAGATGCGGAATATAGGGCCAATTTTCCTCGCAGTGCAGCCCCTTCGCATTGAGTTGATCGTGCAGTTCACGCATGCGATAAGCAGCGTGCCTTACCTCGATGAACACCGTCGGAGTGGTCGGCAGAAATGTTTCTACGTCTCCCAGTTCGACGCTGAAGGGGACGATCTGGCCGCAAGCCTCTTCCAGGAACTCCAGAGCGGCCGTTTCGGTTCCGGTCAACTCGCGCGGCGGAAGAATCGTGAGATGGGCCGCCAAGTGAGGCATTGTTGGATGGAGTTCCCGGCGCAGGTGTTCCACAAACTCGCCCACCGGATTGCGGACGTACGTCACCAACGCATAGCGTGAACTGGGCATGACCACTGAGGCAAAATTATAGCCTGAGCGCGGCACACAAGGGCAGTCCACCTTTTGGCAGTGTCGGGAAGGTCACCGCATCGCATCATTTATAATCGAATAACAGTCGGGGCGTAGCGCAGCCTGGTAGCGCACCTGCCTTGGGCGCAGGGGGTCCGCGGTTCAAATCCGCGCGCCCCGACCAATCAAATCGATCCCCACTCAAGACCCACGTCGATCTTCTGCGCGGACGCTGGCTTGGCGGTGGTTCCGTTCAACTCTGCTAAAATACGCGGAATTCAAACTCTTTGGAGTCGCGCATGCGCCGATGGCGGGTAGTTTTGGCTGGACTTGTTTTGACGGGAATTGCGTGGTCGTTCTCCTCTGCGTCTTCACCTCGCGCGGCCACTCCGGAGATCGAGTTGAAGGGGGCTTTCCGGCGGCCCGAGAATAACGGGTGGACGTTCGTGCATCTGCAAGGGACTCCGCACGAAATCGGCTTCCAGAACGGCTACTTGCTGGCGCCGGAGATTGAGGACACGCTGAAAGTTACCATCCTCGAAGCGACTCATGACAGTAAGAGAGACTGGCAGTTCTTCCGGGATGCCGCGCAAAACATGATGTGGCCGCACATTGAGCAGGAGTATCGGGAGGAGATGCAAGGCATCGCGGATGGCGCCAATGCTCACGGCGTAGGGATGAAGATCGATCTGTGGGATGTGGTGGCCTTGAATGCCGCGGAGGAATGGAGCTATTACGTCAAGGAATACGACCGGATACACGGGATCAAGTCCACGGCTTCACTGGCGGTTCCCGAGCATTGCAGCGCGTTTGTCGCCACGGGCAGCTATACGAAGGACGGCAAGGTTGTGATCGCCCACAATAATTGGACGAACTATTTGGACGGCGAGCGCTGGACCATCATTTTCGATATTGTGCCAGCCAAGGGCAAACGCATGCTCATGGACGGTCTGCCGGGTGTCATCCACAGTGCCGACGATTTCGTGACGAACTCAGCGGGAATCATTATTACGGAAACGACGATTGGCCACTTTTCCGGCTACGACCCGGCCGGGGTTCCGGAATTTGTGCGGGCGCGCAAGGCGGCGCAGTATTCGGCTTCCATTGACGATTTTGCGCGCATCATGGAGGAAGGCAACAACGGCGGCTATGCCAATACCTGGCTGGTCGCCGATATCGAGAAAAATGAAATCGGCCGACTCGAACTAGGGTTAAAGAACGTTACGCTGGAGCGGAAAAAGGACGGATATTTTGTGGGCTCGAATTTCCCGATTAACGAGAAGCTCATCCGCGAGGAGACAGACTTCGATCCCCACGATATGAGCGCGAGCTCCAACGCCCGCCACCTGCGCTGGGAGCAACTGATGGCGGAGAATAAAGGCAAGATCGACCTGGCGGCGGCGCAGCGCTTTCTGGCCGACCACTACGACACCTTCGAGAACAAAGAAGACGCGGACGAACGCACACTGGACGGGCACGTCGACCTTTCGCCGCGAGGTTCTGAGCCTTGGCAGCCACCTTTCGGAATGGCTGGGGCAGTGCAGAACAAGGCTGCCGATGCGAGCCTGGTGGCAGAAATGAGTTTTAGCGCCGCCGCGGGTCATGCCTGTGGTATGGATTTCAAAGCGGCCGATCATGTGCGCGCGCACCCGGAGTTCGCCTGGCAGAAAGCTCTCCAGCGGGACATGAACGCGCACGCCTGGACGACGTTCAGCGTAGCGAAGTAGCCGCCTTACACACGCGATGCGCTATATCGGGCGGGCACACTCTACTTGCCGGGCCCAGCCGGTTTCAGAACCGCCGTATTCCGCTCGTCTGTAGCGATCATGCGGTAAAACTTCTTCAGTTCGTCCATTTTGCTGACCGGGACGCTCAGTTCCTTGATTTCCACGGCGCGCGTGTAGTGCAGGACGTTCCCGCTCGCCTCAGTCTTGCTGTGATAGCTTCCAAAACTGAAGTCCGCATCCGTCGGAGGCGGTAGCTCGTCCACTTCATAGCCCGGCGGCAACGCGATATCGAAGCTGTCAGTATCCCGCGACGGCCCTTCGAATTCGATCGGGAACTTTCGCGCCTCCTTCGTCTCCAGCACGCCCCATGACTTGCTGCCCAGCACCCGCGGTCGCACCAGCAGCAGATTCCCCGCGCTCTTGGCGTAGTTGTCGGACTCGAAACTGTAGTTGAAGCCGAAGGGCTGGTCCGTCAGGTCGAGGTTGATCAGGCTGGCTCGCACAATTTGAAAACTGGAAAGCGATCCCGCCAGCAGGTTTTCGATCGGTTTGATGCGATCCTCGTTCTTCGTTACCGTGCGCAATTGCCCGCGTTCCGACGAAGCGCGATCCCCCAGTCGCACTTCCTTGACATCGCCCTTCAACATTCCGTTGGCGGCGAGCGTCAGCTTGCCCGAGCGCTGGATACTGTTCATCGCCGATGGCTGCTGCGGCAACTCCACCAGTTCGCCGCCTTCGGGCGTTACCAGCAATCCGTAATTCTCCTGCAGGTAGCCTCCAATCTGGCCAAAGGGCATCAACTCGTTGGTCGGGTCGAAGAACAGAATCCTGCCCAGCCGGGGATGCTGGGTTACAGCGATTAGCGACGGATCAAGCACGTCATCTGGCAATCTGATGGCAAGAATCACGTGGTTAAACCCGTTGTGAGCCGGCGAGTCACGCGTAACCGAGCCGCGCCTCGTGTTGATCACCACATGGTAGGAGCTCACTCCGATCTCGCGCAGCATGGTGCGCATCAGCGTAGCTTTGTCTTTACAATCTCCGTACCGGTGCGAGAAAACATCGGGAGCGGCGTGCGGTTGCCAGCCACCAATACCCAGTTGGATTTCGACATAGCGGATGTCGTGTTGCAGGAAGCCCGCGATGGCTTGCATCTTCTGTAGCTGCGTGGTGTTCCCCGCCGTCAAACCGCTCACCTGTTGTTTGATCGGTTCGGATGTATCCATCCTCCCGTTAATCAGATTTCCGTACCAAATCCCCATGTCTTGCCAGTTCGCAAACTCGTTCTTCTGCGACGTGCCACCCGGCGGAAAGAATGACACGATCATTTGGCCAGCCACGCCACTTAGCGGCGGCATGTCCGGCTCATGCCTGATCCCTTTGATGTCGCTGACCACCCATTGCGACAGATTGCCGCCCCTTTCGGTTGGCTTCACCTCGGGATGGGAAAGCCACGAAGCCTTGTACTCCCAGCCGGGAGGAAGTTGCAGCGAATAATGACTCTCCCGCACCGGATACGTTTCCTGGAAGCTCCAAATATCCTGCAGCCAGAAGGGTTGCTCCTCCACTTCATATTCGTAGCCAATTATGTTTCCCGGGTCGGGCGCCGGAACATGTAGGACCCTATACTTTGTGTCCTCGATCAAATAACCCCCTGTGGCCGGCGAAGCAATATCGATAGCGTCTTTCTCCTTCACCTCGTAGTCTTTGCCTTGCACCGGGATGCACCAACCATGCAGATTTGTGATTTTCCTCTGCGGATTGAAATAGACGTATACCGTGCCATGCTCTCGCCCTTCGGGACGCAGAATCTTGTAAGCCTCGCGTACGTGCTTCCTGATTTTATCCACCGATAGAACGGTCACGTCCGTCTCGGAATAGAGCAACACCGCGTCGGTCTTCTCGTCATAGGAGGGCAAGCTCACACCGACCAGTGCGCGCATCCACTGTGGAGCATCACTGGCCGCGGCTCGCGGCACACTGGTCACCGCACATAGCGCAACCCAAAAGAAAACCAGCAGCGCTCGCCGGCTCACTGGCTTAGTTACTTGCATGGCTTTCTCCAGGTTGCAAAACAATCTGCTGCCCATCTCCGCCCCTCACCGCCTGAAAGAAGTTGCGCAACGCCGTGTAGTACTTCTGTTCCAGAAGCAAAAAGTCGATGGTTAATTTCCTCGTCAGCCGCACGGTGCCTGGGCCCTTTTCAACTTTCAAGCTGTAACTCACCACCTTCTTGTTCTGGTCCTGGGGCGGCGGCACACTGCTCACCTGCCATCCCGGCGGCAGCTCGATGGTCACGTCCTCCAGTCTGCCATGGGGATACTCAAAATAGATGGGATGTACGCGGCTTTCACGTTCAAAGAGGCCTTTGTCAGCGGCGTCAAAAAGCACGGCAGGCGTCACCACGCGCTTGCCGGCCTTCGAGGCCCAACCTGGAACCTTCAGGTTGAATTCGGCGACCAGTGGCGTCTCCGAATCGATCCAGTCCGGTTGGTTGGTCAGCTCCGCCTCGGCGGGAACCCCGATCAGCGACGACACGTGCCGCTCGAGGGATTTTTTGCGCGCCACCTCGTCTGCGTTTCGCTCCTCCTCCCGCCGGTTCAGGGCCTCGTGCCCGATATAAGTGACGGTCAGCTTTCCTTCCAGATCGCCAGTCTCGGAGAGCTTCAGTTTTCCCACGCGCTCGATCCTCGACTCCGAGGCTTGGGGGAGCGTGGTCTTAATCCAAGATCCACCGTCCTTATCCAGCCGCAAGCCGGGTACTCCCGTTTCCCACCAGGGGAGCAAGCCAAACGGCGTAAAGGCTGCGCCTGGGGCAAGGCAAAGATCTTTCCCGTTCAGCTTGACCAGCACAACGTTGACGTCCAACTTCGCGCTTTGCATGGTGGCCGGAGTGAAAAAATATTCTTTACGGTCCGAAACCCAGCATCCGTAGGCTTCAAAACCCGCCGCTCGCGCCAGGCCCAGAAACAACCAGTTCAACTGGGTCCTATTGCCATAACCACGCTTCCAAACGTCTTCTACGTTCTCGTCCCTCTTTTCCTTTTCGCGATTTACCTCCTGCTCGGTTTTCCGCAGCTCGTACGTTTTGTTTCTGATCTGCTGCACGCGGTCGTAGATCTTTCGCAGCTTCACGTCCTGCGAGTCGTCTGGCGAGACAATCTGCGCCACGGCCTGCTCCATGGCCTTACGCTTTCCGACAAAGCTTTCCAATTGCGCATTCCCGTCGTTCCCGATCCGCTTCCAGAAAAGGTCCTGGTCTTTCTCGGCGAGGCCCCGCTCATAGGCAAAATCCACCCGTGATTTCAATTCGTTGGCTGGAGGCATGTGGTCTTCCGTCTGGAATGCGGGTATGTTATCCGCTTCCATCCGTATGACGTGGTCGGGTCCCTCTTGCGGATCGGCGCCCGCAGGCGGGTCGTGCCAGCTCCAGCGCAAAGTGAACACCCGGTTGGGGCCAGAGGCCACGTAGGGCTTCAGCGAAAACCGCGCTTTCTTGGTGAACAGCTCATTGCTCAGGATCCAATGGGAGCTGAAGAGCGAGTGCTCAGCGAAATCAATGGTAAAAAAGTACTCGACGATGTTCCCCACCCCCACATCCGGAAGAGTAAAAGTCTTCGCCAGAAACTTTGCGCCCCTGGCCTTGACCAGCTCCTTTTCGAAGACTTGGCCGTCGAAGTTGACGATCGAGCCATCCGGCTTGATGGTTCGAGCTTTCAGGTTCACCACATCGTCGAGACCCTTAATGAACGGGATTTCCATGTTGGCATACTTCCGCCCCTCTTCGGTCAGAATCTTGATTCGAATGTAATTGTCTTCGTGAGGAGTATGGATGTTGTCGTCCCGGTCCACCTGCCGGTACAAAATGATGGCGGGCGCTCCCGGGGCCAGCGGCTCGCTGGTCATTGTGAGTTCATCGGGTGAAACCGGCTGGAATCCCACGCCCGCCTTGGCTTCCGGTGTTCCCAGCATCCAGACGGCAACCGCCGTGGCTAATGCCCACTTGCCTAACCGAAACATAGTCATCATGATTTCTCCCAGGGTAAGTGCAGGTCCGACAGAGATATCGAGAAACAAGATTCGCTGCAGGCGGGAAACACGAACTGCAGGGGGACGGGTAGCGACATCCGCGGCGATAGCAATTCCGCCTCCTCCGAATTCCGGGCCCCCTCGAGTCAGAATTCGGTAACTGAATTGAACGCTTGAGTATAGCTGGAAGCGGTCCTCCGTCAAGGACGGAAATCACAAGTGCGAGAGGAAACGGTGCGCCTGACAAACCGATTCTCGATGCCGAAACATGATCAGTGAGTGGATAGGCTCAGTAGAGAAGAATAGCGACCCAGTAAGTTCCCGTCGGATACGCCGCATTGCGCGCGTAGCAGGCGCCCACCGCAAACTGGCGAACCCCAGGATCGCGCAGCAAACGCAACGCCCCTTGCGGCAGCACGTCCGGGCGGTTCTCGGTATAGGCGATAATTTTTCGGTTGTCGTAGGCGGCTGCAAGCAAGTGGGCGTTCGGACGGCTCTCTCTCGCCAGCGAGCAGGCAGCCTCGTCAAGATTCGGCGGCGTAAGTTGGACAAGCTCCGAAAGCCCTGCCTGTTGCCGCATTTCATCGATGGCCCGCCCCACTAATTTTCCGCTCTGCTCGGCGGTATACGACGGAACCTGGTGCGCGAAATCTTCGACCACATACAGCCGGCCTTTGCTCCAGATGGCCGCGACGCCCGCGACATTGAATCCGCGATCGAGCAGGTTCTCGCGGTGCGGGGTCGAGCGCATCAGCACATCATTCGCGCTCAGAGCGCAAGTGGCGTAGGCGATATTCTCGCCGGCGCGATCCATCTTCAGCGGACTGACGTCGGCGATTCTTTCGAGCAGCGAGAGCTCACCCGACAACTGATGCTCCAGTTGCTCGCTCTGAACCATGCGCCATGCGTGCGCTCGCGCCGCATCGCGCAGGCTTTCTTCCATGCGCAACGGCGGTACGCCGGCGAGTTTGCGGCTCTGGTTCGCCCATTCCAGCAATTCGTTCTCGGCGGCGGAGTCCTCTCCAGAGATTGATCCAGCCGCCGAGTTCGAGTGGGGGTTGGGCTGCTCGTTGCGAACGTCGCTGTCCACACCATTGCCAACGTCGTTGCGAATATCGACTGCTTGGGAAGTTGTTTGTGCCGCGCAGGGTCCGGGATTTACCGCCAACATCGCGAATGCGAATGAAAGAGCGAGAGCCTGGAGCATATTTTTGTGGTTGGCATTGCGGCGCGGGGATTGCCGGCAAAGTTCCGCTTTCCATCTCTGACGCTAACCTCTAGAATTCAGCTCAGCTACTTACGATGGACACCATACTGCTGGTTACCGTGCTCGCCGGAACCCTTGTCCTGCTTGGGTTCTCGGCTGTCTTGCTGCGCCGCGTTTCTGCGGCTGCGCAAGTGGATGTAAAGACGGAAGTTGCGGGTCAGATCGAAAGGCTTGGTACTTCCCTCGGCCAGAAGTTCAGTGCCGCCACTGCCGATATGGCCAGTAGGCTGGAGCAGACTAAAGGGGACCTGCGCCAGCAGGTGACAGACCGCATCCAGCAAGGGTTTTCAGAGATCCGCATTTCGGTCGAACAGCAACTCGCGGCGGGAAGGGAAGAACAAAACCGGAGCCTGAGCGACGGCCGCACTGAGATGACCGGTTCTCTGCTGCTCACCACGCAACAACTCAAGAGCGAATTTCAGAGCCTGAATCAGCAAACCGCGCAAAGTCTCGACTCCATTCGCGATCGGGTGGACTCGAAGCTGATGGCCATCACCGAGCAGGTGCAGCAGAAACTCGATCAGAACATTAAGGAAGGATTTGCCCAGTTTGAAAAAGTTCAGCAGCACTTGAAGGCCGCGGAGGAGCAGCTTCGCGAAGTCGGCGCACTGGGCCACTCGATCAACGACCTGAACAACCTGCTCAAGCTGCCGCACCTGCGCGGCCAGTTCGGGGAAGCGAGCCTGGAGCGGTTGCTCGCCGACTTCCTGCCCGCGCATATGTTCTCGCTGCAGTCGTCGCCGGGCGAGGGCGGAGGACGCGCCGACGCCATCATCTATTTTCCCGATCGCAAGTTGCCCATCGATGCCAAGTTCCCGCGCGAGCAGGTGATTGCGCTCTTCGAGAGCAATGACAAAGCTGAAATCGAGGCGGCGCGCGTGGCGCTGGTGCGCGTGATGAAGGCGGAAGCCAAGCGCATTCAGCAGTATATCCAGCCGGAAAACGGCACCACTGAAATCGCGCTCATGTATCTGCCGAGCGAGACGCTCTACATGGAAGTGATCCGCAACCGCGAACTCGGCGACTGGATGAACGAGCAACACGTATTTCCCGTCTCGCCCAACACCCTGCTGATGACGCTGCACACGATTGCGCTGGTGCATAAGTGGTACGAAGTCGCCAGCCGCTTCGAGAAGAGCCGCGCTGAACTGGCCAAGGCGCAGAAGTCATTCGACTTTTTCCAGAACCAGTTTGAAAACGTCGGCAAGAACCTGAACAAAGCCCAGGAAGCATTCGAGACCGCGCAGCGGCACCTGAAAAGTTATCGCGGAAAAGTCTCCGCGCTCAGCGGCCAGGAGCAGTTGGAGTTGGAGTCGTCCGCGTCCATCGACAAGCCCCTGCCGCTCATTGACAAAGCCAGCGCGTAGCCTTCTTTGATCGGCGAAATTTGATCACGCAAAGCTCTTGACCGCTGCGTGCATTCCTTTTTCATACGCGGAAATCAGCTTATCCATGCTGGCATTCACCGCGTGGTCGATTTGTTTCCGCGAAGGATCGGCATTGAACCAGGCAAGCGACCGTCGTATCCCTTCGTCAAAAGGAGTCGTCGCGCAGTAACCGGGAACAAAGCGTTTGATTTTGGAGTTATCGAAGACCACGCTCACCGACTTATCCCCGATCAATGTCCCCTTCTTATCGGGCAGGCAAGCGGCAATGAAGTCGGATGGAATGTGCACTAACTCCGGCTCCACGCCGGCGGCCGCGCCAACGATTCGAAAAAGCTGGTCCCACGTCAGCACTTCATCCGAAGTAATGTGAAACGCGTGCCCAATGGCTTGCTGGTGGCCGAGCAAGCCCATCAGTCCTTTGGCGAAATCGGTGTTGTGCGTCACCACCCAAAGCGAAGTCCCATCTCCCGGCACCACCATCTTTTGTCCGCGGATCATCCTATCGACCGCGGTATAAGATTGCTGCCAGCTATTCAACACGAGCGGAATCAGAGTCTCTCCATAGGTCAGCGAGGGCCGCACGATAGTTACGGGGAACCCCTCGTCGCGATAAGCTTTCATCAGTCGTTCTTCACAGGCAATTTTGTTGCGCGAATAGTCCCAGTGCGGATTGGCCAGCGGAGTGGACTCGGTCATCAAGTAGTGCGTCTGCGGTTTTTGATAAGCGCTGGTGGAACTGATGAATACGAACTGCCGGGTGTGTCCCCGGAATAGCCTAAGATCGCGCTCAATGTCGTCCGGAGTGAAAGCAATCCAGTCGACGACCGCGTCAAACGACTCGTGCTCCAGTTTCTGGAGCAGGGCGGGGTCATTCACGTCGGCAATCAAGGTCTTGACGCCAGCCGGAAGCAGAGACTCATGCTGGCCGCGGCTGAGCAGCGTGAGATCCATGCCGCGCTGGGCGGCCAGCGCCGTCGAAGCGGTGCTGATGATTCCCGTCCCGCCAATGAAGAGAATTTTCATAGCCCACTATTTATAACAGGAAGGAAGTATCAACGCGCGTTGTCGCGCAAGCTCCCGTGGGGCCCCATTTCGCGCGCTTCGCGAATTTGATGCCCTTCGTACTGCCAAAACAAAAGGCCGCTCTTTTCGAGCGACCCTTCGTGTTTCTTAAGCGAACAGCCAGCGAACTGCTAAGAGCAGTTTTTAGTCCCCCGCTACGGGCTCGCCAACTTCTTCGCTCTCTATTTCTTTTGCGGCGCCGTTGCCGTTCCCATTTGCCGGAGCGATCGGCGCAGTGATCGCGCCCAGCGGAATGAATCCACCTTCATTTGACGTGGCCGGCTTCTCTTTCAGCACAACTTCGCGATAGAGTTGCGCCATGCGTGCGTCGTAGGCCGCGTCGTTCTTGACCTTGTTGTTCTCGGCCTTCTTGTCGCGAGCCCGCATCTTTTCTTCGCGCGCCGTCTTCGCAATCCCCAGTTTGTCGAGATCGTGCTGCACTTCGTGAGTAACGATCTCTTCCCGCAGATAGAGCGCGTGCTCTTTATCTTCCATGTTGACTTTCTTGCCGCCCGCGAAAATTTCGTGACGCCCGTGCTCTTCATACCACTTGGTAAGTGTCGACGTCATGTGCATCTTCTCGATGATGTTGCGCCAGCCCACGCCCGTGTTATAAGCGCAGAAACTGATCTCGCCTTCCTGCGTAGCATAAGGAATGATGCACTGCTCGGTGCGCCGGAAGTCGTAGTTAAAGAGATCCTGGAACCACATGCCGGCGATAAACAGGAAGTTCCACCGGTCCTGACGCCGCTTCATCACGTCGTCAATCGTCCGGTCCGGACCGACCTTACCATAGTTCCTGCCCGTAGCATTGAAGTTCTTGTCGAACTTCTTAAGCAAGTCCATAAGCTTAAAGTGCTTAGGCGATTGGAACGGGTCGTAGTTCTTCATCAGGCAAAGCGCCATGCCAAACACTGTCCAGAATTTCGAGCGGGCCGCGTCGTTCACTTTAGCGATATCTTTAGCCAGCTGATCGCCCTTTAGGAAAGCAGTTACTGGAACCGCTTCCTTAGTCTCCTTATCAATCATCATCGCCATCCCCGTGCCGCAGTTAGGATGACAACCGCAAGATAGCTGGCCCCAATCGTTGTTACTATCCTGGGCGTGCATAACGTCGGCCCAATCGCTGAAGGTGCTCATGAAACTGATTGGGAACCAGTCGCGGGCCGGTTCTACGAAGCCGGTTTGATTTTTTACGTCGTGGGCTAAGTGCGCGAGTGTGTAACGCTGCGCTTCGCGGCGTTCGTCGGTGATGGCTTCGTCTCTTCCGGTGAAGCTTACTGGCTGGAAGCTTAGGAAGCCGATCTTCTTTGGATTGTCTAACGCGA
>Ga0116134_1001451_pt1 | contig 12008 bp, 10 predicted proteins | sample June2015DPH_19_5_FD_89737 | JGI IMG/M metagenome (GOLD analysis project Ga0116134, IMG submission 89737) | Peatland microbial communities from SPRUCE experiment site at the Marcell Experimental Forest, Minnesota, USA - June2015DPH_19_40 | ecosystem: Environmental > Terrestrial > Soil > Wetlands...
CGACGGTGCCAGGAACCTCCAGCTCTGGCCGACAGCGACTTTCGCCATTTCGCTCAGATTCGTGGAGTTTGCGCCCAATGCCACGGTAAAAATTGCCAGCATCATGGCCGGTTCCGCGATTGCGGAAATCGTCATTTCGCGGCTGCTGCCCAGACCACCGAACGAACTTCCGGTGTCGAGCCCGCCGAGGGCAAGGAAAAAGCGCCCAAGTGCCAAAAGATAGACCACTGCGAGCACGCCACCGAACAGGCTGAAAGGGGCATGGGTCGTAGTCATCGGAATCATCAGTCCGACCAGCGTCGCCGTCGCGAAGACCATGTAGGGGGCGGCCGAGAAAATCCATGACGCCGTTTCTGGAATAACCATCCCCTTGCGCAGTAACTTGAAAATATCCCGGTAGGATTGCAGAATGCCCGCCCCGCGGCGGGTCTGAAGTCTGGCCTTCAGCGTCTTGACGATGCCGCTGAGCAAGGGAGCAACCAGCAATAGCAACACTAATTGCAGCGCCGAGTTGATAAGGACTTCGGTCACTTGCGCACCCCGAACAGCAGAAGCAAGACGAGGGTTACAAAGATGTAGGCCAGGTAGGCATGAATGCTTCCCGCCTGAATCGTCCGCATTTTGCTCGAAACCCGGAAGATGAACTCTTGCAGAGGAGCATAAAGGCGCTTCTCGAACGTAGGCTCGATTTCACTCTCGAAACGGATCTCTTTCGGAAAATACGGCGACACATCGAAGACGGCTTGGATTTCCCGGCGCGGCTTGTACAGAACGGAGAAAATCATCCGCAGCGCTTTGGAGAAAGCAGTGGCGGTGTATTCATTTTCTGCCGAGAGGCCGGGCAACCCACAATCCCACACCGGTCCGCGCTCGCGCCCAAATCTCCGCACCCCGATCGCTACCAGGAGAGCCGCCGGGATCATGAGAACCAGCAGTCCAAGTGCGATCACCATGGGCGATACCGTGCCACTCGTGCGCATGCCTGCGGAGAGTACCAGCCCATGACCAGTCACTAGATGGGCGGCCACTCGCTGTCCGAGTAACTGCTCAGTCATCGCGTCAAAGACCGGGAGAAACCAAGTCGCACCTAAGCCCAGGGCGGCACAAGCCAGCGTCAACCAGACCATGCCAATCAGCATGGTGCGGGGCGCCTCGTGCGCATTCCGCGATTCGGCTGCACGCGGCAGCGCCAGGAACGTGATCGCGAAAGCTTTCACAAAGCAAGCGGCTGCCAATGCTCCAGTCAAAGCCAGCATCGAACCAGCCAGAGGAAACAGAATTCGCTTCAAGCCGCTGATCGCGCCGAATCCAGCCAAGAGCGTCTGGTAGGTCAGCCACTCGCTGACAAATCCGTTTAACGGGGGAAGGCCGGAAATCGCGACCGCTCCCATCAGGAAACAGAACGCGGTTACGGGCATGGGACGAATCAGGCCACCCATTTTTTCCATGTTGCGCGTTCCCGTCGAATGAAGCACCGACCCAGCTCCCAGAAACAGAAGACTCTTGAAGATGGCATGATTCAAAGTGTGGAACATGGCCGCGACCAGGGCCACCGCGGCAAGCATCGGATGTCCCGCCACGCGGAAAATCAAAGCCGCGCCCAGGCCCATAAGAATGATCCCGATATTCTCGATGCTGTGGTAGGCCAAAAGGCGTTTGAGGTCGTGCTCCATTAGGGCGTATAAGACGCCGAGAACGGCGGAGACAACTCCAACGATGAGAACCAGCAATCCGGCCCACGACGGCACTCCTCCCAGCGAGTCCAAGAAAATGCGGGCCATGCCGTAGATTCCAGCCTTGATCACGATGCCGGAAAGCAGCGCCGAGACATTGCTCGGCGCGACCGGGTGGGCCGCCGGTAGCCAGATGTGAAAGGGAATGGTTCCTGCTTTCATCGCGAATCCCACGAAGAACAAAACAAAAGCAGCGGTCTGCTGGCTGCTGGACAATTGCATGGCGGCTTTATGGAAGCTGGCGAACTCAGCGCTGCCGCTGGCCTGGACTAACAGGCCAAAACCGAGCAGTAGGCACCCGGCGTCGATATGCGCCATGATGACGTAGAGCAAACCCGCTCGTCTGGTCTCCCGGTCTTCGTGGTAGAACGTCACCAACCCGTAAGCGGCAAGCGCCATCACTTCCCATGCGATCAGAAACAGGAACGCATTGGCGGCGGCAAAGACAACCGTCAAGCTGAGAAGTAAAAGATTGAACAAGAAGGCAAAGAAGCCGATGTTCCTCTTGCCCTCAAATCCTTTCAGGTAACCGAAGGAATAAATGGAGACTGCGGCCACGGGGATAGCGAGGACCAGATTGAAGAAACCGGCCAGGGCATCGTAGGAGAAGCTGTAGGCAAAGAGCGGAATTCCCGAAGGAACCGACCACGCAACCGGCGTGCCTCGAAGAATGCCTAGAACGGAGGTTAATCCTCCCAGCGCTGCTCCGGCCAAGGCGGCGCTGCAACAGATACGTCGGGCCAGCGCCGGTTTTCGCCAGCACACGAGAGAAGCGAAAGCGCCTGTCGCATACGCCGCAACGCTAAGTTCGAAGGCCGTACTCAGTGGAAGCATATTCATGAAGTCTTTTCACCGCGGCTGACTGAAAGGACTCTTATGTGGTTCCGCTTGACCGATTTTGTGTGGGCCATACTTCCCCTTACCAACATGCAATGCTATCCGGCTTCTATTCCCCGTGCTAGGTGTGGGGACCCAGTGATGCCGTCACCCCTAGCGCTCCATCGGTATTTCTTCGGCCCTAGGTGGTCCCAGCGGGTATCTGCTTCGCCATCTCAGGGTACAAGATCCTGGCCCGGTCGAGGGTACAAGGTTGCTCGTCTATCGATTTTGTTTCTGAAATCGATTTTTGTTTTTCCTATAGATCAAGCAGGCCCAGCAGTCTAAGAAGGCCTAGCAACCGCACCGGAAGTAGTTGGACATTCCCTCCGCTCTTTCCAAGACCGCTCCTGCCTATGTCGTCTGATGTGCGTAGTTGCCTGGGGTCAAGAACCCACCCGATTGCGCAGTATCACCATCCCGGACAAGGGTTTGCGCTGGCGTGGGCTTACACTCCAGCAAGAACGATTTAACAGGACTGACGGCTGCTGTCAGTGCGTTCTGTCACATTACCGCTCCGATCGAAGCGGGAACGTTATCAGCGAGTGCTGCGCGCTTTCGGTTCTGATCCGCCGCTGTTTGGCGGTATGCTGGCCATGCACGTCGGCGCCTATGGACTTTGCGACGAATGGGCTCTCACTGGGATGGCGGGTATTGAGTGCGTAAAATTTCTTGCTCCATGAAGATCACGGCCAAGCTAATTGCCCCTATTTTCATTTTCCTGGTTGCCACGCTCGCATGGGGACAGACGCAGGAAGCCACTTTGAATTTTGTCCCTGCGCAGAGCACGGTGAATTTCACTCTCGGCGATGTGCTGCACACCGTGCACGGCAGCTTCAAGCTGAAAGCCGGCAAGATTCGCTTCGCTCCCGCCAGCAACGCAATCAGCGGAGAGATCGTGGTAGACGCGGCCAGCGGAAATAGCGACAACCCGAGTCGCGATCGGAAGATGCACAAGGAAATTCTGGAGAGCGCTCGTTATTCCGAGGTGACTTTTCGACCCGACCAGGTGGAGGGAAAAGTCCTTACACTCGGGACTTCGGTGGTGCAAGTCCACGGCATGTTCGCCATCCACGGCGCCGAACACGAGATCACTGTTCCAGCGCAGGTCGAACTCGCGTCGGACCATTGGAGCTTGACAGTCCACTTCGCGGTGCCCTACGTGAAGTGGGGAATGAAGGACCCCAGCACGTTCATCCTTCGGGTGGAAAAAGAAGGTCGATATTGACCTGCATGCTCTGGGGCCGAGTCCGTGGGTCGTACCACGCTAGTTTGCCGACGCACCCCCAAAGAAGACACTGTTGGCGCGCATTGAATTTTCCGCAAGGTTATTGCTCAGCTCAATGCATTTCCAGTAGACATCCCAAGTTCGGGCGGCGCGGGAATGAAATCAGAGGCGCTCTTGAGACGACGGGATGATCAGCTCTCGGATAACGGGCCAACCTTCCGTAATCCGCTAAGGTAAGGTTCACCGACAAACCGGGAATGATCTCACCCGTTCCACGGTCACCCGTTTAAAGCAAGTGGTCCTGAGTTCGACACGCTTGTGTGCGCGAACCAAGTTCGCGGCGTCTCCGCGCCCCGCTTTTTCCAATAGGCCTCATGAGAAGTTTGAATTTGCTTTCCACGAGGACTTACCTCAGTCTCCTATGAAAGGTGGGGCAAGCGGGGTTCTTCCAAGGGTGGGGAACTGGAAAATTTTCTACAGATTAGGGAAATGAATCCAAAGGATGCTAGCGCCAAGGTCTAAAACAGCACAACAAAATCACTCCAGTATTCCGGCGCGGACCTGTGCCAGGTTTGCAACTGCGCATCACCAAAGCCATCGCGCCCTGCGTGTTCACGGCTTTCCACTTCGTGGTGACCAACGCCAATCAGTGCCGCAGAATGCCTTCGATCCGATTTCGCGGGAGCCGAATTACATACAGTTCGGGGTCAAGGTCGAGTATGCGGAGGGAGACAAACAGCGGTGAAGAAACTGGTGGTGGTGGGCAACGGGATGGCGGGTGTGGCGTGCGTGGAGCAGATCCTGCGGCATAAGCCAAAGTTCGAGATCACGATCTTCGGTGACGAGACTCACGTCAACTACAACCGCATCATGCTGTCGTCTGTGTTGGCGGGTGAGAAGTCGCCCGATGACATCGTTCTGAATGGGCTCGACTGGTATCAACAGAACGACATCGATCTCAGGCTCGGTATCCGGATTGTGGACGTGGACTCCGCGGCAAAGACGGTCACGGGCGACGACGGCAGCGTTACTTCGTTTGACAAGCTACTGTTGGCCACCGGCAGCCTGCCTGTCATTCCGTCCATCGAGGATGTAAAGAAGGACGGCGTCTTCGTGTTCCGCAACCTTGACGACACTCGCGCGTTACTGGAACGCTCTCGCCCAGGACTCAAGGCAGTCGTGATCGGGGGCGGTCTGCTGGGGCTCGAAGCTGCGCGCGGACTCCAAGTGCAGGGTTGCCAGGTATCGGTCGTTCATTTGATGGACACATTGATGGAGCGGCAGCTGGACGAAATCGGAGGGAGTTACCTCGCGGCCAAGATGAATCGGCTGGGAGTAACCGTGCTTTTGGGCCTTTCTACTACGGCGATCCTCGGCAACGGCAAGGTGGAAGGCGTTCAATTCAAGGGCGGCCGCAGCATTCCTGCGGACTTGGTTGTGGTTGCCGCAGGCATCCGCCCCAGCGTGGACCTTGCTCGCAAAGCGGGTCTCCAAATCAAGCGCGCCATCGTGGTGAACGATTACATGGAAACCTCGCATCCCGACATTTTTGCGGTCGGGGAGTGCGTGCAGCACAACGGTGTCTGCTACGGTCTGATCGCGCCGCTGCTGGAGCAGGGTAAGGTATTGGCCGCTACCATCACCGGCAACAAGGGTCCCACATATCAGGGATCTATACTGGCGTCCAAATTAAAGATCATGGGCGTGGATGTTTTTTCCGCCGGAGAGATCAATGACAAGGTGGACGGCTCAGAAGTAATCCGTTATGAGGATCCGTCGCTAGGTATCTACAAGAGACTTACGCTCAAAGACAACAAATTGACGGGCGTCATCATGGTGGGCGAAACCTCCGACAGCCATCGTTACATGGAGTGGTTGCGCGGGGGCACGGATCTGGCGAAGCTCCGGCGGCAGCTCTTATTCCCCGGGCCGGGCGATGATGGCGGCCTCGATGCGGCCCAAATGTCAGACCGCGAAACCGTCTGCGGCTGCATGGGTGTGACCAAGGGCACCATCATCCACGCCATCCACGAAAAAGCCGTGAACACGCTCGCGCAACTCAAGGAATGCACGCGGGCCTCCACCGGTTGCGGGAGCTGCACCCCACTATGCCAGCAGCTGCTTAAGGCAGTCGTTCCGGAGTTCGAAGAAGAAGGTAAGAAGACCTTGTGCAAATGCATTCCGCTTCCCGAGGACAATCTCCGCCAAATCCTGCGCAGCCAGCAACTGAAGTCCGTGCAAGAGGTGCTGGAAATCTACGGCAATGGAATTGGCTGCGAGATATGCAAACCGGCCTTGAGTTACATGCTCGACATGCTCTGGTGTGGCGACCACGAGGAAGACCGCTCAGCGCGATTCATCAATGATCGTGTCCACGCGAACATACAGAAAGATGGCACGTTCTCAGTAGTTCCTCGCATCCGAGGCGGTGTCACCTCGCCGGATGAGTTGCGGCGCATTGCCGACGTCGCCGACAAATACAAGGTGGGGATGGTCAAGATCACCGGTAGCCAGCGCATTGATCTGCTGGGGGTGAAGAAGGAGGACCTGCCAAAAATCTGGGCGGACCTTGGAATGCCTTCCGGCCAAGCATACACAAAGGGCGTGCGCATGGTGAAGACGTGCGTCGGCACGGATTTTTGCCGCTTTGGTGTGCAGGACTCGACGGCCGCGGGCATCGAAATGGAGCGCAGGCTCGAGAATCTTTTCACTCCGCACAAGCTGAAGATGGGCGCTGTCGGTTGTCCCCGAAATTGCGCGGAAGCGACCGTGAAGGACATCGGTCTCGTAGGGCAGGAAGGCAGTTGGCAGGTTGTTGTGGGCGGAGCGGCCGGCAAGAAAGTGCGTAAAGCGGACTTGCTGATCACGGCCGAAACCACCGAGCAGGCACTCGACGCTGCCGCATTGATCTTCCAGTACTACCGTGAAAACGCGAATTATCTGGAGCGTACTTATGACTTTGTGGAGCGCCTAGGCATCGAGAAGGTTCGCAAAGAAACCGTGTATGCCACGGATGCCGTGAAACACGGTTTGCGCGACCGATTGCGCAAATCCAAAGCGCGCTCACAAGATGCCTGGCTCGAACGGGAAAAGCCAAATCATCCCACTCAGTTCGTGCAGATCAGACCGCTGGAAGAGGTGTTCGCATGAAGGTTGAGAAAACATGGGTCCGGATTACGCCTCCCGACAACATCCCGCTATGCCAGGGCCGGGCGGTGATGGCTGGCGGCCGCGAGATCGCGGTCTTCAACCTGGGCAACCGTTTCCTGGCGGTCGGGAACCGATGTCCGCACCGAAGCGGGCCCTTGGCCGATGGCATCGTCTCCGGCGATACCGTCGTCTGCCCACTGCACGCGTGGAGGTTCAGCCTAGAAACCGGCAAGGGTGCCAGCAGCGCCAGCGCGTCAAGTTGCGTTGAAACGTTCCGTACACGCGTCGAGCACGGCGTTGTTTTGCTTGAACTGCCGGTGGAATCCGCCGTGGACAAAGAACTGCCTGCGGTGTGTTTCGAGCACGGCGAGGCGGCTAACTGGAGCGAATCTAGCTCCACGGCAGGCGACTAGTTGGCAACATCCGCAGATAGCGCGTTCTGGCTATAACCGCAGAGGGAAGGACATCGGGATGGACTACGTAACTCCGAAAGAGCTCATACAGGAAGCCGTACTCTCCGCCAAGAAGAAATCCGCACTGAGTATCGGCGACATGATGATCCGGGGCACGCTGTCTGGTGTGTTCCTCGGCTTCGCCACATCGTTAGCGGTGGTCGTGACTGCGCAAGGAATGCCTCCCATCGTGGGCGCAATTCTGTTCCCGGTCGGATTCGTCATGCTGGTCCTGTTAGGTCTGGAGCTGGCCACGGGCAATTTTGCTCTGTTGCCCGCAGCTCTCGCGGCCGGCGAAGTGTCCTTCACGAAGCTGCTCCGAAACTGGGGATGGGTGTATTTCGGAAACCTGGTAGGCAGCGTTTTCTACGCCCTCCTCTTCTACCTGACGGTAACGAACTTCGGCGCGACCAGCAGTGGCCCGGTTGGGGACCTGTTGAAGACGGCCGCACAAAAGAAAACACTGGCCTACATGGCACTCGGCTCCAGCGGATGGGCGACGGCGTTCGTCAAGGGCATCCTCTGCAATTGGATGGTCACAATCGGCGCAGTTCTCGCGTTGGTTTCTCGCTCCACCGTAGGAAAGGTGGTGGCCATGTGGCTGCCCATCATGACTTTTTTCGCGCAAGGCTTTGAGCACTCGATCGTCAACATGTTCGTCGTCCCCGCGGGAATGATGTTCGGTGCTCCGGTTTCCATCGGTCAGTGGCTGCTCTGGAACCAGATCCCGGTCACGCTCGGGAACATTGTCTCGGGAGCGTTATTTACAGGGTTGGCGTTGTATGCCACATACCGCATGAAGCCAAGTCTTTCGTCAACAACAGAAATGGCGGCCCATGGTCAAACGGAAGGTGACGTGGTATTCGCGCAGGCAACTGGTGCCACGCAGTGACAGAAAGGCCGGTCCTTAATTTCCGCTGACTGAGGCCTATGTCGAACGCTAGCTTCAATGGTCTGCGTGTGCTGGCCCTCGAAAGCCGGCGCGCCCGCGAGATCGCCCAGCTCATCACGAATTGCGGCGGCGACCCGGTCGTGGCCCCGTCGGTGAGAGAGGTCGCCCTGGAATCGAACCAGGAAGCTCTTGAATTTATCCATAAATTGAGGGACGGCCATATAGACATTGTCATTTTCATGACTGGTGTAGGAGTGCGAGCACTAGCGCGGGCGGTGGAGAGTATCTGTTCGCAGTCGCAACTCGCCACCTTGCTAAGCCAAGTTACGATCGTCGCTCGCGGTCCCAAGCCGGGTGCTGCCCTCAGAGAGATGGCGGTTCGGGTTAGCCTGTCGGTTCCAGAGCCAAATACGTGGCGTGATCTACTCCGCATGCTGGACGAAAAGAAAGACACATTTCCGTTGCAGGGATGCCGCATCGCCGTTCAGGAATACGGCGTCTCCAATCCAGCATTGTTAGCCGGCCTGGAACAGCGTGGTGCACGAGTGTTCCCCGTGTGCGTTTACGAGTGGGCTCTGCCGGAAGATACCGGGCCTCTGCAAGCAGCGGTCACATCGATCATTCTAGGCGAGGTCCACGTGATGCTCGTCGCTTCTTCAATCCAGATACGTCATTTATTCCAGGTTGCCGACAGCATGGCATGCGCAATCGCATTGCATGACGCGTTGGCCCAGGTTGTCATTGCCTCGATCGGACCGTTGACGTCGGAGGAACTACGTAGCCGCGGCCTTAATGTGGACATGGAATGTGCCCACCCGAAAATGGGATTCCTGGTGCAGGAAGCGGCAGAAATGAGCGGTCAAATTCTCCAACAGAAAAAGAGGGCGAAGACAGCCAGAGGAAGACAGCCAGAGAATGATTGTCTGTCGCGAAGGTCTGCATGCGAGCGGTCGGGAAGAACCAGCTATGAACAATGACACCATGTATCCACTGTTCCTGAATCTGCGCGGACGAAATTGCGTGGCGGTCGGCGGCAACAAGACGGCTGAAGCTAAAATCCGAGACCTGCTCGGAACCGGCGCCCAGGTCAAGGTGATTGCTCCCAAGGTAACAGATGCGATCGCCGCATGGGCAGGCACAGGGCGCGTGCAATGGGAGAGTCGGCATTACGAAACCGGAGATCTGCGCGCTGCGTTCCTGGTAGTCACGGCTGCCGGCAGTTCCACCAACGCCAAAGTCTATGCGGAGGCGGAGGCAAGGAACACACTCTGTAACGCGGTTGACGATGTCGAGCATTGCAATTGCTACGCCGCCTCGGTAGTACGCCGGGGTCCGCTGCAACTTGCAATCTCCACCGCAGGGAACAGTCCGGCCCTGGCACAGCGACTCCGGTTAGAACTGGAACAGCAATTCGGGCCGGAATATTTTCCCTGGGTAAAGGAACTGGGCGAACTGCGTCGCCGTCTGTTTTCGGAGCCGGACCTCGATCCAGATACGCGGAGAAAGATGCTGCACGAGCAGGCAAGCGCGGCGGCCTTCGAATCGTTTCGGAATTTGCGAAGCAAAGAGACTTCTTCACCGGAGGTTGAAACATCAAGCAAAGACATGCCGGGCGATCACTTGACATCCCGAAGGCAACGGAAGTGCATGTGAGATGAAGGGCAAAGTCTATCTCGTTGGTGCCGGTCCCGGCGATCCCGACCTCTTGACGCTCCGCGCATTGCGCGTGCTTCGCCAAGCTGATGTTGTGCTCCACGATGCGCTTGTTTCCTCCCAGATTCTGGAACTCATCCCGAGCAGAGTAATGGTTCTAAACGTGGGCAAGCGATGCGGTAGCAGAGCTATCACTCAGGAACAGATCAATGCAATGCTTGTGAGCTTTTCCGCTGGAAACTGTGTAGTGCGACTCAAGGCCGGGGATCCCCTTATTTTCGGCCGAGCAGGGGAAGAGATTGAGCATCTGCGACGGGCAGGAATCGAGACCGAAGTCGTCCCGGGAATCACGGCTGCACTCGGAGCTGCGGCCATTGCCCAAGTTTCACTAACTGACAGGCGTATGGCTGCGCGGGTTGTGTTCGTCAGTGCTCATCGTGTCCCCGGCGTTCCCGAACCGGACTGGAGTGGCCTCGCAGCCCCAGATACAACCATCGTCGTGTACATGCCCGGAACCGATCATCAACAGCTAGCGACTCGGCTTCGCCGTGCGGGATTGCGCCGCGACACACCTTGCCTGGTGGTTACCAAGGCATCGACTGCGGAGCAGCAACTTCATCTCACCACGATCGAACAGTTGCACAACATGACGTTGCTCCCCTCTCCTTCGCTGCTGATCGTGGGCAAGATTGCGGCTCGGGCGGTTCTCGAAGTCCCCGCCAACAGCGACCTTCGGGAGGAGCTGGTGGCCACTCAAGGTGATGCTGAAACCGCCACCACGTTGTACGACGGGTAGTAAGGGACGTGGGGGTGGTGCACAAAGCCTACCGATCTTGTGCCTGCTGACTATTGGCAGGAGACCGTAAGCCGCCGCACTTCGCCGTTCGTCCATCCTCTGCCATCGGTTGGCAGGTGTGTGAAGTACACATAGTAACTCCTTCCCAAAATGTGTGGATCGTCTCCCAATCCGACGGCCGTGGGATAAGCCGCGATCGTGTCGAAGCTGCCGAGCACTGTCGGAGTCGTCCAGTTAAGAGCGTCGATGGATTCGGCGTAGTAAAACGTCGTGTCGTTGGAGATGATCATCACATAGCGCTGCAGTGCGCTGTTGTAGTGAATGTCGATATATCCTCGTTCCTGCGATGAATTGCGTGGCATGAGGTCCGTGGACGCTCCGCCGCTTCCAGGTTGCAGATTCCATCTGCCCTTATAGAACTTCTCGAAGGGGACAGTGTGCGGGCGCGCTGATCCGAATGCGGCCTCGAGCACCGAGGAAGCGAGGGCGCGCGCAACTGAGACGCGGGTCGTGGTGTCCACACCTGCAGGCGTCGTGATGTGGAGCGTGCCGTTGGCCATCCAATCCGGAAAATACAAATAGAAATACTTGCCGTCGGGCGAGAGCACCAGCGGCCCGTCGCCGATTTCCCAGCCGTCGAGCCCGACCTCGTAGGCCTGGTTCAGACGAATGATCTCTCCGAGGTCGGTCCAGTGCAGCCCGTTGTCGGTGGACGCCGCCAGCCCGAGAGCCGCGTAAAGGGGGTCGATGGGCAGTTCGGCGTGATAAGTCACCAGCAGGTTTCCCGCTGCGGTCATGCCCGGCAACCTGGTAGACCGGGCCTCCGCCCATGTATTGATAGCTGGAATAATTTGGGTTCACCGCAGGATCAGGATTCGGGGAGATGCTAACGTCCTGAGGAGCGCCTGAGCCGAGGGGGTTGCCGAGCGTTCCCGCTGTGGTGACCACCGATCCCCACTTATTGTTGCCCACCCAATGACCTTGCCACATCTGACGGGAGTGGAACCCGCCATCGCTGCCAAAAAACTCGTAGCCGTTGGCGGTCTTGATTATTCCCATGGGCGTGTCGGGCCAGGCGAAGAAGGCATTATTGTCCGTGACCGGAGGCTCCGCTTTCTGGCCCGCGTCGTATCGTTGTTTTGGAGAGGCAACGACTTCGTTAGCCATAATCTTGGGCGTGCAAAGCTGGCTGATGGCCTGCGCACTCGCCGAAACGGAAGCGATTGCC
>Ga0116134_1001452_pt1 | contig 12008 bp, 9 predicted proteins | sample June2015DPH_19_5_FD_89737 | JGI IMG/M metagenome (GOLD analysis project Ga0116134, IMG submission 89737) | Peatland microbial communities from SPRUCE experiment site at the Marcell Experimental Forest, Minnesota, USA - June2015DPH_19_40 | ecosystem: Environmental > Terrestrial > Soil > Wetlands >...
CAGGAAATCAACAATGACGCTGGATTGGTATTAAAGCGCGGGGAATGAGCCGCTTCTTTTGCGCGAAGGATTGGGGCGATGTCTTCCGAGGATCTGAATGCTGGTTCTTCCATTTCGTTGAACGAGACCTCCAAGGAAAACTCGACCATATCTTCCCGATACGCGCGTGGCGTGGAAACTGTTCTGGCGCTGGTGTTGATGATTGCGGCGGTCCTGAAGGGGTATCAACTCTTTAGCCATTCCAGTCCAGTTATTCCCGGCTTGATGCGCAGTAAAATCATCTTGGCGGTCTTAATCGAGGCCGAGATTCTGCTTAGCGTCTGGCTGTTGGTGGGGGGATTTCGCCGAATACGATTTATAATCGCCTTGGTTTGCTTCAGTATGTTTGCAGTAGCCGCCGGTTACGAGGCATTTCGTGCCATGCCAAGTTGCGGATGCTTCGGGAACGTGAAGGTTCCGCCGGCCATTACAGCCGCATTTGATGTGCTGGCGGTCATCGCTCTCTGGATCACTCGACCTCGCAGACTGAGGGTGACGAATGTGCTTCCCTCTCGCCGACGTGCGCTTTGCGGGGCCATCGTCGCGGCCTCGGCGACTGCGATCCTATGGACTGGCTACTTCCTGAAGGTGGCGCCGGCGGATAGTCTCTCCCCCGAAGCGGGCGATGGCGATCTGGTTGTTTTGGAGCCGCAATCCTGGGTAAACCTGCCCTTTCCCTTGTTGAATGACATTGAGAACGGAGACCAATTGCGCACCGGCCGATGGCTGCTGGTCCTGTACCACTACGACTGCGATAGCTGCCTCCAAGCCATTCCCAACTATCGCTTGTGGGCGATGGCCGCCGGCAACGACGATACTCGACCGCGGTTGGCTTTCATCGCCATGCCGCCAGTTGCGCCAGAGGGACAAGAGCCGGTTACGCCATCTGCGACCTATCAGCGCTTGCTCTTGCGTCCCGACCATGACTGGTTTGCCACGACTCCAGTAGTCGTCGCCCTTAAAGATGGCCGAGTATTCGTGGCTGTCGATGGCGATGCCGCAATCCATCCGCCACAGGTTCCTTGGTGAGGTTGAGTGCCATTCGGCGGGAATCGATTCTTGCTGGCGTATGCCAAGGATTCAGACGCCTTTATCCATCGTGTGTTTCGGCCTCGCTTATGGGCGCAGGCTCTCAGGTAACCGACGTTGGCTTTGCCACACCGCTGGCTCACCCATTGGCGTTCGTGGCGTCCTTCTTGAAGGAAGCATAACGCTTCCGAAGCGCGACCCGCCGTAATTCCATCGCTTGACAAGCACGATGAATCGTGAAATCTCCACGTGCCGCTACGATCTTGTCGGGCAATTCCCGTCGAGTTGGCCCTGCGGTAGACGTGCCAAAGCTGTTGCTCCGCACGCTTTGCTGATTGATTCTCGCATGCTCACGTCTTCCTCATCCGGCATTGCTTCGGACAATCCGCAAGCAATGGTTGCATCTCAACACAAGCAATTGGGATTATTTATATCATAGACTTTTACTAAGTATACGATATAATAAGGTAGTGCAAGATAAAGGGGTGATTCAGGTGTTTCGTATCTGTAGTAGATGCAATCACTTGTGGCGAATCATGCCTATATTGGCAAGTGGGTTTGTCGGCGTTGGATGCGCAAGTGATTACTGGCTTTGAACTTCGGGGGCGGTATCATGGCGAAACGTGCAAGTCGGTCGAATTCAAAAGACAGTGTTGATTCGGATCGTGTTGGACGCACCGGTGGACGTCGGGGGCGCGAGCGGAGCGTCAGCGGAGAGATCGCTAAGCGGCTCGGGCGAGGGTTCTGGCGCACCAAGATGCGCGCAGATGGCGCGCGCCGTGGTGGGTTCAGGGGGCGTGGCACCATGCCTTTTGGCAGCAATCCGCGCGCCCAGAGAGCGACGGTCAAGATGCTTTCCCGCTTCCATTCTCGCAGGTCTGGCAGCGGACTTGCGCGCCATACCGGCTACCTTGCCCGCGACAGCGCCAGCAAGGACGGGGAGCGCGGGACGTTCTTCGATGCGCAGCAAGACCGGGTGGATGGTCGCTCGGTGACACGGGAATGGGAGGAGGATCGGCATCACTTCCGGCTCATCCTGTCCCCGGAGAAGGGGTACGAGATCGCCGACATGCGCGCCTATGTGCGCGACGTGATGCAGCGCATCGAGCGCGATGTCGGCACTAAGCTCGACTGGATCGCGATTGAGCACCACAACACCGACAATCCGCACGCGCACATCCTGTTCCGGGGCAAGGACGAGCAGGGTCAAGACCTGATCCTGCGCCGGGAATACATAGGTTATGGCATCCGGCAAAGGGCGTCCGAGGCGGCAACCGACCTGCTTGGGGAACGCACCGAAAGGGAGATGGATCAGGCCCGAGAGAAGGAAGTGCAGGCAGAGCGGTTCACATCTTTGGACCGGACCATACAGCGCAACATGGACGAGAAGCACGTCATCGACGTGTCGCCGGACGTGCAGATTGGCTGGAGAAGGTCCGACAGGCCCCTGGTCATTGCGCGTCTGCAATGGCTCGAAAGCATGGAACTGGCCGAGAAGATACAAGGGACGAAGTGGCAACTTGAACCCGACTTCAAGCAGCAGTTGATGGACCTTGGCGCGCACCACGACATCATCAAGCAGCTTTACGGTAGCTTGGGGAACCAGTCCATGTATGTGTCGAGGGAGCCGATTACCCAAGCCATATCGGGTGAGGTTGTCGCCCTGGGGCGGGTGGATGAAATCACTGACCGGCGCTTTGTTGTCATCCGGGAGGAGGCCGGAACGATGCGCTATGCGCGCGTCCAGGACGGCGAGGCGTACCAATCCTTGAGCATCGGGAATATGGCGGAGCTTGGCCGGGCGGCGCAGGAGCGCCGGGAGATTGCGCAGGAGATCGTCGAGCAAGCAAAGGCCAACGACGGGATTTACTCCCCGACCAAGCATCTCGACAACCTGCTCGACCGTGCCGGCGATGACGCGACATCCGACCCGGCACGCGGCATTGTGGACAAGGCCGAGCGCTTGATTGAATCGTGGACCAGTAAGCCCGGCACCGGTATCACCCATGCAGAGGGCGGCGATTATGAAGTGGATGTCGCCGAGTTCGAGAAGTTCACCGGCAAGCAATCAGACCGGGAGGCGGCCACCGGAATGACGGACGTGAACAATGTCACGTTAGAACAGGGTCGCGACTTGGACATGGGCCAGGGACTTTGATGGATAAGTATCCCCTCACAATCCGGCTGGACGACGAGTTGCTCAAGGTGGTCAAGGTGCAGGCTTCACTAACCAGATCGTCCCTTGGATCGGTCGTTGTAGACGCGGCGCGGCAAGCGCTGATGCCCGAATACCGGGAGAAGCAGGAGCAAATATTGCTCAAGGCAATGGATCGCTTCTTCAATCGGCTGGTGAAGATGCACGAGGACCAGCAGACACAGCATGAGCTGGTCCGGGAGATGTTGGCGATGTTCGTGCGTACGTTCTTTAGGCACACGCCGGCGGTGAAGCCGGAACATAGGGAGGCTTCAACGGCCAGCGCCGCCAACCGATTCGAAGTTTTCCTCGATGCGTTGGCGACCAATCGCCGTAACCGGCGATCCGTGATGGACCCGGCGCCAACGCAGGAAGCGACCAAATCATTGCCAAGACCGGAGCCAGATCGCCCATTCCCGCCGAAACAACTTTCCAAAGAGGCCCCTCCGGGGAATTCCCCCAGCCTGTTTGGCAAATAATAAAGAATTGCGGCGCGGCAATGCGCGTGTGCCGCATCTGACGTTGCGCCATACCGCCGGACAGCATTTTTATTCGTCGTCGCGGGAGGCGGACCCGATCCGTTCGCGGTGTTTATGCGCCATCGCGGCGCGGTCGTCTTTGTCGGCATCCAGCCAATGGAGGATCAACGCCTCTATGACACGCTTGGGGTTTGACAGGTGAGTAGCGCAGTCGTCTTCAAATGCCTCAAATAGTTTTGTGTTGAAGCGGTAGGTTCGCTGGAGGGTCTTGGGCTTATCATCCGGCTTGGACGGGCGAGCGGCGCTTTTGCCTTTTGCCATGTTTAATCCTTCTCCTGTTTGATACCGATTATACCGACCATTCCAGAAAAGACAGGGAGGGATGAGGACTGCAGCGCAGGCAGCTTGGGGATTCCCGCTCCCGGCCCATAGCTCGATTGTGTGCCGTGCCAGGGGTTGTCAATGTCCCTCCCCATGAGTACACGGGGACCCCTCCCGCTGGGCGATCCACATTGACAACCCCCGACCCGGCAGGAAAACCCTTCCGCTATGGGCCGGGAGCGGGGAAGAATGCGCGGCGAGAACGCAGCCCGGAGGCCCGGCGATGGGCCAAGGAATCCCGTGTGACTTGGAATATAACATTGACTTTGACTATACCTAACATCTACCATACGGCTACTACGCGGGCGACCGGTGCGGGCCGGCGCTTTCACCTACGCGCCGGAGGCGGGTCGTGTCAGCCGTCGAATCGCAGACCACAAAATCATTGCCGAAAAATTCCCCTGGCGCGCGGTCCTCCGATGCTCCCGATGGTAAAATGTTCACGCTCGACCGGGCCAAGGCGCGGCGCTGGCTGGTTGAGATGATCGCGGCACGCGCCGTACAACTATATAGAGAGCGCAATCGGAGCAATGACCATGGTGGCGACAATCAACAATCATCAGGACAGCGGTAAGCATGATGCCCTTTATGCCAGGTATTCAAGTCATTCCCAGGACGATTCAACCAGTATCGCGGTGCAGATTGCATCGTGCGAGCGGATGGCGGGCCGAAAGCTGGCTCACTTCATCGACCAGGCCAAGACGGGTCGAACCACTGGCGGGCGGACAGAATTGCTTCGGCTGATCCAGGAAGCCGAGGCCGGACGGATTGGCAAACTATACGTCTACAAATTCGACCGGCTTGGACGCGCCGCCGAAACCCATGTGCTGGTGGAGGATTTGGAACGGTGCGGCGTGGAAGTGGTCAGCGTCACCGAAGGAACGAACGCGCTGGCGCGGGGCGTGCAACTCGTGGTTGCCGCCGACTACAGCCGCGTATTGGCCGAGCGGACGCGCGCGGGACTGATTCAGCGGCACAAGGAAGGATGCTGGACCGGAGGCCCAGCGCCTTACGGATACCAGGTCATTGCCGCGCCGGATGGAAAGAAGCGGTTGGCCATTCTGCCGGAGGAGGCGGAAGTCGTTCGATTTCTATTCTCCACTTACCTGTCCGAGAGCATCGGCATGAAGGAACTGGCGCGGCGTCTGCGCCTGAAAACCATTCCAACCCGATTGGGCGGACCGTGGCAGTTTACGACGCTACGCAGCATTCTCACGAATCGGATGGTGGTCGGCGAGGTCCGCTACCTGCGCCGCTGCTTCCGATTGAACCGGGACACGGGGCGACGGCTTCCACACTTCAATGAAGATTCAAGCCAGGTGATGCAGCGGGATGAATCCTTGCGGATTATCGAAGATGAGACGTTTGGCCGGGTGCAGGAACGCTTTGCGAATAATGGCAAGAGAAGACCACGGGGACCGCGCGAGCTTCGGCCATTCACCCGGCACTTGTTCTGCGCTGAATGCGGTGGTGTCTGTCATGCCCGCAAGAGCAAGAACACCAAGGGCGAATACCACTATTACGGTTGCGGCAAACGGCAGATGCAGGGACCGGAAGCGTGCCCCAATTCAGTTTTTGTCCGCGAGGACAAACTGATGGACCGCGTTACACGCGCCATGACGGCGATGTTCGAGGACATGGACGCCGTTTTGGCCGAGGCAGCGGCGATGGCAAAGGAAACGCTTGACTTGAACCGCAACAATTCCGACCGGCTCAAAGCGCAAATCGCCGAGCAGGATAAATTGCTTGTTGGGTTGAGCCGAATATTGATTGACCCTGATATTGAGCCATTGGCCAAGAAGTCGATCGCGCGGCAGATGGCCGAGGCCGAAGGTAAGCGGGAGCAACTACGCGAAGCGTTGGAAGCAGTCGCGGTCCGGGGGATCGCAAATTCCGATGACTTGCTGGCGGATGTCCGCAGCGCGTTCCTTGAAGCGCGGCAGAACTTCGCCGGGCTTCTCACGCCGCCCCAACTGAACCGCTTCATTGAGGAAGTGGCTGGGCCAATGCTGGTGATGGCAGATGGCACGGTCGTTCAGAAGAACGACGCTTGGACCGTAAACGACGATGCCCGCAAGGAATCGGATGATTCTTTGCGGGCACCGGGCATAGCGGGGGGAGGATTCGAACCTCCGACCTCCGGGTTATGAGCCCGACGAGCTACCAGGCTGCTCTACCCCGCGATCTATACTCATCTTAGACCGCCCGGAAGGGGTGTCAAGCTTTAGCTTGGCCGGCTGAGCCCAAGGTCTCTCAGTTCACCGCAGGCTAGGCAAAGCAAGCCGCGCCACAAAAATGCCCCAAAATACCATAAAAGCCCCCGAATATTCGCCGGCGGTCCCGGGACCTCCACCAGGCTTGGATGGTTCGGCGGCGGATGAGAGTTGAAGTCGCTGAACATATATGCTTCCTGATGGGTCGCCTAGGCGACCGGCGATGAAAAAAACCTTCTCCCTCTATTAAAGGGTCCAGGAGGTGAAGGATTTGGACGTGTTTTGCAAAATTCCGGGGATTTTTTGAAATATTTTTTCGGGCGTCGAAATGCCATTGGTCCGAACCATTCACAGCAGTGCACGCGGAGTACGCGGAGCACGCGGAGAATCAATTCAGAGAAAAACTTACGTTCGATTTCGCGAAAGGCGCGAGGGCGCAGTGTGCGCCAACGATCCTCATTTCGATTCTGTCGATTTCTCCGCGATCTCCGCGACCTCCGCGTGAGGCTGAATTTTCCGGGCTAGCAAAAACAAATGGAATCGCCTTACCAAGCTCAACAATGATTTGGCGATGGGATTCTGATTACGATGAGACCTGATTTGAGCGATCAAACGCCGCCCCGGAGATGCAAGTCCGCCCGGGGGCGGTTTTGTTTGATCAGATTAAAGCGGCAAGATGCAGGAATTCTTCAATTGCAATACGTGCATCTGGCTGAAGCTTGTCCATGTCCGCTTTTTGGGCGGTGAAGCGTCTCGAATGCGCTGAAATATGGCCGACGTTTTTCAATTTCGGAAGGGCGGCTCTTGCATTGCGGGAAAGATTCCAATTTGATTCTTTTAGGGCGATGGTAATTAAGTCTGTCAATGCGAGGAAATTCCCGTCATGATTTTTAATCTTGTGGTCGATCTTGTGATGTTCGAAGGCCTCTATGATGGTTGTCTCCAAAAGTCTGCGCATCATTACGGCTGAGGCGTCGTACCATCCAGAGCCGTAGGTCCCGTTCATCTCTTTGCCGATGGTAATAATGTACCCTCTTTTCGTTTGGGCGAGGAGACTTAGGGGAAAAAGACCGGATTCGTCGGTGGGGGGCGGTCGTTTTGTGGGCTGTCGCGTCCGGAGTTGATGAAGTAATTCACGCGCGATAGTGGTGCGATGCTTCCGTTCGGTCGCGGGAGAAAATGTTGGCTCAATTAGCTCGGCGAGTGAAGTGGCGCCGCCGATGCTTCCGGTGTCCAACTCGCGAAAAGCATTAACGGCGTCGGATCGTAATTCGGCCAGTTTGCCGGCGTAGTAGTTTGCGCCAGTAAGGGAACAATGGTGTTTCCGCGCTTTCTTGACAACATCGAGTGCGATGTTAACAAGGCGCACGAGTCGCTGGTCGGGTTGTTCGTTCGCGTCGTCAGAATTGGACTTCATCGGTCACCAATTCGAGTAAACGAAGGAGGCTTTTTGCCCTTTACCGGCTGCTGCCTTGGTTCGTCGAAGCTGCTTTCGTTGGCAAAGTGTTTGGAGCGGCCCGCTGAGACTTGTAAGCGCAATGTGGTGTCCACGATTTGCGAGTTCTGTCTTGACGGCGGCGATGCTCTGCTGTTTTTTGAAGAAGTTTTCGTCCACTAGCTCTTGAACGTAAGCTTGCGGGCCGCGTCTAGTCGCAGCATTGCGCGTCTTGGACGGCGACCTGGCCTTTCGCGATTGGGTAGCGCTCGGACCTGGAGGAGGCGCGGTCGGGCCGTCGAGCAGGCGCTCTAGAACCTTGTCGAAGGCGGCTCTGCGCAAATCGGGATCCTTGACCGCTGCAACGGCCTTCTGTGCTTCGGCGACAAGGGCTGAGTAGTCGGGCGCGGCGTTGGACATGGTTTGCCTCCAATTGTGAGTGAGGTGAAGTCAGGCAGATTGATTTGGGCGAGCGAGTTTTGTAATCGAAAAATCAGCTGTTTCGGCGAGTGATTCTGGAAGGAGAGCGGCATACTGTCTTCGGCAAGTCTCCGGCGAATTTCCGAAAAACGTAGCTATTTTATACAGGCTTTCGCCCTTCATTGCCAGTTGTGGCTTTTGAATAGCGAGAGCCCCTGCCCGCTGAAGCGGGCAGGCCGCGCGGAGATCGGGGATTTGTTGGACTCCCGGCCCGGAGCGGGGCGAGGACGCCCCGGCTCTGTTTTGGTGCGCTGACCCGGCGCCTGAATGGCCTTAACCTTTACTAAATGTACCCTGGATCGTATAGTCGTTTTCGTCGCCGCGGGTGTTGTAACTGCCGCTGCGGAGGCTTTGCCTGCCGCTGCCTGAGGGAGTTCTTCCAATGACGGAACAGAATTCGGCCCCCGCCCCGGCTCCGGATATCAATTCCGAAACCTTTTTGCCGCAGTCCACGGTGCTTATCGTGGATGATAATCAGCAGAATGTGGAGCTTCTCCAGGCGTTTTTGGAGAGCTTGCCGGTGAAGATCGTCACCGCGGCCGATGGGTTGGAGGCTTTGGAGAAGGTGGCGACGTTCAAGCCGGATTTGATTCTGCTGGACATCATGATGCCGCGGATGAGCGGGTTCCAGGTTTGCAAACGAATCAAGGGCGATGCCAAGACCAAGGATATTCAGGTTTTGATGGTTACGGCGCTCAATGAATTGGGGGATATCGAGCAGGCGACGGAATGTGGGACGGACGATTTTGTCAGCAAGCCGGTGAACAAGTTCGAGTTGCTCACGCGCGTCAAGAGCCTTTTGCGGGTTCGTCATCTGAAGGGGGAGTTGGAGCGGGCGCTGACGTATCTGAACGAGATCGAGCAGGATGACGAGGCGAGGTGAGGATGCGGCCGGTGAGAATGCGACGGAGCGCGGGGATTTTCTTTCTTCTGATGTTTTTGGCCTGGGCGCCGGCTTGGGCGCAAACGCAGCCTTCGGCCGGGGAGCTTCTTCAGAGCAAATCGGCGATGCCGGGGTATGGGGTTGAGGCTTACCGGATTGTGACCGGTCCGGATGAGATTATTTCGGTGCTGCGGAATGGGGCGGTGGTTATTTGCAAACGGGTGGCTTCGCCGGTGGCGGCGGTGCGGGGGTATTGCGCAACCGGCGGGGTTTATGAGGGACAATGGCTCGGGGGCGGGCTGAGCCATCTGCTGGAGCATCTGGTGGCCGGCGGCAGCAGCGAGCGGCGCACCGAGACGCAGAACAAGCAGCTTCTTCAGCAGATCGGCAACGATTCCAACGCTTACACCACGTACGATCACACGGCGTTTTTCGTGAATACCACGACGGCGCATTTCGCGCAGGCGGCGGATTTGGTCACCGGTTGGATGCTGGGGGCCAGGATCACTTATCCGGAATACACGCGGGAATACCAGGTGGTGCAACGCGAGCTGGAGCGGAACAAGGGCAACCCGGACATGGTTTTTTACCAGCTCATGCAGGAGAACCGGTATCAGGTGAGCCCGGCCCGCGTGCCGGTGATCGGATATCAGGAAGTCATCCAGGGTTTGTCGCGGGACGACGTGTACAGCTATTACAAGATGGCGTATCAGCCGAACAACATGGTGTTCGCGGTGGCGGCGAATCTGGATCCGGAGGAGATGCTGAAGACGATGCGGGGATATTTGTCGGACGCGAAGCCGGGTCGGGCGTTTTCGCACGACATCGCGGCCGAGCCGCCGGTGCTGGCGCCGCGGACGATCGTGGCGACGTTTCCGCGGCTTGGGCAGGCGAGGCTGAATTTGGCGTTTCCGTCGGTGCGCGAGACGGATGGGCAAATGTACGCGCTGGATTTGCTGGCGGAAATCCTCGGCGGCGGGGAGAGCGCGATTCTGGTGGAGGACATCCGGGATCGCCGGCGATTGTGCAGCGGCCTGGCCTGCGGCGACGATACGCCGCCGTATGCCTCGGGGTCATTCGATATTGAAATGGAGCTGGATGCCGACAAGGTCGGCCAGGCGACGCAGGCGGTGCTGGAGGACATTGAAAAGATCAAGGTGGAGGGAATCGACGGAGACCGGATGAGGCGGGCGGCGGCGCAGATCAAGATCGCGCACTTGAAGCAATTGCAGACGTCGCAGGACGTGGCGGCGACGATGGGGACGGATTATCTGGGGACCGGCGATGCGCATTTCAGCGATGAATACGTGAAGCGGATCGCGGCGGTGACGCCGGCGGAATTGCGCGAAGCGGCCGGGGAATATTTGGATCGGGGTCGATTGCTGACGACGGTGCTGCTGCCGCGCGAGGCGGTGGGGGCGGCGGGTCTTCCCAAGGCGGAGGATTTGCTGCGCGGCGAAGCAACGACGAGGCCGTCGGTGGCGAGCGGCGATGGCGTTTCGCAGGTCGCCGGCGGCATCACCAAGACGGTGCTGGACAACGGGCTGATCGTTTTGCACCGGCGGATTACGACGACGCCGCTCGTGAGCATCAACATGTTCGCCCTCGGCGGGGTCACGGCGGAGAATGCGTCGAACAATGGGTTGGGGCAATTGGCGATGGCGACGGCGCGGAGGGGAACGCTGACGCGGTCGGCGGACAGAATAGCGGATTTCTTCGATCTGACCGGCGGGGACCTGAAAACGACGTGCGGGAACAACACCTGGTATTGGGACGTCACGTGCACCAAGGAGGATTTTGCCAAGACGATGGAGGTGTACGCCGACGTGGTGAACCATCCGGCGTTCGATTCGTCGCAGGTTGGGGAGATGAGAGCGCGGGCTCTGGCGGAGATCGCGGGACAGGATGCGTCGTGGAACGGGCAGGCGTTCCGGTATTTCAAGCAGCAGTTTTTCGGTCCCAGGAACTCGCCGTATCAATTCATCCCGCTGGGAAGCGGGGCGAACGTTTCGCGATTCAGCGCGGAGGATTTGAGGTCATGGTATCAAGGAACGATCCTGACGGCGCCGCGGGTGATCGCGATTTTCGGGGATGTGGACAATGAAACGGCGGTTGCCATGGCGCGGAAATATTTCAGCGCGGGCCAATTGACCTCGCCGCCGAAGCAAGCGATGCCGCAAGAAGAGCCGGCGGCGTCTCCGGGAAAACCGACGGTCCCGCCGGCAAAGCCGACGGTTGTGGTGGATTGGGTGGCGGTGCAGAAGACCGATCAGGAATTGGCGGGCGTGGTGATTGGATTTGAATCCCAAAGCCGGATTGGCGAGCCGGATGAGGCTGGGCTGATCGTGGCGCAGTGTCTGACCGGGGGATATGGGTATCCGACGGGTTATATCTTCGAGACATTGCGCGGGCAGGGGTGGTCATATGAGGCGGCGTCGCAAAACGTGCCTGGGCGTGGGCACGGCCTCGACGGGGATTTCATGGTGTATGCAGCCTGCGATCCGCGGAACGTGAACAAGGTTACGAATGCGATCCTCCAGAACATGGCGAGGCTTCAGGGCAGTGAAGCGGACATCCAGGCGGATTGGTTTGCCCGATGCAAGGAAATGATCGCGACGGCGTATGCGCTGGAGACGGAAACGCCCGAGGAGCAGGCGGAGATCGCGGCGACGGAGGAATTGTTCGGGCTGGGTTACGATTATCACGAGGGATTCAGCGGCCGGATCAATGCGGTGACGCTGGGGCAGGTGCAGGAGCTGGGCCGGACGCGGCTGGAGCACTGCGTGGTGACGGTGTGCACGCCGGCGCCGGAGATCGTCGATATTCATTCCGGGCCGAACGTCTATGATTCATTCCCGGCGATCGATCTGACGCC
>Ga0116134_1001454_pt1 | contig 12000 bp, 9 predicted proteins | sample June2015DPH_19_5_FD_89737 | JGI IMG/M metagenome (GOLD analysis project Ga0116134, IMG submission 89737) | Peatland microbial communities from SPRUCE experiment site at the Marcell Experimental Forest, Minnesota, USA - June2015DPH_19_40 | ecosystem: Environmental > Terrestrial > Soil > Wetlands >...
AACCAGGTCAACGGCGCAACCGTCGCGATGAACCGTGCACACCTTCTGGCCCTGGCGAATCCACTGGCCGCGTTGCGGCAGCGTGATGCTCTCTACCTTGCCGGTCAGCTTCGACGCAAAATCATCCATGCCGACTCGCACCAGGTTGGGGCTCTCGCTCAATGCCCAGGTGTGACCGGGGTGGTAGCGCAGATGCTCGGGAACGGCGAAGCCGCCGACTAACGACGGCTGCAAGCGTGGCAGAGCGGCCGGGAGAGTGGCCTGCTTTGCTGGGGCGACCTGTAACGCCGGTTGCACGGCCGCGTGGCGGGTACGGAAATGGTCAATGAGTAGGAAGCTTGCGAATGTGAGGAGAACCAGTAGGACTGTCATAAGTCACCTTGTCGGAGGGCCGTCTGTTTGCGAGCCACTCAGCACCTTTCTAAAGGCAATCGCCATGCCAAAAGGCGGCGAATTGGGAGCAAGCCGACTGCGAGCGATTATCTCCCATGAAATGAATGGGATAGGCGACAGTAAATTTCGCGGATAGAAATGTTGTGATGAGATTGTTCACAGTACTTTGATGGAAATCGCAACAGACTAAGGCTTGTGTTTGCAGCGTTTGGCGGTGGATCGTGAGAATTACGACCTGGAATCAGTTACTTGCGGGATGGCGGCGTACTGATTAATCTCGCAACAGCGGAAGTTGAAGAATGCAACGGTTGAAAGCTTAGAACTAGCCAGAACTGTGGGCCCGGGGCGGAAAAGGTACTTTCTTCGCCTCGGGCTGACCGAAGCGGCTAGAGCTTGCGGAAAAACTATCTCCCGCCGGAGACGCGGCGAACCGCGTCTCTACGGATGCGTTCTTGGGACCTTGAACTTCACTGGAATCTGCTCGACTATTTCTATATCAAATCCCTCCAGCGCAGCTACCCTTCTTGGGTGATTGGTCAAGAGTCGAATGCGCTTCAGGTTCAGGTCGAAAAGAATCTGCGCTCCCAGGCCGATCTCGCGATGAATCTTGCGCTCGCTTTCGGGGAGGGACGGCAAACGGCGCTCGCGATGAAACGTGAGAAACGACTGCTCGCCGATTTTTTCCGCCGAGAAACCTTTGGACGTTTGGTGCAGGTAAATCAATGCGCCTCGCTCTTCCTCGGCGATCATTTGCAGCGAAGCCTCGAGCGTCTGATGGCAGTCGCAGCCGGTGGCGCCGAAAACGTCGCCGAGCAAGCAGTGCGCGTGCATGCGGACCAGAACCGGTGACGACGAATCGCTGATATCGCCGCGGATGAGCGCCATATGGGAACCGCCGCCGTCGACTTCACTCTCGTAGGCGATCACGCGGAATTCCCCGTGCTTGGTTTCGACCATCGCCTCGCCCACGCGATGTACGTAGCGCTCATGCTGCATGCGGTAGCGGATCAGCTCCGCGACCGTGAGCATTTTCATGGCATGGGTGCGGCAGAAGTCGATCAGGTCGGGCACGCGAGCCATAGTGCCGTCGTCTTTCATGATTTCGCAGATGATGCCGGCCGGGACCATACCGGCTAGACGGGCCAGATCGACGGAGGCTTCGGTCTGGCCGGCGCGCACCAGGACTCCCCCCTTGCGGGCGCGAAGCGGGAACATGTGGCCGGGGCGCGCCAGATCGGATGGGCGCGACGCCGGGTCGATTGCTACTTTGATGGTGCGGGCGCGATCGTGCGCCGAAATTCCCGTGGTCACGCCATCGCGAGCGTCAATCGCCTCGCAAAAGGCGGTGCCGTATTGCGATGTGTTCTCGCTGGTCATGGGACCGATGCGGAGGTGGTCGAGGCGTTCTTCGGTCATGGCCAGGCAGACGAGGCCGCGTCCGTACTTGGCCATGAAGTTAACGGCTTCGGGAGTAACTTTTTCCGCGGCGAGGGTGAGATCGCCTTCATTCTCGCGATCCTCGTCGTCGATAACGACAATCATTCGACCGGCGCGGATATCTTCGATGGCGGTGGGGACATCGGTAAAGGGTGAATTTGGAGTCATAGGAGCCTGTTCCCTCAGGAGCCCCTGATTTATGTGATTGCGATAGACTTACGGCATCGCTAAAGCGATGCCCTGATACGAAACCTTGGTCTCTCCGCAGCCGGTGAAGCCGCTCCTTCAAAGAACCACATAAAACAGGAAAGGGCCGCTTGCGGCGACCCTCCCAGTCAACGTCATTCGGTGAAGCTGGTTCAGCAAAACCTGGTTTAATAAAGCTGGTCCAGCAAAGTTGGTTTCCCGCGGTTACAGGGTGGATTCGATTTCAAAACCCCAAGCTTCGAGCAAGGGCTCAGGGATGTACTTGGAATTCTTGTTCCTTCGCGCCCATTCCCTTAGCCGTGTGGACCGCAAATACTGGTCGGGGGAGAGCTTATATTCGTGAACAACCTGCTCAAATTCCGTGATTGTCGGAACCACCGGGCCGATAGGTTCGGGCTTGCCCCAGTTGGGGTTTCCGCGTCGCTTAGCCATGAAAAATATACCCTCTTGTGGAATAAGGACTTCTCTTTAATGCCGCTATCCTATTTGATTCCAAGGAGGGCCCAGGGGATTCACGCGTAAAAAGGAAAGCCAGACCAAAGATCCCAGCCCCTCGGCCTCTATGGAAGCTATTGATAATAATAGGTTTTTCTATGTAAGTCAATAGAAAAGTTGCATCTTCGCGTCCTTCGGCATATCCCCTTTGTAAACAGCGATTTGCAGGTAACCCGCAGGAACGCGTCCGAAACCGGCGGGCTATGGACGCCCTCGGGGCAGGCTGCTGAAGAAGTCATCAATCGTGCGAAAGGCTCACCTCAGGCGCCAAAGCGCACCACATTTTCAATGACTTACGGCACGACTGTAGTCGTGCCCTTCCCAAAACCTGTTCGAACCAGAGCTATTCAGCAGTCTGAGACGGGGCAAGCCCCGTCTCTACACGAATCAGCGTTTTTCCTCAGCCTGTGAAACGGTGCCCTTCGCAAGAACCTCGGTGAGTCAGAGTTTTCCGCAAGCTGGTGAACCGCGGTCTGCGCGCCGATAGGACCAGTATGGAACATCGTCTGGGGGGTGCCCGGAGCTGGATGGTGACCGGAGTAACCGGAAGATCAGGCCATGGCGTTGACCGGGGAATCTCATAGACTTAGAGTGCGAAGGGGGATTGTATGCGGATCAGCCGGGTCGGGGCCTGTCGATCAACCCCTGTCGAGCGCATGCGCGAGGGCGCTTCGCCAAACATTCACCCATCATCCGCCTCGGCAAAGTCGAGACGGCGCCTTAAGGCCGATCTGAATCGGATTTGAAGCATGAACTTGAAGTCTCTGCTACTGAGTTCTGACGAAAAGACGGTGCGGGTCCTGCGCCGGGTGCTCAGCGACCTAGAAATCGACGTCGAACATTGCCCCTCCGCAGACCATGCCATCCGCCAGATTACGCGTCAGCGTTTCGAAGCCATCATCGTCGATGGGACGAATGCGGAGGAAACCCGCAGTGTGTTCCAGGGAGCCAAGGCCGCTCCCGTCAACAAACGAGCCCTCGCGATCGTGCTGGTGGAATCTCCCGTCGGGCTTAAGGGCGGTTTCGAAATGGGGGCGCATTTCGTGCTCCACAAACCCCTGGCGGTGGAGCGCGCCAAAGCCAGCTTTCGCGCGGTTCGGGCGCTGATGAAGCGTGAACGGCGGCTACAGATGCGGGTCGCGGTGCAAGTCCCGGTCGAGTGCTTCGGGTCGGGCCGGTACAAGGCCAAGACCCTCGACCTCTGCGAAGGCGGAATGGCGATCCAGTTTTCGGGCCGGGTTGCGAGAGAAAGCTCGCTCCGCTTCTCGCTCGATTTGCCGGGCATGAACGAGAAACTCGAACTCCATGGAGAGGTGGCATGGGGAGGCAACGGCACCGAGGCCGGCGTGCGGTTCAAGGACGTTACTGAGAAGCAACGCAACACGCTTCGCCTGTGGCTCAACAGCCAGCTTCCTGAGCCCGAACCGGACGACCCACCGGTAAATTGCCGTCTCACCGACCTTAGCCTCGGCGGCTGCTATCTCACGACCAACTCACCATTCCCGAGGGGCACGCGTGTCATCCTATCGATCAAGACCTCGGACCTCGAAGTCCGCGTCGGAGGCGTCGTACTGGTGGCGCATCCGGAATTCGGGATGGGAGTCGAGTTCGTACAGACCACGGCCGAGCAGCGGGATCAGGCGCACCGCGTGATCACGACTCTGCGCGCCAACGGAGATCAATCTCCCGAGCTTCAGGTCGAACCGGACGGACTCGAAACGTCATTGCCTGGCTATGACGTGGAGATGTTCCGGTCTCCCGCAACCGAATTCCCCGGAAGTGAAGACGCACTTGTCGATCTGTTCCGGCAGAAGTTTCAGTCGCCGGTCGAGGCCTTCCTGCGGCAGATGCGCGAACAGCGCCAGTCGGTCGAAGCGCAGTCGCGGTAAGGGCCTGAGGTAAAACTCCAGCGCATAAAGGCGCTCTCATAGCACGGCACCTACGGTATGCCTGAAGGCATACCCTGATACAAGTCTTGCTTGCACCATGAGCTGCTAGCCCCCTAATTATTATTATTTCTCTTGCGTTTCGGGAACAAGCTCGCTCACCGTCCCACGCTGCAGCAAATACGCTCCCGGACCCTGCTGTCCGCGAATCGAACGGCAGAACTCGGCCACAAAGAATCCCGCTTTCAGGGCCTCGCGGAACGCCCAGCGGGTGGTATCGCGCCACTCGCGCGCGCGTGCCATGTCGGCGCGCTCGACCTCCAGAATGTCGCCGGGAATTTCAATGCTCACGCGCTGCCGCGCGAGTGATTCCGCGAGATCGGCCCGTGCCGGTTTGCCGCTGGGATCGAAGCGCACCAGCGGAGCCAACAGTTTCATGGCGTCGAGGGTTTCCGTGCGCGCACTCGTATTCTTGCCCGCCAGCCGATCGCGCACTCGCCGCGAATTCAGTATCCAGCGCACCCACAAGCGATCCGTTCCGTTTCGATGCAACATGCTGGAAGTCTCCGGCCCGTAGAAATCCACCTTATAAGTATCGGAAACGACGCCCAGCTTGGAAAAATTGAAGTGAGCGTTTCGACTTTGCAGTGGATCGTAGGTCCACGTCATCTCATGAACGCCCATGGCCATGGCTCGCTCACGTTGCGCCTGCTTGAGGCGGGTGCCCAGATCCAGATGGCGATAGGGATTGAGCACCGCCAGCATGTGGGAGTGAAGCGTCGTCTGCCCGTGCTCGCGGCCGAGAAATCCGAAGGCGAACCCGACCAGCTTCTCCTTATTGCTCGCTTTGTCTTTGTCGAAGGCACCGACGAAGATATTGCCCGCAGCCCTCAAGGCAATGGCCAGGGTGAGGGGCAAGGCGTCCTCGTCGGCCATGCCCCAGACTTCTTTCTCTACCGCTTTCAACTGGCTGAGGTCATCGATGCTCTTGAGGTCCCGAATGTAAATCTGTTGCGCAGCGGCGCGAGACGTCATGGCTGGGCCTGCGTGCGGTGCGAGTTCCGGTGGTTGGGCATGGCGATGGGCATGGCAATCTCCGCGCAGAAGTCCGGCGCGGAAGAGACACCATCGTGTACAGCAGGGGTTGCTTGCTTGTCAACTGCAATCGGGTCGTGGGTCGTGGGGCAGTTTCCGAGTCGTCGACCCAGGGACGAGTCGATTCTGGCATTGTGAGTGATACGGGGATTTATCACGAATCGGGAGACGAATGCCTGCCACTGCTGGCGCTCAAGCGTCACAGGTTGGGCCATTCGTAGGGAAACATTTGGGCGGCTTTTTCCGGGCTCAAGGTTACTCCCGCTATTTCCGCGGCGCGGGCCATCACGGGGTCGCGGCCGGCAAGTAGGTCCTCCTTGGAAGGAAGTAGCTTCTCATCCGGCGTAACTCCAACGTGCTCAGGGCTCTTCCCATCCGCCATAATGAAATCGGCCACTGAAACCTCCACTCCGTAAATAAGAACCGGATTCCCGCCGTAGGTGTGACGATGGAATTGGGCCGACATCACGCTGCCTGAAGTCAGGTCGCCGAGGACGGTACCGCGCTTCTCGATTTGAATGGTACGCGCAAATATCTCGGCAGCCGAGGCAGATCTACTGTCCACGAGCACGATCAGCTTTCCAGTGAACGCCTTCTTGTGTCTTCCTTTGATAACTACCGGCGTGGTCTTGGCCCGTCTAATTTCGTCGGCGATCTTTACGTTCTCTTCGAACATGCCTCCGAGAAGATCCTTGAGAGTAGCCTCCGCTCCCCCGCGATCGCCCCTCAAATCCACGATCAACGTCTTGTGCTGCCGCGCCTTTTCGATTAACTCGTCGACTTTGAAACTACTCTGAAAAAAAGCCGGCAACTTCAGAACCATCAGGGGCTCACCGAACTCTTGGTAAATGGGTTGTATGTCATGAACTGCCTGTTCGCGCTCAATCCGCATCCTCTGTCTGTCAAGCTCAGTCCGGCCGCGGATGATTTCCGTTTCCCGCTGCCTGGCCATCACATCAACGCTGCGAATCTTGCCGAATGGGTCGCGGAGTTCCAGCCGAAGGCCCGTTTGCGGGTACAGCACGTCGAGCACATACTGCATGTTGTCCAGACTTTCGCGGGCCGGCGTAAATCCGTTGATCGTCAACACCTCGTCTCCCGGCCTAAGGCCTTTTGCCTCCGCGTCGCTCCCCGGTCTCACACGGGTGACATAGCAACGCTCGCCGATCGCCTGGTACTGCCAGCCGTAGTCTTCCCGAACGGAATGTGTCGGCGGAATGAAGTGGGTATGCGAATCACCCAAGGCTTCGAGGAGCGCAGCTATCTGCAGGTTCGCCTCCGTCTTCGTCGTGGCCCTTGCAATGTTTGCCCGAGCCTCCGCAAACTTCGCGTTCCAATCCAAACCATGGATCTTCGGGTCGTAATAATCACTGCGAACGTCATCAAAGGCCGTCTTTAGCATGGCCTGACGTTGTTCGCGCTCCAGCCGCGTCATCTCCTGTGTCCGCCCTATGGGCGCCAGTAGCCCAACGGTCGTGAGCAAGACTGCAACCGGATAGACGAGTAGGCGGACGCGCACGATTCACCCCCATCAATGCCTTTGGGCCGCCCAAAATGCGAGCCCATCTTACACCGGAATTGCATTCGACCACAGTTGATGGGTTGCGTGCGTGGTCGGCGCAGAGAGTCGGGCAAGAAGTAAAACCAGCCAACGATATGCACCATCGCCCGAGGGGCAGCTCGGAAGTAACGCTGCTAGCAGGCGATCGCGCTCATAACCCCTCAATGAGCGATATCGGGATTTTCCGCCAACTAGGCGAGTCGTACAATACACTCATGAAAAAAATGCTCTACCTCGCCGGGTTCATTCTGTCGGTAGTGTCGTGTTTTTCCGCAGCAGCGCAGGTGAAACCGGAGAGTGGGGAGGAATGGCTCTCGTGGACGCCGGTGCAACGAAGTGCATATGTCTATGGCCTCGTTAGCGGCTATTTGATTGGCTTTCACCATGCGTGCAATTTAGCAGACCAGTTGTTCGAGACAGACAAGCCCCATCGTCTGGGTGATGAGCAGCACCCGACCGATGCGCCTTCTGGCCGCTGCCTTGCCCATCTCGGCGAGTTTTCCAAGCCCAAACTCGACAAAAAGGGCCATCCCGATATCAGCGCATACACGGATGTGATTACGGCCTTCTATGAGGCGCATATCGACTGTCGGGACTTTCCATTCCCGTTCCTATTGCAGTCGATTGGAACGACCTACGCAACCGCAGACCAGCTCTACGATTCGGCTGTGAAGGGCAAACTGGAAGGCTACCCACGCAGTCGGGAATGGTGTAATAGCGGCAATCCTCCAACATCGAAGCCGCAACTCCCGTTAACAGGCGATAGCGCTCACGACTGAGGAGGTGATGGTCCGGATTTTGGTTAGATCACCGGCAATCCGGAAGCTGACCCACCACTCTGGTCGCGGGCAGATTGAAATCCACAGCGTGGTGCCAGAAGAGCGGCAACAGTGCTAGTGCCGTGACCCCGTGATGGGTCATACGATGGAGCGGCGGGCGACTCCCCGTCCGGCCGGGCGGGGACGCCCGGCTCTCTACCAGCAGCTGGCAGAAAAAGGGCCTACCCGAAATGGATAGGCCGTTCTTGGGAATCAGAATTACTTCCCGACCTTATTACTTACACACTTTAATTACTTGCCCAGCTTGCCATTGACGACACCTGCACCGGTGCAGAGGTCCCAGCCCACGACTCCGGAGTAGCCCGCGTACGGACCACAGTAGCCCGTGCTGATATCGCGGAAATATGCGGCAACGCTGAGGTTGGCGTAGATGGCCGCCAGCTCGGCGTTGGAGGAGGCGTGGAAGCTGCCGGCCGAGTTAATGATTCCGGCCAACGAAGGCGAAGCCACACTTGTCCCGCCCACGATGTTCCACCCACCCGCGTTGGTATCGAGCACCCAAACACCGGTGATGGGATCGGAATCAAAGGACAGGTCAGGAACGCCACGGAAGTTCCCGACCATGGAAGCGATTTTGCTCTGGTAACTGGGGCGCGGTTCTACCCAGCTCACACCGCCGCCGGCCGAGTCCCACGGATATTCAGAGAGGAACGCGCCCGTCGACGGATTGCGGCGCACGGTTGTTCCCCCCGCTGCGACCACGTCCGGGGAGGTGCTTGGCCAGATCGTGCCTGGACCATCTCCCGCAGATGCGAAGAATACGACACCTTGTTTGACGAAATGGGAGTCATACGCAGTCTCGCCGGGGAACTCGCTTCCTCCCCAACTGTTGGACACTTCGCCTCCGCCGGCAGCATTGACCATTCTGCTGGCCACATCTTCGGCGGCCATCAAGTCGGTAAAGCTGTTGGAAGCGGCTTCCACCAGAACAATCTGGGCTCCGGGAGCCATGGCATGTGACCACTGAACGTCCAAGGATTCTTCAAACTCCCATCCGGGGTCGTACTGCGGCTTTACGCCGCTGGCATAGACGGTTTGGAAGTTCGCCGCGGGCAATCCGAACTGAGTCGAAAATTTTGCCAGATCGCTCGCCGCATTGGGGGCGTCGTAGGCATCCACGATCGCGATCATTTTGGCGCCGCCCGTGGGGTTCGCAGTGACCGTATTCGGCTCGCAGCCCGTAACCACTTTGACCAGGCTATAAACGCAGCCCAGGGAGGCCGGCGTCTCATAGGAATAGCCGGAATAGGGCGCGCCCAACGGGCGCAGATTCTGCAGCGGCTTGGTGAGCAGGAACACGTGGATATTGGTGTGAGCGCGTATCCCGATATCGCTGCGCCTTTCAACGCTGGAATCAGGAGTAAATACCTTTCCGCTGGCCAGCCTGACCTGAGCCGGAGCCAGGATTGCCATGGTGAGTAACACAGTGAGAGCAGCCACCGAAAAGAACTTCATATGTCAGGTTTCCTCGTTAATTATCAAATGGATCGGTTCGTGGCTGTTGAAAGACCTTGTTTCTGGGTTTCTGGGCATTTCAACAACGACGTTGATTAGTGGGCTATTGAACGGTTTGCGCGCACGTAGCGCGCGTGAATGCCCACAGGTATCTACTGGAGGAACTGCTCTCGCTGCGCGGATCAGACGACGAGCCGATTTTCCACCGTTTCTGATCTTAAGACTATCTCAAACAGCGCAGATGTATAGATGACGGTGGTTACACTTTTGACGATTACTTAGACGCTCAACCTAGAATGCTTGGTTAGGTTACTAAGTGTTGTATAGGTCGATTTAGCTTATAAGGCGCGGCGATCAGAAGCCAGGGTTCTCATTCTCCTGGGCCCTGAAAGACACGGCTGAAGAGGCTGCGGAAAAAAGTCTAACTTCGCGCCCCAGCCCCCAAAAGGGGCGTCTGATTGCGAAAGACTTACGGCATCGCTAAAGCGATGCCCTGATACGAACCCTTAGATTTCGCAGCCTGTAAAGTGTGCCCTTTCCAAGAACCTTGCGCGAAGGGGTTGTCATTTGTCTCGCCGGCCATCTCACCTTCCACGTGCCGCCATTCCACGGATCTTATCCCTCATGCTACCCTCGAAGCCGGAGACGAATACTACCGTGAAACCGATTACCAAGCTTCTGCTTTTGATCTCCCTGATCGTGCTGGGAAACTCCCTGGTGCTGGCCGCCGATCGCGGCACCCTGGTGCGTGACGCCGTCATCTACCTGTCTCCCGACACAACTTCCAACAAGCTCGCCCAGGTCGAACGTGGACGGGAACTGATTCTGCTCGATAAGAGCCACAACTGGCTGCACGTCGAAGCTCTGCTCGGCTTGCAGACGCCCGACCCCGCCTTCGTTCTGGACGAAGAGGACCAGGGCAAGACCATCAGCGGCTGGGTGCTCGATACTGGCGTCGTCTGGGCTTCTACTCCGAACGGCGACCGCATTCTGTTCGGCGCCGCCGTCGATTCTGAGGACGAGGCCAGCCGCCGCCACGGCCGGCGCGGCGCAGCCCAGGACGCTCTGCGCCTGTATCGCCGCGTCTATGATGTCTTTCCGACCTCTCCGCTGGCCGGCGAAGGCCTCTATCGTGCGGCTGACATTCGATGGCAGATCGAAAAATCAGACATGCAGTCGCGCCCCTCGGCGCGCGAGAAAGAAGCCTATCTTCGCGGAGGTATCGACGAGAAGTTGATGAAGCAGGTGATGAAAAAGTTTCCGGACAGCAAGTGGGCTCAACTCGCCGCCTTCCACCTGCTCGACAACAAACTCTGCGGAGACTGGCAGGGGTCTTCGAAGTGTCCCGAGAAGGAAGCCGACCTCTACGAGAAATATGTGAAGGAACATCCGGAATCTTCCGCGGCTCCGGAGGCGCTGTACAACGCGGCTTCTCGCTGCGCTGCCCTGATCGAGATTTATAAAACTGAAGAACAACCGAAGAAGTCCGAGCAATCGAAGAGCATGGCTATTTCGCTCGGCCAGGAGTTAGTCTCCAAGTATCCGCAAAGCGACTGGTCGTCGCGCGGACAAACGCTGCTCTTCCTGGTGCAGCAGGGAGTACCGACGTATGGCAACGCGATACAGTAGGTTACTGAAAGTAAGCCAGTCATGCAGCGCTGAGGGGTGTGCGTGAGAACTGGGTCGTCCCTCCGGGACTTGAATTATTTCTTCCACTTTCCCAGCGCTGAAGCGCTGGGCTAAGCTGGTTCGCCCCTCAGGGGCTGGATTCTCGAGCACTTCGCTGTCATCCTGACCCTAAGCAGTCAATGGTTGGGATCAGCGACCGGCAGTTGCGGCGCGGGCGAGAGCAACAGGAGGAGGTGAGGCGACCGGGCGCTCAGTCTGCGGCATTGTCGCGGGGCGTTGCAGCGAGAAGAGTCTCTCTGTATTCACTACCAACACCGTCTTACCGTCGCCCATGATCGCGGCGCCTACATACTCCGGGACCCTGGCCAGCACGCCGTTCAGCGGCTTAACTACGATTTCGACCTCGCCGAGAAAGTTGTCGACAACGAGGCCGTACGGTCCGGAAGCGGCCTCAATAATCGCAACCGCCAGCTCGGCTCGCTTGTCTTCGATTCGGTCGAATGACAAAGCATGCGCCAGCCAGAGCATGGGGAAGACGGTACCGCGCACCGGCGCGATCTGCTGCCCTTGCACGGTTCGGACCACCGACTTGGGAATTTTCACCATGTTCCGGATGGTATCTATGGGCAACACGACCTCGTGCCCTGAGACCGCAACCCGAATCGCCTTGGAGACCAGCAGGCTGGCCGGAAGCTCAATGCGGAAGCAGGTTCCCTTTCCAATCTCGCTCTTAATATGTACGGCGCCGTGCAGCGCCTCGACGCCGTTGCGCACGACGTCCATGCCGACGCCCCGGCCTGATACATCCGTCACCTTATCGACGGTGGAGAAACCGGCGACGAGGATGATCTTGAAGGCGGCCTGCTCATCCATGGCGGCGACCGCGCTCTCGGAAAGCAAGCCCTTCTCGACCGCGCGGCGCTTGAGTTTCTCGGCGTCCAGTCCCTTGCCATCGTCCTTCACTTCAATCACTACCGTGGAGCCGCGAGTGTAGGCAGAGAGA
>Ga0116134_1001455_pt1 | contig 12000 bp, 12 predicted proteins | sample June2015DPH_19_5_FD_89737 | JGI IMG/M metagenome (GOLD analysis project Ga0116134, IMG submission 89737) | Peatland microbial communities from SPRUCE experiment site at the Marcell Experimental Forest, Minnesota, USA - June2015DPH_19_40 | ecosystem: Environmental > Terrestrial > Soil > Wetlands...
CCTTGAGCTCGTGCTCCTCATGGAAAGCGGCTTCGCCCGCAAGATCCGGAACGAGTCCTGGGACAGCTACCAGCACGAGTACGGCAGCGCGGGCGGGACCGAGACCTCCATCGACCTCGGCTCCGACCTGATGCGGCTCGCGACCGGTGGGTCGGCAAGCTAACGACCCGAAGCGCCGCCTGACTATGAGGACCGCCCGGCCGGCATGTCCACGGAGCGCCAGCACCGATATCACCGCCAGGCACGCCAATCCGGCTATGACGTAGAGGTTGCCGACGAGCAACTGCAGGCCGTGCCAGTGGTACTCGCGGAACCACGGGTGATCTCCGATGGAGAAGTAGGTCGCCGGCGCGTACCAGATCAGGCCATTCGGGATGAGGCTCGCGCGCGGGAGCCAGAAGCTGGGCCAGGCCCCGAACGTGAGGAGGATCGCCGCGGCGCCGGCCCACGCGGCAACGCAGCGGCCACCGCGGGAGCTGGCCGCGTAATGGAGGAGAACCGCGAGCCCCGGCCCAATCCACACCCAGTGGTGGTCCCAGCTGATCGGGGAGACCAGGAGCCCGGTCAGTGCGCAGGTCAGCAGGCCTTCCATGGGCCGGCCCGACCGGTGCAGCGCGGCGGCGGCCGCGAGACCCAGCACCGTGACGAGCGCGGCCGCGAGCACCCACCACGGGACCCCGGCCGCCACGGTCCCGGACAACCGGGTGATCGTTCCGCGCAGGGACTGGTTCTCCAGGTCCCCGACGAATCCCGTTCTCCCCGCGTCGAGGAAAAGGCCGTGAAACCACCACCGGGCCGAGTCCCGCGGCAGCACGGCAAAGCCGATGGCAACCGTGGCGGCGAACGAGCCCGCCGCCACGGCGGCCTGCCGCAGCCGTCCGGTAAGGGCCAGATACGGAATGAAGATCAGCGGAACGAGTTTGACACCGGCCGCGATGCCCACGCCCGCGCCGACCCATTTGCGCTTCCCCGGCTGGCCCAGGTCCCAGATGATCAGGGCCATCAGCAGCAGGTTCACCTGGCCGAGCTGAAGAGTGCGCACGACCGGCTGGGTCCACAGCACCGTGGCGGCCAGCAGCAGGGTCGCGCCGAGCCGGGTGCGGTCCCTCGGGTAGCCCAGGCCCCCGAAAGTCATCCAGATAGCGCCGGCCAGCGCGGACACGCTGGTGACCCAGATCAGTCCGCGCAGCACCGAAAACGGCAGCAGCGCCACCGAGGCGAACAGGATCGCGGCGAAGGGCGTGTAGGTGAACTGCATCCCCGGAACTAGCTGCCAGGAGTACAGATCCGCCGGGTGCGGCACCCCCGCGTCATGATGCAGCGTCAGGAGACCGCCATCGCGGTAGACCTCCAGATCAAGCATGGACAATACCTGATGGACGGAATAGATGTGCACGACGGCGGCATACGCGGCCAGCGAGAGGAACAGCGCGACGACGCCGAGCGGGAGCAGCCATCGGCCCAGCCGGCCGTGCGGGTCCGGCCGGTCAGCCTGAGCCGCAGAGAACCGGGATGGGTGAACGACAGGTTCAGTCCCGGCCACTACGGCCCCCTTAACTAGCCCCGCTCTTCGTCATGGCTCCGCGTCCCTACGGTGGCTCCCGAAGGATAGCGACCGGAAGACGTAAGAATGTCTGGTTCGTGGCCATCATCGCAACTGCGAGCCCGATGGCGTTTTCTATGAGGCTACGTGCCCACGTGACCGGCTGATGCTTCGCTAGCATCTGGCAGGACTTATTTCCGGTTTCTTACGGCGCCGGCGAACTATCCGGAGGCCGTGTGACGGCGGCCCGACGAACGGCGGGGGCAGGTGGGTACGTGAGTAGTGATGCCCTGGCCACCTGGTGGGCGGCGCGGCATCCCGTCCTGCGGCATGCCGTCATCCTCGTCGGCTACCTGGCGCTGGGCATCGCGGTCACCTGGCCGCGGGTCACCTACCTGGCGGGCAAGCTTCCCAACGCGCGGGATTCGGCCGAATACACCTGGGACATGTGGTGGATGGCCCGCCAATTGCTGCACCTGGGCAACCCCTTCACCACCCGCTACATGATCGCCCCCGTCGGCACGCCGCTGGCGTATCACGCGCTCATGCCGCTGGCCGGCGTGCTCATGGCGCCGGTCACGATCGCCGCAGGGCCGGCGTTCTCGGCCAACCTGCTCACCGTGCTGCTGCCGGGCCTGCTCTGCTACGTCATGTACCGCGCCGCCCGGCTCTGGCTGGCTGGCCCCGGCGCCTACGCGGCCGGGCTGTTCTTCGGCCTGTCATCCATCATGACGTGGCGCTCCTGGTACGAGCTCAACATCGCCGCCGGGACCGTGTTCCTGCCCCTCACGCTGGAGGCGGCGGTCCGGCTGCGCCGCAATCCCGCCTGGTGGCGCGCGGTCGTGCTGGGCGCGGTCCTCGGATTGTGCCTGCTCGCCGACTCCGAATCGACCATCCTGGCCCTCATCGTGCTGGCCGCAGCCCTGATGACGTGGATCGTGCGGCAGCCGGCCGTCCGCAAGATCGGTCTGCTGGCCCTGGCCGCCGCGGTCGGCGTGCTGGTGGCGCTCCCGCAGATCATCGCCATGCTGCAGCAGACGTCGGCGCTGGCGGTGAGCCCCCATGAGCTCGCCTACGACTACGTCACGTACGGCGTGGCGCTGCCGCAGATGTTCGCACCGTCACCCCGGCTGGCCTCCTTCGGTCTCACCGGGCTGAGCTCGATCTTCTACCACGGCATCGAGACCGAGGGAGTGCCGACCTTCGGGGTGACGCTGACCGCCATGGCTCTGCTCGGCGTGCTGATCGGCGTCCGGCGGCGCCGCACCTGGATGTGGCTCGTGGCCTGGCTGGCCGTGTGCGTCGTCAGCCTCGGCCCGGTGATCTACCTCGGCAGCCGCGGCTACGTGCCGATGCCAATTAACGATCACGGATACAAGCTGTCCGAGCTGATGCCGTACACCTGGATCGTGCACCTGCCCGGCTTGTCCGGGTTCCGCGAGTCCAACCGGTTCAACGCGCTGGGCCTCATGCCCGCGGCCATGCTCGCCGGGCTGGCGGTGCAGTGGATCTGGGCCCGGTCCAAGGCCGCACTGCTGGTGGTGGCCTGCGTGTGCGCGCTGGAGTTCGGCTGGTCCTCGGCGGGCACGCCCGGCACCATGCCGACCGGGCTACCGGCCGTGGACGCGCCGATCGCGGCCGACCATTCCGGATCGGTCGTGGTGGACGTGCCGCTCGCGATCCGCGGCGGAACCGTTCAGGTCGGCGCCGCCTTCCCCGGGGAGGCGCTGGTCCTGGCCACGCTCGACAATCATCCTCGTGCGATCGGTCACGTCGCCCGGGTTCCACCGGCGACGGTCGCGGCCTGGCAGGCGCACCCGTTCTACGGCGATCTCCTGCGGATCGAGCAGGGCTGGCCCACGTCGGAGTCGGCCGCGACCATGAAAGCGGCGGCGGCCGACGCCCGGCGGATCAACGTGGGCTGGGTGCTCGTGTGGGTACCCGTGACGCCCGAGCTGAGCCACTTCCTCACGCAGACCGGTTTCCGGTTCGGCTACCGGGCAGACGGCGTGTCCGTCTACCGGCCAGCGCCGCACTGAACAGCCCGTGAATCGGATTACTTATACCATTCGAGCAGGTCACGGAGGTAAGCGGATTTTTTGGTCACATACGGCTGGACTAGGACAAAGTTCATACTTAAAGTGATCTGTGCCTGCTACTGGTGGATCGCGTGTCAAGGGGAGCCCTGTGATCCCCCGCGCGCTGGCCGAGACGCTCCGCTACACCCCTCCCGTGCACATGATCATGCGCCAGCCGGCCAAGAACATGACGCTCGCGGCCGGGACAATTCCCGCTGGCAGCACGGTGACCTGCCTGATCGGTGCGGCGAACCGGGACGGCCGGCATTTCGCGGACGCCGAGCAGTTCAACATCTTCCGGACCGACCTGGACTCGGTGAACGCATTCTCGGCGGCGGCGAACCACCTGGCCTTCGCGCTCGGACGGCACTTCTGCGTCGGGGCCCTGCTGGCGAAGACCGAGGTGGAGGTGGGTATCAACCAGCTACTGGACGCGATGCCCGACGTCCGGCTGGCCGACGGGTCCCGCCCGGCCGAGCAGGGCGTGTTCACCCGCGGCCCGGCCGCCCTCCCCGTGGTCTTCACCCCCGTCCCCTAACCCCTGCCGGGCTACGGCGAGTGGCGGAGCGAAGCGACGACCGCCCAGCGAGCCGGGGCCTTGCGCCCCGGCGAGTGGCGGTGCTACGGCGAAATACCGCAGCGGGGCGCGAAGCGCACGTGGGGGGTTCCCGGGGGGTCATTCCCCCGGGCTAACACTGACTACCGGGCTGAACGTGACGGGCAACGCGAACAGGCCGCGCATCCACAACGACGGGCGCCATTCGAGCGCTGAGGCGGGTACCCCCCGCTGCACGTCCGGGATGCGGTCCAGCAGCACCTCGACCGCGGCTTTGGCGATCACCTCGGCCAGCTCCGGGGCCGGGAACGGGCAGCCGTGCTCGCCGTGACCGAAGGACATGTGCGCCCGGTTGGCGCCCGAGTCCGCGAAAGACCGGGGGTGGACCTGCGGATCCACGTTGGCTGCGGCCAAGCCGAGGACCAGCAGGTCGCCCCGGCGAATGCGGTGCCCGCCGAGTTCGCAGTCCTGCACGGCCCACCGGCCGATGAAGTTCTGGGTCGGGGTGTCTTTCCAGAGGACTTCGTTCAGCGCCTGGTCGGCACTGCTGCGGCCGCCCTGGAGGGCCAGCGAGAACTGGTCGTCGATGAGCATGAGACGGAGCGTGTTGCCGATCCAGTTGGCGGTCGGCTGCTGGGCCGCCGCCATCACGACGGGCAGGTCGATAATGATCTCGTCGTCGGTCAGCCGGCTCGGGTGGGCGATCAGCCGGGACGGCACGTCCGGACCTGGCTGGGCGTACTTGGCCTTGACCAGGTCCTGCGTCCGGGCGAAATTGCGCTGGTGGGCGGCATTGGCCTTCTCCGCAACGTCAAGCGAGTCGGCGATGTCGCGGACCAGTTCGGGGGTCTGGGAGTCAGGGATGCCGAACAGGCGCGCGACGACCCGCATCGGGATCTGCTGGGCGTAGTCGGCGACCAGGTCGGCCTCGCCGATGCCGGCGAACTGATCGATCAGCGTGTCCGCGACCTGCTCGCAGATCGCCCTCAGCGCGGTGCGGTCCACGGCATCCAGCGCGTCCCCGATGGCGCCGGCCCGGCGCTGGTGGTCACCTCCCTCCGCGAACATCACCGATGGTGCCCAGCCGACGAAGGGCATCAGCGGCCAGTCGGCGGGAATGTGGTCCCACTGGTTCCAGCGGCGGCAGTCACGCGCGAACAACTGCGGATTGCTGGTCACGACGTGCAGTTCGCGATAGCCGAGGACGAACCAGGCGGGGACGTCACCGTCGAGCAGGATCGGGGCGACGCCACCGAACTGGGCGCGCATGGAACGGTACAGCTCGGCCCGGTCCCCGGCCAGCTGAGCGCCGTACAGCCGGATGGCCTGGGCAGCGGAGGGGGGACGCGCGGGCAGCACCGGCGCGGTCACCGCGGAGCCCGCGGGCTCCGACGGCGGGGAAAATTCGGTCACAGCACGGTCTCCTCGGCGGAAGACGAGTAGTCGGGGACGGAGGCGGAGCCGGGAAACGAGGAAGGCCCCCCGGCGGGCGGGAAGGTGGTCTTGCCCACGCCAAACCCGCCCACGACGACGATCTTCAGCCCGTGACTGGCCGTCTTCCGCAGCGGGCGGCCGACCGCCAGACCGGCCCCGTCGGCCCGATCAGAGTTTCTGGAGCCCAACGAGCACCTGCTTCAGCATGTCGTGGTCGGATAGCGGCGCCCGCCCGACGGCCGCCGGGCGGCGGACGGCGATGCTGCCCGTGTCCAGGAGATCGCGCAGCAGGATCTTCACCACGCTGACGGGGAGCCCGAGCTCGGACGAGATCTCCACGACGGCCATCGGGCTCCGGCAGCCGCGCAGTATCTTGACGTGCTCCGACTGCATGCCCGGGGCCGGTTCCCGTTCGCTGACGATCAGCGACACCAGGTCGAAAGGATCATCACCGCCGAGGGTGCGGCCGCCGGTGACCGTATACAACCGGTCCGGGCTCTCCCGGTCGATGGAGCGAGGGCTCATGGCGCTGGGCTGCGGCGACCGTGCCGCGGCGGAGCGGTGAGATAGCCGCCGATCTGCTCCACAAGTTCGTTCATGTTGTGGCCGACGAGCCCGACGTCCGCAACGTCGTCCGCGACCACCGTCAGGTGGGCGCCCTCGCCGGCCGGGATGGTCAGCAGCAGGCCACCGGGGAACTCCATCATGGACTGCTCCGTCCCCAGCGCGGACCCGAACTCGGCGGACACGCTGATCGTCAGGCTCTGGATGCCTGACGCGATCGCCGCCAGGTGGTCGGCCTGGTCGACCGTGAGCCCGGAGCTATAGGCCAGCCGCAGGCCGTCCTTGGACAGGACCAGGACGTGCCTACGGCCGGCGTCCTGTCCCGCAGGCTCTCCAGCAGCCAATCCAGGTCACGATCTTTGATGCTCATCGATTCTGCGCTGCTCATGGACTTTGCGGCTCAGCCTCCAGGCGGGGTACCGGATCGCTGACCGCTGCCTCCTCACTGCTGCTCTGCAGCGCCGTCCGGTCGCGGGCCCGGGGAGAAAGCGGCTGCCCGTGCCGGGAGGCGCATGTGCTCACGTGGTCTCGTCGTCTTGCGATCCGGGCGGCGTGCCCCGGCTCCGTTCCCCCGCCTCCCGGAAAGCGGCAAATCGGGCTCCCGTGTCACGCGGCGGCGGCGGGGCGGCCACGGCCGGATCCGGCTGGGTGCGGGAGGCAGCCGCGAGAGTGATGCCCCGGGGGCGCTTCGGAAGGTCCGGGCTCCAGCCCGCCGGCGGCGGGCTGGAGCCCGGAGGGCTCGCTGACGGAAGGCTGGCCGAAGGAGGGCGGTCCCGCGGAAGGCTGGCCCGCCGAAGGCTGGCCCGCCGAAGGGTAAGCGGCCCGTTCCGGCTCGCTGGCCGGAGAATAGGAGCCGGCCTCCAGCCGGGGCTGGGCGATCAGCTGACGCGGGACCATGACGACCACCCCGGTGCCTCCCCGGGACGACGGACGGAAGTTCACGCTCAGGCCGTACCGGCTGGCCAGGCGGCCGACAACGGCCAGGCCCATCCGGGTGCCGGCCAGGGTGGCCAGGTCGCGGGACCGGGAGACCAATCCCTCGGCCCGCTGCCGTTCCCGCTTGCGCATCCCCAGGCCGCTGTCCTCGATGGTGATCACGACGCCGACGTCCTCGTCCTCTACGTACACGTGCACCTCGGAGCCGTGCGCGGAGAAGGCGGCGGCGTTGTCCATGAGCTCGGCCAGCGCGTGCATCACGCCTTCAGCCGCATAGCCGACGACCGCAGCCGAGCTGGCCGAATGCACCCGGACGCGCTGGTAGGCGTCGATGCGGCCCATCGCCCCGCGCAGGATGCTCTCCATCGGGATGGGCTTCGTCCACCGGCGGCCGGACCGCCCGCCGGCCAGCAGCGCGATGCTGTCGGCCAGCCGGCCCAGCTGGGAAACGCGATGATCCAGCTCCATCAGGTCGGCGAAAACCTTGTCGTCGCCGTACCGGTTCTCCATCTCGCGCAGTTCGGCGAGCATCCGCGTGGTCTGGGCCTGGAACCGGGCCGCCGCGCTGGCGCACGCGGCCATCGCGGCCGCACCCCGCCCCTCAGCCGCGGCCACTTCTTCGACGACGCCGGCGAGCAGTCCCCGCACGGCTTCCTGGCCCGGATCGGGCATCCCGGCCAGGACCACGTCCGCCGCGGCGCCGTCCCTGAGCCGCCCGAGTACGGCGGGCATCGTCTCGTCAGACAGGCGCGCGACCTCTGCCTCCAGGGCGGCACGCGCGGCCAGAGCCCCGCTGGCCCGCTGCTCAGCGGTGGCGACCTCGTGCGTCACAGCGCCCAGGAGGAGACGGACCGTGCCGCTGTCCGGCCGGGGGATCTCGGGAGCGAGCGCTTCCGGCGGGACGCCCTCCCGCAGGAGGCGCACCAGCAGCGGCACCGTCTCCTCGGCCAGCTGGGTCAGGCCGAGTTTCATCTCGTCCGCTTCGGCTCCGGCCGCGGCGATCAGCCCGCGTGAGCGATGCAGCGTCTCGGCGTAGTAGACCGCGGCCGTCACAGCGACGACGAGCACGACCGCGGTCGCGCCACCGCCCCAGGCCAGCGGTCCGCGGACGACCGCAGGCGCGGCCAGCACGGCCCACGCGCAGCCAGCTCCGGTGACCACCAGTGCGGTCAGGAAGGCGAGAACGGCGTGCCTGGCGGCTGGCGCTAGTGCCATCCGCCTTTCGCCGACGGATGCGTGTACTGACATCGGTGCAGGTCCTCGTGGGCAGGTGCGGGCGGGCGAACGAGGCCGGGCCAGGGAATACGGCCGACCCTGTCAACGACAGCAGGAAAGACACGCGCAGCAGGTCGTACGGTCAACGCAGTTGTACCGGGAAATGCACGGCAATGGCGGGCTAAATAGCGGGCGGTTGCCTTCCCTTAAGGTCTTGGCGTAAACGAAGCAAGCAGGATCTTGAGGACCATGCCGGACATCGCTTTGCGCGGCAAGGATAAAAGTAGGCTCCCGGCCACGGCGATACCGGCCGTAATGCGCTGACCGGCAAATTTTCGGCAGCGGACCGGCAAACTGGCGTGATCGGGCTCCCGGCGGCAGTCGCGCGTCACCGTGACTGATTGCTACTGCTCGGTAACATGCCGCTCCAAACCCCTGGATAAATGGTCTTAAAACCGACAAATTATCCCAATTTACCCAACGGGCTGGCGGCTGAGCGCCGGGGAGAGGCAGTCGCTGTGCGCCTGGCGAACCGGGCGCCGGGCGAGTGACGGACACCCCCGGCCGCCATCCGGGTATTAGCCGTTGAGACGGCAGAAAATTGAATCCAGAGAGCTTGCCCCGATACAAATACGGCACAGGTTTATCTGTGATATATGCCGACTGCCGCCGCCGAATGCAGACGAGATCGCGCACTTAGCGAGCCGCCCGTTATCCACCGCTAAACGTGAACGTATTGACGTTGACGAAGTTGCCTGGCGGGTCACTGGGCGGCGACGATTTCTTCGAGCCGGTTGAGCAGTTCTTTCAGGGACAGGGCCGCGACCACGTGGCAGTTCGGGCCGTCGTCCTTCTCGGCCAGGTACCGGCTGGCCCCGCCCTGGGCATGGATCGACCATTCCGGGTGTGCCTGGGTGAAGTGTTGCTGTCTGAGGACCTGATCGAACGGCGCCGCCATCGGAACGTTCCTTTGCTCGACCCGTAGCCGACCCGTGGGGGCGTGCCCGGTACGGGTCGCCGCCGGGCACGGCCTGAGGCCAGCATAGGAGAGAAGTCTATCCATGTCTATCGACGTCTATAGTTGAGGGTGACCGTTAGTCATCGTCGCTGGTCAGCTACCTTGATCGTTTGTGAAGCTAGATCGTCCCGATGTGCCCAAGCATGTCCAGCTCGCGGACTACCTGCGGGCGCGCATCGACGACGGCACATACCCGCCCCGCGCCAAGCTGCCCAGTGAGGCCACGCTGGTGCAGGAGACCGGCTTCGCCCGCGACACCGTCCGCAAAGCCATCGCCGTGCTGCTGGATGAGGGCCGGGTCTACGTCGTCCGCGGCCTGGGCACGTTCGTCAGCCCAGCGGACTAGATCCGCACTGCCAGCCAGCCAACACCTGCCCGCCCCGGCCATGCGCGTGGACGTGGCCTGCTGAATGGCAACCGTCCTGCACCCGACCGGTAACGCATTCCGGTACGGAAGGCACGGAATGTTAGCGGCATGAACACAACAGACTCAGACCGATCACGCCGGCGCATCCTGGTGGTCGAGGACGATGCCGACGCCGCCTTCTTCGCTCTCCACGTCCTCGCCACGATGGGCCAGTTCGACGTCACCCACACCTTTGACCCCGCCGTCGCGCTTCGGCTCGCCAGCTCCGAGCCGTGGGACCTGGTCCTGACCGACATGGAGATGCCCGGCATGGACGGCCTTCAGTTGCTTGAGGCGCTGCGGCTGGCGGCTCCGGCGCTGCCGGTCGCCGTCCTCACGGCCCATGCCATTGCCAGCACGGTCGCCGGGACCCTGCGCAAGAACGCCGACGAATTCCTGGAGAAACCCGTATCACCCCATCAGCTGATCGCCGTCGCCACCACGCTGATCAACAAGTCCCGCGACGAGCAGGCCAGGCGCCCCGGGCAGGATCCGGCCCCGCTCTAGTTCACCTTCTGCTCCACACATCCGGCGACGGCAGCACCTCCGCCACTTCCGGCATCTCCGCCACTTCCGCCACTTCCAGCATCTCCGCCACCTCCAGCACCTCGGGCACCTCGGGCACCTCGGGCACCTCGGGCACCTCCGGCACCTCCGGCACCGACTGAGCCTACCGTTAACGGGTGATCATGACGGGGCTTCCCAGCGGGATGCGGGATAGCGCCCGCAGCGCAGCGGTGGGAACCCGGACGCAACCGTGGCTGACGGCGTGGCCGAATACGGCTGGATCTGGCCAGCCGTGCAGGCCGACGGTGCCGGGGCCGCCACCGTAGCTGGTCAGGGTGTTGGAGTGCGCGCCGAGCGGGAGGATCAGCGGGCTGTAGGTCGGGTGCGGCGGGGCCAGCGAGGCGAGCAGAAACGTCCGCCCGGCCGGGGTGGGAGTGCCGGCGGCGCCCTCGGCCACCGTCCAGGTGCCCAGGCTGCGGCCGGCGTCAAGAATGGTCAGCCGGTAGGCGGCGAGGTTGATTTCCACCCGGTAAGCGGTGTCGGCAGTGCGCAGCCCTCTGCCGCCGAGGTAGATCCAGCCCGTGGACCGGTTCGGCCGGCTCGGCAGCAGGATCCGGTCCCAGCCCGGCCGGGACTGTACGACCGGGACCCAGGTCGGGCCGCCGAGTTCGGTGGGAGGCAGCGCTGCCGCCGCCGGGCCGCCCGGGCGGGTGTAGATCACCTGGGTCGTGGTGGGATGCACTACGATCCCCGTCTCCGGCGCAAACGGGGCGAGATCGCGCGGCGCTGCGGGCGTGGTCGCGTAGGTGGTGGCCATCGGCAATCGCGCCATCTGTGCCGCGGACACACGCGCGGGCCGCACGAACTGGGGCGGGGCCGCGGAAGCGAGTGGTCCGGCGGTGGCCAGCGGCGAGGCGCCGGTGTCGCAGCCTGCGGCCAGGACAGCGATGGCCACCGCGACGACCACCGCGATGACCGGAACGGCCGCCTTTGCCTGTCCCGCAGCAGGGCGGCGGAGCCAGCCACATTGGAGAAGGTCACGCATTGAGAGTCCCCGGGGCGATAGAAAACGCGAATAAGGGCACGCCTTATTCGGCAGCCCTTTGATGACCGTGCGGCCGTGACCGCGTAATCTGCTGCACTGTAACACGGCAGATGCCGGACGGATAGAGATGGCTTTGGCGGATTGTCCGGACTCTTACCCGCATAACGGTCATTATTACCTAGCAGTAATTTAAGTGCCCAAGAATTGTTCACCATAAAATGGGCGTAGCGTGCGAGCGGGCTTGACGGGCCCCCGGCACCGGGATTAATTCTGGTCAGCAGAGAGGCATTGCCATTTGCCTTTCGAGCAGGCCGGCCAGTGATGGCAGCACACCCTTCATCGCTGATGCCCGGAGAAATGCCAATATAGAAAGGCTCCGCATATGCGTAGTATCGGCAGCCGTACCCGGGGCAGACCCCCCAGCCATTACTGGCTGGCGGCATGCCCCGTGGCCGTCGGCACCCTCGCCGTGTTCATCGCCGCCCAGCCCGCGGCAGTCGCGGCGGCCCCGCTGGGCCACAGCACGGCCGGTAGTTCCGCCGTCCTGACCGCGACCACGTTCACCAAGGCCGGCCCCCCCGGCGGGGGCGGTGGCCCCGGCGGCGGCGGTGGACGTGGCGGCGCTGGCGGCCCAGGCGGTGGTCCCGGCGGCGGCGGTGGACGCGGCGGCGGCGGCGGCGGTATGATGGCTGGCATTC
>Ga0116134_1001461_pt1 | contig 11968 bp, 4 predicted proteins | sample June2015DPH_19_5_FD_89737 | JGI IMG/M metagenome (GOLD analysis project Ga0116134, IMG submission 89737) | Peatland microbial communities from SPRUCE experiment site at the Marcell Experimental Forest, Minnesota, USA - June2015DPH_19_40 | ecosystem: Environmental > Terrestrial > Soil > Wetlands >...
AGGCGCGCCACGTCACCGTTCGGGAGGGTGACGACCGGCTCCCCGCCCGGCCCCGGGCCGGAGGCCGGCACCGAGAACCTGGCCTCCCCCGATCCCATCGGGAACGCGCTCACCCGGGACAGCAGCGACCGGGCCCGGGGCTCCGCAGGATCGTCTGGCTGCGGTTCCCTGGTTGTCCATATCAGCAGGTCGGAGTCGTTGGCGGCCGCAGTGAACAACGCGAGGGACGGCTCATCGGCGAGATGGAATGGTCCCGCGAAGGTACCGCTGCCCCGATCGAAGTAGGCCAGCGCGTGATGCGTCCTCCAGGTCGTCGCCCACCGGCTTGTCATGCCGCCGGTACGCGATTCTGCCTTGCGGATCAGGCGCCTGCCCGTCGGCACCGTGATGGCCATGACCAGGGGGATGATCGCGGAGCCAGGGGCAAAGACCGGAGTGACGAGAATGTTCGCGCCGGCCGGGACGCCCGGAATCGTGACCGACCGCTGCGTGACAATGGCCGCCGAGGTGGACTCCACGAGGGTCAGCGTCACCCTGGCCCCGGCGGTCACGATGTCCACGGTGCACAGGGCCGTGGTCGCCCGGTCCGGTGACGAGACCGGCGCGGCCGCAAGCCTGATGGCCACCGGGACCGGCGCGGGCAGCGAGGCCCGCCGCGACGCCGGGTACGCCATAGCCACGACTGACCCGCCGGACGCGGCCGGATCGGGTGTCCCGTCAAGGGCCGGATCGGGTGTCCCGTAAAGGAAGGTATACCGGCGGCCGGATTCCCCGGACCTGGCGGGCCGACCGCGTGAACGGTCGCTCAGGCCCAGATCCGGCAGGGCTATGAGGGCACCCGTGCCGATGCTTCCCGTCAGTATGTCCCGGCGGCTGGGCCCCGAGCCGTCACGGCCAGGACCCAGCAGGCCGGCTGCGCCGTGGCGCCATCGAGAATGCATGCCCCTTGCCCCCTCATACATATCGCCATAAATTAACTACCATTAGGTGGAGAATGGCGGAAATTTCCTGCTGGTTAGCGGTACGAGTTACTTTCACGGGCCCGGGGCCGCCACTCAGCATCGGCCGTTGCCCCAGCTAACGAGCCAGGCCCTGGTCATGCGGTCACACTAACCCCACAGGAAGGTAATCCATTTAATGACACGCCAAATGTCGCCGAATTCCAGCCCGAAAACGCCCCGACGAATATCGGCTCCAGCCGCTGGAACGTGGGATGATGCGCACGATATACGCAAATATAAGGCGGCCAAATTAGCGTCGTCAGCCGCTATTCTGGGCCTAAATCGCCTGCTGAGATGATCTATCCGCACGCGCCGGGCCGCCCGGCCGGGGCATGAAGACATCAGGCTCGCCGCCGGGTCCGGGTACGCCTCACTAGCCGAGCCGAGCAGGCCGCGGAGCGGACTGAGACGCCCACCGAGACTGTTCGGCGGACTCTTCGTATCGGCAGGACGAGGGCGGTGCCACCCAAGGTGATGAGCGCGCCCACAGAGAAGATCGCGGAGTAGGTGGCCGAAACGCCGAGCAGCAGCGCGGCGAGAACCGGAGCGGCGACCTGCGGCGCCGAGACTGCCGCATTCATAATGCCGGCGTCCCGGCCATTACGATGGGAGCCGGGCAGCACGTCGGCGGTCAGAGCCTGGCCGACCGAGAGGTAAACGCCGTGATGATCATATACACGACATTCAGGCCGATCCGTGCTCCGCAGTCACTTGCATAATCTGCACCGCAGCAGGCATAAGCGTTCTCTTTTCTTTGTGCCAGAATGCGGGGTATGACGCGTTCCATGCCCCTGACCGAACTCGGGCTCTTCGGTAATCTGTATCTGACGGGGAGTGTCGATCCAGATCTGTCCGGCATTCGCATTCACCTCCTGGATAACGATGACACTCGGTGGATGCGGGGGGCGTACGCGGCCACGGTAGGGGCGGATATTTACTTTCGGGCCGGATGCTACGCCCCGCATACCGCGGCGGGGCTTTGGCTGCTGGCGCACGAGGTGGCCCACGTGGTGCAGCAGCGCCGCGGGCCCGTGGCGGCCTGGCCGGCAGGCGCCGGCTGGGCGATCGGCCCGTATGACGGAGCCGAGGAACAGGAAGCGAACGCGGCAGCGTGCGCGGTGCTGACAGGCCGGCCTTTCATCTTCCGCCCGCCATCGCGCGGCGCAGCTCAGACAGGCGGCGCAGCTCAGACAGGCGGCGCAGCTCAGACAGCGTGCGCCGGGAAGCGGGTCGCCCAGCGGTTCATGGGGTGGGAGCATCTGCTTCTGGCCAATCTGGATCCCGATGCTTTCCGCCCGGGGGCGGACGCGGCCCTTGCTCGGGTAGCGGAGCAGAGTGCGCTGGCGGCGGACCTGAAAAGGTGGCAGGACCAGGCGGACACTGGCCGGCTACAAGCCACCTATCCCGGCCTACGTACCGTGCGGCTTTCGGGGAGCGGCCTTGTCGTTACCCGTGGAGAACTCAATGTTCTGGCCGACTACTTCTCTCACCCGGCGCACATCGATGCCGCTCCCGCTTCTTTCATGGTCCCCGTCGCCCAGGCCATACGCTCGCAGAGCTGCCGGGAACTCGCCCGGCTCGCCGGCCGCCGCAGGCCTTCCCGGCAGCGATCCACTCCGTTGACCTATCCGGCCACACGGGTATTTCCCGACATCCGGGAGGCCATCCAGATCGACGCCCTGGGCCGAAAATGCGGGCTGCCGCCACCAGAACGATATCTTTCCGTCCTGGCGCGCAACGCATGTCACTTCGCTCCGTTCTCATGGTACCGATGGCAGTCCTTTCATCTGCTCGCCCGGCGGATGATCGCGCAGGCCGGCGACGAATCCGGAGCCGAACGGCAGCGCTTGCGCCGCACGGCCCAGTTGTACGCCGGGTACGCGGACCACTTTTTGCAAGACTCGTTCGCGGCTGGCCACCTGGCCAATAAAACGCTGATCATGCAGTGGTACATCGAGTGGCTCCTAGACACGGGAGCATCGTTTGCGGACCGGGAATTGCTCGCCGGCATGACCTACCGGCGCCAGCCGTTCTTGCATGGGCCGGACCTGTATGACCCTGGGTATGCGGCCGCCGTCACCGATCCTCAGTCGGCGAATGAGGCTCTCACCCTGGATTCGCGCATAGCACTGAGCGGCGTCTCCGGCGGCTCTCCGGAGCAGCGGGTCAGCAGCTATATGTGCTACCTCGCCTTGCTGGGCAGCAGCGTGGCCCAGATGTCCGCCGGTTTCGTCCACGATTACCTGAACAAGCGGTCACTGGTCGTCGCGGACCATCCCGATGGCACGCGGTACCGGATTCAGGGCGACCGCACCATGCTTGCCGATGGCGCCCGGCCACTGCACGCCGCTTCAGCGGCGCACACCTCGCGGCGCGCGATCGAGGAGCTGCTGGACGAGGGCGGGACCGACGTCGACAGCGGCCAGCTGTTCGAGAGCATGCCCCGTTACGTCGAGACCGGCCGTGAGCTGATGCCGCTGCGGCAGTGGCACGAAGATGAACTGAAGCCGCTGTGTTTCAGGAAGCTCTTCAAGCTTCCCGGAATGCGTGCCAGAAAACTCTTGCTCGGGCTGATGTCCCCGGATTTCGGCGTGCCGTCGGCAGATTATGCGGAACTTCGCACCCGCCGCATCGCAAATACTTCACGGTAGGCGCCGAAATTGGGCCGGGGCGGATCCTTGCGCGAGCTCTCGATTTCGGCTGTCCGGGCCAGGTAGCGCTGCAACTCGACATGGCTGAACTCATATCTCGCGCCGTTCTGGCGAAGCACGCGGCGCACTTCGTGCGCGTCACTGAGAAAATCCATGTACCGCCACGGCAGCTGTCCGTGCAGGCTGAGCCAGACGCGGGTGATCAGAAAGCCTGGTGAGGCCGAATGGTAGACGCCGAAGGCGAGACCGACGATCACGCTGGACGCTATTCCTATGGCCAGGCCATCCGAGACCAGGGTGGAAAGGGTCAGCTTGGCCTTGGCCTCGATCACGGAGGCCAGGCCGTCGCCCCCGAATCCGAATGCCCCGGCCGCCAGCCCGGCCGCCAGCGCCGTGGTCCAGAACGCGCGGGCGTCCCGGGCCAGAGCCACGCGAGGGGCGGGCGGGATCGCGGCCCGCGCCGTCCTGATGCCCCTGAGCCCGATGGGCCAGGCGCTGATGAATCCGAGCGGCGCACCTAGCACCAAGCCGATCGTTGGTCCTTCCTTGAACCCGGCGATTATCCCGGTAGCGGCCCCGACGGCGAGTCCGCCCGGGATACCGAGCTTGTAGGACCACTTGCGGTCGGCGGCGGGTGTATCGCGACCGACGTCCCGGATGATGAGCATCACGACCAGCCCGATGCCCAATCCGTTGACGATCCCGGCCGTCTGGCCGGTGCCCACCCCCTCCAGGGCGCCCGCGGCGAACCCGCCGCCCAGGCCAGCGGCGATCCCGCCATGGAAACTCGTGCACGCTCCGGTGGCCAGCCCGACACCCAGGGCAACGGGCATCCCGCTGACCAGCGAAGCCGTGTGGCCGAACCCCAGCGTCGCCGCCAGGAATCCGGCGGCGAGGCCACCAGTGATCCCTCCCAGCAGCCCGCCCGCTATACCCCGCGCCGGGGTGGGGCCGTCCGCGGTGGCCGCCTGGCTGGGCGTCTGGGGCAGGGGTGCCGAGCGGAACGGGAATCCGGCCGCGAGGCCGACCCCGATCCCGACCCCTAGCCCGAGTCCGACACCGACGCCGGCATGGCTCGCGGACACGGCGGCGATCCCCGCCGCGATTCCGCACACCGCACCGACGGCCGGCCCGACGAGCGGTACCGGAGTCGCGGTGGGGAGTTCCCACCATGCCAGCCCGGCTGGGTTGCGGGCCAGGAAGGTGAGCCATCGCCTGGCTCGATCGGCCTGCAGTGGCCGGGCTTTCCCCGATCTCCCCCGTGGGCGGTAGGCGGCCTCGATGAACGCGGCGAAGAGATGCTCCTTGATGCTTTCCCCGTCCGGGAACTTCTGCTCCGAGAGCATGTCGGCGGGGACTTCGGTGGAGTCCCGCACTACCTGCGGGTCGGGGTTGTACACCGCATGGGCGAGCGTGACGGTCAGCGGCGTCGTCAGTGCCTGCCCGAGCACGCTGCCCGTGCCGAGCACGGCCACCACCGGATCCCAGCGTGCCTCGGCCGTCATGCTCTGCGCCCCGCGCCGCAGGTAGTCGGCCACCTCCTGCGCCTTCAGCGCCTGAAGGACGATGCCCGCCGCTCCCCGCAGCGAGACATCCGTGCCGCGCTGCGGTCTGGTGGCCTTCTCGTATTCATCTTTCCGGCAGGCCAGGATCAGCGGCTGCGGCTTGTCCAGCGTTTTGTTGATTTTGTGGATCGCCAGGCCGCGGGACTCTTCGCTGATTTCGTCCAGCCCGTCGAGGATGAGCAGAATCCTGCCGCTCTTGAGGAGTGCATCCCCGCAGGTAGTTTTCTGCGCGCCACGGCCGAAGGGCTGGCGCAGATCTTGATAGTCGATGGACAGCCGGTTCAGAAGCCAGTCGTACAGATCCTGTTTCGGGTCCCATGAGGCCAGCGACACGATAACAGGAACTGGGTCTCCGTTGCGGCGCCGCGACGGAGACAACAGTCCCTGGGCGAGGCGGATCAGCAGCATGCTCTTCCCCGCCCCGGGCTCCCCCAAAGTGACAAGCCGGCCGGTCGGAACCTTGTCCAGAACGGCACAGATGCCGCCGCCCGTTTCTTCTGATCCCGCCAGCTCACCGGGGCCACTGGCCCATTTACTGCAATCCTGGGGCCCGGCACCGGAGAACTCCTGGCGTGCCGTCCTTTCGAGGTACTCCCACCGCTCGAAGTAATCGGTCGCCGCACCCTTCCAGGAGACCCGCAGACTGTGCGGGCCGCCGAAGCCCCGCAGTCCGGCCTCGTCGGCCCATTGCCTTTCGACCGTCTCGGCCAGTTTGTCGGCTATGCCGCCGAGGGCATCGTCATCTGTTTTGGGAGTACGCGGCAGGACGGCCCAGACGCCGGCGCCGGCCGCCACGAGCCCAACCGGGAAGGCCAGCACGCCCGCGAGTGAGCTTGCCTCGGCGAGACCGTGCCGGGCCGAAAACACGGCCAGGGCCGCGCATGAGCCCGCTCCCAGCACGGCCACCAATGCGAAAGCGGCCCGCCCCCCCGACGGCTTCACAGCGCAAAGCTACCATTAATTAGCGTTGCACCTTCCCATCGCAGTGTTCCGGATGATCAATTGTGCCCGGACATCATCGGGACAGAAATAGCCCGGCCGCTGACGAGCCGCGCCATATGAACATTTAGCGTGGATTCGCTCGATTGGTCGGTACCTAACGTCACAGATCCAGTTCGAAGAAAGACTGCTTGTTTTTGGCCCGCGTGACCTTTCCGCTTTATGCCGCGTACCCGGTGGCCTTTTCCACCACCATGCGCACGACGACGCGGACCGCGCCCGGCCGGTCCTCACCGGGATCCTTGCCGTCGTACTTCCAGGACAGCTGGGTATCGAGCTTCCGGCCGACGTCCGGCGTCATCGACACCCGGCCACGCAACTCGACGTAGTTCTCCGGATCCGCGGAGTCCAGCACGGTGATGCTGACGCGCGGGTCACGCAGCATATTGCGATGCTTGACCCGCCCCTCCACAGTCGAGAACAGCAGGTCGCCGCCATCGCGGCCGACCCATATCGCCGAGGTCTGCGGACTGCCATCGGGATTCACCGTGGCCAGCACCGCATAATTCTTCCCGTCGAGCAGCCTGAGCGTCGCGTCACTGAGCGGGACTCCCATGCGGGGCACGGTAACAGCGAGACCGCATTCCGGGCGACTCAGCCCAATACGAGGCAACCTCTTGACGTTTGGAGGCGACCTCTTGACGTTCGACCGTGTTGATTGTTATTAATTTTCTCCAGCGTGTCGTTCATCGCTAATAAATCACTTGACAGGATCGGCCGCCCGGCCGGGAAGGCCACCTGGCCAGGAAGTAGGCACGCGGTGGCATTGAACACGACCAGCAGCGTTGCGCGGCGTCTCCTTCAGGCCTGCAGGACCCGGCCGCTCCCGCAGGCGAACAGGACCCGGCCCCTCCGGCGGCCGCTCCGGTGGACCCGGGCCGCGACTGTCCTGGCCGCCGCCGCGTCGGTCACGGCGTTCGGCCTGGTGGGCGTACTGGGGGCCGCCGCCCCGGCCGCGGCCCTATCCCCCGCCCCCGCCCCGGCCCCGGCCCCGGCGGCGGGGGTGCAGACTCTCACGGCCAGTCCGGCCGACCGGGTGGCGCTCACCGAGGCGTACGCGTCGGCCCGGCACGTTCCCGGGTCGGCCGTGGCGGGCATCAGGCCGGGCTCCCTGCATCTGGCCCGGGTGACCGCCACCGGGGTGACGTGGGCGGTGGCCGGCTTTACGCCGTCCCCGGCCGCGGGCCTGAGGGCTCAGGTCGCGTTCCAGGACAGCGCGGCCAGCGGGGTGTTCAGCCGGACGGCCGGGCAGTCGTGGCGCCTCGTCCAGCCCGCGGCGGCACCCGGAACGTGTGAGTCGGCACTGCCGGCGGCGGTCCGCGCGGCCTGGCATCTGGCCGAGCCGGCCGGCTGTGGCACGACGATGGCAGCCCAGAAGAGCGCCGCGTCCCGGGCCCGGTCGGCCGCGGGCCGCGCGGGCACCGTGACGCAGTCGATCGCCAGCATCGCCCTCGGCCAGGTCGGGATCGGCGACACACCGGCGGCGCGGAACTTCAGCGGGGTGGACTGCGATCCCTACACCACGCTGGTCGGCTCGGTGACCCCGAACAGCGACGGCTGCGGATACGACCCGGCGTTCAAGGTGGAGAACGAGAACGAGGAGTGGTGCTCCGACTTCGCCCAGTGGGTCTGGGAGCAGGCCGGGGTCACGGCGAACATGAGCGCCATCAACGCCGGCTCGGACTCCTTCTACGACTGGGGGCTCGACCAGGGCGAGACGATGCCCATCGACTCCACTTTCCCGCAGGCCGGCGACGCCGTGGTGTTCTTCCCGCCCGGCAGCACTACGCCCGCCACCTACGCCGACCACGTGGGCATCGTGACCGCGGTGAACGCCGACGGGACCGTCAATCTGGTGAACGGCGACTTCCTCGGCACCAGCAACACCACCGTGCAGTACGACACGGACATCACCCTCAAGACCTGGGCCTCGGAGGTGTGGAGCCGGGGCGAGCAGTGGGTCTTCGTCGCGCCGCCCGGGACCGCGCAGCAGGCGGCCCCGCACGCCTCGATCGCCGGCCCCCCGGTGACCGTGGCCGGCACGGCCGCGAACTTCGCCGTGACCGCGAGCGAGGCGGGCGGCTCGATCAGCCAGTACCAGTGGACGTTCGGCGACGGCGCGACTTCGACCGGGCGGACCGCGGCCGCGACGGGCCGGACCACCAGCCACGTGTTCGCCAACGCCGGGCTGCAGACGGTGACGATGACGGCGACCTCCAGCTTCGGCACGGTGACGACCGGCACGTGGAACGTCGACGTGGTCAGCGCGTCCTCGGCGGTGACCACGACCCCGAGCCACTCCGTCTATTACTCCACCGTCCCCGTCGACCAGAACCTGTTCCTGCGGACGGCGGACGGCGGCCTGGCCGAGGAGAGCTGGGACGGCGTGAGCTGGCTCCGGCAGGACCTGCCCGGCACGCCCACCCGCGGCGGCGGTCTCACCGCGCTGAACTACGCAGACGCCAGCGGCGTCCTGGAAGCGCACGTATTCTTCCGCACGGCCGCGGGGCAGCTCGCGCAGACCACCGAGAGCGGCGGGACCTGGGCCAGCGCCACCCTTCCCGGCAACCCAGCCCGGGGCAGCACCATCGTCGCGACGACGACGGCCGACGCGCCGGCGCTGCCGACGGCGGAGGTGTTCTACCTCAACCAGGCGGGCCAGCCCGCCGAGACCTATCAGCAGGGCGGCACGTGGGCGTCGCAGACGCTGCCCGGCCCGGTGACCGGCCAGAACGCGCTGGCGCTCGCCGACACCAGCCAGGGCGCAAGCGTCTGCACGCACCTGTACTACCTCAGCCCCCAGGGCGCGCTGACCGGGACCTCGGCGGGCGGCTGCGGACCCGCGCTACCGCTGGTCCTGCCGCGCACCATCGCGGCCGGCACCTCGACGGCGGCCGGCACCTCGCCAGCGGCCGGCACCTCGCTGGCGGCGCTCGGGGCCGGAACGGGCGGCCGCCAGCAGGAGGTCTTCTTCACCGACCGCCTCGGTCACCTCGCCGAGGCCGCCACCGGGCCGGCTGGGATCGGCTGGCCGACTGGGATCGGCTGGCAGGTGCGGGAACTGCCGGGCACGCCGTCCGGGACGCTGCTGGCGCAGAACTACCTGCCCTCGTCGGGCGCGCCGAACCCGGAAGTCTTCTACCGCGCCGCCTCGGGCCGGCCGACCGTTACCTACGCCAGCGGGCAGACCGGGAATAGCGGGCAGGCCGGGGACAGCGGGCAGGCCTGGAACAGCGGAACGCTGCCGGGCACGGCCACCGGGCTGCTCGGGGCGGCCGCCTACCCGGCGACCCAGCCGACCGCGCCGGCCGGCAGCCAGCCCGCGAGCCAGTCGGACCGCCTGTTCCTGGCTAACGGCAGCGGCGTGACCGCGGATACGGCCGCCGTCCCGGCCGGCCCGTGGACGGCCGCCACCCTGCCCGCGACCGCAGCCACCTTCGCCGACCGGGTGGTGCTCTACGCGGCTACCAGGGCCGACGACCAGTCCGCGCTGGTGGCCGCCTGGGCGGCGGGGCTGCCCGCCACCCACGTCACCCAGTCGTTCGGGACCGCGTGGGCCGACGCGCTGACCGGGGACTATCTGGTGATCGCGGTCGGGCAAACGGCGACGGACGGCCTGTACTTCAACGCCTGCGGGTGGGTGAACCCGTCGGGAGCCATCCCGGATTCGACGCCGTTCCACATCGCGGGCGCGCCGCTGCACAGCCTGCCCGGCGCGGACGCCTACGAGGAGGCCGCCGCGGCGACCACTTCGCAGACCCCGTCGCTGGCCACCGACCTGGCCTACTACGCGGTCCACAGGACGCTCCCGGCGGGCGTGACCGCCCTGCCGACGGCGGCGGCCCCGCGGTCCACCTGCACGGGCTCGCCGTCGTGAACCGCCGCACCGGGCTCGCGGTCGCGGCCGTGGCCGGCCTCATCACTACGGGCGGGCTATCCGCGGTCCCGGTCTCCGCCGCCGTGTCCCCCGCGGCGGCGGCCAGCGCTACGGCCGCCGCTACGTCCCTGCCGGCCGTCTGGCCGACGCCGCGGCAGATCCAGGCCGAGCCGGGCAGTTCCGTGATCCCGCCGTCGGTCGGCGAGGTCGCCGGCGCGGGCACCGACCCGGCGGCCCTGTCGGCGCTGGGCGCCGTGCTCCGGGCGGACGGCGTGCGCCAGATCACGCGGGCGACCGCGGGCCAGCCCGCGCCGGACGCCAGGTTGGTGTTCTACGTCGGCACGCCCGCCGTGAACGCGGCCGTGGATCCAGAGCTCCGGCGCCTCGGCGTGCAGGGCCCGGAGGGGCTGCCCGCCGGCGGATACGTGCTCGCGGCGGGGCAGCCCGCCGGGACCGCGGGCACCGCCGTGGTCCTGGCCGGGACGGACGGGGCCGGCACGTTCTACGCGGTCCAGACGCTGCGGCAGCTCATCGTGGCCGGGAGCGGGGTCACCGGGCAGCGGGGCGCCGGGGGCGGGCCCACCGGGCACGGAGACGCGGGGAGCGGAGACGCCGGGTCAGGGGGCTCCGGGAGCGGGGCCGCCTGGATACGGAACGTTCAGGTCAGGGACTGGCCGTCCGCCGGACTTCGCGGCGTGATCGAGGGCTTCTACGGGCCGGCCTGGACAGACGCCGAGATCGGCACCCAGCTCCGGTTCTACGGCCAGAACAAGCTGAACACGTTCGTCTACTCGGCCAAGTCCGACCCCTACCTGCGGGCGGACTGGCAGGACCCGTATCCATCCCCGGCCCTGGCCAGCCTGGGCCAGCTCGTCTCGGCCGCGCAGTCGGAGCACGTCAACTTCGTGTACGCGCTGTCGCCCGGACTGAGCATCTGCTACTCGTCCGGCACCGACCTCAGCGCGCTGGAGGCCAAGGACCAGCAGCTCTGGAACGCCGGGGTCCGCCAGTTCGCGCTGTTCTTCGACGACATCGGGTCCGGGTTCAACTGCGCGGCCGACACGGCCAGGTTCGGTTCCTCCCCCGACCCGCTCGCGGCGGCGCAGGCCTACCTGATCAACAACTTCGTGACCGGGTTCATCGGCACCCATCCGGGCGCGGATGAGCTGATCACCGTGCCGACGAACTACGCCGGGGACGCCGCGTCCGCCTACCGGTCGGTGTGGAAGGCCAGCCTGACCTCCCGCGTCCTCGTGTACTGGACCGGCGTCGGCGTGATCCCGCAGACGATCACCGCCGCCCAGGCCAGTGCCACCGCCGCCGAGTTCGGGCAGCAGATCGTGGTCTGGGACAACTACCCGGTCAACGACTACGACCCGATCCGGCTGTTCCTCGGGCCGCTGACCGGCCGGGCCGCGGACCTGAGCACCGCGGTAGCCGGGTTCACGTCGAACCCCATGCAGGAACCGGCACCGTCGACGATCCCGCTGTTCACCACGGCCGACTACACCTGGAATCCGGCCGCCTACGCCGGCGACCCGGACGCGGCCTGGCAGGCCGGGATTGGCCACGCCGCCGCCGCGGATGGTTCGGATGGTGCGAAAAGTGTGGATGGTGCGGATGGTGCAGGCGGTGTGGGTGGTGTGGAAAGTGTCGGTGGTGTGGGTAGTGCGAGTGGTGCAAACGGTGTTAATAGTGCGAAAAGTGCCAGTGGTGCAGACAGTGCGAGTAGTGCCGAAAGTGCCGGTGGTGCGGGCACTGCCGGTGGTGCGAGTGGTGCCGGTAATGCGAGTGGTGCCGGTAATGCGAGTGGTGCCGGTAATGCGAGTGGTGCCGGTAATGCGAGTGGTGCCGGTAATGCGAGTGGTGCCGGTA
>Ga0116134_1001464_pt1 | contig 11959 bp, 12 predicted proteins | sample June2015DPH_19_5_FD_89737 | JGI IMG/M metagenome (GOLD analysis project Ga0116134, IMG submission 89737) | Peatland microbial communities from SPRUCE experiment site at the Marcell Experimental Forest, Minnesota, USA - June2015DPH_19_40 | ecosystem: Environmental > Terrestrial > Soil > Wetlands...
GTGCCGGCGTCTTCGCGCCACAGCTCCACCCGGGCGTCGCGCTGGGCCCTTTCCCGCCGGGCTTGCGCGTCGGCCGGGTTGACCGTGGTCACGGCGCGGGCGATCGCCGCGCGCAGCTGCCCGGGGGTCTTGCCGGCTACCTCGCGCAGCGCTGGGGCTTCGGCGGCGGCCGCGTCGGCCGGGTCGAGGATGTGGGTGGCGTCGGCGATAATTCGCGCCTTGTAAAGGGTAATGGTCCCGTCCTGCAGCGCGCGGGCCGTGCCGGGCAGTCGGCTGGTGAGGTCATGGGCCAGGGTGAGGGTCTTGTCGGCGGCCTGCCCGGACGTGGCGGTTGCGGCGGCAAGCTCGTCCCCGCAGAACTTTCCCCACGCGGCCGGGAGCGCATCCGGCCCGTCTGGCTGGCAACCGGGGGCGGGACGGCGCCGGATCAGCTCCGCGATTACCGAAAGCTTCCGTCCGGCGGACCAGGACTCAAGGCGGTCCCAGGCGCGCAGCACCCCGATCAGCTGATCATCGGACACGCCATCACAGCGGCCGTCGGGCCCGGTGGCGTCATCAGCGAACCCGGCCAAGGTCACGCACGGCACCAGCACATCCAGCTCATTGCCGGAGCCGAAACCCCACGCCGAGCCCGCCATCGTGTACCTGCCGGACGATGCAACGTCCCGCGGCAAGAACCCGGCCTCCAGAACCTCCGGCACCGCTTCGGTTTCCCGCCATGGTCCCTCAGCGCCGGGCCAATCATCAATGCCATCCAGCCCCGGCGCGTCAGGATCCCAATCTTCAAGCCATGAGCGGCCAGGATGCCAATCCTCGTCATCCAGAGGCAAGCCGCTGCGGTCGCCTGCCTCGCGGCCCAGGCGTGAGGCGGGCCCGTTGTCGCGTTCATTCGCTGACATGAGTCACCTCCCCAGCCGGACAGATTCGCTTATAGTTTCGAATAGACTATCAAATTGACGAAAGGTAGTCTAGGTTTATAGATAGTGTTTTCGATAAGAGGACGGCAAGTCATGGATGCTCTACCCCGGTTAAGCGCTGCGGGGGTCAAGGCCCTGAGCCAGGGCCGCGCGCCGCCTACCGGCAAAGCCACGGACAAAGCAGATCAGGCCGCCGACGCCGGGCAGGTCCGGGACTCCGGTTGGCCCAGGTCGGCCGGGCGGTCCCGGACAGGGCGATCCGGCCGGGTGGTCCCGACTGGTTGGTCTCGCCAGGACGGCCCGCCAGGCCCCCCGCCAATGTGGTCCCGGCTGGTTGGTTTCGCCAGGGTGCCCGCGCCAGTGTGGTCCCGCCAGGGTGGTCCGCGGCTGGTCCCGCCAGGGTGGTCCCCGGTTGGTCCCGCCAGGGTGCCCGCGCCAGTGTGGTCCCGCCAGGGTGGTCCCCGGCTGGTCCCGCCAGGGTGGTCCCCGGCTGGTCCCGCGAGTCGACTGCTCTTCTCGTCAGGGTGCCCGCGCCAGTGTGGTCCGGCTAAGGCGGCCCCGGCGGGTGGTCCCGCCAGGACGACGGCCCCGGCGGGTGGTCCCGCGAGCCGACTGCTCTTCCCGCCGGGCCGATCCGGGCGGAATCTCGCCGGGCCGATGGGTGCTCCCGCCGGGCCGATCTGGGTGGAATCTCGCCGCTTTCCTCCTCCGCCCGGCGTGTGCCGGGGCATGATTCAGTGGCGTCGTTGTAGGCTCTGTTCACCGGGTCGGCGCGGTCCCCCCAAGGCAAAGATCGCCAGCACGGAGGCCTGCTGCGAGGGGCAGTTGAGCCTCACGCGCACGGGTACGGCATGCGCCGCCTTCCCCCCGGAACCGTTCGGTAACGATGACGTATGCCCGTGTAAGCCCGGGCCGCAGCCAGCCCGACCTGAGGCGGCCCAAGGGCTTTATGCGGCATGCCCGAAGGAGGCGGCTTAGTCCCATGGCGGAACCCGCGGCCCGGCAGTCCCAGAAGCCCTCACAGTCGGCTCAGCCGTTCGCGCACCTTCACGTGCATACCGAATATTCGATGCTGGACGGTGCCGCCCGCCTGAAGGAACTGTTCAAAGAGGTCGGGCGCCACGGCATGACGCACGTCGCGATGACCGACCACGGCAATATGTACGGCGCGGCCGAGTTCCACCGCCAGGCCAAGGAGGCCGGCATCACCCCGGTCATCGGCATCGAGGCCTACGTCGCCCCCGAACGCCGGACCAACACCAAGCGCATCCTGTGGGGCCAGCCGCACCAGAAGAAGGACGACGTGTCGGCCAGCGGCGCGTACCTGCACAAGACGATCTGGGCGCGCAACAAGGATGGCCTGCACAACCTGTTCAAGCTGTCCTCCCGTTCCTACGCGGAGGGCTGGCTGGTCAAATGGCCGCGGATGGACAAGGAAATCCTCGCCGAACACGTCAATGGCCTGATGGCCTCCACCGGCTGCCCCTCCGGTGAGCTGCAGACCAGGCTGCGCCTCGGCCAGTTCGACGAGGCACTCAGGTCCGCCGCCGAGTACCAGGACATGTTCGGCAAGGACAACTATTTCCTTGAGCTGATGGACCACGGGCTGGACATCGAGCGCAGGGTAAGGGACGGCCTGCTCGAGATCGGCAGGAAGCTGGGCATCCCGCCGGTCGTCACCAACGACTCCCACTACACGCGCGAAGCCGACGCGACCTCGCACGACCTGCTGCTCTGCATCCAGACCGGCAAGTCGCTGGCCGACGCCGACCGGTTCCGCTTCGACGGCAGCGGCTACTACATCAAGTCCGCCGACGAGATGTACGCCATCGACACCTCCGACATCTGGCGGGAAGGCTGCCGGAACAGCCAGCTTCTGATCGCCGACCGGGTCGACGCCACCGGCATGTTCGAGTTCGTCAACCTCATGCCGCGGTTTCCCATCCCCGAGGGCTACGAATCAGAGGACGAGCTCTTCCGGGCCGAGGTGTGGAAGGGCATGGACCGCCGCTACCCGGACGGCTACGACGAAGAGCGCAAGAGACAGGCCGCGTACGAGATCGACATCATCTGCCAGATGGGGTTCCCGGCGTACTTCCTGGTCGTCGCGGACTTCATCATGTGGGCGAAGAACCACGGCGTCGCGGTCGGCCCGGGCCGCGGGTCGGCGGCCGGCTCGATCGTCGCCTACGCCATGGGCATTACCGACCTCGATCCGCTGGTCCACGGCCTGATCTTCGAGCGCTTCCTCAACCCCGAGCGCGTGTCCATGCCCGACATTGACGTGGACTTCGACGAACGTGGCCGGGCCGACGTCATCCGGTACGTGACGGAAAAGTGGGGCTCGGACAAGGTCGCGCAGATCGTCACCTACGGCACCATCAAGGCCAAGGCCGCGATCAAGGACTCCACGCGCGTCCTCGGCTTCCCTTACTCGCTCGGTGACCGGATCACCAAGGCGTTCCCGGCCGCCGTGATGGGCAAGGACATCCCGCTCTCCGGCATCTTCGACACCGGCCACCCCCGCTACAACGAGGCGGGAGAGCTACGCCAGCTGTACGAGGCCGAAGCCGAGATCAAGCAGGTCATCGATACCGCCCAGGGCATCGAGGGGCTGATCCGGCAGCCCGGCGTGCACGCGGCCGGCGTCATCATGAGCGCCGAGACGATCACCGACCACATCCCCGTGTGGACCAGGCACGCCGACGGCGCCGTCATCACGCAGTTCGACTACCCGACCTGCGAAAGCCTCGGCCTGCTGAAGATGGACTTCCTCGGCCTCCGCAACCTTACGATCATGGCCGACGCGGTCGCGGCGATCGAGAAAAACCAGGGCACCACGATCGACTTGCTGAGCCTTCCGCTGGACGACGAGCCCACCTACGAATTGCTCGGCCGCGGCGACACGCTCGGCGTCTTCCAGTTCGACGGCGGACCCATGCGCTCGCTGCTCCGGATGATGAAGCCGGACAACTTCGAGGACATCTCCGCCGTCGGCGCGCTGTACCGCCCCGGCCCGATGGGTGTGAACTCGCACACCAATTACGCGCTCCGCAAGAACGGGCTACAGCAGATCACCCCGATCCACCCCGAGCTCGAAGAGCCGCTCCAGGAGATCCTGGCGCCTACGTACGGCCTGATCGTCTACCAGGAGCAGGTGCAGAAGGCGGCGCAGATCCTGGCCGGCTACACGCTCGGACAAGCCGACCTGCTCCGCCGGGCCATGGGCAAGAAGAAAAAAGAGATTCTGGACAAGGAGTACGTCCCCTTCGAGCAGGGCTGCCGGGAGCGCGGCTACTCGCCCAAGGCCGTCCAGGCGGTCTGGGACGTCCTGGTCCCGTTCGCCGGCTACGCCTTCAATAAGGCGCACTCAGCCGCATACGGCCTGGTCTCCTACTGGACCGCTTACCTCAAGGCGAACTACCCGGCCGAATACATGGCCGCCCTCCTCACCTCGGTCGGTGACGACAAGGACAAGTCCGCGCTCTACCTCAGCGAATGCCGCCGGATGGGGATCAAGGTCCTGCCGCCCGACGTCAACCAGTCGGTGGCCACGTTCACCGCGGTCGGGCGCGACGTCCGGTTCGGCCTGGCCGCGATCCGCAACGTCGGCGTCAACGTGGTCGACGCGATCGTGGCCACGCGCAAGGCCAAGGGCGAGTTCACCAGCTTCTCCGACTTCTTGCGCAAGGTTCCCGCGGTGGTGTGCAACAAGCGCGTGATCGAGTCGCTGATCAAGGCGGGCGCGTTCGACTCGTTCAGTCATCCGCGCAAGGGCCTCGTGATGGTGCACGAACAGGCCGTCGACGCGGTGATCGACATCAAGCGCAACGAGGCGATCGGCCAGGATTCGCTGTTCGGCGGCGACACCGAGACCGAGGCGTTCTTCGACGTGCCGATCCCCGACGGCGATTGGGACAAGTCCACCCGGCTCAGCTTCGAGCGCGAAATGCTCGGCCTGTACGTCTCCGACCATCCGCTGTTCGGGGTCGAGCACCTGCTCGCCCGGGAGGCCGATTGCTCGCTGGCCGACCTGCTCACCTCCGGTGATGAAACTTCTGAACGGACCCCGGGGGGGCGTAACGACGGCGGGGGAGTGGTCAAGGTCGCGGGCATCCTGTCCGGCGTGCAGCGGAAGGTCACTAAGCAGGGCAACCCGTGGGCGGCGGCCACCCTGGAGGACCTGGCCGGCGCGATCGAGGTGCTGTTCTTCCCGGCGACCTACCAGCTGTACGCGACCTCGATCGCCGAGGATGGGATCATCGCGGTCAAGGGCCGGATCGACCGCCGCGACGACGTGCCGAAACTGATCGCGATGGACGTGACCGTCCCGGACCTGTCGGTGGACGACAGCGGCCCTTTCGTGGTGTCGCTGCCCATGACACGGTGCGTTCCGCCGGTGGTCGAGCAGCTCAAGGAGGTGCTGATGACCCATCCCGGTCCGACCGAGGTGCACCTGCGGCTGCGCGGGTCCCAGCGGACGACGGTGGTGCGCCTCGATGAGAAGCTCCGCGTCGCCGCCTCACCGGCGCTGCTCGGCGACCTGAAGCAACTCCTCGGGCCCGCCTGCGTGAGTTAGCCCGCGTGAGGTGAGCCGCGTCCCGGGTCGCGTAAGCCGCCCTATTGTGCACCGGGCCCGGAACGCGCGGCGTTGACACCCGAGCGGGTGGCCTGTGTACTGCGCAGCATGACGGAATCAATGGGGACGTCGGCTATCCCAGTCACCACCGGGTTTACCGTGCCGGGCATGACCATCGAACGGGACCTCGGTGTCACGTTCGGCCTGGTCGTCCGGAGCATGGGCGCGGTCAAGTCGATCAGCGCCGGCTTCAAAGCGCTGCGCCAGGGTGAGGTCACGGAGTACACCCAGCTGCTCGAGGACAGCCGTCGGCACGCGATCGACCGGATGATCGAGAACGCGCGGCTGCTCGGCGCCAACGCCGTGGTCGCGATGCGGTTCGACTCGTCCGAAATGGGCCAGCAGCTCACCGAGATCGTGGCCTACGGGACGGCCGTGGTCGTCACCCCGTCGGCCTGAGCATGCCGGCCACGCCGTCCGGGAACGCAGCCGGCCCGCCGCGGTCGCTGATCGGGGACGCCGACCGCGACCGATTGACCACGGTGCTGCGCGAGCACTACGCGGCCGGCCGGATCGGCCTCGACGAGCTGCGCCGCCGGGTCGGTGTCGTCCTCGCCGCCGCCTACGCCGACGAGGCCGCAGTGGCCCTGGCCGAACTGCCGCCCATCGCCGTGCCCGCTACGCCCGCCGGGCCCAGCGCCCAGGGGCGGCCGCGCCATCGCGGCCGGCACGCCCAGACGGCCGAGCCGCAACCTGGCTGGGTGCCCACCCCGGAGCGGTTCCGTGATCCGTCGAGCGGAACGATCATGCGCGTCTGGACCGATCCGGCCGACGGCAGCCGCCACTATGTGCCCGACGACCGCCCGGTGTTACCCCGCCCCTCGTACGCGTGAGTTCCCCTCCATGGCACGGCTGCGCGAGTGGTACGCCTCGCCCGAGTACGCCGAAGCGCTGGCGATCAGCCAGACTGCTCTGGCCCGGCGGCTCCTGTTCGTCGAGGGCGCGGTCCCGGCCTAGCCACGGACTTAGCCGCGAGAGAAGGGATCAACACGGACGCCACGCACCTCCCGGTTCCCCCCGGCGAACCGTCGCCCGAGCCCGGAGCCGCTGCCACACCGGCCACACCGGGCCCGGCGGATCCGGCGGATCCGGCGGCCGCGCGCCGCGCCCACGCCCCGGCCGTGCGCACCGCGGTCATGGTCTTCCTGGCCGCCGCGGCGGCCACCGCCGTCTGCGGGATTCCGGCCGGGCTGGCCTGGGGCGCGCTGGCGCCGCGGGTCCTGGTGCAGGTCGTTGGGCACGGAACCGCCGAGGTCGTGAACGTCGAGACGAGCGCGTTCATCGTCGCGGACGTCTGGTTCGGCCTGATCGCCGTCATCGGCGGCCTGCTCACCGGGGCGCTCGGCTACCTGATCGCGGTCCGCCGCCGGGGTGCGGCCGCAGCCGCGGGCCTGATCACGGGCGCGCTCGCCGCCTCGGCGGTTGAGCTCTGGATCGGCGGCCTGGATGGTCACGCCGCCTTCCAGCATCAGCTGGCGGTAGGCGCGGCCGGGACGTTTCTGCACGCGTCGCTCGCGCTCGGGGCCAAGAGCGCCCTTACCTTCTGGCCGCTGCTGACCGCGCTGACCATCACCGTGATCGAGGCCGTCCACCGGTCACGCTCCTCCGCGCGCTCCGCCCGCGCCAAGGCCCGCGCCAAGGTCAGCGGCGGCTAAGGTCACCGGCCGGTAAGTCACCGGCCCGCTAGGGCCACTCGCGCACCAGGCCGTCCAGGTTCCGGCGGGCCGGGGGGAGTTCCTGGCCGTCCGGGATGCTGCCGAGGTAGACGAAGCCGGTGATCTCGTCGCCCGGCGCGAACCCGAGCGCATCCCGCACGGTCGCCGACCGGGCGGGCGCGCCGGTGCGCCACATCGCGCCGTAACCCAGCGCCGTCGCCGCCAGCAGCAGGTTCTGCGTGGCCGCGGCGACCGCCGCGAGGCGTTCCGCGTGCGGGACCTTCTCGTCGCCGCCGGCCGCGCACGCCACCGCGATGATGACGGGGGCCCGCAGCGGCTTGGCCCGTTCCCGGTCCTCGGCCGCCGCGTGGGGCTGTTCGCCGCGCTGCGCGGCCGACCTGCGGTAGACCTCCGCGAGCACCTCGCCGAACGCCTTACGGCCCGCGCCCTTGATCACCACGAAACGCCATGGCCGGTGCCGCCCGTGGTCGGGCGCGGCGGCCGCCGCGGCCAGGATGGCGTCCAGGTCGCCGCCGGATGGCGCGGGATCGGTGAGCACCGGATGGGACCGGCGTGCGTGCAGGGCAGTGATGGCGTCCATGATTACCGCCGAGCGTAGCGTCCCGCCCCGATCGCCCCGGGCACCCCGGGCTCCGGGTGTCCCCCGCCCGGCGCTCAGCCGTCCATCCCGGTACACCCCCGGAGGGGATCCCGTCCGCAATGTGGACGATGCCGGCGGTTGCCGGGCACTCTCCGTAGACTGTCCGGGTGATCTCCCGTATTGACCTGCGTGACCGCGATGCCGCTACCCTCACCCGCGCGAACCTGACCGGGGTCCTGCCGCGCGCGACGCTCGATGTCGCGGCGGCCGCCGAGCAGATCCGGCCGGTGTGCGAGGACGTCCGCCGCCGGGGCGCCGCGGCGGTGCGCGAGTACACCGCCCGCTTCGACGGCGTCGACCTGGCCAGCACGCGCGTGCCCCGTGCGGCGCTCGCCCGGGCCCTGGAGGAACTCGACCCCGCCGTGGCCGCCGCCCTGCAGGAATCCGCGCGCCGGGCCCGGATCGTGCATCAGACCCAGCTCCCGCCGTCCGACACGGTGGTCACCCCGGCCGAGGGCCTCACCGTGACCGGCCGGTACGTGCCGGTCAGCCGGGCCGGGGTCTACGTGCCCGGCGGCCTGGTCGCCTATCCCTCGTCCGTGGTCATGAACGTCGTGCCCGCGCAGGTCGCCGGGGTCGGTTCGGTCGCGGTGGCCTCCCCGCCGCAGGCCGGCCACGGGGGCCTGCCGCACCCGGCCGTGCTCGCCGCGTGCGCGCTGCTCGGCGTGGACGAGGTGCACGCCGTCGGCGGCGCGCAGGCCCTGGCCATGTTCGCGTACGGCACCGAGGACTGCGCCCCGGCCGACGTGCTCACCGGGCCGGGCAACGTCTACGTGGCCGCGGCCAAGCGGCTGCTCGGCGGGATCGTCGGCACCGACGGTGAGAACGGGCCCACCGAGATCGCGATCATCGCCGACCACACGGCCGCCGCCTGCTACGTGGCCGCCGACCTGATCGCGCAGGCGGAGCACGACCCGCTGGCCGCGTGCCTGCTGATCACCTCCGACCCGGACCTGCCCGCCCGGACCGACGCGGAACTGGCCGTCCAGTTGCCCCGGGCGCTGAACCGCGACCGCATCGAGCAGGCCCTGGCCGGGCAGTCCGGGTACGTACTGGTGGCCGACATCGACGCCGCGCTGGCCGTCTCCGACGCCTGGGCCCCCGAGCACCTGGAGATCCAGACCGAGGACGCGGCCAAGGTCGCGGCGCGGGTCAGGAACGCGGGCGCGGTCTTCGCCGGGCCGTACTCGCCGGTCTCGCTGGGCGACTACCTGGCCGGTTCGAACCACGTGCTGCCCACCGGGGGGACGGCCCGGCACGCCGCCGGGCTGACCGTGCTGCCGTTCCTGCGGCTCATCAACGTGGTGGAATGCTCCGCCGACGGGCTGGCCGGAGCGGCCCCGTATATCGACGCGCTCGGCGGTGCCGAAAAGCTCGCCGCGCACGTCGCCGCCGTCCGGATACGGGTCCCCCAGTGACCGGTCCCGGCCTTCCGGTGAGCGCCGGCCACCTGCCGCTGCGCGAGGACCTGGCCGGCCTCGAGCCGTACGGTGCCCCGCAGCTCGACGTGCCCGTGCGGCTGAACACCAACGAGAACCCGTACCCGCCCTCGGCGCGGCTGGTCCGTGCGGTGTCGGACGCCGTGGCGGCCGTGGCCGGCGGCCTGAACCGGTACCCGGACCGGGACGCCACCGCGCTGCGTGCGGACCTGGCCGCCTACCTGAGCCACGGCCCGGCCGGGAAGCACCCGGCCGGGCAGCACCTGACCGGGGCGCAGGTGTGGGCGGCCAACGGCTCCAACGAGATCATCCAGCAGCTGCTGCAGGCCTTCGGCGGCCCCGGCCGGTCGGCACTCGGCTTCGAGCCGTCCTACTCGATGCATCCGCTCATCGCGCAAGTCACCTGCACCGGCTGGATGGCCGCGAGCCGCGAGGAGGATTTCAGCATCGACCCGGGCCGCGCCGCCTCGCTCATCCGGGACGCCCGGCCCGCGGTGGTCTTTCTCACCTCGCCGAACAACCCCACCGGGACCGCGCTGCCCACGGGGGTCATCGAGGCCATCTGCGACGCCGCCCCGGGCATCGTCGTGGTCGACGAGGCCTACGCGGAATTCGCCCGCGAGGGCACGCCGAGCGCGCTGAGCCTGCTGCCGCGCTACCCCCGGCTGGTGGTGACGCGCACCATGTCCAAGGCCTTCGCCATGGCCGGCGCGCGGGTCGGTTACCTGGCCGCCAGCGCGGAGCTGATCAGCAAGCTGCTGATCGTCCGGCTGCCCTACCACCTGTCCGCCGTCACCCAGGCCGTCGCGCGCGCCGCGCTGTCCTGCGCCGCCGAGCCGCTGGCCAGCGTGGCCGCGCTGCGCGCCGAGCGGGACGCATGCGTTTCCTGGCTGCGGGCCCGCGGGTATACGGTGGCCGACTCCGACGCCAACTTCGTGCTGTTCGGCCGGTTCGCGGACCGGCACGCGGTCTGGCAGGCCCTGCTGGACCACGGCGTCCTGATCCGGGAGACGGGACCGGCCGGGTGGCTGCGGGTCACCATCGGCACTCCGGAAGAGATGGCCGCGTTCCGCGAAGCCCTCGCCCTTGTCCCCAGCGCTATCACCTCCCAGGCCCCGACCTTGGAGCCCCGGACCACTGAGGTGGCGAATACGTGAACCGCGAACGGAAGGCGCGCGTCGAGCGCGTCACGCACGAGACCCAGATTCTGGTCGAGCTTGACGTCGACGGCATCGGCGTGGTCGAGGTGGCCACCGGCGTGCCGTTCTTCGACCACATGCTGGCCCAGCTCGGCAAGCACGGCGGCCTCGACCTGACCGTCCGGGCCAAGGGCGACGTGGAGATCGACGCGCACCACACGGTGGAGGACACGGCCATCGCGCTCGGCCAGGCGCTGCGCGAGGCGCTCGGCGACAAGTCCGGGATCACCCGCTTCGGCGACGCGCTCGTGCCGCTGGACGAGACCCTGGTCATGGCCGCGGTCGACCTGTCCGGCCGCCCGTACGTGGTGCACGAGGAACCCGCCACCATGGCCCCGCTGATCGGCGGTTACGACACCACGCTGACCCGGCACATCTTCGAATCGCTGGCGGCGTCGGCCGGGATCTGCCTGCACGTGCGCGTGCTGTCCGGCCGCAACCCGCACCACATCGTGGAAGCCCAGTTCAAAGCCGTCGCGCGGGCCCTGCGCACCGCCGTCGCGCCGGACCCGCGAGCGGGTGGCGTACCGAGTACCAAGGGCGTCCTGTGAGGGCCGGCCAGCCGGCCGTGGTCGTGCTCGACTACGGTTCGGGAAATCTTCGCTCGGCGATGAGAGCCCTGGCGCGAGTCGGCGCGGATGTCACGGTCACGGCCGACCCGGACGCGGCGCTCGACGCCGACGGTCTCGTCGTGCCCGGGGTGGGCGCCTTCGCGGCGTGCATGGCGGGCCTGCGCGCGGTCGGCGGGGACAAGCTGATCGCCCAGCGGCTCGCGGCCGGGCGCCCGGTCCTCGGCATCTGCGTCGGGATGCAGGTGCTGTTCGCCTCCGGCGTCGAGCATGGCCTGCTCACCGAGGGATGCGGACTGCTGCCCGGCACGGTGGAGCAACTGGAGGCCGGCGTCCTGCCGCACATGGGCTGGAACACGGTGTCCCCGCCCGCCGGGACGTCGCTGTTCGCCGGGATCGGGCCGGACGAGCGGTTCTACTTCGTGCACTCCTACGCGCTGCGCTACGCGCACGCGGGACTGCTGCGCGACTCGGGCGCGCTGATCACCTGGACCACGCACGGCGAGCCGTTCGCGGCCGCGGTGGAGGACGGGGCGCTGGCCGCGACGCAGTTCCACCCGGAGAAATCCGGCGACGCGGGCGCGACCGTACTGTCGAACTGGCTGGAGAGGATCCGATGACGGACCACAGGCTGACCCTGCTGCCCGCCGTGGACGTCGCCGGGGGGCAGGCGGTGCGGCTGGTCCAGGGCGCGGCCGGCACGGAGACGGGGTACGGCGACCCGATGGAGGCCGCGCTGGCCTGGCAGCGTTCCGGTGCGGACTGGATCCACCTGGTGGATCTGGACGCCGCGTTCGGGCGGGGCTCCAACGCCGCGCTGCTCGCCAACTGGCTGGAGACCCTTTGACCCAGCTCACTCTGCTGCCCGCCGTCGATGTCA
>Ga0116134_1001465_pt1 | contig 11957 bp, 7 predicted proteins | sample June2015DPH_19_5_FD_89737 | JGI IMG/M metagenome (GOLD analysis project Ga0116134, IMG submission 89737) | Peatland microbial communities from SPRUCE experiment site at the Marcell Experimental Forest, Minnesota, USA - June2015DPH_19_40 | ecosystem: Environmental > Terrestrial > Soil > Wetlands >...
GAAACCCGTTTTGGCGGGGGCCCGTAGCTCAAGCGGATAGAGCATCGGATTTCTAATCCGAGGGTTGCAGGTTCGATTCCTGCCGGGCCTACCAGATTGTCCTATAGGACCCCCCGTTCGTGCCATTCCCCGGGTGGCGATCATGACCTAGAGTGATGGTGAGCAGACTTCGGGGGAGGGCTGTTCAAACGAGCGTCCCGCGACTCTAACCGAGTCCGGGCGCTTTCGTTTTTGGTTTCGGTTTCAACATTTCCCACTCTTTTTCCGTCAGCTCCCGTCCCAGCGCGGTGAACTCGCCCGCTCCTTGCAGCCACTCTCCGCCATCCATGGTCACGACTTCTCCGTTTACGTAGCCGGAGCCGTCGCTGACCAGGAACGCGGCCAGGTTGGCAAACTCCACAGTCGTTCCAAACCTTCCCAGAGGATTTCGTTTCTTTGCCGCTTCCGCCAGTTCTGGACGCGGCAGCAGACGCGAGAATGCGCCCTCGGTTGGAATTGGACCGGGCGCGATGGCGTTCATACGAATTCCGCGATCGCCCCACTCGACGGCCAGGCTGCGCGTCAGCGCCTGGACGCCTGCCTTCGCCACCGCCGATGGCACCACGTAGGCCGAGCCCGTCGTCGTGTAGGTGGTGGTTACGTTTAGCACCACGCCTTCGCGCCGGGCCGCGAGCCAGCGCCGGCCGCACGCCATCGTCGTGTGCAGCGTGCCCATCAAGACAATGCCTAGCACCGACTGGAACGCTCCCAACGAAAGATCTTCGGTGCGCGCCAGGAAATTTCCGGCGGCGTTGTTCATTAGGACATCGAGCGGAGCTTCGGTCCAGATGATCTCGATCATTTCTTCGACGGCGGCCGCGTCGCGCACGTCGCAGGGACGAGAGTGGATTTTGCCGCCGGTGCGCTCGCGTAGCTCCTGCTCGGTCGCGGCCAGAACATCCTGACGGCGGCCACAGATGTAGACTTCGGCGCCGAGTTCGAGGAACCGTTGGGCGGTCGCTTTGCCTAAGCCGGTGCCGCCGCCGGTAATCAGGATGCGCTTGGATTGGAGTAGATCTTTCTGAAACATTGAGGTTGTCCTTTGCGGGGAATGCTAGCGCGACTCAGCTGGTGGCTGTTGGTTGTCTTGCTGTGGCGAGAATAGTGCTTCCACCCGCGGTCCACATCTCCAGAACAGGGCGGCAGCATAGAACAGGGCGAGTAGTCGCACAAGGTCGAGGACCGCGACTATCAAGTAATGGGTTGCCCAATAATCGTGCAAAGCCAAAACGCTCCGCTGGCTCATGTAGTGCGACAGTGCAAACAGATGTTCGGGCAGGTAAGTGACGTCGACCAATGCCCAAGTGGTCAGAAGCAGCGCGAATGCGCGGCTCGCAAGTAACGCTAGCTCTTCTCTGGACATAAGTCTTGGTGGCTGTGAAATCAATCGCGGCCATTGTACGTCAACGCGTACAAGAGCGTACCTCGGGCGCTGAAGCGCGGCACAGTTCAACGACTTGATGGCACGACTGAAGTCGTGCCCTTCCCGAGAACCTCCCCGGGTCCGATCTTTTCGCTGCCGGAGACGCGGTCGAGGCTCGCCAGCGCCCAGCGCGCGTGCTCCGCGACCGCCGGGTCTGAATCCTCGCGGAGTCTCTTTAGCGTCGGTACAAATTTATTGTCGCCGCTGTTTCCCATGGCAATCACCGCATTCCTCCGCAGGCCGGAAAGTTTGGCGCGGCGGACGGGCGATCCGCGAAACACCCTTCGAAACTCTTCCGGCTGCATATCGGCTAGCCAGTCGAGCGCCGGATTCACCAGGCCTTCCCTTGCCTCGAACTCTGGCGCGGAAGTCGCCGGCGCCTTGCGGTTCCACGGGCAAACGTCCTGACAGATGTCGCATCCGAAGACGTGGCGTCCCATGGCTGAGCGCAGTTCGTCTGGAATGTCGCCGCGTTTTTCGATGGTTAGATAAGAGATGCAGAGCCGGGCGTCCAATTCGCCGGGCGCAATGATCGCCTGCGTGGGACAGGCGGTGATGCAGCGGGTGCAGGTTCCGCAACGATCGGGTGCGGGCAAGCCGGCGGTGAGGTCGTCTTTCGTGAAATCGAGCGAGGTCAGGATCACGCCCAGAAACAGCCACGATCCGAGCTGCTGGTTGATGATGCAGGTGTTTTTGCCAATCCAGCCGATGCCAGCGTACTTGGCGTACACACGCTCGATGAGCGGGCCGGTATCGACGTAGGAACGGAATTGCAAGTTGCCAGTTGCCAGCGGCCAGTTGGCAGTGGAGTCCAGTAATCCGCGCAGCTCGTTTTCTACCTGCTTGAGGCGGCTTAGGACTGCATCGTGGTAATCCTTTTGGGACCAGGCGTAGCGCGAAATCCAGCCTCGGCTCGTATCTTCCGTTTGTGCTTGAGTCGAGTACGGATGCGCGGTGTTGTAGTTGATGGCGCACACGATCACGCTGCGCGCCCAGGGAGCGACTCGCGCCAGTGACGTGCGCTTGAGTTCTCCGGTCTCATCTTGGGCTTGCATGTATTTCATTTCGCCGTGCTTTCCATCCGCGATCCAGGCGGGAAAGACTTGCAGTTCGGCGAAGTCGCGGACCGGGGCAATGCCGCAGAGATCGAATCCAGCATCGCGCGCGCACTGCTTGATGCGAGTTGGAAGGGCGGAGAACAAGTGGGTTGGGGGTGGCGGCCAGTTCGGGCACACTCACATCCTCCCAAGGCTACCATTGCGGGACTGTGAGTGAAACGGGCTGTCAGCATCAAGCTTCCGGCCCCTGACGCCGGGTTCTCGCGAAGGGGTAGTGGGTCAGTTTGAAAGACACAGTCCCCCAGCGGCTAAAGCCGCTTTCAAAACAATGGCGTTACCGCAGCGCTGAAGCGCTGCGCCACCCAAAACCACGCGCGCGATCGAATTTTTCCGCAGCCTGGGAAGCCGTGCCCTTTCAAAACAAATTCAAACTGACCCACTACCCACGAAGGCCACGGCTTCCAGCGTCAGCGGGCTACGTTCGCCTCAGTCTTAATAGGCTCAATCTATGGGCGCAACCGGTATGGGCGCAACCGGTTCGCGGATTTCCTGAATGGGAGACGTGATGATCGGCGCGTCGTATGCAGGGTGATGGAACTCCATGTGCATACCGCGGCCGATGAAGTGCATCTTGAGCATGGAACCGCCCCAGGTCGAACCTGCGATGGTTACCTGAACTGGTTCCGGGCAGAATTGCGGATGTCCAGAGATCAGCGCCGAACCGCCGGCCAGAATTAGTGCCGTGTAGAAGTGGTGCTGAGTCCGAATCTGCAGCACGGTGTCAGGCGGCAGACCTTCAAGGAATACGCCGCCCTCGATTTCAGACTGGACGATATTGCGATTTACTTCGTCGCTGAGGTTGAGATGGGGCGCGAACATCGAATTACTGTATCGAGGTTGGCTCTCAGTCACAAGATTAATATTCAGGGGGTAGTGGTGCGGTTTGGAAATTGCGATCCCTCAGCGGCTAAAGCCGCGATGAAAATACACCAGTAAACGCAGCGGTAAACCGCTGCGCCACCCAAAATCAGGCATATAATGTACCGATTTTGCAGGCGAATTGCAGTCCGCATCGGAGGCCCATTGCTCCTGTCGCTTGACACTCGTGAGGTTGGACGGGTCACCATCGTGCGCTGCAACGGAAGGATTGTTGCCGGTGGCGAAAGCGAATCGCTGCGGGCGCATGTTACCTGGCTGTTGCATACGCGGAGCTCCATCGTGCTGAATCTAGGCGAGGTCGGATTCATTGACAGCAGCGGCCTCGGCATGATGGTCCGCGTCCTCGCCAGTACCCGCCAGGCGCGTGGAAACCTGAAACTCTGCGAGGTGCCGGAGACGGTGCGCAAAGTTCTGGATATGACGCACCTGTCGACCGTTTTCGACGCGCACGAGTCGGAGGAGCAGGCGGTTGCCGCGTTCTATCTTCCCGAATCTCGCGCCGAGGCGCCGGTCTCCAAGGGCCTCAGCGTTCTCTGCCTCGACTCCAATGTAGATGTGCTCGCCTACTTGCGCGAACTGCTGTCGCGCGCCGGATACGACGTCCAGAGCAGTTGCCTTATGCGCGACGCTCTGCTTCTGATGCGCGTCGCGCATTTCGATCTCCTGCTGCTTGGCCCCGACCGGGCCGCTTCCCCGGTCACGCCGCAAGCCTTCCAGAACGCGTGCGCCAGGCTCGCGGTGATCGAACTGGGCAGCGAATTTTCAACCCGCGATGCCGGCGAAGCGGGCGCGGCCTTGCTGGAAACGATCGAGGCTCGGTTCCGCGCGAAGACGCCGTGACGTGGAGGGGCTGGCTGCGAAAGGGCGTCTAGCTTTTGCGGCTGCGGCCAGCGGCTGCCTTCTTGGCGGCGGGGGCGAAGTGTTCGATGCGGTTTCGGCCTTTCTCCTTGGCTGCGTAAAGGCCGGCGTCGGCCTGATTCAGCAACTTTTCCAGTTCGTCTTTTCCCCCACAATTGGAGAGGGCAACTCCCATGCTCATGGTGATGGAGCGCTCCACGCCGGAACAAACCACGGGTGCAGAGGCAATAATTTCGCGCAGATCATTCGCTCGCAGCAGAGCGTTGGGCAAGTCACAGTTGGGAAGGACCATAAGAAATTCTTCTCCACCGTATCGGCCAACACCGTCGTAGACGCGGAGCTGCCCGCGCAACCGGCGGCTGATTTCGCGGAGCGCCTCATCGCCAAAAAGATGGCCGAGGGTATCGTTCACGCTCTTGAAATGGTCAATGTCGCCAAGAATCACGGCCACGGGTTTGTGCTCGCGCCGGGCTCGCTCCAATTCGCGCTGGAGCATGGTGAGTATCTCCCCGCGATTCCACAATTCGGTGAGGCTATCGTGGGTGGCGGCGTGGCGCATGGACTCGCGCGCCGAAACCAGCTCCTCCTGCAGTTCGAGGATGCGCTTACCGACCAGCAGGCGCGCCTTCAATTCCAGCTCGTCAAAGGGCTTGACCAGATAATCGTCGGCGCCGGCTTGCATGGCCTCGAGCATATTCTGATGACCATCCTTGCAGGTCAGGAGGATGACGTAGACGTAGGCACCGGATGATCCGGCTTGGCGAATGCGCTGGCAAAGCTCAATGCCATCGAGATCAGGCAACACCCAATCGAGCAGAACGAGTTTGGGAGAGTCCGATTGCTTCAGGATCTCCCAGGCCGCGGTGCCGGTCTCGGCGAGGGTGACCACAAATCCCCAGCCGCGCAAATGATCGCCGATCAATTTGCGATAGACAACGGAATCATCAACCACCAGGGCCTGCATGAGTCTTGAACCTCCGCCCTCCGCTGTACGAAACAACGAACAGCCGCCCATTCAAACCCCCCATGGATCAGTGCCCTTGGCAAGACTGACCCACCCATCATAAGACCAACAGGGGTTGGTGGAGGGCTGGCAATTGGCTGGCCCGTACATTCTGAGGTACCTCTTGAAGGATCGGCAAACCGAGCCAGATGCATGAGCAGGCTGGAAAAACGGGCTGATTTTCAACCGCCGAAGGGTCCACAATCAGCCAAGACGGGAAGCGAGGGTTGACCGAGGCTTCTCCCACGGCCTAACATAGCCGCCGACGGCACTGAGGCCCTCGGAATGATCGGCCAGACAGTCTCCCACTATCACATCGTGGGAAAGCTCGGTGGTGGTGGCATGGGCGTGGTGTATGAGGCGGAAGACACGCGCCTGGCCCGGCACGTTGCCCTCAAGTTCATTCCCGAGGAGATGGTGCACGACCGCAAGTCGCTCGACCGCTTTTTGCGTGAAGCGCGCGCCGCTTCGCAGTTGAACCATCCCGGCATCTGCACCATCCACGACATCGACGACAACGAAGGGCATCCGTTTATTGTCATGGAGAAGCTGGAGGGGGTGAGCCTGAAGGAGCGGATGCGGGGAAAAGCGATGGGAGTCGACGAGATTCTCGACATCGGCATCCAGGTGGCCGATGCCCTGGCCGCTTCCCACGCGAAGGGGATCATTCATCGCGACATCAAGCCGGCCAATATTTTTGTGGGGCAGAGCGGTCAGACAAAAATTCTCGATTTTGGGTTGGCCAAGTCAGCGCGGGAAGCGGGATCGAGCGATGCCGCGATGGAAGACTCGCTGACGGCGATGGGAGTGATTCCGGGAACCGCGGTTTATATGTCTCCGGAGCAGGCGCGCGGGGAAGAACTGGATCCGCGGAGCGATCTGTTCTCGCTCGGAGTCGTGCTTTACGAAATGGCATGCGGGAAGAAGCCTTTTGCCACTGGCAATGTGATCACGACGCTGGACGCGGTTCTGAATCAAAAGCCAGTTTCTCCTCGAAGTCTCAACCCCACGATTCCTGAGGATCTCGAGGGCATCATTGGCCGGGCCATGGAGAAAGACCGGGGGCACCGCTACCCGAATGCGCTGGCGATGAAGGGCGATCTGCAGTCACTGAGAAAGGAAACGGAATCGGGGTTAACGAAAACCGGGGCGCGACGACCAGTCCTGCCGTATCGCATTGCCACCACCACCTTTCAGACCACGAGCAAACTTTCAACTTATCTTCTGCTGGGCGTGAGCGCGCTGCTGCTCACGGTCCTGGTCGCGGTCGGAGCGGTGTGGTTCAAACAGCGCCAGATGGTAGGCGCTGGCGCGCCGAAGAACACCATTGCGGTGCTGCCGTTGCAGAACATGAATGGCGACATCAGCGTGGAGTTTCTTCGCTTTGCGCTGGCCGATGAAATAGCCAACACGCTTACGTACACGCGGACGCTTGACGTTCGTCCATCGGCGATCACGCGAAAGTTTGTGGGCAACGACGTCGATCCGCAGAAGGCGGGCCGCGAAGTACACGTCGCCAACGTGCTTACCGGACACTTCCTCAAGCAAGGGGATCGCTTGCTGATTACGCTCGAGGCGATCCAGGTGGAGGGGAACCGGCTGGTGTGGCAGACCAACGTGACCGCGCCGGCTCAGGATCTGATCGCCTTGCAAGCGCAGATGGCAGCCCAGATCCGTCAAGGGTTGCTGCCGGCGATCGGCGCCGCTGGTGGTTTTCTCGATACTGGCACGCGCCCGAAAAACGCCGAGGCCTACGATCTCTACCTGCATAGCCTCGCGCTACCTCACGATCCGGGGCCGAATAAGGATGCCATCGCGGTGCTGGAACATGTGGTCGACGTCGATCCCGCTTACGCACCCGCTTGGGAGCAACTCGGTCTGCGTTGCTACTATGACGCCGACTATTCCGATGGTGGCGAGCCCATGTTCCAGCGCTCGAACAAAGCTTACGAACGCGCGCTCGAGCTCGATCCCAATCGAATCGTTGCCGCTACCCAGTTGATCACCAATCGCGTGGAGCGAGGCGAACTCGGTAAGGCATTCCTGGCGGCCCAGGCTATGGTGAAGCGTCGTCCAGACAGTGCCGAGGCCCATTTTGCGATGAGCTATGTCTATCGCTATGCCGGGATGCTGCAGCAAGCGGCGAGCGAATGCGACACCGCGCTGATGCTCGATCCCGGTAACTATACTTTTCGTTCTTGCACCTGGGCGTTCATGGAGTTGGGTAAGACCGACCGGGCTGCGGATTTTGTGCGTCTGGATGCGGGTTCGGAGTGGGCCGCGTATGCTATGCCATCCATTCTTCTGCGCGAGGGGAAGATTGCGGAAGCACGCGAGGCGGTGAAGCGAATGCCGACCACGCCGCGGTATCACCGCGATTTGCTGGAGGCTTGTCTGCAGTTGCGGCCGGCCGCGGATCTGGACCGGATGGCGCAGGAAGCGGAAACCAGCCTGCCCACCGAGCCTGACCCGGAGACGTGGTATTACCAGGGAGCGCTGTTCGCATTCTGCGGCAAGAAACAAGCGGCTCTGCATCTGCTGCAGAGCGCGGTCGAACAGAACTATTGCGCGCACGAGAATCTGCTTTATGATCCGCTGCTGGCAAAACTCCGAACAGATACAGCCTTTGACAAAGTGTTGACCGCGGCGGGCGCTTGCCAGGAGGCGGTGCGAGCCGCAGGCAGCACGCCAGGCCAGTGAAACGCAATTAATGTGCGAAGCAGCGGCGCGCAAAGCTGCTACAATTCCGCTGGCAGAAATGGTTCGCTTCCCTTTAGTGGTTCCCGTAAGCAATTCTTCCCAGAGGATCTCGCATGATTCGTATCCGAAGTTTTCTCGCGTTTGTGATGGTTGGCTGTGCCTGCCTGACGGCAGCGCAGGAAGCGCAAGAAGGCCGCCTGCTGCGCTTCCCCGATATATATAAAGACAAAATTGCGTTTATGTATGGCGGCGATCTCTGGCTGGCGTCAAGCGCCGGAGGCACGGCCCGCCGCATCACTTCGCATCCTGGGCGCGAATTGTTTCCCAAGTTTTCGCCGGATGGAAAGTGGCTCGCGTTCACCGGCCAGTACGATGGCAACTTTAACGTTTATGTTATGCCGTGCGAAGGTGGTCAACCGAAGCAGTTGACCTTCTACCAGGGGGCAGCGCAACCGCTCAACGATCGCATGGGCGTGCTCAACCAAGTGATTGGCTGGACGCCGGATAGTAAGAGCATCGTCTTCCTGTCTCGCCGGGACGCGTCGAACGGCTGGACCAAACGTCCATATACGGTGAACATCGACGGTGGACTGGCGCAGCCCATGCCCATGGATGAGGGCGGCCTGCTTTCATTCTCCGCCGACGGTACGAAGATCGCCTACAACCGAATCTTCCGCAATTTCCGGCAGTGGAAACGCTATACCGGGGGCTTGGCGCAGGACATCACGATCTACGACATCAAGAATAATGTCGTGGATCAGGTCATCCCACACACGGATTACAGCGACACGTTTCCGATGTGGCACGAGAACACGATTTATTTTACTTCCGATCGTGGACCCGAACACCGGCTCAATCTCTACAGTTATGACCGGGGCAGCAAGCAGGTCGAGCAACTGACTAAGTTCGACCAATTCGATGTGATGTGGCCAAGTCTTGGTCCCGATGCGATTATTTTTGAAAATGGCGGCTACCTGTACACCTTCGACCTACAGCAGCAGCCCAAAAAACTGATCGTCTATGTGAATGGAGAGCGCGATCAGGCCATGAAGCACTGGGTAAACGCGAGCCGGCATATCACTGACTTCGACATCGCGCCTGACGGGAAGCGAGCTGTGTTTGCAGCGCGCGGGGAGATCCTCACCGCTCCGGCGAAGGATGGAAGCATCCGCAACCTGACGCATTCTCCCGGTGTTCGCGAGCATCATGTGACGTGGTCGCCGAATGGGCAATGGATCGCCTATATTTCAGACCGCACCGGTGAAGATGAGATCTACATTGCTCCCCAAGACGGACTGGCCCCGGAAGAACAGATCACCAGCGAGCACAAAGGATTCATGTTCCAGCCGGCGTGGTCTCCGGACAGCTCGAAAATCGCCTGGGCTGACAAGGATCTGAAACTCTGGTATGCCGATATCAAGGAGAAAAAGCCGGTCGAAGTAGATCGCGGCAAGTACTTCGAGATTCATAACTACAACTGGTCCCCGGATAGTAAGTGGCTGGCTTACGACAAGAATTTGGAGTCTGGATATTCGGTGGTGTACCTGTATAGTCTAGCCGACCAAAAAATCACCGCGGTGACTTCACCTCTTAATAACAGTTATGGCGCAGTGTTCGATCCTGACAAGCGATACTTATACTTTCTTTCCGACCGCGACTACAACGAGGTGGTAGGTAACATCGATTTCGAATTTGCCAATCCAAAAACGACTCGTGTTTATGCGGTCACGTTAACGGCGGACGAGCTTTCACCTTTTCCGTCCTTGAGCGACGAGGTGAAGGTGAAAAGCGAAGAGCCAACGGCGGCGGCACCCGGGCCCGAGCCGGGCAAGAACGCGAAGCAGCCGCCAAACAAGAAGGAACAAAAGACGGAAGAGAAAGCGGCGCAATCCGAAACCAAGGAGCCTCCGAAAGTCTTTAAGGTTGACCTAGACGGCATTCAAAACCGAATCGTGGCGCTGGCGGTTCCGCCTGCGGTGATTCGCAACTTTGGCGCGTCCAAAGACGCGATCTACTACTCGACTTCGCCCATCCGGGGCCTATCGGGGCCCCTCGCGGGAGAAAATCCGGCGATCCATGCCTACGATTTGAAAGAACACAAAGACAAAGTGCTGCTGGATGGCGCAGATCGTTTCGCGCTTTCCAGTGACGGCTCGAAGCTGTTGTACCGTGCCGAGGGCGATGGTGCTTTTGGGATTATCGACGCCAAGCCCCTGGACACGGCCCACAAAGTTGGAGATGGGGCGCTCAAACTGGACGGCATGCGAGTTGAGGTCGATCCTCCGCTGGAATGGAAAGAAATGTTCAACGAAGTCTGGCGTCAGGAACGAGATTATTTTTTTGAGGCCTCGATGAATGGAGTGGATTGGCAGAAGACAAGAGAACAATATGCTCAATTGCTCCCGTATGTGGCCGATCGCTATTCGCTGACTTACATTTTGGGCGAGATGATCGGGGAATTATCGAACTCGCATACTTACGTTGGCGGCGGCGATTTCCCCGAGTTGCACCCGGTGAACGTGGGATTGCTAGGCTCGGATTATGAAGCCGACCCCGCGAGCGGCATGTACCGCATCAAGAAAATCTTCTCCGGTGAAAACTGGGACGCCCACGCCCGCTCTCCGCTGACCGAACCGGGCGTCAATATCAAAGAAGGCGATTACCTGGTCGCGATCAACGGGCGCACTCTGCGCGCTCCTCAGACACCCGACGAATTGCTGGTGAACACGGCCAATGAGATGGTCACGCTCAGCGTCAACTCCAAACCCGCGGCGGACGGCTCCCGCAAGGTGGTGGTGAAGCCGATTGGCGACGAGTACAGCTTGCGCGAGTTAAACATGATTGAGACTAACCGCAAAAAAGTGGACGCAGCCAGTGGCGGCCGCATTGGCTATGTCTACCTGCCCAACATGGGCGACGAGGGACTCAACGAATTCGTCAAGCAGTACTTCCCGCAGATTCGCAAAGAAGGCATCATTTTCGATGTTCGTTACAACGGCGGCGGTTTCGTGGACGGACTCATTTTCGCGCGGTTGCGGCGCATGCTGGCGGGCATGGATTCGGCTCGCAACTGGGAGCCGGGCACGATTCCGGAGAACGTTTTCCACGGATACATGGCCTGCGTGACCAATCACTATGCTGCATCCGATGGAGACTTCTTCAGTTACTTTTTCAAGTATTACAAGCTGGGGCCACTGATCGGCGAGCGAACCTGGGGTGGAGTGCGCGGCATTCGCGGGGAAATACCGCTCATGGATGGCGGCTATATCACGAGGCCGGAATTTTCACTGTATGGGCTCGACAGCAAATGGCTGATCGAGAACCGCGGCGTGCAGCCCGATGTGGTGGTGGACAATCCGCCGGATCTGGTCTTGAAGGGACGGGATTCACAACTGGAAAAGGCGGTCGAGATGCTGATGGAGCAGATCAAGGCCAATCCAAAGAAACTGCCGGCGCGGCCTCCAGATTTGCCGACGTATCCGGAAGGGCCCGGGCTGTAAGGAAAATTTCAACGACTTGAGTTCGACGCCTAAACTGGACGTTTGATTTTGCAGAAATTGTCCGGCATTACTGAAGCCATGTCCTGATACGCCCCCTGGCTTTTCTGCAGCCGGTTGAAGTCGTACCCTTCCCAAAACGTGCGTGAAGAAAGGTCCGAAAGTGAGCCAGACTTCCCACTACCAGGGGTTCCCACAGTTCAGTCGCTTCAAAGCAAAACGCTTGCTGGGGACCACGGAAGTGCTTGATTGCGGCGCGGCGGCGTGAATGTATACACTGGAACGCGAAGATGCCGCCCCCAAAGCGTTTTCGAAAAGCCAGAGCCAGATCGAGGTTATTAAGAGATGCCCAAGCATCGCAAGTCCGCGATGGCAGCGGCGGCAATTCTGATTGTTGTGCACCTGGTTCTACTCGCATTCAGGTACGGGACACACTTCGC
>Ga0116134_1001466_pt1 | contig 11957 bp, 9 predicted proteins | sample June2015DPH_19_5_FD_89737 | JGI IMG/M metagenome (GOLD analysis project Ga0116134, IMG submission 89737) | Peatland microbial communities from SPRUCE experiment site at the Marcell Experimental Forest, Minnesota, USA - June2015DPH_19_40 | ecosystem: Environmental > Terrestrial > Soil > Wetlands >...
AATGTAGATGAAATTCGGAGTTCCTACCCGGGTGGGCTGGGAGAGGAGCGGAATGAGGTTGCTAGTGACCTCGATATTGCTGGCCTCCACACGGCGGTAACTGAAGCGGTAGGCGAAGGTCGTCAGTTCGCGGTCCTGTCTCTTGTACAGCACCTGCAACACCTGGAAAGTTTGCTCCAGACGTTTCGAGGTAAAGGTGGAGACGTCTACTGTGTTGTCGTAAAGTCCTGTGGACGTGAAGCGAAGGTTGTCAAGGTTGAGTAGTTTAGGGATGTCGTAACTGATGAGGGCTCTCTGCTGCAGGCGGCCGAGGTTACCTTTCAGGGTGATGGTCTGATGGCGGCCGCCCACATTGATGCGGCTAACCCCTGCGGACACCATGGGGCTGACGCCCGTCGCCCCGAGTGGCTGGCTGATTCCGTATGAAGGCTCTCCGGTCTGGAATTCGAACCCGCCGCCGTAATCGAAGGTGTAGCGATCGGCTTCGCTGGTGGTGACGAGCACGTTCTTGCGCGACTCGGTGCCGTCTGGGTTCTGGATGGCCGTATCCACCTGCTTGAAAAGGCCGAGGTCGTACAGCCGGCGCTGGCTCTCGAGTATGTCCTGCTGGCTCAGCGGTGCGCCCGGTTGCACGCGCATTTCGCGGCGGGCCACTCCAGGACGGGTGTGGTGCAGCCCATCGAGGAAAACTTGATTGACAAAAAATTGCTCGCCTTCATGAATGGAGAAGGTCACGCCGACCCGTGGAAAGCTGTCCCCTGACGGAACCGAAACATAGGCGACGTCAACGGTCGCATTGGGAAACCCATTGTCGAAATACTTACCCAGAATCCGGTCTCGGTCATCCGCCAGACTCGACTCATCAAACCCCTGTCCTTCCTCAGTGGAAATTTCCGGAAGCTGTTCCTGCGGAAGTGTATAACTGCCGTCGATGCGGACCCATGCCACGCGCGTCTGCGAGCCCTCTTTGACGCCGATTTCAATGGCCAGCTGCGACGGATCTCCCTGGTATCCGGTAACCAGCTTGCTGCTGACTGCGGCCTGCCGGAAACCACTCGCTCGATAGAGACTCTCAATACTTCGCACATCCTCTTCGAGAAGCGCTTCGTTGTAGCGCCCATGACTGAACAGGCGTCCGGCGGCTTGGTCCTGCATGTGGGAGCGAATCAGTTCGTCAGGAAAAAAACGATTGCCGGAAATACGAATGGCAACGAGCTTGTGGCGTTCCCCGGGATTGACGGCGTAAACCACCTGCACATTCTTGCCGTCCGGGGCGCTGTGCTGGCTCACGCTGACGGTGGCCTCAAAGTAGCCGAGACTCTCAAGATGGTTCTGAATGTTGCGCCGGCCCTCGTTGAGCAGATCATCGTCGACCGCGCCTTCTTCATAGATTGGCACCAGCTTCTTAAGCACGCGCTGGCTTATTTTAAAACCCTCGGAAGCGATCTCCACCACCGGGCCGCGGTCAACTTTGAAGACGTAGTCCAGGGTATTGTGCTCGGGATGGTAGGTGGGGTTGGTGGCCGAAACCTGGGCGAGCAGACGGTCCTGCTTCTGATAGCGACTGCGAATTCGTTGCAGAGCGCGGGTAATGCGGTTCGCGAGGACGGGATCGCCGGAATGCAGCTTGGCGATCTCTCTGATTTCGGCTTCGGAGTACCCCGCATCGCCTTCCAGCGTGATCTCTCCGACTACAGCACGCGGTCCCCGAACGACATGGAAGGTCAGGTTGACCTGGTGTTGCTGCTCGTCCCGCTGTTCGGAGATCGTCACTTTCGACTGGTGGAATCCGTTTTCTTCCAGCACGCGTTGGACGCCTGCCTGAGCGTGGTCGAGTTTCTCGCGAGAGTAGAGTTCGCCGAGTTGCAAGCGGGTGGCGCTTGCCAATTGGTTCGCCGACGGATTAGTGGAAACGCCCTCGATCGCCACCATGCCGACGAAAAAGTTGGCGACCGTCCGAAAGCGCAAACGGACGCCAGTGGTTTCGGTGCGATCGGCTTCGGCCTGAATGTCGGAGAAACGTCCGGTAGCAAAAAGAGCGTCCATGGCGTCGTGCAGTTTTTCGCGCGTGAGAGGTTCGCCGACCTTGAGCGGTGTGGCCGCTAGCAGCGAGGCCGCTTCTTCCGGAGGAACGCCCGGCAACTCGATCTGATCGATGGCTAGGCCAAGAAAGGGGGTGATGGTTCCGAAACTTGCGCCCGGCTGCGAGGGCGATTCGGCGGGTTGCTGCGCGGCGGGCGGTGAACCCTGCGCCCAAGTCACTCCGTGCGCCAGTGCCAGCAAAACAACCAGCACAACTCGGACACCGCTTATCGCGACTCCGGGGTTGCGCTGACCGCAGCGAACCGCCGAGCCGCGCTCGGCTTGGACGCCCGGAGCGGCCGTCCCTACGCAATCCTGGACGGGCGAGGGCGCCCGTCCCCACACTAGCAAGTCATCCCGAAATCCCGGACCGTTACCCATGAGCGCCTTCGGGTTCGATGAATCGCGAAACGGCACACGTTGCTCGCAAAGACGAAGTTTGTCGAACGGAACCTATAATACTGGTTTGAAAGCTCGGGAAAGGTAATCGCTAAGGTTATTGCTTTGGAAAAGGACGCTTTGGAGATCAGTGGTTTCGAAAACCACGACCGGTACTCGCGGCAGGTGCTGTTTAAGGAGATCGGAGCCGAAGGACAGAAGAGGATCGCACAGGCCCGCGTGGTCATCGTCGGATGCGGCGCCACCGGTTCTGCCCTGGCCTTGTTGCTGTCGCGTTCGGGCGTCGGGATGCTCCGGATTGTCGACCGCGACTACGTCGAGGCCAGCAATCTGCAGCGGCAGTCGTTATTCGACGAAAACGACGCCCGCGAATCGGTGCCCAAGGCGATCGCGGCGGCGCGGCAAATTGCGCGCTTCAACTCGCAGATTGCGGTCGAGCCCCATGTCGCCGACCTGATCCCGGCAAACGTCGATTCCCTGCTCGGCCGCTGCGACCTGATTTTGGACGGCACCGATAATTTCGAAACTCGTTATCTGATCAACGACCATGCCGTGAAAAATTCCGTGGCCTGGATTTACGCCGCGGCGGTCGGCAGTTATGCCGTGACCATGAATATCCTGCCCGGCGAAACCGCGTGCCTGGCCTGTATGTTTCCAGAATCCCCGCGTGGGATGGTTGAGACCTGTGAGACCGCCGGCATTTTGAATTCCGCCGTGAACCTGGTGGCATCGCTCGCGACGACCGAGGCGTTGAAGTTTCTGGTGGGCGCGCGTGCAAAGATGCGGCGGACGCTTCTTTCCTGGGATGTCTGGACGAACGAGCGGGCGGAGTTGACGGCGATTAATCCGCGGACCGGGTGCCGCGCTTGCTTGCGCGACTTTGTTCATCTGGCGGGCGAAGGGCGTCCTCACATTACGCTGTGCGGCAGGAATTCGGTGCAGATCCATGAGCGGCAGCGGCCGGTTGACTTTGCCGAACTGAGCACACGGCTGCAACCTCTGGGCAACGTTCGCCACAACGAATTTGTGCTGAAGTTCTGGCGCGAGCCTTACGAAATGACACTCTTTCCCGACGGCCGGGCGATCATTAAAGGAACGACTGACACGGCTGTTGCTCGGAGTCTGTATGCTCGGTATGTGGGTAGCTGAGAATGAGAAAAGGGCGAACCACAGGGGGCACAGAGGAACACGGGGGGAAGAGAACACAGGGGAAAACCCGGATCTAGGGGCTGCGACTGCGCTAATCCATTGCAGGTTGTGCGCAGCGGTTTTCACCCGTCGCGGGCCTGGGTTTTGCTTGAATTTCAGTTATTTGGCCGAGAGTGCCGCGAATCGCCGAACATCCTGCCTGTATTCGGCCCAGCGGCAACTGGCCAGCAAACTGCACTTGAGACATGGATGTGTTAGCCCCAGTGGAGGCAGTATGCGACCCTATTTGGTTCTGATGGCAGTAGTTTTGATGGCAACGTTGACCCTTGCGCAACAGCCCGTTCCTTACGCCGGTGCTTGCCTTGTTTATGGATGCGGCCCGTATATCCCGCGCCTGACCACGCCCGAGATTTCCCTGCAACAGTATTCGCCGAATCCGGTGGGAGCGAGCAACGCTACCACGGGGCTCATCGCCGGTGCAACCAACTCCACCCTATCGCAGGTTCAGGGAGATACCAGCTCGGTCTGGACCGTAGCCGTGTGGTATCAGGGCGGCGACGCTCCGCTGACGACGCCGAACATCCATCTGTGGCCCGAGCGGATTGGACGCGAAGGTCGCATTATGCACGAGGCAATGGGCGGCCCAATGCGCGAGGGGCGTCCTGGTGAAATGCGTCCGCGTGAAGAACGGCCGCGCGAAGCCCGCTCTCGCGAAGAGCATGGCGCACGCCCATCCGAAGAAGCGCGCGGTGACTGGACGTTCATCACTGGGCCGTCCGCGGCAGCAACGAGCTTCAGGAAGGCTGCACGCACCTATAACAACGAAGACGTCAAGCGCCAGAATGACAAGAACGGCGCGGTGAAATACGACGGCAAGACGGAAAAGATCTAGGAACAGCTTCTAGCTCTTGGCTCTTAGCTTGTGGCTCTCGGTCGCGGCGGCTCGCTGCGATCGAGAGCCGCTGTTTTTCTGGGGGTCACTCAGCCGCGTCGAAACCCGGGCATTCTCGAATCCAATCTGCTATCTTCGTCGGTTGATTCTCTCCACACAAACCATGTAGGCGCCGGTCGGCGCCGAGGATGATTGCCTTCATGCCTGAGCTTGCACGTCCTGAACCCTCCCGACTTTATCGCTGGATCGTGCTGCTGTTTGTCAGCCTGGCGATGGGCGCTAACTACTACATCTACGACAGCATCAACCCGCTGGAACGTATTTTCATCGACAAGCTGGGTTTCTCTGCCACGGCGTTCGGATGGCTGAACTCGTCCTATAGCGTGGCGGCAGTTTTGACCCTCCTGATCGGGGGCATCATCATTGACCGCATTGGCACCAAGAAGGCGATGACGTTCTTTGCCGTGCTTTGCCTGCTGGGAGCTGTGCTCACCGCTGCGCGCGGACGGCCCGGAGTGATGATTGCCGGACGCACCGTGCTCGGCCTGGGTGCCGAATCCATGATCGTCGCGGCTACGACCGTGCTTGCCAAATGGTTTAAGGGGAAGGAACTGAGCTTCGCTTTCGGGATCAACCTCACCATTGCCCGTCTGGCCTCGGTGGCGGCGGACAACTCGCCGACCTGGGCGAACCGAGCGTTTTATCCCCATGGGCCCACCGGTGAACCTAGCTGGCAAAGACCTTTGTTCATCGCTGTGGGCGCCGGAGTACTGGCCGTGCTCTGCTCGGGAATCTACTGGCTGCTCGAAAGCCGGGCAGAAGGACGGTATGAACTGGGCAAGGCGGGTTCGATCGACAAGATCGAGTTCGGGCAGAGTTTTCGCGTCCGTGGACTGACGTTCGGGCGAGCTGTCGCTAAGATTTGGCAAGCGCTCAAAGACTTTTTTCGATTTAATCCGTCGTACTGGTTCGTGGTTGGACTTTGCTTTACGTTCTACTCTGCAATCTTTCCTTTTCGGACGTTTGCCATCGACTTCTTCACAAATAAGATTCTGGCTGCCCATGGGGGCATAAGCGCTTCGGAAGCCATGCGGGTTCTGGCGCACGAACGGGCGGGGTTCTTCAACAGCCTGCTTCCCTTTTCAGCCATGATCGCCACCCCACTTTTCGGACTGCTCTCCGACAAGATCGGGAAACGCGCATTTTTGATGATGTTCGGTTCCATCCTGCTGATGCCGGTTTATTTGCTGATGGGATATACCAACGTTTCGCTCTATTTGCCCGTCTGCATGATGGGGGTGGCTTTCTCGCTGATACCGGCGGTCATGTGGCCTTCGGTCGCTTATATCGTGGACCAGAACCGGCTGGGTACCGCTTACGCCTTGATGACGCTGATCCAGCAGATCGGCTTCTTTCTGCTGAACCTGCTGATCGGCACGGCCAACGACTATGCCCACGCCGGGCTGGATAACCCCAGAGGATACGGGCTTGGCATGTGTATCTTCTCGATCCTCGGCTTCGTCGGGCTGACCTTCGCCATTCTGTTGCGGATTCGCGAAACCGGTCCGCACGGGCATGGGTTGGAGACGATCACGGCCAAGGGGTAACTTCGGGGCGGTAAGCTAAGGGAATATGCTTTCCCGTAGAGACGCGGCTTGCCGCGTTTCCTACCACGAGCGGATGGTGCAGGCAAGACGGGGCAAGCCGCGTCTCTACCGAAAAGAATGGGTTCGGGCGTCGCCGGAGTACTGAGTCGCAGGTTACGAAAGTGATTTATAGTTCAGATGGGCGGTTACTTTGGCCGGATAGATCATCCGGCAGGCTACGGTTTTTGGTATTCTGGCGGCTTAGGAACGGTCGAGACCGCTTCCGCGATTGCATCGGCAAATTTGTACAACGAAAAGAGTTCGAAGCCGCATCTGAACGATGTAGCGGCCGGAAAAAGGCGACTTGACCGACCCGAAGCACGGCATCACCGAAGCAGAAGCTATTGAGCAGGCGAAACAAGGCCACGAAGCTGCGTTCGAAGTCTTGTATCACCTGCACAAGCGCCGCGTGTACTCGCTATGTTTGCGCATGGTCTCCAATCCCGCGCAGGCCGAAGATCTGGCCCAGGAAGCATTTCTTCAGCTTTTTCGCAAGATCAGCACCTTTCGCGGCGAGTCCGCCTTCTCCACCTGGCTGCACCGCATGACGGTCAACGTGGTGCTGATGCAACTGCGCAAGAAGGGACTGCCGGTGGTGTCGCTGGAAGAGACTCTGGAATCCGAGGACGAAGCTCCCAGGAAAGAATTCGGCACCAAGGATTTGAAGCTGACAGGTTCCGTCGATCGCCTGCAATTGCAGCGGGCGATTGACCGGCTGCCGCCAGGCTATAAAACGGTTTTTGTGCTACACGATGTGGAAGGGTTCGAGCATAACGAAATTGCCCAAATGGTGGGCTGCTCGATTGGCAACAGCAAGTCGCAGCTCCACAAGGCACGATTGAAGCTGCGAGAGTATCTGAAGTTCATGAGAGCCGAAAAGGCCAAGACTGGATAGCGGAAGTTGCGGTATTGGGGAGAGAGTTGGCTATGACGTGTTCAGAAGTAGAGAGAGTTCTGCCGGAGCTCCTTGACGGTGGTTCGAACGGTGCGTTTCCGCCTGATTTTGATGCTCATTTGAAGTGCTGTCCAACTTGTTCAGATCTGGTCTCGGACCTGAAACTGATCGCGAGCGAAGCCCGCCAACTGGCAGCAAGCGAAGAACCGGCGTCCCGGGTGTGGGTGCGAATTGCGGCGGAATTGAGGGCCGAAGGGCTGATCCGTGATTCGGCGATCCCTGATTCGGCGATCCATGATTCGACGATCCGTGAACCGGAGTTCGCGCCCGCTCGGCCCGTCGTTGTTCCAGTCCCAGTCCCGGCTTCTCCGCGATGGCGATGGCGCGCGTTGTGGCTGGCGCCAGTCGCGGCGGCAGTGCTGGTGGCAAGCGCTTACGTAATAAGTCATAAGCCAGCCCCGCAAGTGGCGACACAGCAAGCTCCGGCACCTGCAGTGACTTCCCCGGCTCCGGTGACTCCCGCGACTACGCCGGCTTTGGTGCCCGCCCCGGCTCCTCAACAAATGGCGAAGAATTCCGCTAAGCCAAAGGGCGTCAGCGGAAATGGAAATGAAATCGGACGTGTAGCAGAAGCCGCTGCGGAACCCGAGCCCAGTGCGGAAGATCAACAATTCCTGAGTGTGGTTTCCACGCTTGGCCCTTCGACACGGGCCACGTATGAAAGTCAGCTGCGAGCGGTGAATGCCGACATCCAGGAAACGCAGGCGTACGTCGATCGGAATCCGGGCGATGCGGATGCCCGGCAGCATCTGATGGATGCGTATCAACAGAAGGCACTTCTTTACCAGATTGCGTTGGATCGTATTCAATAGGGGAAGGGCGGCCGGCGTCCCCGGCCGCAGGGCGGCATTTCTATGGCGAGTCTTCAGCAGGCGAGTATTGACCGGACGAGTATTCAACACACGAATATTCACCACACCAGCATTTACGGAACGACGGCCGTAACTCTGGTTCTGGCCAGCTGCTTGGCCTCGGCCGCATTCGCCGAAAGCAAGGCCGAAAGCAAGAAGGAGTACCGTTTCACGGTTGGCCCCAACGCGATTATTTCCGTGGATACGCAGTACGGAGCGATTTCGGCAAAGCCTGGCAGCGCCGGCCAAGTCATCGTGACGGCGACCCTGAAGTCGGACAACGTGGAAGTCGACCAGCAGCAAAATGGCAACCGGATTGAACTTGCGTCACACCTGCTGCAAGGCGCGAACGAGCAAACCGGCCGGGTTGACTACGAACTGCTGATTCCGCCCGACGCTACCCTCAATCTCCACTCTTCGACCGGCCCCTTGTCGGTGGAGCGATTGCACGGAGATTTAACCCTGGAAGGGACGGATGCGGTGGTGAATGTCAGCAACGTGGAGAATGGTCATGTACACGTAAGAACGATGCGCGGACCGATCACGCTTAGCGGCGTCCGCAATGGCCACGTTGAGATTGCTTCCATCAGCGGAGACATCCATTTGAAGGCGGTTACGGGTCCGCTGGTGATGGCTAGTTCCGGCCGCGGAAGGATTTTCTACGATGGCGATTTCGGCGCCGGCGGCGACTATAAGTTCACCACCCACACCGGTGATATCGAAGCGTTGGTGCCGGCAGATGTGTCGGCCGGTTTCCGAGCGCACTCTGTGCTCGGCCGGGTGCAACACGATTTCCCTCTCCAACCCAGACACTCCCGGTTTTCCGAGGAAGTAGGACGTTCCTTCATTGGCACTACCGGCCAGGCGGCATCGGAAGTCGTGCTGCGCTCTTTCAGTGGTAGAATCCGCCTCAAGTATCGCTGAATCTAGTTCTCAGTTCCCAGTTCTCAGAGAAATCAGAGATTCGGATGTTTATGTGTAGCTCTGGGTCACTGAGAATTGGGAGCTGTAGTTCGAACCCAGCTATTACTAACTTAAATAGAATCAGTTGGGACGGAAGGGCGCGGAGGCCCGTGGTGCCAACATCGCCGGATTCCGTGCAGGGGAACGTCATGGGAGTACGTGCGGTGTTTCTGGTGGGATTCATGGCTGCCGGCAAGACCACCGTGGGACAGGAACTTGCCCGGCGTTTGGGCTGGGATTTTGTGGATCTGGATACCAGAATTGAGTCCCGCGAGCAACAAACCGTTGCGGCGATGTTCCGGGACCGCGGGGAAAGTGAGTTTCGGCTGGTCGAAACGGCGGCTCTTCGCGATCTGACGGAATCGCTGGAGCGTGACACCGTGGTCGCGCTCGGGGGCGGAACCTTCGCGCACACAGACAACCGGAAGTTGCTGGGGCGGTGGCCCTGTGTGTTCCTGGAGGCTCCGCTGGACGAACTTTGGCAGCGCAGCCGGGAGGAAGCGACGAAACGGCCTTTGCGAAAAGATGATCGCGCCGAGTTCGCCCGTCTTTATGAGCAGCGACGAGCGTCCTACACCCAGGCAACCGTGACCGTCGTAACCTCAGGGAAAGATCCGGCCTCCCTTTGCGCCGAGATCGAGCGTACGTTGCAGTTTCAGGAGGGGACTGACGCCGCCGGGTCATCTCAGCCCCCACCCGATCATTTCTAAACAGGAGAATCACAGTGAAGTTGTCTTATCGGCTGCTGGCTTTCATGATGGTGTTGGTTGGGTGCATGGCGGCATGGGCCGCTCCCGTGCCAAAAGACAAGGAGAAGGAACACGAGGGGCAGAAGGTCGACGCCGGGTCTTTTGGCGTGTTCCAGAATGGCCATCGTGTAGGCACCGAGACGTTTTCGATCTATCAGACCGGCAGCGGCAGCGTCATCGACTCCGAATTCAAGACCGAGGGTTCTCCCACCCCGGCCGTGCAAAGCTCCGAGATGCAGCTCAACTCGAAGGGGGAAATCCGGCGTTACGAATGGAAGGAGTTGAGCCCGGGCAGTGCGCAATCTGTGATCGTTCCGAATGATGATTTTCTGAATGAGAAATGGAGCGCTGGACCAGAGGATAAAGAACACGAGCAGCCCTATTTGCTGTCGCCAGCGACCAGCATCCTGGACGACTACTTCTTCATTCACCGTGAATTGCTGATCTGGAAATTTGTCGCCCTGACCTGCAGCAAAAAGGACAATGGGATGGTGCAATGCCCACCAAAGCAGCACACCCAATTCCCCACCCTGAACCCGCACCAACATTCCTCGGCCGGACTCAGCGTGGAGTCTATCGGCCGGGAAAAAGTGAGCCTGAAGAGCGGAGTGCAGGAACTGAACAAACTGGAAATCAAAAGCGAATCGGGGACGTGGCAAATTTGGCTCAACGATCAATGGATGGTCATGAAGATGTCGGTGGTGGGAGAGAATACCGAGGTGGTCCGCGATTAGCGGGGCGCGCGGAACCACACCTCGCCGAAGGTCAGCCCCCTTCGGAGGTGGTGCGCTCCCGGCTTCGGACGATACGATAACAGTGGCGATTGAAAAGAAGTCGTTGGCATGCAGGGCCGGGACCGTTTCGGGATAACTTTTGACGATTCTTGATTCACGCACGTCGCGGGTTTTGATCACGGCTTTCCTGTTCGCCGTGGGGCTGGGTTTTCTCTATGCGGCGCGGCGAACCTTGATTCTCTTCCTGTTCGCCATTTTCTTTGCCTACCTCATTAATCCCGCAGTGGTGCGACTGGAGAAACTCCTGCGCAGCCGCGCCTGGGCGATCACCGTCATTTACCTTCTGCTCCTCGTTGCTCTGACCCTGTTTGGGTTACTGGTCGGTCCGAGGATTGCCCGGCAAAGTGCCCACCTGGGAGCGTCGCTGCCGGGCCTTATGGATAAGGCCAGTAGCGGCCAACTCTCAGGTCAGATCGGCCAGCTTGCGGCACGGATCGGAAGCGAGCACGGCTGGAGCCAGGACACCCAGAAACGCATTCGCGATTACCTGGTAAGTCACCGGGATGACTTGTCTCGCCTGGCGCAGCGCATTGGCGTTCGTGCGGCCCAAGCGGCGCAGGAAGTGTGGGTGCTGTTTCTGGTGCCTATCCTTGCTATTTTCTTTCTGCGTGATGGTGGCAGCTTCCATGAAGTGCTGGTTACGCTGGTGCAGTCGCGCGCGCAGCGGGAGTTTCTGCAGGATGTGTTCCAGGATCTCAACCAGATGCTCGCCCAATTCATTCGTGCCCAGTTAACCTTGGCGGCGCTATCCCTGGTCGCGTACACCTCATTCTTGGGTGCGATGCGAGTTCCGTACGCGCTGATGCTGGGTACGGCCGGAGGCGCGCTCGAGTTCATCCCCTTGGCGGGACCGCTGCTGGCAGGCGCTGCCATGATGACCGTCGCGGTTCTGGCGGGATACCAGCACTGGCCCTTCCTGCTGTTGTTTTTATTCGTCTGGCGAATGGTACTGGATTACGTCATTTCTCCCCGCATCATGGGAGTCAGTGTGGAGTTGCATCCATTGGCGGCGTTGTTCGGCATTCTCGCGGGAGGCGAAATCGCGGGAATACTTGGCGTCTATCTCTCCATCCCGGTAATGGCCAGTCTGCGCATCGTCTGGCGTCGCTGGCGCATCTACGTGGAAAAGCGCAAATTTGGCCCGCTCAACGAGTACTCGTTTCCGCAAGAGCTGGGCAAGGGTGGTCGTGGGCCAATTTGAATTCTGACCCGGTGGTAACGGGGTGACCTTCTGCCGCTGCGCTTCCCATTGACGCCCTCCGCTTGCGGTGGCTATACTCCGGCACAATTGGGGGTGCAACCATGTACATCCAGATAGTGAATTTCAATTTGAGCAAGACGACGCCGGTGGAATTTGAAAAGCTCTGCCAGCAATTGGCTCCGCAATTTGCCGCGCTGCCGGGGTTGATCTCCAAGGTCTGGCTCGCCGACCCGGCGAGCAATACGTTCGGGGGTGGTGTCCCATCCGAACCTGTCT
>Ga0116134_1001467_pt1 | contig 11956 bp, 9 predicted proteins | sample June2015DPH_19_5_FD_89737 | JGI IMG/M metagenome (GOLD analysis project Ga0116134, IMG submission 89737) | Peatland microbial communities from SPRUCE experiment site at the Marcell Experimental Forest, Minnesota, USA - June2015DPH_19_40 | ecosystem: Environmental > Terrestrial > Soil > Wetlands >...
AAGCCGCGCACCCCCTCGCCCACTTCCTCGACCGTGCCCGCCAGTTCATGCCCGAACAACGCCGGCGGCACAATCATGCGGGCGTGATAACCCCGCTGATACACCTTCAAATCCGTGCCGCAGGTAAGCGCCACGTGGACTTTTACCAGAACTTCGCCGTCGCCCACACGCGGGATCGGCACTCTTTCAATCTTGATATCTTCTTTGCCGTAGAGGACGGCAGCCGTCATCTTCCCATTCACAATTGATGTCCTTCCCACGCACTCCACCCCATCGCGTCAGAACCCGGCGTCCTGGGGGCCCCGGCGCTGCCCGGCTGGATGACGATCTTCATCGAGTCTGGTTGAGGATGGGCAGCCAGATTCAGCGCTTCCACACCGCTTTGCAGCGGGAAACGGTGGCTGATAAGCCGTTCCAGATCCATTTCACGGTTCATGACGAAGCGTACTGACTCCTCCTGCAATTCAACCGACGCACTGTAGGAACCGAGCAAAGCCTTTTCGTCCACGCACACTGCGGCCGGGTCAATCGTAACCTCGCCCCGCACCGTCTGCGCAAACAGCAATACCCGGCCTCCCGGGCGCGTCGCATCCATGGCCGGCCGGATCAGACCGCTCCCTCCGACTGCCAAAATCACGGCATCCGCTCCGCGGCCTTCCGTCATGCCGCGCACAGCTTGCCCGGCGTCAGCCTTGGACGCATCAATTGTCAGTTTCAGGTCAAAGCTATCTGCTATTGTAAGCCTCTCCGGATACAAATCGGAAGTAATCACCCGAGTCCCCGCCCGCTTCGCCAGCGTCGCCAGTATCAGACCAATTGGACCCTGCCCAATCACCAGCACGGTCTCGCCCGCTTCCAGACGAAGGGTCTCAATACCTTTGATGCAAGTATTCACCGGCTCGACAAAACATGCCTGTTCAAAACTGATGCCGTCCGGGATACGCACTGTCCCCTTCTCGACAATCCAGTCCATCACCCGGACGTATTCCGCGAATCCCCCACCCGACGGCTCGAACCCCGCCGTGCATCCCACTTTCTTATAAGTAGCGCACTGCGCGAAGGTCTTGTGGCGGCAATAAAAACATTCTCCACACGGGATATGGTGCAACACCACCACGCGTTCGCCGACGCTGAACTTTTGAACGCCGTCACCGACTTTCGCGACGACACCCGAAGTTTCGTGGCCAAAAATACGCGGCGCGGAGTGCGAGCCGCTAGCGATCTTCTTGAGATCGGTCCCGCAGATCCCGCAGGTGTGCACGCGAACCAGAATCTCTCCGGGCCCGATTTCAGGCACCATCACTTCTTCCAGTCGCACATCGTTCACACCGCGATACACGGCGGCCCGCATGGTGGAAGGAATCTCGCGCCCCGCGCTTTCAACGGCCAACGTCGATGTCCGAGCAATTGCCATAGCAGACTTTATTGTTTCCCTAATCCTTCCCCGTCAATCTATTGCCGCGACCGCGTTACCGTTACAGCCGTCGATCCAAGCTCGCCGGTGGAGAGCCGGGCGTCCCCGCCCGGCTGGGCTAGCGCGACGCCCTTCGCTCCACTGAGTTTTTCGCGGCCAAGGTAACTCACAAGCGCTGCACAAAGAGCCTGGCTCGCCCTGGAACTGTTCCGCGCCAGAGCAATGGTAGTCCTCCACAGCCACGGACGCAGAGCAATATGACACGCAAACCGGATAGAGTGAAACCTCCCGTCGCTGGCCACAAATCGATCCATCGCCGGCAGGTTGAAATCGGCGCTATCGGAAATGGCTTTCAAAGCTGCGAACTCCACGCCCCGCGCCTGCGCTCCCTGGGCCACGGCCGCGGCTTCCATATCCACCGCGCTCGCGCCATAAGCCTTGCCTAATCGAATCTTCTGCTCCTTGCCTGCCACAGTCGCGGAACTCACCAGTATTCCCTCACCCGAACCGACTTCTGTCCGCACGCCGTCGGCAGCATTGATCACCGTGCGCGGCTCAAGAATATGTCCGACCTCGAGCGTTCCATTCAGCGCTCCGGCAAAGCCAACTGACATCACCCGCACCGGCTTAACTTCCTGAATCACCGCCTCGGTAGCGCGTCGCGCCGCTTCGGCTCCGATTCCGCCGCATACCAGCGCTGCTTCTCCATTTTCAAAAAGACGATATCGTCGCCCACCCTGTTCCATCGTCCTGACCTTCCAGCCTCGGACCAGCGGTCGCACCTCCCGCTCCATGGCGGCGATGATGGCGATCTTTCCTTCAGGCATACCCGTTCGCGCGGAACCACTCCACCGACCGCCGCAGCGCTCCATCCACCGGAACCGTGCGCCAGCCCAGTTCCCGTTCCGCTTTCGCCGAACTCACAAACATCATCTTGCGCCCCATGCGCACCGCGTCAATCGTCGCGCGCGGCTCGCGGCCCAAAAGCCGCCCGGTCACCATCTCGTCCACAACTCCAGCCGCCAGCGCAAAAATGTAAGGCAGCTTCACGGTCGGCGAAGGCAAGCCCGTGATTGCGGCCAGCCGATCCAAAATCTGCTTAAGCGTAAGATTTTCTCCGCCGAGGATGTAGCGCTCGCCCGATCTTCCCTTCTCCAATGCCTGCACATGACCGCGAGCGCACTCCGTCGCATCCACCAGGTTCAATCCCGTTTCCACGTACGCCGGAAATTTTCGCTTCAGAAAATCCACGACGATGCGCCCCGTAGGAGTCGGTTTAATATCGCGCTCGCCTATAGGAGTCGTGGGATTCACGATCACCACATCGACTCCCGATCTCGCCGCCTCGACTGCCACCTGCTCTGCCATGAACTTCGAACGCTTATAGTGCCCGATCATGTCGCCCAGCGACACCGGACTCTCTTCGTCCGTCATATGCCCGTTCTTCGAATGGGAGCCCGAAGTGAATCCCATGGTCGCGACACTAGACGTGTAAACAATACGCCGTACGCGAGCTTTCCGCGCCGCTTCGAGCACGGAACGCGTGCCCTCGACATTCGACCGATACATCTCGTTGGAATCTCGCCCGCGCACCCACAGCCGGTAGTCCGCCGCCACGTGAAATACAACATCACAACCGGCGAGCGCCTTTGCAATCGAAGCCGCGTCGCGCAGGTCGCCCACAACTCGATCGGCGTTCAAATCCTCAATGTTGCGCAGATCGCTCGTAGGCCGCACCAGCAGCCGCAACTCAGCTCCCTGTTCCGCCAGAACGCGCGCAACATGACTGCCCAGAAATCCCGTGGCGCCGGTGACAAAAGCCTTCAAAACCAGTTCTCGGTTCTCAGTTCTCAGTTCTCAGTAACAGTCCAGAAGGACCACGACCTGACAACGGGTTCCTCTGACAACTGAGAACCGAGAGCTGAGAACTAGTTTGCAGCCTTCTCCGCCATCACCTTGGAATAGGTCGTGAGCGCGAGCAGCGGGAAATACTCGCGATACAGGTGGTACATCAGGTAGAACACGCGCGGAAAGCCGGTTCCGGTGTAGAAACGCTCGTCCCAGGAACCGTCTTTCTTTTGCGTGCGCAGAAGATACGCCATGCCGCGAGCCACGCATTCGCTGCGCGTGTCGCCCACCGCCAGTAGTCCCATGATCGCCCACGCGGTCTGCGAAGCCGTACTGTCGCCTTGCCCGCGCAGGTTGGGGTCGTCATACGATCCCACCGTCTCGCCCCAGCCGCCGTCGGCGTTCTGCACCGATCGCATCCACTCCGCCGCCTGCTGGATCATGGGATCGTTACGATCCACGTTCATCGCTTCCAGCCCGCGCAACACCTGCATCGTGCCGTAGATGTAGTTCACGCCCCAGCGTCCGAACCAGCTTCCATCCGGCTCCTGCTGTTTGCGAATAAACTTGATCGCCCGCTTCGCCGCTGGATGGTTCTGATCGCATCCATAGGTCGCAAGACACTCCAGAATGCGTCCCGTGATGTCGACGGTTGCGGGATCAAGCATGGCGTTGTGATCGGCAAATGGCACGTACTGGAACACCATGCGGTCGTTGTCTTTGTCGAACGAGGCCCAGCCTCCATCCTTACACTGCATCGACAAAATCCAATCGATCGCCCGCTGCACCGACTCGCTCTGATAGCGCCCGTTCGGATGCTCGACCCGGCTCAGCGCCAGGCAGACCATGGCGCTGTCGTCCACGTCGGGATAAAACTCATTGTTGAACTCGAAATACCAGCCGCCCGGCTCGCCTTTCGGATTCTTGATCTTCCAGTCTCCCGGCTTGCGCACCTGCTTCTGCAGGATCCAGTCGGCGCACTTCACCAGCCGCGGATCGGCCGCGGGCACGCCCGCCTCGCCCAACGCAAACAGCGCGTATGCCGTATCCCACACCGGAGACATGCACGGCTGCATGCGGAAAGTGTCGTCCTCCTCGATCCCCAGCTTTTCGAACTCGTCGAGCGCGCGGATAAACTGCGGATCGTCCACCGAATACCCCAGGCAGCGCAGCGCGATGATGGCGTTCATCATCGATGGATAGATCGCTCCCAGGCCGTCGCTCATCTCAAAGCGCTCCAGCATCCACTTCTCAGCTTGCCTGAGAGCAATCGAACGCAGCGGACGGATATGCACACGCTCTGCCCAGTGGGCAATCCGGTCGAGCACCAAAAAGAAATTCCGCCATGAAATCCGCTTCTTCGCCCAGTGCAGATGCATGCGCGACTTCTCGCGCCCGCCCACAAAGAGCTCTTCTACTCCCATTTTGTCCGAAATTTTCTTGAAGGGCTTCTTTGCGTAGCAGATCGAAAGCGGCACCAGGATGGCGCGCGACCACGAAGAAATTTCGTAGATATTGAACCAGAACCAGTTGGGAAACAGCACGATCTCCGGCGGAACCGCCGGCACCGCATCGTAATCGTACTGTCCAAAGAAACAGAGATAGATCTTGGTGAATGTATTAACTTCGGTGACGCCGCCCATGGCAAGAATCTTTTTGCGGGCGCGCGCCAGCGCCGGATGATCCGCCGTGAATCCCGCCAGCTTCAGCCCGAAGTAGGCCTTCACCGAAGCGCTGACGTTCGAAGGACCGCCGGCGTAGTTGCTCCAGCCTCCATCTTCATTCTGGTGGTTCAGAATGTAGCGCGCGGCCTTGTCAAAGCGCCCCTGGCTGCCCGTGCCGAGCAGCGTATGCAACAGGATGTAATCGGATTCAAGAGTGGTATCGGCTTCCAGTTCACCGCACCAGTAACCCTCTTCGTGCTGTTGCGAAAAAAGATAGTTGCGCGCCGCGTCGACGGCCACCGCAACCCGGCTCCCCAGGTCATCAATCTTTCCAAATCGCATCTGCGGCACAGAGGCCGAACTATAAGGGGAGGATTCTTCCATCTATAACTCCAAGGCAGCGCCAGCCGGCGCCGCGGCAATCGTTTCCACGATCTCCGGCGGCAATCCAAAGCGAACATTTTCCGGCATGATTTCCAATTCCTGCACGTCGCCAAAGCCCTGTCCCGCCAGGTATTCCACCACTTCCTGCACCAGATGTTCTGGAGCGGACGCTCCTGCGGTCAAGGCCACCGTCTTCACGTCATTCAACCATTGCGGCTGAATATTGCGACAGTCATCAATTAGATGCGCCGGAGTGCCCAAACTGCGCGCAACTTCCACCAACCGCTTGGAATTCGAACTATTATCGGAGCCAACCACCAGCAGCAAATCGGCGTCGGAAGCCACGTGCTTCACCGCAACCTGCCTGTTTTCGGTGGCGTAGCAGATATCCTGCGCCGCCGGACCTTTAATGTTCGGGAACCGCTTGCGCAGCGCGCCGATAATGTCGCGCGTCTCATCCAGGCTAAGCGTAGTCTGCGTCAAATACGCCACGCGGCTGGGGTCGGGCAACGTCACCGATGCCACTTCCGCAGGCGACCCCACCACCTGAGTCACCGCGGGAGCCTCGCCCAGCGTGCCAATCACTTCATCATGATCGCGATGCCCGATCAGAATCAGCGAATAGCCTTCCTTGGCAAACTTCACCGCCTCCACGTGCACCTTGGTGACCAGCGGACACGTCGCATCGATCACCCGCAGTTTCCGCACTTTGCTCGCCTCGCGCACCTCCGGCGAAACCCCGTGGGCGCTGTAGATAACGCGTTCGCCCTCCGGCACTTCGTCCACGCTATCGACAAAAATTGCGCCCTTCTGTTGTAGTTCCTCAACCACAAAGCGGTTGTGGACGATTTCCTTGCGCACATAAATCGGCCGCCCAAACGCCTCCAGCGCAATCCGCACAATGTCAATCGCGCGCACCACTCCAGCGCAGAATCCCCGCGGCTTCAATAGCAGCAGCGTCTTCGTGTGTAAATTCCCAGTCTCAGACAAGTAGTAGCCCCCACCCGCTAGGGTACACGTGCTCTTAGGAAAAGATGCTGTAAGGGTACCGAAAGATGCACCCAAAGGTCAATGTAAGCCTTTGAGGCAGTGAGGATTAGCACCGGGCGGGGAAAACTGGCGGGTGAACGGGAGGGGCACCCGCAGGCCGCGTTTCACCAGATCCGCCGTACCCCGTACCGATCAAAGATTTTCTCGTTGCTGACAATAAACAGTTTCTCAATCTCAGCCTGCGCGATCAGCATGCGGTCGAACGGATCTTGGTGGGGTCCAGGCAACATCCCAGCGCGGACTCCATGGTCGTATGACACAGGCAGACTGAAGAACTTCTCCCGGTCAAGATAGCCTCCGAAGTCTTGTACTAGATCGGAAGCGCTCTGCAGCCTGCCCAGTCTGAACTTCGTCGCAATCTCCCAGGCGGAAACTGCGCTAACAAAAATGCTGCTGTCCGGTTGGGCAATCAGCTTTCTGCACGACTTGGGCAGCGCGGGATCGTCGCTGTACCACCAAAGCAACGCATGCGTGTCCAACAGCAGGCGCACGCTATTGCCCCCATGCGTCAAGCTCTTCCGCCGGCAACGGCTCGAAAAACTCAGGTCCGACCTTCAGCTTCCCGCGCAAGGCTCCGGGTTTGCGTTGACCCCGTTTGTCCTCGATCGCAACCAGACGCACAACCGGCTTCTTCCCCCGAGCGATCACGATCTCTTCGCCCCGGCAAGCCTTCTCAATCAGCCGTGAAAGCTCGGTTTTGGCCTTGTGGATGGTGACGGTTTCCATAGCCATATCTTAGCTAACTTTACTTAGCTAAGTCAATCCGTCTTAGCATTCTTGGCCGAGGTGGGATAATCGGACTTATGAAAAGGGATTCCGTTCGCATGACGGTTGACATTCCGGCGTCGCTGTTCCGGAAGTTGGAAGCGCAGGCTGCAGCAAGCGGGCGCTCGGTTCGAGAACTGGTCCTCGCGGGGATTAAGAGCGTAGTCGTGAAAGGCCAGCGCCCGCGTCCGAAGAGAGTGCAGTTCCCGCTGATCGTCTCCGCCGGACCTGCTGATCGTCTCCGCCGGATCTAAGGTCGCCCTCACCAACGAACAAGTCTACGAAGACGCTGAATTGCCTTGATGCTTTTACAGACTTTCTTGAAAGGCTAACGGCTCACGGGTGCCGTGCTATCCTGCACCGTTATGTTCCTATCGGTCGCCGCACTCCTGCTTGCCGGCATTGCAATCGGTGTGTTGATTATCGCTCGGCGCCGGCGAACGGTGTGGAAGATCTTCGCAGGCGTTGGCGCTGCAGTCTTGGCTCTAGGGTCAGCACTGCTACTGCTGATGTTCTTGTTTGTAGGTGCCATGTGTGGACGATACGACTTCCCTCCAGTTTCGTCACCCAATGGAGATCGAGTGGCTAGCGTTACCGAAGAGGATTGCGGCGCTGTGGACCACTTCCACAGCGCGGTTCAACTGAGGCAATACGATCACGCCACTATTTGGCACCCTTTCAGGGGCCGTGGCCACGCGGCCACCGTCTTTACAGTGGGGCAGGCTCCAGAGCTTCTAGAGTTGGACTGGGGCGGACCACACGCACTGGTTATCCGCTATCCTAACGACTCCCGATACCCAGAGGAGTTCCGCTGCCAATCGCAATGGCAGGACGTTCAAATCAAGTGCGTTCCCTTTGTCCCCGATTACAGTAAGCCGGTGGCGAAAATGCCACCCGTCAAGAGATGGACGTGGTGAACGGGTTCGGGAGGGGGGATTTGGGGAGCTGGCCCGGTCTAAATCACTCGGGGGTGCCCCGCTCAAGCTTTGCTTGGGCGGGGACTTTGACTTTCTTGCTCGCCCAACGGCGGGTTCGCGCCCGACTTTGGGTCGGTGCCCCAGGTTCGCGCCCGTTCTTTGGGCGCTAACCCGGGCCCATGCAAAGCATATCAGCCTTCCCCCGTGTTCCTCATCTGTCCTCTGTGGTAAGCACTCTTCACTTTCCCCTAAGAAACTCGAATCGGTTTTGGTTCCCACGATCCTCCAAAACGCTGGAAAAGCCAAAAGCGAACAGCGACCAGCGAAAAGCGTCCTTCAATTCCTGTCAACCCCCCATTCCCTCGATTTTCCCCCTAACCCATTGCACCGCCAAGGAAAATATTTCCGCCAAATCTGTCCTCTTACCCCCTCGAACTTGATACAATAGAACTAGAGATCAAAAAGGGTGCGGATCACTCCCGCACCCTTTTTCCTTGTTGTTTACAGCTTGGCTTTTACTGGGAACTGGGTCTGCACTTTCACTGCCCGTCTCCGCTAACTCCTTATTCTGGAATACTTTAATATAAGTCCTTTAGATTCAAAGACCACGGCCAAGATTTCCTCCTAACTCGATGATTCCACTAGGCAGGGGGGGGAGGGGGGTGGGGGTATCAAGTAGTAACGTCGACCCAAATCAGGAATTCAAGCGTTGGCCTTAATCATCTGCTCCGCATGTTTCCGAGAAGTCTCGGTAAGCTTGGCCCCCGACAGCATCCGCGCGACTTCCTCAGTCCGTTCGTCGCCGGTAATCTGCCGGACAGTGGTCTTGGCGCGTCCTCCAACTTCACGTTTTTCGATCAGGTAGTGGTGATCGGCAAAGGTTGCGATCTGCGGCAGGTGGGTGACGCACAGCACCTGATTGCCCTTGGAGAGCGCCTTCAACTTCTTTCCCACGGCCTCGGCGGCGCGGCCCCCGATACCGGTATCAATCTCGTCAAAAACTAATGTGCGCTGTGCCGCCGCCGACTTCTTTTTCCCCGCCGGATTCGTCCCCGCCTCGACGCTCGCCTTCAATGCCAGCATGACGCGCGAAAGTTCGCCGCCCGAAGCGATCTCCTCCAGCGGGCGCATGGTCTCACCCACGTTGGTCGTAATAAGATAGACGACCTCATTGATACCCGAAGAAGTCCAATGCGCTTCGTCTTCATTTTCTTCCACCGCGATGCGAAAACTGGCGCGCATGGCAAGGTCGTTGATCTCGGTCTCGACCAACTTCTCCAGTTTCCGTCCCGCCTCCACCCGTTTGCGCGAGACGGCGCGGGCGGCCTTGCGATACTCTTCGGCGGCCACGGCCAGCATCGCTCTCAGTTCAAGTAATACTTGATCTTTATTCTCCATTTCCGAGATTTTGCGCAGAATATCCTCGCCGAAGGCGATGACCTGATCAAGCGTTGGTCCGTACTTCCGCTTCAGGCGATCCAGCAGCGCCAGCCGCTCCTCGATCTCCGCCAAGCGCTCCGGCGAAGCCTGAATTCCTCCCGCATAATCGCGCAGCGTCGCGCCCACATCTTCGACGCTGATGCGCGCCGACTCCAGCGCCGCCAGCGCTTCCTGAAACTTAGGCTCATAACGCGCCAGTTCTTCGAGGTGCTTTTGCGCGGCGCGCAAGCTCGACGAGGTGGAAGCGTTGCCCTCATACAGTAGATCGAAGGCGCTGATGGCCGCGCCGTAAATTTTCTCGGCATTGGCTAAAACGCGCTTCTCGGCTTCCAGTTGCTCGTCTTCTTGCGCACCTTCTCGCGAACTATCGCCCGCCCGAAGCCGCGCCTCTTCGATTTCACGCGATTGGAAGTTCCACAGATCGAGCAGCCGCATGCGGTCCTGCTCGTCCTGTTCGAGTTCGGCGATGCGTCCGCGAATCTGCTTCCAGTGCGCGAATGCGCTGGATACGTCCTTCAACTCGACTCCGGCGTAAGCATCGAGCAGATCCTGCCGCGCCGCGGCATCGAAGTTCACGATGGATTCATTCTGTGCGTGGATCACCGCCAGTTGGGGTGCAATCTGTTTCAGCACGGCCACGGTCGCTGGCTGATTGTTGATGAAGACCCGTCCCTTGCCGCCGGAAGCAATCTCGCGCCGCAGAATCAGCGAGCCATTCTCCGCGTCCAAGCCGTTCGTCTCGAGTATCGCTTCGATCGATCGCGCCGCCGCTCCGTCGCTCTCGAACACCGCCGCGACCACCGCCCGCTCCGCACCCGTGCGGATCACGTCCGAGGACGCCTTTTCGCCCAGCAGTAATCCCAGCGCGTCAATCAGAATCGACTTCCCCGCCCCGGTCTCGCCGGTCAGAAGATTCAGACCAGCCGCGAATTCGATCACCACATTGTCGATGACCGCGTAATTTTCCAGTCGAAGTTCGGCCAGCACAAGGGTCCTGTGATCTTTACGTGTGGCGCGGACAGTCCCTTCGACTTCGCTCAGGGCAGGCTCTGTCCGCGGCCTCTTGAACTTTATACGACGATCCGCAAGTCACGCGCAGCATAGCACAGACCACCCCAGCGGGCTGCGCGAATCCAGCTCCCCGTTCCCAAAGTGGTACCAAGGATTGCGAAAATGCACTTCCGATTTTGCCTAGAACACCAGCGCTTCACGAAGATTGATTCATGCGATCCTTCCCCCTAATCGTAATCGCATGCCTGTTCTGCGGGCTTGCGGCTGCCTCCGCCTGGGCCCAGCAACTGCAATGCGATCCTTGCGATCATGCCTTCGGTAAGGTCCAGGTCGGCAGTTCCGTTTCCTACTCCATTCAACTATCGAACACCGGGAATAAAACGCTGCGTATCTATTCCAAGTCGGAAGAGGGAAGCGATTTCTCCTTCGGTACATTCCCTGTACCCGTGAACATCAAGCCCCGCGAAAGCCTCGAGTTGCCCGTTATTTTCACGCCGGCGGCCACCGGGTGGGCCCACGGCGTCCTCACACTCGCAAGCAACGACCCGAAGTCTCCTTTGAATATATATGTCTGGGGGGTGGGCGTCGCCAACGCGAACCCGCAACTGGGAGTTTCTCCTGCGACCCTCAGTTTCGGCAACGTCACGGTGGGATCGAGCGCCAGCCTGCAGGCTACGCTCACCGCCTCGAACGCTGCCGTCACCATTTCGTCCGACCAGTCGACGAGCTCTGAGTTTGCGATCCTCGGCCTGAAACTGCCGGTTACGATTCAAGCTGGGCAGAACCTCGCGGTCACTATTCAATTCACTCCCAACGCCTCCGGAACAGCCTCCGGCAAAGCCGGATTCTTCAGCAATGCGGTGAACTCACCAACGGTGGAACAGTTGACCGGTACGGGCGTCGCTCAGGATTCTCATAACGTCTACCTCACCTGGGATGCGGGCGACGGAAACCCGGTGGGATACAACGTGTACCGCGGCACCGTCAAGGCAGGCCCGTTCCAGGAGATCAATACCTCGCTCGATTCTTCGACCAACTACACCGACTATACGGTTGTTTCCGGGACAACCTACTACTATGTCGTAACGGAGGTAAATGCCAAAGGTGAGGAAAGCGGCTATTCGAATGAAGTGCAGGCAGTGATTCCGAACCGATAGTCTGACGTCAATCGTTGGTCGTCGGTCGTCAGTTGTTGGACAAAAGTTGTCTGGCAGACCATCCGAAGGACTAAAAGACTAAAGACTAGCGACGATCGACCACCCACCGAACCACCACATTGACCGATGCGGTACCCTGCCCGAGCACGCCGCCACCCTGGTCTATAATCCTAAACAGGGGTCGTCCCTAAACCGATGCATTTTTCTTCCGTCCTCCTGTTGTTTGTCGGCGGCGAAATCGTTGATCTCGTCCTTCAGACCGGTCCGGTCGCGAAGACCGTGCTTCTCCTGCTGATCGCATTCAGC
>Ga0116134_1001470_pt1 | contig 11943 bp, 16 predicted proteins | sample June2015DPH_19_5_FD_89737 | JGI IMG/M metagenome (GOLD analysis project Ga0116134, IMG submission 89737) | Peatland microbial communities from SPRUCE experiment site at the Marcell Experimental Forest, Minnesota, USA - June2015DPH_19_40 | ecosystem: Environmental > Terrestrial > Soil > Wetlands...
CCACATCCAGTCAATCGGCATTTCTTCATCCGTGTGTGCGCCGCGAAACCCCGCGGCGGGACACGATTCGACCCTAAACAGTCTCGCACATCGAAGATAGGGCAACACCTCCAGGCGGATGAGAGGAGTTAGCCCGAGAAACAAGGAAGGTCAAACTTATGCCTCTCATTCAATTGCTGGAAGTTCTGATCGTGGTCGGTGTCCTCCTGTGGCTGGTGAATCGCTTCATCCCCATGCAGGGGACCATCAAGTCAATTTTGAACGGCGTCGTGGTCATTGCCGTGGTTCTGTGGCTCCTGAATGTTTTTGGACTCTTTCACTCCCTTTCCGGCATGCACGTTGGAACGTAAAGAAGGATGACGTAACAGGGACCAGCGAAGAAATGAGCAACGCCACCCGGTCAACACGACCGCAGGAAGCTTGCGTTAGATCAGGCGTACGCAACAATTCGATAATGGAGGCAACAGTTATGAACCTAGTTGGATTAATCAGCACAGCAGTTCTGTCTTTGACCCTGGTAGCCGCGGCTCCGGCGTTCGCACAGGAGCAGCACGACCAGGACGAACAGAAAGCCAAGCCAGCCCAGGAAGAGAAAAAAGCGCAGCCGGAGAAGTCCGCAAAGCAAGAGGAGAAACCCGCGGCGCAGCCCGAGAAGAACGCCAAGCAAAAGGAGAAGAACGCCAAGCCGGAAGAGAAGAACGCCAAGCAAGAGGAAAAGAACGCCAAGCCGGCGGAAAAGAACGCACAGCCGGAACAGCGCGCCGCTGCTAACGGCGGTGGCCGCATTCCCGCGGACAAATTCAAAGCCAATTTTGGAGAGCAACACTCGTTTCGCGTCAGCGAATCCGACTACCGCAATCACCGCTTCCAATACGGTGGCTATTCGTTCGGATTCGTTGACCCGTGGCCCAGCAACTGGCTCTACACGCAGAACGTTTATGTGATCGAGATTGACGGCGTGTACTACCTGTGCAACGCATCGTTTCCTGGCGTTAACCTGGTGCTCAGCTTCAACCTGTAGCCAGTTCGTCCGGTGAAGCATGGGACGCAACCAGCTAACCGGATCGAGTTCAACTGCATCGGTTAACTTGATCGATTAACTTGATCGGCGCGGGTCCACTCCTTGGGCTCGCGCTATTTTGTTGACACTGCCGGCAAGGTTATCTGCGGAAGAATCGTTTAGCAGACTTAATGGGAACATCCACGAAAAAGTGAGCTTTAGTGCACAGACTTCTCAGTGCCTCCGTGGAATGCTTGCATCGACGCGTCGCCGTTCGATCCACGCAGCCCGCAGCAGCAAGGTAGGACCGGGCAAACCGAAGGATGATCTGGCAAGGTGGTTCAAAATGCGCAAAATACGTTTGTTATCGTTAGCTTTTCTGATACTGGCCATGTCGGCCATCTCGTCGGCGCAGTTCGGCGTGTCGATCACGATCGCTCCGCCCGAACTGGTGGCCTATTCGCAACCTATGTGTCCGCAGAGCGGTTATTTGTGGACGCCCGGCTACTGGGCTTATGGAGACGAAGGCTATTACTGGGTGCCGGGCACATGGGCCGAGCCGCCCGAAGTTGGCCTGCTCTGGACGCCAGGCTATTGGGGTTGGGGCGGCAATGCCTTCGCTTGGAATGACGGCTACTGGGGTCCCACGGTCGGCTTTTACGGCGGGGTTAACTATGGCTATGGCTACGGAGGTTCCGGCTACGAAGGCGGATATTGGAGAAACAACGAGTTCAGCTACAACCGCTCGGTGAATAACGTGGATGTGAACAACTTTCACAACACCTACGAAAAAACTGTAATCAACGAACGGGCGGGAAACAGCGTTAGCTATAACGGCGGAACCGGAGGAATAACCGCTCGACCATCCGCTGCCGAAGAGACGGCGGCACGTGAGCGGCATTCTCCGGCAACAGCCGCCCAGACTGGGCATCAACAGGCCGCCAGCAAGAACCATGAACTATTGGCGTCGGTGAATCATGGCAAGCCGCCAATCGCTGCGACATCCAAACCGGGAGAGTTTACCGGCAAGGGCGCAGTAGCAGCGAAGGGCGCTGCAGCCGAGGACAAGGCCACAGAGAGTAAGGCAGCCGAGACTAAGGCCGCCGAGAACAAGGCCGTCGAAACCAAGGCTACCGAGAGCAAAGCAGCTGAGACTAAGGCCACCGAGAGCAAGGCGGCCGAGAGCAAGGCAGCCGAGAACAAGTCGGCCGAGAGAAAAGCAGCTACTACCCGCACAAACGAGAACAAGTCGGCTGATAAAAAAGCAGCTACTACCCGCACAAACGGGAACAAGTCGGCTGAGAAGAAAGCAGCTACTGCCCGCACAGACGAGAACAAGTCGGCTGATAAAAAAGCAGCTACGGCCCGCACAAACGAGAACAAGTCGGCTGAGAAAAAAGCAGCTACTACCCGCACAAACGAGAACAAGTCGGCCGAAAAACAAGCAGCTACTACTCGCACAAACGAAAACAAGGCGGCTGAAAAACAGGCCGCTACTGCTCGTACGAACGAGAACAAGTCGGCCGAGAAGAAAGCAGCCACTGCCCGCACGAACGAGAACAAGTCGGCTGAGAAACAAGCAGCTACTGCTCGTACGAACGAAAACAAGTCGGCTCAGAAAAGCGCAGCCGCCGCTCGCTCGAATGAGAATAAAGCGGCTCGTGCGCAGCCTGCGGCCCATGCACAGCCTGTTGCTCACGCGCAGCCTGCCCCTCGTCAACAGGCTGCACCGCGCCCTGAGGCTCGCCCGGGGAGCGCTCCTGAGAAAAAATCCCCTGGAGGCAAAGAATAGCTTCGTCAGTAACGAGTTGTCGGCGACGCATTTGCGTCACGTGGCTTGCGGTATAGGAAAGTCGGCTAACTCTTACAGGTGGTGCGGGTCCACTCCGTGGGCTCGCGCCACTTTCTTTCCTGCGATACGCAGCGATGGAAGTGTTGTCCCGCCAGGGTGGAGATGCGATTCACCGCCATCCTCGCCCGCATTCCACTCGAGGGCGCCAAACCCGCCCTTTCCCACCCAATTCTTACATTGAGCAGTTTTGATCAGTAAGGAACCAGCGGAACGCCTATAAACATAGCTGTCTCTCCCCGAGGGTTGCTTCCGGTGCGCTTCTCCTGCAGGATCGGGCACGCCGCGCTGGAACGGCACAGGGTTAGAGCCGTCCCCTGCGGCTAGGGACGTTTGAACGTCGTCGCAGTGCTGACGAGAAGGAGTGAAACATGCTTGGAACTATATTGATCGTGATTTTGATCTTAGCCCTCTGTGGTGCACTACCAAGATGGTCGCATAGTCGCGACTGGGGTTATGCTCCGTCCGGAGGACTGGGCCTGATCCTCGTGATTGTTGTCATCCTCCTGGTTATCGGCCGGATTTGAACCATGCGCCACCCGGCAATCTCGGCAGGCGCCATCGCCAAGGGTTGGCGCCTGTTTTCTGTCCGTGCGTTGGCACTTTTTCTTGTCGTGGCGATGTGTAGCGGCGCTTCGTTCGCTTACTCGGTTTTAACCCACGAGGAAATCGTGGACCTGCTCTGGACCGACGAACTCCGCCCGCTGTTGCTGAAGCGCTACCCCGGGCTCTCGGAAGATCAGATCAAGGAGGCGCATGCCTACGCTTACGGAGGCGCCGTTATCCAGGACTTGGGGTATTACCCATTCGGCAGTAAAGACTTCAGCAACCTGGTGCATTACGTTCGCAGCGGAGATTTTGTTCGCGAGTTGCTACTCGAAAGCCATGATGCCAACGAGTATGCCTTCGCTCTGGGCGCGCTGGCACACTATGCATCGGACATTACCGGGCACGGGATGGCAGTGAATGAAGCGGTCGCCATCGAGTACCCAAAGTTACGAGCGAAGTTCGGCAAGACGGTGACGTATGCCGAGGACAAAACGGCACACTTGAAAACCGAGTTCGGCTTCGACATGTTGCAGGTGGCGAAGAATCGTTACGCATCGCAGCAATACCACGATTTCATCGGGTTTCAAGTGTCAAAGCCCCTGCTGGAACGAGTCTTCCCGGTCGTGTACGGATTGGAGTTGAAAGATGTGCTTGCTCATGAGGATCTCGCCATCGGCTCCTATCGTTTTTCCGTCAGCCGGCTGATCCCGGAGATGACCCAGGTCGCGCTCCAGACCCACAAGAAAGACATAATGCGCGAGCGTCCCGACTTTGCGAAAAAGGAGTTCCTGTACCGGCTTTCGCGCTCTGGTTATGAAAAGGAGTGGGGGAAGGACTACACCAAGCCCGGCATCGGAACCCGGATCCTCTCAACCCTGTTGCGCTACATGCCAAAAATTGGTCCCTTTAAGGGGATGGGCTTCAAGAACCCGACTCCGCAAACCGAGGACCTGTATTTCAAGAGTATCAATTTGACGGTCGATCAATACCGGGCCTTCCTCCACGCCGTGGGCACTGACTCGGTCCTGCTCCCCAATCGTGATCTTGATAGTGGCCAGGCCACCAAGGCAGCGGAATACTCGCTCGCCGACGACACTTACGCAAAGCTGCTGGGGCAGTTGTCGAGCCGCAAATTCGATGGAACGACTCCGGGCCTGCGTGCCAACATCCTCGACTTTTATTCCGACCTCTCGGCACCGATCGAGACGAAGAAGGACCAGGTGCGCTGGCAAGGCGTGCTGACTGCACTGGATCAGTTGAAGTCGCTGGCACCGGTCGCGCCTGTGCCGACGGTGGCGGGCAACGCTCGACAGTGATCCACCGCGCGACTACTTCACTTCCGTTCATTGTAAGCAAATTCACGACACTGACAATGGCTAGCGAATCGGTCCAAGAATCGCTTCAATGGATTGCTCTAACTCTTGAACGCTTGGAAAATCGGTCAAAGAGAAACGGTTTTTGGAATTGCTCCGCAGATCGGAGAATAGTGCATGTACATCGGGAGCGCGCTTTTCGAGAGATTCAGTCAGAGCTTTGTTATCCAAAGAGAGTTCAAATAGCCGATTCCGCAGGCTGCCGGTGATCTTCGTCAAACTCAAAAGCAGAGAGACGAGCTTCCGCTGATCCGCCTCGAGTGATGTGATTTGGCTCTTGCCATTTTCCAGATCCCGCCCGGATTCACTGGCTAAATCTATCAACTGTTCTTTGCTCATCTGCTGTACGTCCATAAAATTGCGTCATCCTTTGGATATAATTTTTCACAGTTGCAAAACGCTGCCGTTCACCCTGGGCGCCTTTCTTCGGGGGTTTCAACGCAGATTTCGGACACCACCCGGCAGCGCTCTAGGGCGGTCATCGTTTGCCGGCCTCTTCCACGGCCTCGGCTGCGGAGAGTTTTCGGTCTCGGTGGGGCTCGGTGCGCGGGGCGCCCGTATGCAGTTCGCAAACTTCCCCGACCGCTGCTCCACAAGTAGTACAAGGCACGGATAATACCTGTTTTGGGGTGAGTTCTTTGGTCTTCACGTCCCTATAATGCAAGGTTCCACAGCCGGGAAGATGTTCAATATTGATCATTTTCAATACTTTAGCGAGGCGGGGGCCCATTTTGGGTCCACCGGATCTTTTTTCCCAATTATGTGCAAAAGTGAACATCTTCGCGGTTTTCGATTTTGAGAAAATATCCGAGAGTGTAGCTCTACACGCGGGAGAAATCGTTGATGGCATCACCAGCCTATTTGGCCACGAGAAAGCGCGACTTCGAGCCAGAGAACTTCCTTGCCACCATAGGCGCGGGTAGGAAGGTAGTGGTTTTTCCCAAGAAAGAAACAATCTTCGCGCAGGGAGATGCGGCCGACTCCGTTTTCTACATCCAGGAAGGCAAGGTTCGACTCACGGTCGTATCCAAAATTGGCAAGGAAGCGACCCTGGGCATATTAAGCGAGGGAGAGTTTTTCGGAGAAGGTAGCCTGGCTGGACAGCACTTACGGATGGGTTCCGCAACCGCAATGACGGACTGCGAACTCCTGCGCATCGACAAGAAAGCCATGATGGATGCGCTTCATCGGGAACACGAATTTTCCGACATGTTCGTGGCTTATCTGCTGGCACGGAACATCCGCTATGAAGAGGATTTAGTTGATCAGCTCTTCAATTCCAGCGAAAAGAGGCTAGCTCGGATTCTGCTCTTGCTTGCTCACTTCGGTAAGGAAGGCGTACACGAGACTGTAATCCCAAAGATGAGTCAGGAGAACCTGGCAGAAATGATAGGCACCACCCGCTCGCGGGTCAGCTTCTTCATGAACCGGTTCAGGAAGTTAGGCTTCGTTGACTATGGCGAAGGTGGGATGCAAGTTCATAGTTCGCTTTTAAACATCGTTCTCCACGACTAGCTTCCATCTGAGTTCTGCATCAACCCAAGAACGAGATTACCTCCACATTCTTCAGGCAGACATTCGGGCATCGGCATCAAACCCTCTTCTAGCGGGGAATAGCGTCATTCCGCGGAATCCTTGTGCCGCGTGGCTTTAACGCCTGACAGAATACCAACTCCTAACAGAATAATCGCTCCCACGACAATCCAGTGCGCGGGCATATGCACCAGGTGCGCGGCGTAAATCAATCCGCCGATTAAGATTGCAAACCCAATCGAGTAAAGTCCGAACGACATAGCATCTCCTTGTAAAGCACGCCGGTTGACAGCCCGGGAAAATCGATCTGATCGTTTTGATAAGAGAGCGGCCCAGAATGCGGCTGCCCTCCTTCCTGCGGCACACATCAACTCCGCAGTTGTTTCTAAAGAGATGGTGACGAACTGGCTTTCTGATCTTTAACCTGCAGATCATTTACCACCTGCTGGACGTTCGGCACTCTGCTCGCTACCTGTCCGGCGCGCGTCCGCTTGTCTTCCGAGTTCACCTCTCCGCTTAGCGTCACTACGCCGCTCTTCACTTCGTATTTCACGGCTTCGTGCATCTTGTTCTGAATCAGAGCAGCGTCCAGATTTTGCTCGATGCCTTTATCAAGGTCGGAGTTAACCGCCTTGGCATCTCTTTCCCCGCCCACCGGAATCACGGCAATCTGATCCGCCACAACCTGGTCGCCCGCGAGCGACTTTGCCAGGGATTCGGCGTCCAACTTGGCGTTTTCGCTGGCGACTTGTCCGCTGAGGGTCACGACGCCCTTGTCACGGTCCTGACTGACGGAGACGCCATTGAAGCCCGCTTGATCGAGCGATTTGTGAATACTGTCGGAAACATCCGGGGACTTGGCCGCGGTGGTTGAGCATGCGGCCAAGATCGCAGCGGCAAGCAGCGCGAGCATGGTAAAGAACACTTTAGCAGTTTTCATATTTTTCCTTTGATCGCATCTAGATTGAATCCGGGAGAATGAGCAACTACCGCCGGTGGAGACAGGCTATAGATTCGCTCACTTGTTTCGGCAATGCTGTGCACAATCGCTCACTTTGTGAGGAAGCGCGTCCTGCCGCGTCTCCGGAATGCCAGGCGCCGATTTAGAAAGCGATCAATTCTGACCAGTCTTCCGAAGCCAAACGTTCGATACTGGCAGTCCACAAGGTTTCTGACGCCGGAGGGAACTCTGGAACGAAGTTGAATTTGTGGACATTCTCGATGCCTGGAGGATTCGATGAATCTGCATTTGCTGGATACGAACCTGATTGTCCTCGCCGCCGCGGCGATTCTGATCGTCGCAGTGCTGGTTTGGCTGTATGTGCGTAAACGCAGGAATACAACCGCGGACCTGCGAAAGAAGTTTGGGCCCGAGTACGATCGCGCCGTGCTCGTACATGGGGCAGGTCGAAAAGCAGAAGCGAAGTTAGAGGATCGCGAGAAGCGGGTTGAAAAGCTCAACCTTCGCGATCTCGATCTGATCGAGCACGAACGTTTTTTGAAACGATGGGAGTCTGTACAGTCTCGTTTTGTTGATTCCCCTAAAGGCGCGGTCACAGAAGCCGATGACCTGGTTTCCTCCGTAATGAAAGCTCGTGGCTATCCCGTATCCGATTTCGATCAGCGCGCCGCCGACATTTCTGTCGACCATCCCCGCGTGGTTGAGAACTACCGCACTGCGCATGAGATTGCGCTGCGGGTTGCGAAGGTTGGAAAAGAGGAAGCAACTACCGAAGAGCTGAGAACGGCAATGATTCACTACCGCTCTCTGTTTGAAGAGCTGGTGCAGGTGCCCGCGAGTGTAAAAGAAGTGGCGTAATGGCTGAACACAAGATAAAAGACGGGGTGCTTACGGATGCCGATCTGGCGACCTATGGCATCCCGCCAAAGCAGCCCGTGGACCCGACAGCGGTGAACAGCCATGCGACTACGAATGGAAGAAAGGACAAAACGATGAAACCAAGCACGCAAGACCGGACCGAGGGCAAACTCCACGAAGTGAAGGGGAAAGTTAAGGAAGAGGTCGGAAAGGTGACGAACAACCCCGATTTAGAGGTCTCAGGGAAAGCGGAAAAGAAAGCCGGCAAAGTTCAAAAGTGGATCGGCCGCGCTGAAAAAGCTGTCGGGGAATAAAGACGGATCACCATTTGTTCGCAAGACGGGAGGGGAACCATGTCACAAACTGTAGTGGAAAGAACGGCGGAACATATTGGCGAATCAGCTCGCCGGGCCTCGCGAGCAACCGGTGCGATTGCCGATGCGATAGAGGATGGCGTGGGAGTAGTGAGGCGTGCCGCAAAACAGGGCGGCGACGCTGCCGAAGAAATCTTGAATGACACAACTCAGCGCATCCAGCGACACCCAGTACTAACGGTTGCGACGTCATTTGCAATCGGCGTCACGGCGGGAACATTGATCGGATGGATGATCAAACGAAAGTAGATCAAGGAGAACACAAATGATGACGACCAATGAACCAAACAAGTGTGCCCACCTGCCATGCCGCTGCGTGGCGCAGCCTGGCGACAAATACTGCGGCCAAGCCTGTAGGGAAGCGGGATCCAAGGAAGTTGAGATTGCGTGTCAATGCGACCATGGAACTTGCCCACTTACCGTCTGAAACACAGTGACCCTTATTAGCGTCCACGCCGGGTCTTGGATCGACCAAAGAAGGATCGACCAAAGAAGGATTGACCACGGAGAATCTCGATATGAAGATGCGCCGAATTATGTTCTTGCTTTTGGTAATCGCGGACCTCGCAGTGCTACCAGTGCTGGCAAAGGCGCAATCGCTGGTCGATTCGGGAGACTCCTCCAGCAGCACTGTCGACTTGTCAGTAAGTACGGCGACCCCGCAAACGGATCTGACGTACATGCGACCGCCGCAGGCAACGAAGTTGCGCAACTACTTCTTCGACGCGTTCGGCCCGTATCCCATGGTCGGCGCCGGACTTGCTGCGGGCATTAATCAGGCGTACAAAACACCTCCGGAATGGGGTGAAGGTGCAGTCGGTTATGGCAAGCGATTCGGGTCCGACTTCGGCATCGCGGCAGTAACTACGACGACGCGCTACGCGCTCTCGGAAGCTTTCCACGAAGACACATTGTATTACCGCTGTGAGTGTACAGGCGTGTTTCGGCGGCTGGGCCATGCCGTGATTTCGACCTTTACCGCACGCCGCGGCAACGACGGCCATCGCGTCTTTTCCTTGCCTGATCTGGTTGCTCCGTATGCCGGCACCATGACGGCCGTCTATGGCTGGTATCCCGGCCGCTACGATTACAAGGATGCATTCCGAATGGGCAACTACAGCTTGTTGGGGTATGTGGGCGCAAACATCGCCCTCGAGTTCCTCTATAGCGGACCACACTCATGGCGTTCCCGCATGCACCTTAACAACGCGCACGGAGCGCCAGATCCGGGCTCAAATCCGTGATCGACAGGAAATCCATGGCGCTCGCAGGCATGGGTCCTCCACTTCCTGGGCCGCGGACACCACTTATATCCCCCATGGTGAGTTCCTCTTTGGGCCTGATCAACAAGTTTCTCGAGTGGTTCGGCGATCTGGGCATATTTTCCTGGCGAGTTGTGCGCGCGGCAGTGACGCCGCCGTTTGAATTCCGAGAATTGTTTCGACAACTCGACGAAATCGGATCAATGTCCCTGCCTGTAGTCGCATTGGCCGGCGCCGCCACCGGGGTTGTTCTCTCTTTGGAAGCCCGATACAGCCTGACTCGATTTGGGGCGAAATCGCTGCTTCCCGCCGCTATCGTGTTCTCCGTAATCCACGAGACCGGCCCCATCATCACGGGTCTCGTAGTAAGTGGTCGAGTGGGCGCTGGCATTGGCGCTGAGTTGGCGTCAATGAAAGTGACCGAGCAGATCGATGCCATCGAGGCATCTGCGGTCAGCCCTTATCGGTTACTGGCGGCGCCCCGCATTCTGGCTTGTATCCTCATGCTGCCTCTCCTGACCCTGGCCGCCGACTTATGCGGATTGTTAACGGGCTGGGTTACGCAGGCCCTGGTTGAACCGCTTTCGTTACACCAGTTTATCAATAGCGGTTTCAATGGCGCCGATTTCAATGATTTCCTGCCGCCCACATTTAAGACCATGGTGTTTGGTCTGATCATTGGGCTGATTGCGTGCTTCCAGGGAATGCGTACACAGGGAGGTGCAGCGGGCGTGGGCCGTGCCGCCACAAGTTCGGTGGTTTTGTCCTCACTGTTCGTAATCCTGGCCGATGTCGTGCTGGTGAAACTCATTCTCATATTTTTCCCGTGACCATTTGACTAACTAACTAAGCAGCTCGCGAACACAAGTATGGACACAATCGAACAAATTCCGATTCGACTCGAGATGGAGCCAGGAGAAGCCGCGAAAGACGGGAGTGCGCCAGCGATTGCCGTCGAGGACTTGCATAAGTCCTTCGGCAGTCAAAAAGTTCTGAACCGGATTAGCCTGACCGTGAGTCGCGGCGAGACTCTGGCCGTGCTGGGGCGCAGCGGCACCGGTAAAAGCGTTTTGCTGAGGCTCATCATCGGCCTGGAGAAGCCTGACTCGGGATCGGTTCGCATCCACGGTCAAGACATCGCCGGTTTGGCTCTCGACCGACTCGGCGAGATAAGAATAAAAATGGGTTTTCTGTTTCAGCACGCCGCGCTCTACGATTCGCTGACCGTCGAACAGAACGTGACTTTTCCGCTGCGGCACCATAGAAAGACAATGTCGAAATCTGAGCAGGGCGACCGGGTGATGCAACTGCTGGCGGAAGTGGGCATGGAAGGTCATCTGGAGAAGATGCCATCGGACATCTCGGGAGGCATGCAGAAACGAGTAGGTCTGGCACGTGCTCTGGCTCTGGACCCGGATATTCTGCTGCTCGACGAGCCTACCGCCGGTCTCGATCCGATCAGTTCCGGAGAGATTGATGATTTGGTGCTCAAGCTTCAGGCGGAACATCACATGGCATCGATCGTAGTGACTCACGATCTGCACAGCGCGAAGACGATTGCCGGCCGTTTGGCCCTGCTCAATGAGGGAAATGTAGTGATCGAAGGCAGCTATGAAGAACTTCAAAGAAGTGACATCGGATTTGTTAGGGAGTTTCTAGGGCATTCGTAATAGGAAGTATGCGGGAAGTATGGAGGGCATATGTCGAGGGCGGCGCGGTTGGGAGCTTTCATCGTGGCGACACTGGCAATTCTGGTGCTCGGAGTCTTCATCATCGGGAGCAAGCAGTATCTTTTCAGCTCCACGTACCGATTGAAGGCGCAATTCGACAATGTCGTGGGTCTGGATGCGGGAGCCGATGTGCGGGTGGGCGGAGTTCACAGTGGAACCGTGAGCAGCATCGTGTTGCCCCACAAGCCGGGCGAAAGGGTCACCGTGGTTATGGATCTCGGCAAGTCGACGCACGAGATTATCAAGCAGGACTCCGTGGCCACCATCGAGACCGAGGGGCTGTTGGGCAACCAATATCTGGCGATCTCGTTTGGATCCGCCGGGAAAGCCGACGTGCGGGATGGCGAAACTATTGCGAGTGAGGCGCCACTCGAAATGTCAGACCTGCTCCAAAAGACAAGCGGCATTCTGGATAGCAGCCAGCAAGCCATCCAGAACGCCACTCGGGCAACAG
>Ga0116134_1001472_pt1 | contig 11940 bp, 10 predicted proteins | sample June2015DPH_19_5_FD_89737 | JGI IMG/M metagenome (GOLD analysis project Ga0116134, IMG submission 89737) | Peatland microbial communities from SPRUCE experiment site at the Marcell Experimental Forest, Minnesota, USA - June2015DPH_19_40 | ecosystem: Environmental > Terrestrial > Soil > Wetlands...
CGGATCTAGAACGTCGGCGCCTCGCCAATGAAATGCGTTTGGGTCTCGGCAGCGCACTCGCGGAGATCGAGTTTGCAACCACACGATTCGAACAGACGGCAGGTACTGCCCACGTGGATTCGGCCGCCATCGATCTGCTCGCGCGCGCCAGCCGACGCGCGTTGGAGGTCTGCCGACAGACCGCGCACAACGTGAGTTCAACGGGCTATTGACGGTAAGGGTTCCCTCATCGCAGGTGGCTTGGGCGCCGACTAATCTGATCGTCTGAAGATCATGTAAATGCCGGCAAGGATCGGCAGAGCCATCACAGAGAAGCCGAGCAGCTGCTTCGCGCAAAGCTTGAGCAGCACGAGACCGGTAAATCCGCTGTTGACCGCCGGAGTCGCATCGCCTCGCAAAACCGAGAGCAATCCGTCGACGGCGTCCCCGATAAAAGCAAATGTTAGGCCATATACCGCGTAAAGCGCGACAATCGCCGCCAGCAGATAGAGCCAAGGCCGCCGCAAATCTCCCCAAGCAAAATACGCCGCGCCACCGGCGAGCGCGCACGGCAGCCCCAGAATCGCGGCGAGCTGTAAAATGGTTTCGACCATCAACCCCTATCCAGCGCCACGCCAACGCGTCAGCGTACGCCTGTGATCGGCCGAACTAACCGCCCGGATACATGACGTGGACATAAGTAGCCAAGCGCACATTGTAGTCGAGATACCGTCCAACATAGCCGGGGTCATCGCAAATCGACCGTGGTCACCTCCATGGAGGCGCCAGACATGCCCCGGGCCGATGGCGCCGGGAAAGTGAACGTGCTCCCACGGGTGATCGAGGTGACAGTTCGGATCATTGCAGCCCGTCTCATGACCGACTCACCGATCATTTTCCGCGCGAACATGCGTTGCCGGAGAAAATCAAGATCGCCGCAGATGGGCCGATCGGCGTGTTCACGGTTTTCCATCGCTGCATGACAGGTCCCCGTGATTCTGTTCAACCAGCCGGAGCGTACGCGGCATCGCAATGGCACTCAATTCTTTGGTGCGCTGATCGAACAATCGCCGGCCACGCGTGCCGCCAAAGTCACAAATCCAGCGGCGCATTCTGCGTGTCCGGATGAGACTCGGAAATTTGTCATAAGGCATCTGCGCAGTGCCCCGCCCTCTCACGATCGCCGTACGGGGCCGCTGCGAGCGATAGATCGGCAATTAAGGCGCTGCACTGGCTAAAATCCTCAAAGAACCGAGAAGTTTGCAATAGAATCCCCACGGTTTTGCCTCTATTGTCCTGCAATCGAAGTCTTTGCTCGATGCATTGTTTTCTGAAGAGGTGCCATTCCCGCCATGTTTCTGACCCGCCTTAACGTCTCGGCTCGATTCTTGCTGGTGCTGGCGATCGGATTCACCATTCAGGCCGGTATCTCGATCGTGTCGCTGCTGGACCTCAGAAATTCACTGATGCAGGACCGCATAAGCGAAGTCAAGCATCTGCTCGAGGCCGGGTACAGCACGGTGGCTATGTATCACGATCAAGCGGTCAAGGGCCTCATGACCGACGCGGACGCGCGTCGCGCGGCAGTGATTGCCTTGCGCAGCATGCGTTACGATGAAAAAAATTACTATTGCATCTGGGACCTGAACGGCACCGGCGTTGCGCATGGAGGCAGGCCCGAGCTCGAGGGAAAGACCTTTTTGAACTCGCCGGATGCGGATAAAAATCCCGTCGTGGCGAGTATGGTGGGCAAGCTGCTCGACGTGGCGAAGAGCGACAAGAAAGAAGGCGCTCTGTCATATTGGATACCGAAGGCCGGCCAAACCGTCCCGCTCGAAAAAGTCGCCTATACGCGCCTGTTCGAACCCTGGGGCTGGTCGATCAGCACCGGTGCCTACATCGACGACATCGAGGCGGCATTCCGATCCAGGGCCCTATCGGCTTTATGGGTGTTCATCGGCCTGATTTCCGTTGCCAGTGCGCTCACGTTCATGATCGGCCGTGATCTGGCACAAGCGATCAATCGATTGTCGGGTCGGGTCGCCAGCGTCGCCAAGGGCGAATTGGAGGGTGAGGTACCCGATGTCGAGCGGGGCGACGAGGTCGGTGCCATGGCTCGCTCGCTGCTGGTATTGCGTGATACCAGCAGAGAAGCGGCTGAGCTCAGACTCGACCAGCTGACCGGGCTGCCCACTCGCAAGTTGCTGATGGATCAACTCAAGCGGGCCAAGACCTTCAGCGCGCGCAGCGCCAACTACAACGGCCTGATGCTCATTGACTTGGACAAGTTCAAGCTGCTCAACGACACGCATGGGCATGACATCGGCGACATGATGCTGCGCGAGGTCGCACGACGCCTGAGCGTCAATTTGCGCGAGGGCGATATCGTGGCGCGCCTCGGCGGCGATGAATTTGTCTTAGTGCTGGTCAATATCGGCCATACCGAGAAAGAAGCCGCCGCCGCCGCGGAAACCGTCGGCAAGAAATTATTGGCCTTGCTCAACCAACCTTATCATCTTGGCAGCGTCACCCACGTCAGCGGGGCCAGCATCGGCATTACCCTGTTCAAGGGAGACGGCACTACCGCCGACGATTTGCTGAAGCAGGCCGATCTTGCAATGTACAAATCCAAGGATTCCGGCCGCAATGTCTGTCGTTTCTTCGACCCGCAAATGGAAACGTCGATGCATGAACGCGCGGCGCTCGAAAAGGAGCTGCGCCATGCCCTCACGGATGAGCAGTTTCAGCTCTACTACCAGCCTCAGGTCGGACCCGAAGGCGAACTGACCGGCGTCGAGGCCTTGGTACGCTGGATCCATCCGCGGCGAGGTTTGGTGTTGCCGAGCGAATTCATACCGATTGCCGAAGACACCGGCTTGATCCTGCCATTGGGCAATTGGATCCTGGATACTGCGTGCAAGCAGCTCGCGGCGTGGGCCACGCGGCCCGAGAAGGCCGATTTGAGGATTGCAGTGAATGTCAGCGCGCGTCAGTTCCAGCAACCCGAATTCGTGGAACAAGTCATCTCGACGCTGCGACGCACCGGCGCCGATCCGAATCGACTGACACTGGAGTTGACGGAAAGCGTGTTGGTCCACAACGTCGAGGACGTCATCGAGAAGATGTCGGCGCTCAAGAGCGAAGGCGTCAATTTCGCGCTCGACGACTTCGGCACCGGTTATTCCTCACTATACTATTTGAAGCGCTTGCCGCTTGATCAGCTGAAGATCGATCGGTCATTCGTGCACGATGTGCTGATCGACTCGGACGACGCGGCAATCGCGAAGACGATCGTGGCCTTGGCCCAGACTCTCGGGCTGAAGGTTATCGCAGAAGGAATTGAAACGGCGGAACAGCGGGTTTTTCTGGCGGTTTCGGGTTGCCATCACTACCAGGGCTACTTCTTCGGTCGCCCGGTGCCGGTCGAAGGTCTCGAGCCCTACATTGCCGATCCAGGCCAAGTCAGTCGCCTCATCGCGGCGACCGCCTGACTCACGTACGCGGCTTTCGCGGCCCAGCATCGCCCTCGCCCGAATCTTTCCTAACGCGCATATGGCCTCACCGGTCGTTATGCGTAGAATCCGGGGATATCCACGTATTCACAGAATGCGTCGCCACGTTAGGCTGGTACGCGAGAATTAGGGGAGCAAAAGGAATTGATGTCGGTACCGCCGCAAGAAGCCATCACGTTATTCGCACCTGCCGCCTCTACGGCATTCGGCACGAGCATCGCCGCGGCGCTTGGTATCTCGCTGAGCCACCATGAAGAGCAAGTATTCACCGGCGGCGAATGCAAGATGCGCCCACTCGAAAGCGTGCGCGGTCGCGCTGTCTATGTCGTTCAATCCTTATTCGGTGATGCTTTCGGCTCGGCGAACGACCGGCTCTGCCAGTTGCTCTTTTTCATCGGCGCGCTTAAGGACGCCGGCGCCACGCGCGTAACCGCTTGCGTGCCTTATCTCGCCTACGCGCGCCAAGACCGGCATACGGAGCCGCGCGACCCGGTTACCACGCGCTACGTTGCTCAGTTATTCGAGGCCATGGGGGTCGAGCGCGTGCTCGCCCTCGAGGTGCATAACCCGGCCGCTTTCGATAACGCTTTCCGCTGCGAGACCATTCATCTCGACGCGGCGGCCGCCTTCGTCCGGCACTTCGCCGCCAATTCTGCAGCCCAAGAATTTGCCGTCGCCTCGCCGGATATTGGCGGCGCCAAGCGAGCGCGGCGCTTCCAGGAGCTCCTACAAGCGACCATTGGCCGCAGCGTCAATTTTGCGCTCATGGACAAAAAACGCAGCCAAGGCATCGTCAGCGGCACCCTGTTTGCCGGTGACGTCGCCGGACGATTCGTCGTCATTCTCGACGATTTGATCAGCTCCGGAACGACCGTGCTGCGCGCGGTGAGCGCTTGCCGCCGCGCCGGTGCCAGTCGGGTCGCCGTCGCCGCAACCCATGCCTCATTTTCGCCGGAGGCACAGCGACTTTTTGATGCTGGCGAGGCAGCTGCGGATAGGCCGGACTCCGTCATCGTCACCGACTCGGTGCCTCTCGGCGAAGGCTTTTCCGCTCACTTGAATGGATCGCTCACGGTGCTCTCAATCGCACCGGTCTTTGCCGACGCGATTCGCGCGCTGGAATTACACGATCCCACGCCCAGGCTATTTTCCCAATAGGGCGGGCTTTTTCGGTTCGATGGTCTTGCAACAGCGAAAACCCAGGTGATAATTCGCATGGCTTTTCGGATCCATGACGCGGGTACCGTGCCAGAAAGGCGCGCGCCAACGGCACCAATCCTCGTGCGCGCGATAGGTATCAAAAACAAACCAACTCCCTTTCATTTCCGTATAGCCCAATTCTTTGCTGCCGAGACTCGACATTTGTTGCTCGTTCAGCGGCAGATTCATATGTTCCGCGGCATTGCCGTTCAGATCGTAGACAGCCAAGGAGCTGCGACATGCAGGAAAATCTCCGGTGGGATAGGTATTCGAGCCACAGAGTTGCCAGCCGCCCCCGGGGCATCCCGGCGTTTTGAAACTGCCGGTCGCACAAACACCGCGTTGATACTCCGGTCCATAACTCCAGGTTTTGCCGGCTTGGTGGGCGCTGTTGTGAGCGATGCGCATACGATGGATCGCGGCTTCCGGATCCTGGCCCTGGGCTAAATCAAATCGATAATCTGGGGCTTCCAGACTCCCCGCACAGGCGCCCTCCCACTCATGGGCATCGCAGAGGCGCTTGCCTTCGGCTTCACAGATTTGCGCCGCTTCGCGCGCCTTCACCCAGACCACGGGATACTCACATGGGATGTCCGGAAACTCGAACTGGTCGATACACGCGTTGGCTTGGATAGCGGTACTGGTCTTCGGGTTGTACAGGGGTGCCATATACTTGGCGCCGCAGATTTGCTCGAATTGCACATCGGCATAGTCGACCCCCGCCGCCGCCAGCTTGGCCTCGCACTGTTGCGGAGTCGAGGGATGTTCGGAAATGGCGGGATTTCCCTGACCCAGAACTTTTGAGTTCGCGAATATCGCGCGAATGTCGCGCATCTCCTGATCGCTCAATCCATGAATCTGCCGCAACTGTTGGAACAGCAGCTCATTTTGTTCTCGAAGCGAGGTCTGCGCCGCTACATGGACCGCATTGCCGAGTAACAGGCAAACCAAGAGGATTCTGGTCACGGCAAATCCCGCTTGCGAGTCAGGTAAAAGAAATCGCGATCATCCGGAAAATCCAGGAATCGCGGCGCGAGTTCGTCGCCCCCCTTGCGGTCGACTTCCGCCATTCCCTCGATCAGATGCTGCACGACGATCCGGCCATTGTTGTGAGTGTAGACTGCAAAATAGGTATGTTCGAGCGCATTCATATCCAAATGCATCGCGTACCGGCAGCCATAGGCTTGAAAGACCCGTGTCATGGCTCGAGGAGTGGCCGCCGAGAAGTATCCATAGATCAGGAACCGGGCAGTGCCCGTCTCTTGCAAACACACTCCGGCGCGCAGTGTACGAAAGCGCTCCTCGCTGGATCCAGACCAATTACCCGGCCCCCAACTGTCGATCAGGCGGCCCGCAGAAGAAACGCCTGTCTTCTCGTCATATTCGATCAAGGGTACGCCATTCTGGCGCGCAAACTTGATGTGCGGCAATCCAAGGTTATCGGCCGCAGTCCATGTTTTCATGCGCACGGCGCCGTCGTCGTCGACCACGAGCGTGGCCAGCCCCGGCTGCAGCTTGCTGAATATGACTCCTTGTTCAATGAATCCATAATGCGTGCCGTGGTTCTGCTGCGCCATGACTCCCTCGCGAAACGCCCCGTGTTCGCGTTTGAAGCCGCCGGCAAACGTCACTGCTGTCTGCTGCACGGTGGGCGGGTTCAACATGCCATTGACGACCAGCGGAGCGACGCTCCCAATTCCGTCGGGCCCCGGCAGCCGCGGATCGCGAACCGATTCCAGCGCGCGCTCCGACCATCCTACGCGTGGATGGTCGGTGCCGAGCGCGAAGCCGAGGTCGAACTGTTCGAGATCCAGGGCCACCATATAGTCCAAGGCGACCGCTTCGACCGCATCGACGTCGCCCACCGGATTTTTGGCGCCGCGCGAGTTCGAGGCGGCGATCGCTTGCGGCTCGATTGCGCTCACGAATATGCCCGCGGCATCACGGACCGCATACCACTTGCCTATGACGATTGCGCCCGAACCCTGGCCGATGTCGATCTCGAGATGCTCCGGCACAACGGACCGCGCGGCGTACGCCTCACTGAGCAGCGCCGGGAGCGGCCCGTTCGGCGGTGCGGTGGGGATTTCCGGCGCACGCGACGCCGGGGCCCCCTCATCCTTTTCGAGGAAGGCATCCCTGAAGAATTGTTTGCGCACGAAGCCGACGATCCGCTCACCGCCCCAGACGTGGTCTCTCAAGAAATTCGTGACTCGCTCGAGGTGCGTATAGGCGCCCGGAACCGGATTGCGCAAATAGAGCCGATGGTCGCATAGCGGCGCGTAAGGCAGATCCGAAAGCTGCGCTTGCCGCAGTAACGTCGTCTGCCCGCTCCGCCAAAGTTCGCAGTCCACTTCCCGGCCGTCGGCCGATATCCGAATTCCGTAGGGATGGATTTCGCCGAGCGCCAGCGTCTGGGTTTTCGGCAGAGGATTCTCCAGATGATACGAAACCGGCTTTTCAATGCCCGGCCACCACAACGTCAGGAGAAACCACGCATTGATCCGGGGATTCAGATTGACGAGGGTCGCCGTTCCCCAATCGCCCGCCATTTCGAACTCTGCGACTTGTATTTGCCTGAATGGCTGCAACTCGATGATTGTTTTTGGTGCATCAACTTGATATTGCTCCCATTGCACCACCAATGCCCGCGAGGGCCCCATGTCGGTGCCGGTGTCATCCCCGGCACGAAGGCCTGATGCGACCAGCACAACGCCGCATGCACCTGTCGCGATCAAGCCAACGATCCGCGCGGACTTCATAACGCCAGTAAGGAAAACAATGCCGCGAATCCGATCGTGCAGAGACTCATGCGGTCGGAGAGCGCGAAAATCACCGGATCGTCATGGATGCGCCCGCGGGTCGCCATCATCCACAGATAGCTGACCCAATAGAGCAGCGCCAGACAAATTCCCCAGATGAAATCCGGTCGCGCATAGAAGTGGCGGCTGATCTCGGTGTTCGTGTAAAGAGCCAAGACCAATACGGCGAGATATCCGCTCGCGATTCCCTGCGCCACGAGTACGACTTTATCGCCGCCAAAATAGCCGCGCACGTGGGCCGGACCCGGCGTCGACTCCTTGGCAACGAGTTCCGCATAGCGCTTGATGAGCGCGAGACTGAAGAACAGAAACACGCAAAAGGTCAACAGCCAAGGGGAAACCCCTATATTCACCGCCACCGCACCCGCCGCGACCCGTAGCGCATAGCCGCCCGCGAGCACCAATGCGTCCACGATCGGGATATCCTTGAGCTTCATCGAATATGCGATCATGAGCAGCAGGTAGAGCGCGAGCACGCCGGCTACACCAATCGATAGATGCAGCGCGATCGCAAACGCAGCAATCAGAATCAGCGGCATCAATAAAAGCGTATAAGCAAGTTTGATCCGGCCCGATGCCAATCGCCTTTCCCTCTTGCGCGGATCACGCCGATCGGCGGGCAGATCCAGCAAATCATTGAGCAGGTACTGACCCGAGGCGCAAAGGCTGAACGCTACGAATGCCAGCGAGGCTCGCAGCGACAGCTCGGCTTCAAAGAGCCGATGCGCCATCGCGAGCGGCATGAACACCAGAAAACTCTTGACCCAGTGATGAGGCCGCAATGCGTGCAGGTAGTCCCGCCACCGCGCCTCGGGTTCTCGAAAGACCCTCTCCACGGGCGTGACCTTGGCGACCTTGTGCTCCAGATGCCGCGACGGTGAGACCAGCAGCGCTCGGCGCGCCGCGCACCACACCGGATAATCGCGAACTCCGCTGCCGATGTAATCGAATCCCTTGAGCCCCCACTCGGCAACCAGGCGGTCCCGCTTGTGCTTGCCCCTCAACGCCGTATGGCCGTCGCTCGCGAGGATCTCATCGAACAATCCGACATCGCGGCCGACCTCGCGGGCCAACTTTTCGTCCGCGGCGGTTGCGAGTATCAACGGGCGGCCGATATTTTTTTGTTCATCTAGAAACGCCAAAAGTTCGTCGTGATGCGGAAGCAAATGCACATCCGGCATTGCAGTCGCGGCCAAGTGGCGCTTGAAGCCGGCCGCGCCCCCGACCCACCAAACGGGCAAGCGGAACAAGCTCAGCGGTTTCGTGCGCGCCATTACGAATATCGATTCGATCAGGGAATCGGTGCGCAGCAGCGTGCCATCGAGGTCCACCGCGATCGGCACGCGATCGAGTGCCGGATGTTCCGGCGGCATTACCGTTTCACCTGCGCCCGTTGTGGTCAAAACAACCACTTCGCCAACTGCAGCGCCCCCTTCCTCCAAGGAAGACGATGCGTGAGCCCGGTTTTTCCCTGATACTCGGAGCGATGTTCGACGTACCAGTCGTAGTTTCGCGCGAGCGCCATACGATTGGAGAATTTTGGATCGAATCCCAACTGCCGTTCGATTCGCTCGATCGACACAAAACTTTCCAGCGCCGCCGTATCATAAATCCATTGGTACAGCGGCGACAGATGCAACGCCTGGAGCACCTTGAGCACGCCGATCACCGGTGTGACGGGTAGTCCGATGACGTGCTTCCCGTGTCCGGCCCGATCGAGCACCGATTGGAAATTGTCGCGCATGCTGCCGAACACCTTTGCGCCCACGTTGAAGGTGTCATTGACCAGTTCCGCGTCCCGCAGGATGCACAGTAAAATGGCATCGCATAAATCCGCGACATCCAGGAGTTGATATCGGTTATTTCCCGAACCCAGCACCGGAAAATTCCTTCCCGAGTAGGCCCAGTCGTACAACAGTTCAAAAACGCCGAGCCGCTCGGGGCCGACAAAGCTCTTGGGACGAAGAATGGGGATGCAAAGCCCTCGCGCTCTCGCTTCGAGGCATAACGCTTCCGCGCTGATTTTTGCTTCGCCATACGGTCCAACACCCTGCAATCGGTCTTGCTCGTAGACCGGATGATGATCGGGGATGCCGTACACGGACGTCGACGAGATGAAGATGAAGCGCCGGACCCTATCGCGCGCCGCGATCTCGAGCAGCATTTGAGTGCCCCCGACATCGGTGGATTGGATCTCCGCCTTGCTCGCCAGCGGCAGAGCCGCCGCGCAATGCACGACGACGTCGACTCCGGCCATCGCGCGCTCGACCGCGCCCCTGTCGCGAATGTCCGCCTGCATGACGTCCACCGTATTTCGGTCCGGATAATCGAAGGGCGCGATATCCATCGACCTGACGCCATATCCATGCGCCAGTAGGTGGCGGCATAGATTAATGCCGAGAAACCCCGCGCCACCGGTAATGAGGACTAGTGGCTGCGGCATGAACGGTACACGCTACTCATCACTCGTAACGTAGCCGCCATTGGCGTGCAACGGTATGCGCGGAAGTATCGCCGCAATACGGGTTTATCCCTGCCGGGACCGCGCGCCGCCGGGCCTTGCGCGGTGGCGTCAGCCGCGCATGCCTAGGGGAATCTAGGTCGCAGTGTCGGCACGATGGCGGCGATCGTCGCTTGCGCCTGCGTATTCAAATTCTTGATTAATCCGAGCACGTCGGATACAACCCCCTCTTTGCTGAGGGCTCCCGCCAAACGACTATCCTGCATGATCTCAAAGATCGATCTCGGCTTGCCGTCGATAAAGACTTGCGTACTGATCAGCCGCGCGCCATGGCTGTAGTCCGCATAGCGCCAGCCGTGAACCGTACTCAAGGATTGAATGGGCTTGCCGTCGGCCGTATGCCAACCATATATGGCGACGCGATCGAGATGGTCTCGTAATCGATTTGTCAGCACCAAATCTTTTTTGTCACCGGCGCTCAATGCCCCCAATGAAACGCCGAGCGCCGCGCGTTGGGCCGCAATCAGATCATTGTGACGCAAGGAATAATCGGTTGAGCGCATCTCGTTACCGGCCGGCAACGGTTGCGGAACGAAATGCACCGCTGCTTGAGCATAAATGGCATCAACCAGTTGCGTGGTGGGCAAGGTAAAACCATATTCCGATGCCGTTGCCAGTGCCGTCGCAAGGCGCATCGGAATCATGAGAAAGTCATCGTCCGAGCCAATCGCGAGATAATCGGGAGCTGCGCAAACGATGATGTCGACTAGCTTTCCATCCAAGAGCGGCGACTGGAGTCGGATCGGTACGAGCTGGCGCAGGAAATTGGGGATGTTGCCTGCGCGCAATTCGCGCCGAATTTGCGTTTCACGTTCCTCGTCGGAAAGTCCACGGATTTGTTCGGCAAATGCTTGCCCGCCGGGCGCATCCTCGGCGCGCGCCGGTATCCCTTGCGTCAACGAATCGCCGCACGGGCCCCGCGGCGCAGCCGCGAGCGCGGTGTTCCCGCCGCCGATTGCGACGGCGATTACGACGGCGATTGCCGCGATCCACAATTTGGTCCGATTGAGCATTGCGTTCCCAAGTGTATATCTAAAGAATATGAGCGCCGCAACATACCCTGCCCCAAAATCGGGGTCCATTTTGCTTTATGGGGTCGGAAATTAGCTTTTTCAAGCCGCGCACGCGATTTATGGCTCCTTAAAAACGGTCAAAATGCAGCCCGCATGCCCTAAATCCCGCTTCCTCGATATCGGATCGCTCCGATGAAAATACTTGTTGCAGCGATTCTCGTGCTGGGCATCTCGAGCCCACTTTTGGCTCAAACGACGGCGCAGGTATTCACGACCCCAAAAGGAGCGTTTCAATTCAACTACGATTCGCCGTTAGTGCGCTGCGCGAGGGTGCCCACTAGCGCGGAAGGCGGCAATGAATGGATTCCATTTCCTTCTTGCCAGAATGGTGTTTGCGAGGACCAGGCTTTGCCCTCGGCGAGCACGGCCGCGTGTGTCGCTTACCCTCACGACGAATTCTCCAAAAAAGTGGCGTTTGGTGCCGCTGCGTTTTTCGTCGCCGAAGTGGAAAGCGGCTCGACCGCACCAGTCTGTCTTCAAGCGGATCCTGCCTGGCAGACCGAAAGCAGCGCGAACTCGACGCTCGCCGATGAGCCGTCGGCACAATTTCGCACCGTGGACCATTGGATGATGCATGCTCGCGATTCCGTCATTTATCGTGTGTTCCATCAAGGCAAGTGTTACGAAATCGGGATTCAGCGAGTCCAGGTCAACACGACGGCCTACGACCCCGGAACTTTCGAGGAATTTACGGCGCGAGACGACGCAAGGGTTGAGCATCGCCTGGGCCAAGTACTGCGGTCGTTCCGTTTTCTGAACTAGCGCGATCGCAGATCGCGTGAGAGAAATCCTACGCAAGGCAGAGAGGCCCGCCGACGGCGCGACATGGGCAC
>Ga0116134_1001473_pt1 | contig 11936 bp, 10 predicted proteins | sample June2015DPH_19_5_FD_89737 | JGI IMG/M metagenome (GOLD analysis project Ga0116134, IMG submission 89737) | Peatland microbial communities from SPRUCE experiment site at the Marcell Experimental Forest, Minnesota, USA - June2015DPH_19_40 | ecosystem: Environmental > Terrestrial > Soil > Wetlands...
AATTCGTCCACCACGCCGAGCATTAGCGGCAATTCCGGTCCTACAATCGTGAGGTCGGGCTGGATCTGGTGCGCGAGCGCGATCATGGACTCGAGGTTATTTACGTCCACGGCAACGCATTCCGCCTCGTCCACGATTCCTCCGTTGCCCGGCGCGCAGTAGATTTTCGTGACCCGCGGCGATTGTCGGAGTTTCCATACCAAAGCGTGCTCGCGCCCGCCGCCGCCGATGACCAGGATTTTCATAGTCGAAACATTTAAGGGTAGGGGCGAGAGAAGACGATGTCAAACGGAGAAAAGGTCAGAGGTCAGAGGTAAGATTGCAGAGGTGAGAACTGAAGCGCACTCGCTGCGGGTTTTCCCGATGTCCTTCACCACGTGGGTCCTGAACCGCTGCAATCTTACCTTTGACCTCTGACCTCTGCAATCCTCTGCTTAACCGTGCTTAACGGATCGTCGTATAATGCGTTTCACGTGATCACAGTTTCCAAAGAGGACTACCTTAAGGCGATTCTCGAGGCTGAGAGCGAAGGCGAGACCGTCATTTCGGCCACGCTGGCACATTGGCTGAAGGTTTCGCCGCCGGCGGTGACCATGGCGGTACGCCGGCTGAAGAAAGACGGGTTGGTGCGGGTGAATGCCGACGGGCGTGTCCGGCTGACCGCTGCGGGAAAGAAGATTGCCCGCAAGCTGACGGTTCGCCACCACCTGATTGAGCGGATGCTCGCTGAGATTTTTGGGATGGAATGGTACAAGGTGCACGACGAGGCAGAACGCTTGGAACATGCGGTCTCGCCCGATTTCGAGGCCAGGCTGCTGGCTAAACTTGGGCGGGGAGTCGCCTGCCCGCACGGCAATCTGACGGAGTTGGAGAGTCCTATTAGCCGGCGCCGTCGCGGCCTGTTGCTGCTGGCACAGGCCCCGCCGGGAGAGAATTTCCAGGTGAGTGGTATCTATGAACGGGACCGCCAACTGCTTGAGTTTCTGGAACAGCGTGGCATCCGGCCCGGCGCCAAAATTCATGTCGCGCATCGCAATTATGATCAGACATTGACCCTGACGACCGGGGCTGGACGGGTCTCCCTGGGAGTGTCTGCCGCAGAAAAGGTCTGGGTTAAGTCGGCGGACGAGAGGGGCATCTCCAAGAGCTGAAGAGTCCGCCGGCGCTCGCCGCGCAGCCGCTGAAGGGGCATCCTATTTTGCAGCTTAACGGCATTGCTAAAGCGAACCCCTGATACGAATCCCCGATGTGATGCCTAGTTTTCCCACTGCCTGCCATTCAGAAAATGAATTAACTGTAGTTTATACCGTGATGTATACTTGCGCTAATTTGCCAGCGAGTGGCGGTCGCGCTCTCTTCGCACGGCATCGGTGGGATGGACGAATCGTTGAAACGTAAATGTTGAAATGAAAGATCCAAAGACAATATCCGAGGCCCGAGGGGAAGCCGCAACTCGATCCACTCTCCTGAATGGCCGGCCGATTTCTGAAAATGATGTCGTCATCACGCACGAGGATATCGACCGGGCGCACGACCGTGAACAGGTTTCGGCGGTGCGGGCTCGGCGTGGATTCCGGCCCCGGTTCCGGTTGTTCTGGTTGCTCATTGGCCCCGGCATCCTGGTGATGCTGGGGGAGAATGATGGGCCCAGCATGCTCTCGTATGCGGCGACCGGGGCGCGGTTCGGCATCGGTTTCTTTCTGCCCTTTGTGGTGCTCACCTTCCTTATAGCTTGCGTGGTGCAGGAAATGACCGTGCGTTTGGGCGCGGCTACTCACCGCGGGCACGCGGAGTTGATCTTCGATCGCTTTGGCCCATTTTGGGGTTGGTTCTCGATGATCGACCTGATGATCGGCAACTTTCTGACACTGGTCACTGAGTTTATTGCGATCCGGGCTGGGCTGGGGTTCTTCGGAGTACGGCCCGCGGTTGCGGTCTCCGGCGCACTGTTGGTGCTCTCCGTCGCGCTCATGACCCATCGGTACTGGACTTGGGAGCGGATCATTCTAGCCGCCGCCATGTTCAACCTGGTGTTTGTGCCGGTGGCGCTGATGACGCATCCGGACTGGGGGGCGGTGGGTGGCGCATTGGTGACCTGGAGACCATTGCCCGGGCTTACGCAGGAGACGGTTCTGATCCTGCTGGCTGATATTGGAGCGACCGTGACGCCGTGGATGCTGTTCTTTCAGCAAAGCGCGATTGCGGATAAGGGCCTCACCACGCGGGACATTCACATGGGACGCGTCGATACGGTGCTGGGAGCGGCTTTGGCGACAATCGCCGCGCTGGCGACCATGCTGGCGACGACCCCGCTGTTTTTGCATCACATGTCGGCGGCGAACTTCGAAGCTGCGGAATTCGCCCAGGCGCTACAGCCGTTTATTGGACACTGGGGATCTGCGCTTTTCGCGCTGGGTATCTTCGAGGCAGGGATGGTTGCGGCAATCACTATTTCAACTTCATCCGCGTACGCGTTTGGAGAAGTGGCGCGGCGCCCGCACAGTCTGAACCTGCCATTCCGGCAGGGGAGGGCGTTCTATCTCGTTCTGCTGGTCGAAGCAGTTGCCGCCGGGGGGCTGGTCTTGATCCCCGGAATTCCGCTCGTGTATATCGTGCTGCTGGTGAACGTGATCGCGGTGCTGGCGATGCCCCCGGCGCTTCTCTTCCTTTATATGCTGGTGAACGATCGTGAAATCATGGGCGCGCTGGTGAGTCCGAGGTGGGCGAATGTGCTGGCACTGGGGGTTGTGATCATACTGATCGGCGCCGGCCTCTTGTTTGGGGTGAGTGTGATTGCACCCAATGCGCTCTCGATAATTGGAGGCAGGTAGATGGAAAAGCAATACGATTCTGCGCGCGGCGCTGACAGGACCACTGAAGTCAGTCGCGAAGAGATCACCTCGGTAATGACGGCCCTGGAGCCTGACCAGATCGTTTTCACTAAGGAGCACCATCATTGCCCACGACGACGGCTCACGTGGACTGAGAAGGTGCTTTTCTGGGGGTTGCGGATTTACCTGGTGTTCATGGTTGGCGTGGTTGTCTATCAGATTTGGACGGGCGTTCGATAGGGATCTTGGTCAGCTCCAACAGGTCCCATTGGTTGCCGTATAGGTCTTCGAAAACTGCGACTGTGCCGTACGGTTCTTTGCGCGGTTCCCGTGTGAACTTTACCTTCCGCTCGGTCATTTCGCTGTAATCACGCCAGAAATCGTCGGTGTGCAGGAAAAGAAAGACCCGGCCGCCGGTCTGGTTGCCGATACGACTCATTTGTTCGGGCGTTGCTGCGCGGGCCAGCAGCAGGCTCGTCCCCTGAGGGCCCGGCGGGGCGATCAATACCCAGCGTTTGGTTTCGCTCAGGCGCGTATCTTCAACCACGGTGAAGTTGAGCGTGTGAGTGAAGAACGCCAGGGCTTCATCATAGTCCCGGACGAGGAGCGCGACATGGCCCAGAGTCTGCATTGCAGGTAGTTCTTACTTTAACCTAATCGGGGCGGCGTTCTGCCTCGGCGCCGCTCTGCGCCCAGCTAGCACGGGGGCACGTCCATTCCTCCACGAGCCCACGAAACGAATTACACTAGTAGGTTCCGATTCTGTATTGCGCTCCGGTCCTGTGGCGGAGCTTGAAGGAAGGCCATCATGTCATTGAACAGTTTTGGCGCCCGCGCCAGTTTCAAAGTCGGCAACAGGGAGTACGAACTCTACCGGCTCGACGCTCTCGACAAGCATGGCATCTCCACCCGGCACTTGCCGTTCTCGCTGCGCATTTTGCTGGAGAACCTGCTGCGCACCGAAGATGGGCGCAACGTGACTAAGGATGAAATTCGCGCGCTCGCGGCGTGGAACAGGAATTCGAAGCCGGAAAAAGAAATCGCTTTTACGCCTAGCCGCGTTCTGCTGCAGGATTTCACCGGCGTCCCCGCGGTGGTCGATCTGGCTGCTATGCGCGACGCTATGAAGCGCCTGGGGGGCGATGCCAAACTGATCAATCCGCTGCAGCCGGCCGAACTGGTCATCGACCACTCGGTGCAGGTTGACGAATTTGGCTCGCCCGGCGCGTTTGATGTGAATGCGCTGCTTGAATTCCAACGCAACAAAGAGCGCTACGCGTTTCTGCGCTGGGGACAGACCGGCTTCCGCAATCTTGCGATCGTGCCGCCAGACACCGGTATCGTCCACCAGGTGAATCTCGAATATCTTGCGCGCGTGGTTTTTGTGCATAAAGATAACGAAAGCGGGAAACGCACCGCCTATCCCGACACACTCGTCGGCACCGACTCGCACACCACCATGGTCAACGGACTGGGCGTGCTGGGCTGGGGCGTGGGCGGCATTGAAGCCGAGGCCGCCATGCTCGGGCAGCCTGTGTCCATGCTGATCCCGTTCGTTGTCGGCGTGAAACTCACTGGACGTCTGCGCGAGGGCGCGACGGCAACCGACCTGGTTCTTACGATCACCGAGATGTTGCGCAAGCACGGCGTGGTCGGCAAATTTGTCGAATACTTTGGGCCCGGCCTGCAAGACCTGCCGCTGGCCGATCGCGCGACGATTGCAAACATGGCACCGGAATACGGCGCCACCTGCGGCATTTTCCCGATCGACAAAGAAAGCGTGCGCTACCTGAAACTCACCGGGCGCAGTGACGAGCAGATCGCTTTGGTTGAAGCCTACGCGCGCGAGCAGGGACTTTTTCACGACGCGAAGACGCCGGAAGCCGAATATTCCGAATTGTTGAGTCTTGATCTTGCCAGCGTCGAATCGAGTCTTGCTGGGCCGAGGCGGCCGCAGGATCGAGTCGTGCTCTCGCAGGCACGGGAATCATTTACTCAAGCGTTGCCTTCGCTGATCAAACCAAAGACAAAGGCGGCTGCTGCGGCTCCGGCCGACGTCGCACGCAAGCAGGTTAATCGCTGGGAACAGGAAGGCGGAAATCCGACGGCAGTTGGGGTTGAGGATCCGAACGTCCACGAACACGTTTCGACGAATGGGAATGCGCTGCGGCATGGCAGTGTGGTGATTGCGGCGATTACGAGTTGCACGAACACGTCAAACCCATCGGTGATGCTGGCCGCTGGACTGCTGGCGAAGAAAGCGGTGGAACGCGGTCTCGAAGTTCCGGCGACGGTCAAAACTTCGCTTGCTCCCGGATCAAAAGTCGTGCTCGACTATCTTGAGAAGGCCGGCCTGATGCCGTATCTGGAAAAGCTGAAGTTCCATATTGTCGGCTACGGTTGCACCACCTGCATCGGAAATTCCGGCCCGCTGCCGGTTGAGGTGTCGAGAGAGATTGACGAGAAAAATCTGGTTGTCGCTTCGGTCCTCTCCGGCAATCGCAACTTCGAGGGACGCATCAATTCCGAAGTGCGCGCGAATTACCTGATGTCGCCGCCGCTGGTGGTGGCGTTCGCGCTCGCGGGGCGCATCGATGTTGATCTGCGCAAAGACGCCGTCGGTAAGGGCAAAGACGGCAAGCCCGTTTATCTTGCCGACATCTGGCCGTCGCAGCAGGAAGTCGAGCAGGCGATGGCGAGCGCGATTACGTCCGAGATGTTTCGGAAGAGCTATGCGGAGGTCTATTCGGGCGACGAACGCTGGCGCGGGCTGCCGGTTCCGAAGGGCGAGACTTACGCATGGGAAAAAGACTCGACCTACATTCGGCAGGCTCCCTACTTCGATGACATGGCGCTCAAACCGTCGGCCATCGAAGACATCAAGGGCGCGCGCGTGCTGGCCGTGCTCGGCGACAGCGTCACCACGGACCATATCTCACCCGCGGGCTCTATCAAGAAAGATGGCCCGGCGGGCAAGTACCTAATTGCTCATGGCGTGCAGCCCGCGGATTTCAACTCTTACGGATCGCGTCGCGGCAATCACGAAGTGATGGTGCGCGGCACGTTCGCCAACGTCCGCTTGCGAAATAAAATGGTGAACACCGAAGGTGGATTCACCCGCCACTTACCTGACGGCGCCGAGATGTCGATCTTCGAGGCGTCCGAAAAGTACCATGCGGAAAAAATGCCGCTCGTGATTCTTGCGGGCAAAGAATACGGCTCCGGATCGTCACGCGACTGGGCGGCCAAGGGTCCACGGCTGCTCGGCGTTCGCGCCGTGATTGCGGAAAGCTACGAACGCATTCACCGCTCCAACCTCGTAGGCATGGGTATTCTGCCCCTGCAGTTTCTGCCGGGAGAAAATGCCGATACGCTGAAGTTGACCGGCGAAGAGGTGTTCGAGATCACAGGGATTCGCGAGATGGTGGAGAAGTTCTCTTCGGGCCGCAAGATTACCGTGCGCGTGAAGGGCGGAAAGACGGCCGAATTTCAAGCGATCGTCCGGATTGATACGCCGCAGGAAGCTCTCTACTACGCCAATGGAGGCATTCTGCAGTACGTGCTGCGGCAATTGCTGGCGGGGAAAACGCAGCCGGAGGCGGTCAACGTCTAGTTGTGTGGTGGCGGGGCTTTGCCCCGCCGGGACGGGGCAGAGCCCCGTCACCACACGAGACAGCCCTTCTCCCCCACTGCGTGCTAATCTCAAAATTCCATGTCCGTCGCAGCCCAATACATTCCTGCTGCCTATAGTCTGACCGCATTTGGTGTCTGGGGCGCCAGCGATTTTCTGGGTGGAGTGGGCGCGCGGCGGGCAAACGCGTTCTTGTTTACGGCTATCGTGCACCTCAGCGGCTTGGTTGCGTTCGGCACGCTGGCGCTGACGACTGGCGCGGCATTTCCGGGAAAGGCCAGCGTGGCATGGTCGCTGATTGCCGGTTTGCTTGGGGGTCTGGCTCTGGCCTTGTTCTATCGTGCACTGGCCCGCGGAAATATGGGACTAGTCGCGCCTGTGGCGGCTGTTCTGGGCGCTGCGATTCCCACCATCGTGACTGCTTCCCGAGAGGGCTTTCCGGGCTATCGTCATCTGCTCGGTTTTATTCTCGCCGGCATCGGCGTCTGGCTAATCTCGCGGACCAAAGCTGGCGTCGGCCGTCCCGAAGGCTTGGGCATGGCCGTGCTGGCCGGAATTGGCTTTGCTGGTTTTTATCTCTCTGCTCACCAGGCTGGCGGCGCGTCTGCGTTATGGATCGCCACCTGCTCGCGCGTCGGTGCATTGCTGGTCACGGGAAGTATCGTTCTATTTGGAAGGCACCTCCGCGCGGTGCCTGCTCCCGTGCTGGGCATAGCCGTAGTTGCCGGCATCCTCGATCTCACTGGCAGCGTCGGCTTCATCCGCGCGTCTCAAATCGGACGTCTGGACGAAGCCGTCGTGATCAGTTCGCTTTATCCCGCCGTCACCGTTCTACTGGCTCGCATCTTTTTGCACGAGCACTTTAGCCGCGCCCGCACGATTGGCATGGTTGCGGCGTTGGCGGCGGTGCCGATGATTGCGGGGTGACATCGCGGGGTGAATACGATAGCCGCGCGTTCCATATATTCTGGAAGATGGAATGATGTAAAACAGATTGTGGGGAGAACGTGATTCGTGGCGCTGGTTGAGGTTCGCAATCTGACGAAGGTCTTCGATCTTGCCGAATCTCCGTTCGGCAGCCGCCGCTCTGGCGAGGTTCGCGCCGTGGACGATGTCTCATTCGATATCGATGAAGGCGAGACGCTGGGCTTGGTGGGCGAATCCGGCTCCGGCAAAAGCACGCTGGGACGGCTCATTCTCCGTCTCATCGAGCCGACCTCGGGCGCCGTTGTTTTCAATGGCATTGATCTCGTGACGGCGAACGCGTCAGAGTTGCGTCGTCTTCGCCGCGATATGCAGATCATTTTTCAGGATCCGTTCGGGTCGCTTGACCCGCGCTATCGGGTAGAGGACGTGATCGCCGAGCCGCTCATTCTTCATCAGAAGCCGCTTCATCGGAATGCGCTTCATCAGCATGCGCTTCAGGAAAAGACGATCCACGAAAACCTCAGCCGAGATACTCTCCGCCTGCGCGTCGCGGAACTTTTGCGTTCTGTGGGGATGGATGAATCCGCGATGTCGCGTTACCCGCACGAGTTTTCCGGAGGCCAGCGACAGCGCATCGGCATTGCCCGGGCACTTGCCCTGCGGCCGAAGTTTATCGTCGCCGATGAACCGGTTTCCGCGCTTGACGTCAGCGTCGGGGCGCAGATTGTGAATCTTCTGCAGCATCTGCAGCGTGATTTTGGCCTCACCTATTTGTTCATCTCACACTCCATGCCAGTCGTGCGCTATCTCTCGACCCGCATCGCGGTGCTGTATCGCGGCAAGATCGTCGAGATCGGAAGCACGGAGCAGATCACTGCCCAACCGCGGCACGCTTACACGCGCAAACTGCTGGCGGCAACACCGGAGATGGCGGCGTCGTAGTTCCAGGTCAGAGGTCAGAGGTGAGATTGCAGAGGTGAAACCCGACACGCTGTGAGGCATAGATTTTACTTCTGCAATCTGACCTCTCACCTCTGCAATCCTTCCTTATCGCTTCCTGTTGTCATTGCGCCGGAATGAAACTACAATCTCCTCCTGTTTAGGGAGAAGATATGGCGACCAATCCTTCCGCACCGCCGTCGCAGCAGCCATCTCAGCCACTACAGCTATCTCAGGAGCCCGCGGCCTTGTCTGAAGGACAGCGGCTTGCCTACACTTTTTTTGCGCCGAGCAAGGCCTTTAGCGACTTGCGAAGAAACGCCAGTTGGTGGGCGCCATTCCTGATCATCGCGATTGTTTCCCTGCTGTTTGTCTCCGTGGTCGATCAGAAAGTCGGCTTTCGCAAAGTGGTGGACAATCTGATCCAGTTGCAACCGAAGCAAGCCGAGCGTATCGATAACATGCCGGCCGACCAACGCCAGAAAGTCATGCAGCAACAAGCTACTATCACCAAAATAATCTCCTACGCCTTTCCCATCATTGGGCTCGCCGTCTACGCCGTTTTCGCCGGCGTTTTATTGGGAACTCTGAGGTTTGTCGCGGGCGCCGATTTGAAATACAAAACGCTGTTTGCGCTGATTGTCTACACCAGGCTGCCTCAGGTACTATCGCCGCTGCTGGCAATCCTATCGCTGCTCGCTGGAGTCAGCGGCGATGGATTCAACCTGCAAAATCCCGTGGCTACTAATCCCGGATATTTCATCGGCCCAGACGGCTCTGCGGTGCTCCGCGCCCTGCTAACGCCGTTGGATGTCCTCTCCTTTTGGAGCTTGATCCTGACCGCTATCGGCATCACTTGCATCAGCAAGGTCAAACGGGGGGCAGCGTTCGCTGTGGTGTTTGGATGGTTCGCGGTCGTGGTGTTGGCCAGGGTTGCGCTGGCCGCGCTAACTTCCTAACGAACTACAAGAGCGAACAATAGACATGCACACCGCAGACGTCGTTCTCATCGGTGGAGGGATTGTCGGCTCCAGCATTGCCTACCACCTCGTCGCGGCGGGCTGCAAGAACGTTCTCGTGATTGAGCGCGAGACCGCGCAGGGCAAGGGATCCACGGGCAAGAGCATGGGCGGGGTGCGGGCACAGTTTTCTACGCCGGTCAACATCCAGATGTCGCTTTACTCGATCCCGTTCTATGCGAGCTTCGAAGAGCGTCTTGGCTACCCGTGCGATTACCGTCCCCAGGGCTATCTTTTTTGCGCAACGAATGAAAAGCACATGGCCTACCTGCGCGCTAACTACGAAAAACAGATTGCCATGGGATTGAAGAACGTGCGCCTCGTCGGCGGCGACGAAATTCGCGGCCTGTTTCCGCAACTCCGCGGCGATGACATTGTTGGCAGCAGCTTCTGCTCCACCGACGGCTTCGTCGATCCTTACAGCGCCATGATTGGTTTCATGACCTGGGCAAGCGAGCACGGTGCCACGCTGTGGAAGAACGCTGACGTCACTGGAATCACGCGCAACAACGGCGATAAGAGCTTTGAAGTGCTGACCACTCGCGACCGGGTTTCGACGCGCACGGTGGTTAACTGTGCGGGAGCCTGGGCGGCTCCGATCGCGAAGATGGTTGGCATCGATCTTGCTGTCGAGCCGTTGCGCCGTATGTTGGTTCCGACGGAACCGTTTGACGGATTTCCGCACTCCGCACCCATGATTATCGACATGTCAACGGGCTTCCACTTTCGCCCGGAGAGCCGCGGATTCCTGCTGGCGTGGAATGATCCGGAAGAAACGCCCGGCTACAAAACGGATTTCGACGCGAGCTTTATCGAAAAGATCCTGACCCGCGCGGCCGATCGCGTGCCCGTCTTCGAAAATGTTGCGGTCAATCCAAAACGAGCATGGGCCGGGCTATACGAGATGACGCCTGACCATCATCCAATTCTTGGTGAGTCGCCCGATGTTCGTGGCTTTTTCTTTGCTAACGGTTTCAGCGGGCACGGCGTGATGCACTCGCCAGCGACCGGGAAAATTCTCAGCGACCTGATTCTGACTGGCAAGACCGATTTGATCGACGCGTCTCTGCTGAACTTCGCGCGCTTTGCGCAAGGGCGGATGATTCACGAGACGGCGGTGCTGTAAGGAACGGTGACAGGTCTTAGGTCTTTGGTCTTAGGTCTTAACGGTCTCAGGAAGGAACCTCCTGAGCAGGTTTGGTTCTTCTGCGACCTGAGACCTGAACCCTTTTTGGAGAAACTCTATGTCAATCTTTGGACTGATCGAATACGGCGACGCCAGCGCCGAAGTGCGGGCGATTTACGACGACATCATGGCCACGCGCAAAACCGACTGGATCAATAATTTCTGGAAAGCGATCGCGCACGATCCCGTCATGCTCAAGCGGACTTGGGAAGACATCAAGCAAATCATGGCGCCTGGAGCCCTTGACCCGCTCACCAAGGAAATGATTTACGTCGCCGTTTCGGTCACAAATCAATGCGACTATTGCATCGCTTCGCACACGGCCTCCGCGATAAATAAAGGCATGACCGACGCCCAGTTCAAAGAGCTGATGTCCGTGGTCGGCATGGCCAATGAAACCAATCGCCTGGCGGCCGGATACCAGGTGGAAGTCGACGACCGCTTCAAACCGCAAACCGGCGAATGAAACAGGTCGCAGGTGTCAGGTCTCAGGAACGAAATTGAGCCTTTGGTTTTCCCGAGACCTGAGACCCAGCACCTGAGACCTTTTCACTGTTAATAACGTGCTTCTCGCGAAGTTTATAATCTTTCTACGCGGGTCGGGAATCGAATCATCAGACTGCGAATCACGAGCGCGCTCGAAAGAGGCAAGTCATGGCCGAGATGACGGTGACTCCGGTTGCAACCCACGGTTTTTTCCTGGACGGGAAGTGGCTGGAAGAGGGTGATATCGTCGACGTTCGCGCGCCCTACGATGGCGCCCTCGTCGCGCATGTTCATCAGGGACGCCGCGAACATGCCGAAGCCGCCATTGCCGCTGCCGTCAAGGCCTTTGGAACCACGCGGCGACTGCCCGCCTTCGAACGTCAACGAGTTCTGCGCCAGATTTCAACTGGCATTCACGATCGCAAGGAAGAGTTTTCCCGCACGATTGCGCTGGAAGCGGGCAAGCCGATCAAGAGCGCTCGCTCCGAAGTTGACCGCGCCATCTTCACCTTCAATATCGCGGCCGAAGAAACGGTTCGCGGCTACGGCGAATATTTGCCACTAGATTGGCAGCAGTCGACCGCCGGGCGTTGGGGTATCGTCAAGCGTTTCCCCCTCGGCCCCATCGCCGGGATTACGCCCTTCAATTTTCCCTTGAACCTGGTTGCCCATAAAGTTGCCCCGGCCATTGCCGCCGGCTGTTCCATGGTGCTCAAGCCCGCTCCCGAGACGCCGCTCACCTCGCTGCTGCTGGCCGAAGTAATCCAGCAGGCGGGATGGCCGGACGGCGGATTCAACGCCGTGTTGCTCTCGAACGAGGATTCTGGTCTGCTGGTCACCGATGAACGCATCAAGCTCATCAGCTTCACGGGCAGCGCCGCCGTCGGCTGGGCGATCAAGAACAACGCGGGGAAGAA
>Ga0116134_1001476_pt1 | contig 11920 bp, 12 predicted proteins | sample June2015DPH_19_5_FD_89737 | JGI IMG/M metagenome (GOLD analysis project Ga0116134, IMG submission 89737) | Peatland microbial communities from SPRUCE experiment site at the Marcell Experimental Forest, Minnesota, USA - June2015DPH_19_40 | ecosystem: Environmental > Terrestrial > Soil > Wetlands...
CAGTGCTAATCGCCGAACCGGCAGATGGCAACCGCGGGATTGGCGCCCCGCTCCGGGTGAGCGGCTGGGGGACATTCGCGCTGGACCTGCGATGTGATAAGCAGGATGCGATCGATAGGGGCGTAATCATGCGAATTCTACGTGTCGTTGCCGTCGCGCTACTCCTCGCCGGCGCCGGTGCTCCGGCGCGGGCCGACGACGCGCCTTCGCCCGAGGCGGTGCAGGCCGCGCAAGAGCTGTTCGCGATCCTATCGGGCGATATGATGAAGCAGCTCACCGGTCAGGTCACCGACGCGTTGTGGCCGCAGGTCGAAGCGCAGGCGCACGCCGACAAGATCGACGACGCCACGCTCGGCGAAATGCGCCAGGCGTTCGATCATATTCAGGTCTCTTTCATCGACGAAGCCATGAAGGATGCGCCGCCGATCTATGCGCGCCACTTCACCGTGGCCGAGCTGCACGAGCTGGCGGCATTCTATAAGTCTCCGACCGGAGCGAAGGCATTGCACGTGCTGCCGCAGGTCATGGGCGAGTTCACCACCGCCCTCGTGCCACGGCTGCAGGCCGTGCAGAAAGAGACCGGCGAGGCGTTCGACAAAATCCTGCGCGCGCACGGCTACTTGAAATGATGCGCTGGTTCGCTGGCGACGGACGCCGCAGCAGCCGGCACCCTCACAGCCCGCTGAACCAATTATACCCCTGGTTCTCCCAATAGCCGCCGGCGTCGTTGTTCTGCACCCACATGGCGGTGACGTATTTCGGGTTCTTGAAGCCGAGCTTGGTCGGGATGCGGATCTTGATCGGAAAGCCGTAGGCGCGCGGCAATATCTGGTGATCGAATTTCAGCGTCAATTGCGTCTGCGGATGCAATGCGGTCGGCATGTCGATCGTGTTCGAATAGCCTTCCGCGCACTGGAACCAGACGTATTTGGCCGTGGTGTCGGCGCCGATCAGCTTGAGAAAGTCCGACAGCTTGACGCCCTGCCAGGAGCCGATCGCGCTCCAGCCCTCGACGCAGACATGGCGGGTGATCTGCGACACTTCCGGCAGCTTGTTGAGCTCGGCGAGCGTCCACGGCTTCTTGTTGTCGACGAGGCCGCCGATCTCGAGCTGCCATTTGTCACCGTCGATGTCGGGGGCTTCGTCCTCGCTGTAATAGGCGTTGAACGGAAACGGCCGCGTGATCGCGCTTTCGGGATAGGTCGGCGCCAGCGTTTTGGGGTTGAACAGTAGCGCCTGGACGCGGTCATTGAACGTCGAGATGACGCGCAGCGCGTGCTCCGAGGTGTCGTTGTCGATGACGTCGCAGCCGGACAGCGCGGCGAGCGCGCCCAGGCTTGCCGCGCCGCGCAGAAACAGCCGCCGCGACGGCTCGGGCAAGAGTTTCGCCGCGTCCTTGATCAGCAGTTTCGGATCGACGCCGGGGATTTTTTTACGCTCACGAGCCATTTTATGTTCCTCGCGATCAGCGGCCGACGATCATCGCGCGCAAGCTTTTCGGCACCAGGATCGCGAGCGCGACATGCACGACCAAAAAGGCGACGATCGCCGTCATCGCCGCGAAGTGCACGTAGCGCGCGGTGTCGTAGCCGCCGAAAAAGCCGGTGAGCCAGTGAAACTGCACCGGCTTCCAGATCGACAGTCCCGACGCCACGATCACCACGCCGGTGAGCAGGATGCCGAGATAGAGGAGCTTCTGCACCGCGTTATAGACCGACAGATCGTCATGGCTGAGATGGCCGCGTAGCGCGGCGACGAGGTCGTGGAAAACCTCACGCGGCCAAATGGGAAAGAGCTTGCGCCGAAAGCGGCCGGTCAGAAGCCCGAGCGCGACATAAACGACACCGTTGATCACCAGGAGCCACATCGCGGCGAAGTGCCAAAGGAGCGCGCCGCCGAGCCAGTTGCCGAGCGCGATCCCGCGCGGAAACACGAAAGGAAACAACGGCGAAGCGTCGTAAATCTGCCAGCCCGAGCCGATCATCATCAGCATCGCCAGCGCATTGACCCAATGCGTCACGCGCACCCAGGCGGGATGGATCAATGGCGGCGCCGCCCGGTCGGGGAGCGTCGAAAGCTGAGCTGTGGCCTCGATCGTCATGATGGTTTCAAACCCTCATCAGGGCATTGAGATTCGGCGTGGAGCTATAACAAATGCCGCACGCATGGACCGCTCACATTCGCGTCACGGCGCGCTAGGCACCCCAACACGGTAGCGTGACCGCGGCGGAAACCCTCTCCTCGCGGGCGAGGAGAGGGCAGCGGCATTTCCGCGCGCAGTCTGACGGCGTTAGGGCAACAGCACGGTATCGATGACGTGGATGACGCCGTTCGACTGCAGCACATCGGCGATCGTGACCATGGCGACGTCACCTTTGGCGTCGGTGATGCTGAGCTTCCCGGGGCCGGCGTCCTTGACCGTGATGGTTTCGCCGGCAACGGTCTTGAGCTTTGCCTCGCCCTCGCCGTCCTTGACAGCTTTCATCAGATTGACCGCGGTCATGCGGCCCGGCACCACGTGATAGGTCAGGACCTTGACCAGCGTCGGCTTGTTTTCCGGCTTGAGCAGGTTGTCGACCGTGCCGGCCGGCAGCTTGGCGAACGCCGCGTTGGTCGGCGCAAACACGGTAAACGGCCCCGGGCCCTCGAGGGTCTCGACCAGACCCGCAGCCTTCACCGCCGCGACCAGCGTGGTGTGGTCCTTGGAGTTGACCGCGTTCTGGATGATGTCCTTCGAAGGATACATCGCCGCACCGCCGACATTGACGGTCTTCTCCGTCATGGCGGCCGAGGCGGGGACGATTGCGCTCGTCGACAGGGCGAGAGCCGCCGTTGCGGCAACCAGAACGAAACCATTGGAAACGAAACGCTTGGACATGTTGGGCTCCATATTGGCCATTGTGGCTGTTGGGAGCGGCGGTTCGCCCGCCGACCGGTCAGGACGGGCACGTGGCCTCGTCGCATCGAGATACGGCCGTCCGCGGCGCGGGTTTCAGCCGCGTTGTCACGGCCGCGTGAACCGCACCGCCGCCCGCGGAGGCGCTTTCCCGCCGCGCGGCCCTGCGTTATGAACCCGCACGGACGCCGGGTCCCGACGGAAAGGTATTGCCAATGTCCAAGACGAGCCCGGGTAATTACTTTGAAGATTTTCGCATCGGCCAGGTGATACGGCACGCGACGCCGCGCACTGTCACGGTCGGCGACGTCGCCGTCTACAATGGCGTGTTCGGACCGCGCTTCGCGGTGCAGTCGTCCGACGACTTCGCCAAGGCGGTCGGTTATCCGCGCGCGCCGATCGGCGATCTCATCGTCTTCCACATCGTGTTCGGCAAGACCGTGCCCGACGTGTCGCTCAACGCGGTCGCCAATCTCGGCTATGCCGGCTGCTATTTCCGCAGCCCGGTCTATCCGGGCGATACGCTCACCGCGCTGTCCGAGGTGATCGGACTGAAGGAGAATTCCAGCCGCAAGACCGGCATCGTTTATGTGCGCACCACCGGCTACAAGCAGGACAACACGCCCGTGCTCGAATACGTGCGCTGGGTGATGGTGCGCAAACGCGACGAAGCCGCGCCGGCGCCCGGCGACCACGTGCCGCGGCTGCCGACTGTGCTCGACCCCAAGGTGCTGGGCGAAGCCTGCCCGCCGATCAAACTTGCCGGCTACGACACCGCGCTGTCCGGCAGTCCGTATTTCTACGGCGACTACGAGGTCGGCGAGCGCATCGACCACGTCGACGGCGTCACGGTCGAGGAAGCGGAGCACATGACCGCGACCCGGCTCTATCAGAACACCGCGCGCATCCATTTCAATCAATATGCCGAAGGCAAGGGCCGCTTCGGCCGCCGCTTGATCTATGGCGGCCACGTCATCTCGCTCGCCCGCGCGCTCTCTTTCAACGGCTTCGCCAACGCCTTCCATGTCGCCGCCATCAATGGCGGCCGCCATGTCGCGCCGCTGTTCGCTGGCGGCACGGTGTTCGCGTGGTCGGAGGTGCTTGGCAAATCCGAGCTGCCGGGCCGCGACGATGTCGGCGCACTGCGGCTGCGCACCATCGCGACGCGCGACCGTCCCTGCGACGACTACCCGCTCAAGACCGGCGAGGAGTACGACCCGGCGGTGCTGCTCGATCTCGATTATTGGGTGCTGATGCCGCGGTAAGTGACCTGGTCCGGAACGCCAGCCGCCGGCGCGACCCCCGCATCGTCATGCACGCCGCGAACCGACCAGCCTTGCCGGTTGGGCCTGGCGCCCTTCGAACAGGGCGCGGATATAGCGTCTCCACGTCACCTCGACGCTCGAATAAGTCGCGGTCGCGGCGAGGAAGCACACGCTGATCATCAGCAGCATCAGGATGATCGAATTGGCGCTCGATAGATCCGCGTTGTTTTGAACTCCGAACGCGCCCAGGAGCTTCACGGCGACGAATTTGACAAAGCCGTGAATCAAATAGAGCGAGTACGAAACCTCCCCCAGCCAGATCAGCGGGGCGACGTTGACGAGCCTGGCGAAGTGCCCGGCGTTGATCACCGCGATTGGAATGAGCGCCGCAAGAAATGCGACGATCAACAAATCAGGCGCACCAAAATGCAGACAAACGACCGTGGCGGCGACGATGCCGAATGCCGCAAGGTCCCGGTTGAACCATGACTCCGGCATGCCGGCGACGACAAAATACAGCAGCGTGCCGAGGAGAAATTCCGGCAAGCAACGCAGCAATGCGATGGGTCCATCCCACTGGTCGAAGTCGCCGCTTTTGAGAAACGCGAGCCACGCCAGCGCTGTGAACAGGTAGAGCCCGAGCACGAATTTGCCGACACTCGGAGTTCGCCACACGAGCGGCAGCGCCAGCGGAAATGCCAGATAGGCCATGAACTCCACGCTGATCGACCACGCCGGATAGTTCCAGCTGAGTTTGCCGGCATGCAGGCCTTGCAGCATGAAGACGTTGGCGATGAACGCGGTGATGGACTCCGGTCCCCGCAAGGGAATGCCGCCGGACGCGCCCATCATCAGTTGCGCCGTGATCGCGGTCGCCACGAACAGCAAAAGAATAAAAACATGCAGGGGGTAGAGCCGTGCAACGCGGGCAACCAGGAAATTCCGATAATGCAGCTTGACGCTTTCGGAATCCGAGAAGGCGCGATAGTACACGTGGGTCATGACGAACCCACTGAGCATGAAGAACATGTCGACGGCGAGATAGCCCTTGCTGATCAGGTGGGTATAGTGAACGGCATCCAAATTCGGAAAACATTGCACGCTGTAATGGTAGACAACGACCCAAAATGCCGCGAGTCCACGGAGCGGCGTCAGCGAGGGCAGCTGGCCCTTTGGCGCACTCCGTAAGTTGGTATCGGAAGAGTCATGTGTGCGATCAGCAACCATTTCCTGCCCAAACAACAGCTGAGTTTCAGCTCATTCATTAGTTCGCTCCGGTCAAAGTGTAACGAAGCCGTCGCGGATAGGTTCCTGCGCGGCGACACCACCAATTCTCGGTTTTCATTGGAACAAAAGACGCGATGTCAATCGCCGGCCGACGCCTCGGCCTTGCCGGCCACGACGTGAACGATGCTGTAGCCGCGCGCCTTGAGCTCGACGAGCAACTTTGGGACCGCGGCGGCGGTGTGCGGCTGTACATCATGCATCAACACAATCCCGGAGCGTCTTTTCTCGAGCCGCGAAAGGATGCGCTCGACCAGTTCGTCCGGCGACAGCGGCTGCCAGTCCTCGGGATCGATGTCGATGCTCCACAGCATCACGTCGTGCTCCGCGAGAAATTGCTCGACGCCGGGCGTCGTCGCCAAATACGGCGCCCGAAAGAACGGCGCTGCGGCTCCGAGGCCCCGCAACGCGGCGTTCGTCGAGTCGAGGCCGTCGCTGATCTCCTTTTCCGCATCGACGAGCGGGAGCTCGCCCAGGCTGGCGTGCGTTTGGGTGTGGGTGCCGATGGTGTGGCCGTCCTCGTAGGCGCGCCGCACCAGCTCCGGCGCCGCTTTTGCCCTCGCGCCGACGATGAAGAAATTCGCCTGGACGCATTGCGCCGCCAAAGCGTCGAGTACTTTGCCGGTTGTTTCGGGATTTGGACCGTCATCGAAAGTCAGAACGACTTCGTGGTCCTTCAGCGGCAAGGTCTGAGGATACTGAACCGTGCCGACGCGGCGGAGCACACCTGGATCGGCGACGATCACGCGGCTGGTTCCAATCGCCTGCGGATTGCTCGGGCATTCTTGCGCGAAGCTGATGGAAGCGACCGACATGAGTGCGAGGCACGACAAGAAACTGGTTATGACGAAGCGCGTCGCCCGCGTCAGGGCGGTTACTATCGACTTCATTCGTTCACTATCCTTATCGGCCTTATTGGCGCGCACGGCGGGTTCCAGAGCACGCGCCGCCGCACGCCGTGGGAGCGGCGCGGCCGCCAAAACCCGCACGTGTCGCTTGAGGCGGGCGCGTAAGACCACGACCGCGCGCCCGCTGTCCCTTCCCGGCCGAAACGATAAACTGGACGATCTGGCCGATTTTGTGTTTTTGCCGTTCACGTCCGGACAATGATTATACTGGCGCCATGCTACGGTTGCTGATCCGCTTCTTGCGGCGTCTGCTGGTGTTTGCGCTGGGCGTCCTCACCGTCTGGCTGATCGTCTTTGTCGTCTTCAGGTTTGTCGACCACAAGCTGCCGGCGATTGCGGCCGTGGCCGTCACCTATGCCATAGCGGCCTACGTCATCCTGCCGCGCGTCGTCCTCGTCAGCCTGAAGATCCTGCAGCGCAGACACGTGCCGCGCTATACGCTCACCGGCGACGGCTTGCCCGGCGATCCCGTCAACCTCATGCTAGCGGGAACCTTGCAGCAGCTGCGCGCCGCGTTCGTGGCCGCCGGATGGTCGGAGGCCGACCGGCTCACGCTGAGAAGCTCCTGGCGCATGATCCGCGCCTTCGTGCTCAATTCGCCGTATTCGACGGCGCCGTTCAGCACGCTTTATCTGTTCGGGCGCGGCCAGGACATCGGCTTTCAGAAGGCGATCGGCAACAGTCCGCGCAGGCGCCACCATATTCGCTTCTGGGCTCTGAGCCTGACGCGCGCGGAAGCGACGCTCGGAACGGCGGATTTGTGGCTGAAGACGCACCGCCCCCCGGACCATGAGCACGTGTACTGGGTCGGCGCCGGCACCCGGGACACCGGGTTCTCGCTGACGCAGCTCACTTTCCAGATCACCCACGCCACCGATTCCGACACCAATGCCGAACGGGACTACATCGTCGGCGATCTGAAAAAGAACAAGGTCATCGGCGAGGTCAATTCGTATCAAGCCCGCCAGCATCTGCCCGCAAAGCAGGTCAACCACTACATCACGGATGGCGCAATCGTCGCCGCCAGTCTGGCGGTCGATGTCTGATGCCCGCTTGCGACGGCGGCGGCCGCGGAAGCCACGATCTTGAGGACTTCCGAGGCCCGCAATCCGGTGGCGTCACGCCGTGCCGAGATGCGCGCTCACGGCACCCGAAGCCGCGGAGCCACGACGGCCGTCGAGGCTGAAGGCACCCGCGCCGAACGCCACGACCTGCAGCAGTCCGCCGATAATGGCGACGTTTTTCAGGAAGTGGACGAGCTGGTTCTGATCGCCGAAGTTGTGGTGGAAGCCGAGCGCCGTAGCAAGGGTGAAAATCGCCAAGACCGCAGCGACCGGCCGCGTCTGCCAGCCGATAAGGAGCAGCGCCCCGCCGCCCACCTCGACGACGACCGCGATCAGGTAGGCGATGAGCGGCGCCGGCAATCCGACCGACGCGATGTAGCCCTGCGTCGCGGCCGGCGCGAAGATCTTGCCGACGCCGGCGAACAGAAACAGCAGGGCAATGAGCAGGCGGCCGAGGGCCGCGACGTAAGATGCGTTGGTGGTGGATGCATTTGTAGCCATTGAACTACCCCTTTGAGAAACCCGCCGTGCCCGAGAGTTTGCGGCGCCGGGCACTTGATCGACCGTTCGAGTCAAACCTAGCCATTCCGTCCATCGACAAAAAGTCGTAAAGTTTCGGACATTGTATTCAAGGAATTCGAAATGTCGTCCCCGGGTTCACCCAGTCTTGACCAGCTCCGCGTCTTTCTGGCCGTGGTGGAAATGGGCAGCTTCGCGGCTGCGGGACGACGGCTGCAACGGGCGACTTCGGCCGTGAGCTACTCGATCGGCAATCTCGAACGGCAGCTCGGGGTGGCGCTGTTCGACCGTGAGCGCACCAGGAAGCCGACGCTCACCGGAGCCGGAACCGCCGTTTTGGCCGAAGCCAGGACGGTTGCCGCGGGCATTGACAACCTGAAGGCCAAGGTCAGCGGCCTGACGGCCGGACTCGAAGCCGAAGTGTCGCTTGTCGTCGACGTGATGATGCCGACTTTCCGCCTGGTCGATGCTTTGCAGGCCTTCGAGGTCGAATTTCCGACCGTATCGCTGCGGCTGCACGTCGAGACGCTCGGCGCGGTCGCTCAACTCGTAGCCGCGCGGATCGCCACCATCGGCGTCGGCGGTCCGCTGCACCTCGATCTGCCGGGGATCGAGCAGACGGCGGTCGGCGGGGTCGAGCTCATCCCGGTCGCCGCCCCCAGCCATCCGCTCGCACGCGGTGAAACCGCGTCGGGAGAGGCACGCAATCATGTCCAGCTGGTGCTGGCCGACCGATCGGAACTGACGAAGGGCAAGGACTTTGCCGTGCTGAGTATCAAGACCTGGCGGCTGGCGGACCTTGGCGCCAAGCATGCCCTGCTGCTCGCGGGCATCGGCTGGGGGAGCATGCCGGAGCCGATCGTCCGTGACGATATTGCAGCCGGGCGGCTCAAGCACCTCGATCTGCCGGATTGGCGCGGCGGATATTACCGGCTGCGGGCGCTCTATCGCGCCGACACACCGCCCGGACCTGCCGCTTCCTGGATGCTACGGCGGTTCGCCCAGCAGCCCGATGCCGGCGTCGAGCCGCCGCGGATCATCCCCTAACCTTGCGCGCGCAAATGCTCGACCAGTTGCCGGGCGTAGAGCGGCAGTTCCGCCAGGCTGCGGATGCAGATCGTCAGCTCGCGTTCGGCCCAGGCATCCGTCAGCGGCACGACCGCAATCGACATGGTCTTGGCGACACGGCGCGCCGTCGTCTCCGGCACGATGCCGATGCCGACCTCGCATTCGACCAACCGGCAGACGGCGTCGAATGAGCGCAATTGCACGCGCAAGCGCAGCGGCCGGCCGATGCGCACCGCCTTCGCGGCCAGGAAGCGCTGCAGGGCGCTGGCGCGATCGAGCCCGACGAAGTCGCGGTCGAGCACGTCGGCAAAGCCGATCTTGGCGCGCCGCGCCAGCGGATGATCGCGCGCGACCACCAGCACGAAGCGGTCGCGGCGGAACGGATAGGTCTCCAGAGTTCCGGCGTCGACCGTGCCAGCGATAATGCCGAGGTCGGCGACGCCTTCGGCGATCAGCCCGACGATCTCGTCGCTCAGCCGCTCTTCGAGATCGACGCTGACGTTCGGGTGCGCGGCCAGGAACGAACTCAGCGCCTCGGGGAGAAACTCCGTCAGCGCGTTGGTGTTGGAGAGGACGCGGATCTGCCCGGCAAGGCCGCCGCCATAGGCGCCGAGGTCCTCGTGCAAGCGCTCCGCCTGCCGCAGAATGGCGCGCGCGTGCTGGATCAGCGTGCGGCCGGCCGGCGTCGGCGTAACGCCTTGGCGGCTGCGCGTGAGCAACGCGACGCCGAGCGCCGCCTCCATGTCGCGGATGCGGGTCGACGCGGCGGCGAGCGCGAGATGCGCGCGCTCGGCACCGCGGGTGATGCTACCCGCCTCGACGACATGACGGAACAGACTGAGGTCGGCGAGATCGAACCGCATGGTCTTCCAAGTGGCCTTTGGATGGGGCCTTTGGACGTGGCCTTCGGATTTGGCTTTCCGGTTCGGCCTTCGGATTCCGCGAAGGCTGGCTTAGCAGAAATGTCAATTGAACAGCCGCATTCCGACGCTATTATTTCGTGTTCGGCGAAGCAACTCCGCGACGCGGCTCGAAGTGATGCTTTATTGCAACGTTGCGGCATGCGTAGGGATTGGTTAGGAACGGTTCCAAGCTTGGCGCCAACGCCGCGCGACGATCGGATGAGTTGAAATGGCAGAAACCAGGGCCCCCGCTGAACGGCCATTATCGCCGCACCTGCAAATCTACCGGCTAACGCTGACCATGGCGATGTCGATCGTGCATCGCATCACCGGCTTCGGCCTCTACTTCGGCACACTGTTCTTGGCCTGGTGGTTGATTGCGGCGGCGTCCGGGCCCAACGCCTACGCCAAATTCGAGTGGTTCGCGGGTTCGTTCATCGGCCGGCTGATCATATTCGGCTACACCTGGGCGCTGATCCACCATCTGCTCGGCGGCGTGCGGCATCTGATCTGGGACAGCGGCCGCGGATTTGGGCCGCACGAGCGCGAGTGGCTCGCGGCCGCCAATCTGATCGGCTCGATCGCGCTGACGATCGTTCTCTGGATCGTCGGCTTCCTGGCGATGGGAGGACCGCGATGAGCCAGGCGCCGCTCAAGCACATCCGCACCCCGCTCGGCCGCGTCCGCGGCTACGGCTCTGCGCGTTCGGGCACCGGCCACTTCTGGCGCCAGCGCCTCACCGCCGTCGCCAACATCCCGCTCACCATCGCAGCCGTGTTCATCATCGTCACGCTGCTCGGCCGCAATCAGGCCGCCGCGGCTCAGGTCCTCGGCTCGCCCGCGGTCGCCATCATCATGCTCCTGTTCATCATCTCGACCACCACCCACATGCGGCTCGGCATGCAGGTGATCATCGAGGACTATGTGCATGACGAGAGCACCAAGGTCATCCTGATCATGGGGAATACGTTCTTCGCGGTCGCCGTCGCGCTGGCCTCGGCTTACGGCATTCTCAAGCTGTCGTTCGGAGTGTGAGCATGGCATCGAATGGAACGAACGGCGCTGCGGCGCCGGGCATCAACGGCCGCGCTTACCCGATCGAGGATCATGCGTACGACGTCGTCATCATCGGCGCCGGCGGCTCGGGCCTGCGCGCCGTGGTCGGCTGCAGCGAAGCCGGTTTGCGCACCGCCTGCATCACCAAAGTGTTCCCGACGCGCTCCCATACCGTCGCGGCCCAAGGCGGCATCGCCGCCGCGCTCGGCAATATGGGCGAAGACGACTGGCGCTGGCACATGTACGACACCGTCAAGGGCTCCGACTGGCTCGGCGACCAGGACGCGATCGAGTATCTGTGCCGCAACGCCCCGGAAGCAGTGTACGAACTGGAGCATTGGGGCCTGCCATTCTCGCGCCGCGAGGACGGCAAGATCTATCAGCGCCCGTTCGGCGGCATGACCACGCATTACGGCAAGGGCACTGCGCAGCGTACCTGCGCCGCCGCCGACCGCACCGGCCACGCCATGCTGCACACCATGTACGGCCAGGTGCTGCGCCATTCGGCCGAGTTCTTCATCGAATATTTCGCCATCGACCTGATGATGGACGAGGACGGCCGCTGCCGCGGCGTGGTCGCACTCAATCTCGACGACGGCTCGATCCATCGCTTTAGCGCGCAGATGACCATCCTGGCGACCGGCGGTTACGGCCGCGCCTACGCCTCTTGCACCGGTGCGCACACCCAGACCGGCTACGGCAACGCCATGGTGCTGCGCGCCGGCTTGCCGCTGCAGGACATGGAATTCGTCCAGTTCCACCCGACCGGCATTTACGGTGCCGGCGTCCTCATCACCGAGGGCGCGCGCGGCGAAGGCGCCTATCTCGTCAATTCCGAAGGCGAGCGCTTCATGGAGCGCTACGCGCCGTCCGCCAAGGACCTCGCCTCGCGCGACGTCGTCTCGCGCGCCATGACCATCGAAATCCGCGAGGGCCGCGGCGTCGGGCCGAAGAAGGA
>Ga0116134_1001477_pt1 | contig 11915 bp, 11 predicted proteins | sample June2015DPH_19_5_FD_89737 | JGI IMG/M metagenome (GOLD analysis project Ga0116134, IMG submission 89737) | Peatland microbial communities from SPRUCE experiment site at the Marcell Experimental Forest, Minnesota, USA - June2015DPH_19_40 | ecosystem: Environmental > Terrestrial > Soil > Wetlands...
CTGGTGAGCACATTTTCCAGCCAGACCGACGACATTGCCCAGCGGTAGCTCTTCCAACTCAGAATGCCACGATCCGGTCCATCCACCTCCGGGCCCAGCTTCGGCTCCAGCAGCAGCCGCGCCAGTTCCTGACGCGCTTTCGTCTCAATCGTCGGCGCCGCTGAATCCGCCGACATCCGCCCATCCCAGTCGCGCAGAATTTCCGCTGCCCGCTTGGCGCGGTCCGAGGCGTTCGCGGCATGGTCGACCGCGTAAAGGAACTTGTCGGCGCAGAAGCGGTCGTAAGTCGACGACACGTCCATCTGCAGAGTCAGCATATCCGCGGGCGCAAACTTCTTTCCCGATTCGAGCACCCGATAAATGCGATCCGTCCGCCACGGCGCTTCCCACTCCGTGCTGATCGAATACTTGTAGCCGTTCGGAGTGATGCGGCCGTTGGCGGTCGCCAGAATTCCCTCCGGCGGATCGTAAACGTGCGGCATCTCGTCGAAAGGAATCCAGCCTTTCCACTCGTGCGCATCGTCGCTGCCGCTCACCGGCAGGCTGCCATCGCCCGCCGCGCGGATGGGCACTCGCCCCGTCGCCTGATAACCGATGTGACCATCCACATCGCCGTACATCACGTTTTGTCCGGGCGCGCCGAAAGTCGAGAACGCTTTACGAAACTCATCCCAGTTCTGCGCCGAGTCCACGTCGAAGAACATCAGCCCCATGCCGTTCTGCAATAACAAGGTCCAGCGCAAGGCAATCTTGCGCGTCTCGCCCGGAAGCAGTTCGGTAATGATCGGCCCGTGGCGCGTGGTCACCACATCCATAACTACATCCGGCTTGCCCTTGACGTGAATCGTTTCCTGCCGGTGCTGCGCATCAACCCATCCCTTTGGAGTTTTGTACTGCCCCTGCGCATTGAACTCCTCGATGAAGTCGTCTTCCACCGTCGGCCCGACGTTGGTGAATCCCCAGCCGATGCGCTGGTTGTGGCCGACAATCACGAACGGAATTCCCGGCAGCGTAACCCCCGCCACATCGAAATCGCCGCTGGTCGTTTTCATGTGCGCCTCAAACCACAGGTTCGGCATCTGGTGATCGAGGTGCATATCGTTCGACAGCAGCGGCTTGCCCGAAACCGTATGCTGACCGGAAACGACCCAGTTGTTCGACCCCGGCCGGAACGAATCGGCCTCTTCCGGAATCGGTTTTGGGTAGGGCACGGCTTCAGCCGTGCCGTTCAGCCCCGGGAAAAATGCGGGCTTTAGCCCCTGAGGGACGCGCCCAAAATCCAGCGCCGACGTCAGCCGGCTGTTTCCACCCTCCGGATCAACCTCTTCGTCGTCGTCATCTTCTTCGTCGCTGCTGTTGGCCGCGGGTTCGCCTTCGATCCGCCGCGTTTCGGTGGGCGGACGGTCTCGCCAGGAAGAATTCACGTACAGGTCCGCTGTCAATTCCGGTCCCAGCTTCGCCAGAATTTTTTCTCGCGTCAGCGCCGGCGGATTGCTGTAGTGGTTCAAATCCTGCACCATGCGCGCGCCTACCAGTAGCGAGTCGATCACCGTCCAAGGCCGTGGCGTGTACTTCAGCAAGCGAAATTCGAGCGAAAGCCGGTCGCGATGCGATTCGAGAAATGCATTTACCCCGCGAGTGTAAGCGTCAAAAAAAGCCCGGTCGCGCGCGGAGATATTCTTCTCCGCCGCTTCCGCCGCAATGCGCAGCCCCAGAATCCGCTGCTCGCGGTCCATCTTCACCGTGTCTTCGCCGATCACTTCCGAAAGTTCTCCGGCAGCGGCGCGCCGCATCATGTCCATCTGCCACAGCCGGTCCTGCGCGGTCACGTATCCTTGCGCAAAAAATAAGTCTTCGAGCGTAGCCGCCTCAATTGTCGGAACGCCGTGCGCATCGCGCACCACGCGCACCTTGGCAGAAATTCCCGGCACCGCGACACTGCCATCCAGTTGCGGCAAAGGCGAGCGCGCGATCCAGTAGAGCCACCAGACGCCAACAATGAGCGCCACCAGCAGAAGGCAAACGGCGTAGTAAAGAATGCGCAGCGCAGGATGGCGCCGACGAGCATTAGACCTAGAGCGTGAAATCTCGGGCAGGGGAGCGGTGGAAGACATTACTGAAAGATTGTAGGGGCGCGTGGTGCCCGTGACAACCGCGCACCCCGATGGAGGCAATTGGTTCGCTGCCGAATCTACTTCGATGCTGCCGAAGCTGGGTCCTCCGGATTGGGATCAACTTGGACCCAGTAAGCAGGCTGGGGAGGTGGGGGGAGCACGACCTGCTTGCTTAGCCGGAAACCGTTTAGTTGGTTTGCAAGACATGGCATAAGGGGACTGCCTCCGCTGCCAGTCATGTCGTCGATGGCGCCCTCCTTGCCAACCTTGACCAGAAGCTCAAACGTGCGAGAATCTTTGCCAGCCAATGCATCCACGCACGGTTGCATCCAGGTGTGAATCCTTTCCTCGAACGCGGCCTTGTATCGTTGCCCCTCTGGCGTCTGCAGGTTTGCTTCCGCGGATTCTGCCGCAGCCTGTTTTTTGGCGATGAAAGGTCCCATTTGTTTCGCCCATTGCTTGGCCGATTCGAAGGAGGAAGAAGTCTGCCAGATGTCCTCACTCCATTGGTCCCCGATTTTGGCAAACATCTTGTCTGCCACGAAGGCGTCGTCAAAGCTCTGCGCCATATGGGCCAGGAGATTCCAGTTCACGACCGCAGGTCCATTCTGTTTTTCCACGGCTGCGAAGCCCTTCTGGATTCTGGGCCAGGACAGATTCAATTGCTGATCTGTCTGGCAGCCGCAAACCAACGTGCCAGCGACCCGAAAATACATGATGTCGCCCACGTCTCCTCCAATTTGGTCGGCAGTCTTTGTCAAGAAAGTTGCGGCCTCCCCTTCTTCTCCGCCCCACTTGGGCAGGATCGAATTCGCATACGCCCGATAGTAGTAATAATAAGCTGGCTCAAACTTGACGGCTTTATCGAGCAAGGCTTGCCGGGCCTGCGGTCCCCAGCTTTGGGCCAAGGCTACGTTTTGCATCGCGAAGTACCACTCTGGATCCTTGGCTGAGAGAGACGACGCCCGTTCGAGGATTTGCCTTGCTTTGGCTGTGCGTTCCGCGAGCAGCTTCCATCCGCTTTCGCTCACCGTGTCGGCAAAGCCTGCGCCCCGCGCGTCCGCGCCATAGTTGACATAGGATTCCGCCAGCGCGATGCGAGCCGTAATCGACTCTGGCCTAGCTGACACCCATCGCTGGAGTGATTCGATGTGTGCCTCCCAATCCTCCTGAGTCGCGTGTAGTGGAGGTCTCTCAAGACCGCTGTAAATGGCGTGTATCTTCCACATTCCTCCGGAGAACGTCTCCTTGCGGGAGCGCTCCGATTCCGCGAGACCGTCCAATTGCTCGAATTCCCCTGCTTCAAGCATGCCGGATATGGTTTTGCTGTAGTCGGAAACGGCGTGGATATCCGTGCTGGCGTCGCCGCCTAAACCGGCAGCCTCCGAATCGGTGAGGGTGGAGGACAAGGGCTTGGCTTTCGACACGTCAGCTCTGGTGCAGGCACACAATGCTATCAACGACAAGAAAAGCACCATGCTGGAGTGGAAGCGACGAAGTGCGGACAATGGTATGGAAAAAGCCGAGCAGGTCACAGGATTGGCCTCATATATATATATAGAAGACGCTTTCTCAGTTCTTAACTTAGCGGGATTAGTACTGCGACTAAAGTTACGGCGGACCATGGCCGGATGCCCCCCAACGCTTCAGGGTTCCCTTTTTCATCACACCCAGTCGGTGAGTATCATCACCGACACCCAACCCGCCCGATGCGACACTATTCTCCTGATTGGGACAGCTGGAACCTGCCCCCAAACCCATCTTCAGCGCTCATTGACAATTTGCTTATGCTGACTATTAGCAATCTTTGCCAATCATGCTACGATGAGTCCGCAATTCACCTTCGTGGAAAGGGCCGCCGCCATGCCTACTCGCAACGTCAATTTGACCGACGACCTTGATCGCTTCGTAGCCACCAAGGTCAAGAGCGGGCGCTACGAAAACGCCAGCGAGGTTGTGCGCGCCGGGTTGCGGACTCTGGAGCGCGAGGAACAGCAATACGAGGCGAAACTCGCCGCGCTGCGGGCGGCAATCGACGCCGGCGACGCCAGCGGTATAGCCGGGGGCAACGTCTTCGGGCGTGTCCGTAAGGCCCTCAAACTTCCCGTGTCGCGCTAGCCGTGGCTGCGCTTCGATTTTCGCGTCGCGCTGAAGCCGATCTGCTGAGCATCGGCGATTACACCCTTCGCACCTGGGGCAGAGCCCAAGCCGCCCGCTACATCGGCGAGCTTGAGGATTGTTGCCAGATGCTCTCCGACAATCCGGCGTTAGGCCGGCTCTGTGACAACGTTCGCCCTGGGTTGCGCCGCCTGGAGCACGGCAGGCACGTGGTGTTCTACCGCCAGGAGCGTGGTGGTGTTTTGGTTTCTCGCATCCTGCATCAGCGCATGTTGCCCGATAGACACGCCATCGACGATCAGGACAGCGAACCATAGAGAATTGTGTGGGTGTGCGCACCACCACGCTGCTCAGGGCCAAATTGTCTGAATCGCAAACCATCCTTGATTGAAATTCATTGACTTAAGCCCCGTCGTGCGAGACCATTGAAATGTGATTGGGGCAGTTTCGAGGCCCGTCCGTCAACTAAGACGGCCCTCGAAGCTGCCCCAAAACCATTTTCAGCGCTGTTTTGGAGCTAAGCCCTTATTCCGGAATACTTTGATATAAGTCCTTATTTTTCAAAGACCGAAGCGAAAAATTCCCGCTAACTCCCTGATTCCACTAGACAGGGGGGGAGGGGGGTGGGGGTACCAATTAGTCAACATAATAGAAAGCAGGAACAAAATCAGGCCTGCAGCTAGGAGCCGGTTGGCGTAACCCGAACTCGCCAAGTATCATGTCTGGAACCCCCGGCGCGCATTATCATCTTGAGTGTCCGCGCCGCCCAACATGCCGCAAAAACGAATCGACGATCAGCCGACCATCTCGCAGGAGAGCATCCGCGAAGCGGAAGGGATTTTCCTGCAGCATCTCAAACGCGTTGGCTTGAAGCAGACCGAACAGCGCAACGCAATTCTGCGGACCTTCCTGGAAACTCGGGAACATCTTTCGACCGACGAACTACATCGACTGGTCAAGAAAACCGATCCGCGCATCGGCTTCACCACCGTCTATCGGACGCTGAAGTTGCTGGCGGGTTGCGGCCTGGCCAGCGAAGTCGCCTTTCACGACGGCATTGCGCGCTACGAACACCAGTACAACCGCCGCAGTCATCACCACATGGTGTGCACCGAGTGCGGCGCTTCGGTCGAATTTTTCTCGGAGAAAGTCGGAGAAATCGAGCAGGAGATTGGACGCAAGCACCGTTACGTTACCACCCGCCACACTTTCCAGATCTATGGCGTTTGCGAAGAATGCCGAAAGAAGACGAATGGACGCCGACTTGTCTAGTTCAGAAAAAGGTTCAGAGAATGGCCCGGCGAACGCCGCGCAAGCTTCCGTGAAGTGTCCGCATTGCGGAACGGCGATGCCGGAGAACGCGGCCTTCTGTCCGGGATGCGGATGGTCGATGACGCCGCTTCTTCCCGAGGAACGGGCGGCCGCGGCGGTCGCTTATCTTACCTTCATCGCGGGCGCGGTGCTCTTGTTGCTGCCGGCATTTCGCAAAAACCGCTTTGTCCGCTTTCATGCCTGGCAAAGCGTTTTACTCTGGGGAGTATTTTTTATTTTGACCATCGCCGCACTCTTCCTTTCGAATGTCGCTGCCGCCATGGTGTTTCTGCTGTTTGGAATTCTGGCTTCGCTGGCCATGTTGTTCCTGTGGATTGTTCTGACGCTTAAGGCATGGCAGGGCGAGCGCTTCGAAGTGCCGGTGTTCGGCGAGTTCGCGGCGCGCCTGCCGTAGCGGTTCGCGGATGCTCCAAACACGATTCGGTTAGACTCTCTTCGTTAGACATTCTCGTCCGCATCGTTCAAAATAATCGTTCAAAACAATTAATTCATCATGCAGCGCACTATGCATTCCAGGAGAACTCATTGACTCAGCTTCAGCGCGTTAAGATCAGCGCTCTCGGTACCTATCTTCCGCCCCGCGTTCTCACTAACGCCGACCTGGAAAAGATGGTCGACACAACCAATGAATGGATCATGAGCCGAGTCGGCATCCGCGAACGCCATATTGCCAGCAAGGGCGTGGCCGCGAGCGACCTGGCGGTCGAGGCGGTGAAGAATCTGGTGGCGTCGCATCCCATGGATTTGCAGGAGGTCGATCTGATCGTCGTGGGCACGGTTACGCCCGACATGATGTATCCCTCGACGGCATGCCTGGTGCAGCACAAATTGGGCATCGCGAACACGTGGGGCTTCGATGTTTCCGCGGGATGCTCGGGATTTCTCTATGCCTTCAATACCGGCGTGAAGTTCGTCGAGTCGGGACGTTACAAGAAAGTGCTGGTGATCGGTTCGGACGTGAACTCGTCGATGACCGACTACACCGATCGCGCAGTGTGCATCATCTTTGGAGACGGCGCGGGCGCAGTTTTGCTCGAACCGGCCGAGGATGGGGACGGAGGCGTGATCGACCACGTTGCCCAGATCGAGGGCGCGGGAGGGCAGTTTCTCTACATGCCGGGAGGCGGAAGTCTGAACCCGGCCACGCACGAGACGGTCGATCAGAAAATGCACTACATCCATCAGGACGGCAAGAACGTCTTCAAGTATGCGGTGAAGAAAATGGCGGAGATGACCGAACGCATCCTTGCCAGGAACAATCTGACCGGCAAGGATGTGGATTGCTTCATTGCGCACCAGGCGAACCTGCGCATCATTACGGCCACCGCCGAACGGCTGGGGATGCCGATGGAGAAAGTCATCGTCAACATTGACCGCTACGGCAACACCACGGCGGGTACGATTCCGCTTGCCATCCAGACGGCGCTCGAAGAAGGCAAATTGAAAAAGGGAGACATGGTATTGCTTGCAGCCGTCGGCGCGGGGTTTACGTCCGGAGCGACGCTGCTGCGCTGGGCGTACTAGGGCCAGGTTTCAAGGTTTCAGAGTTTCAAGGTTTCAGAGTCTGGGAGCGAAGGCTCGACTCTGAAACCTTGCAACCTTGGAACTTTGAAACTTCGAAACCTTGAAACTTTGAAACCTGCTTTTCCAAGCATGTCCTCGGAGCTGTTTAGCTCCCCCGCCAAACGCGCTTTCGTGCTCGGCCTGCTTTTGATGGCCGTCACGCTGGCGTTGTATGCTCCGGTCGCTCACAACCGGTTCGTCAATTTCGATGACGATACTGGCATCGTCAACAATTCTCATGTCAGGGCCGGACTGACATGGGACACGGTGAAATGGTCGTTCACCACGTTTGATCAGGCGAACTGGCATCCGCTGACTTGGCTTTCCCATGCGCTGGACTGCGAATGGTTCGGCTTGGATGCCGCGGGACATCATTTGGTCAGCGCATGGTTGCACGCGATGAATGTTGCGCTTCTGTTCTGGTTGCTGCAGAGTGCCACCGGATGCACATGGCGCAGTCTGATGGTGGCTGCACTATTTGGAATCCATCCCGTCAATGTCGAATCGGTTGCGTGGGCGGCAGAACGAAAGAATGTGCTCAGCATGCTTTTCTTCCTGCTGGCGCTGCTGGCCTACGGATGGTACGCGCGCCAGCCGAAACTTCGCCGCTATGGGCTGGTGTTTCTCCTGTTTCTGCTGGCGCTGATGAGTAAGCCGCAGGTCATCACGTTCCCTTTTCTTCTTTTGCTGCTGGACTACTGGCCGCTTCGACGCTTGTCCACCGAGCCGGCGCCTGGCGCGGCGCCGGAGCGTACTGAAGCGCCGCGGTTTACGTTCTTCGTTCTTGTGCTCGAAAAGGTGCCGCTGTTTCTTCTGTCGGCGGCCAGCGCCGTGGTGACGGTGATGGCGCAGCGCGCGGGTCATGCTCTGCGCGCGGCCGCACGCTACAGCCTGCTCAACCGAATCGAAACTGCGCTGACTTCTTATGTGCGCTACCTGGGCATGGCGGTTTGGCCGTCGAAACTGGCGGTGCTTTATCCGCATCCGACGAAGTTGTTTCCGGCGTGGCAAGTTGCGGCAGCGACGCTGGTTCTGTTTTTCGTGACGGCGATTGTCGTCTGGCAATGGCGTCAGCGTCCCTACCTAGTTGTGGGATGGCTTTGGTTTCTCGGATCGATGTTTCCGATGATCGGGCTGGTGCAGGTGGGCGGGCAAGCTCTGGCCGACCGTTATGCTTACATCGCATTCATCGGGCTGTTCGTGATGGCGGTGTGGACGGTGGCGGACTGGGCGGGGCGTCGACAAATTCCCTCCGCTTGGGTGGCCGTGGCTGCGACGGTCGTTCTGATCGCGCTGGGCGTGGTAACGCATCGCCAGATCGGCTTCTGGCGCGACACTCCGACGATGTGGCGGCGCGCCCTTGAGGTCACCGAGAACAACTTTGTTGCTCACACCAACCTGGCCACATTCCTGGAGCAGCAGGGGCAGGTCGAGGAAGCTGCCGATCATCTGCGCGCCGCGCTCGCGATCCAGCCGGACGATTTGATAGCGACTCTCAGTCTCGGCACCTACGAACACCAACGCGGCAACTTGCCGGCTGCTATCGAGCGTTACAAGATAGTGGCGCTGCACGCCACGGATCCGGATCTGCGCACTACCGCCTACAGCAATCTCGGGTCCGCCTACCGGCAAGTGGGGGATTATGCCGACGCCAAACAGTGCTACGACGGGTGCTGCAGGTTTCGCCCCGGCATTCGATTGCCATGGTCGGGCTGGGACTCGTCGCGCTGCATGATGGCGATCTTGGCGAGGCCATCGGACAATTTTCGAATGCCATGGCAGTGGAACCGACCGATATTGGGTATCTGTTGCTTGCCCACGCGCTCGAAGTGGCTGGCCATTCAACGGAGGCACAGGCCGCGCGCCAACGGGCTGGACTGATTTCGCCTAACCTTGACGAGGCGCAGAGGCAAGCGGACGCGCTGACGGCGGGCAAGTAGAGCCTTCTACTTCAACTGCATTGCTCCCACCAGTGACTCGAAGATCTTGCAGCCATCGGTGCCGCCGAGTTCGGGTTCGGAGGCGCGCTCGGGATGGGGCATCATGCCGAGCACGTTGCCTCCCGGGCTGCAGATGCCGGCGATATTCTCGAGCGATCCGTTGGGATTCGCTTCCGGCGTGATTTCACCTTGCGCGTTCACGTAGCGGAAGACGATGCGGTTGTCGCGCTTCAGTTCTGCGAGCGTAGTCTCATCGCAAAAATAATTGCCCTCCATGTGGCCGATGGGGATGGTCAGCACTTCGCCTTGGCGGCACGCGTTCGTAAACGGCGTCTGGTTATTTTCGACTCTCACCTGCACCGGCTTGCAGACATATTTCAAGCCGATGTTGCGCATCAGCGCTCCGGGCAACAATCCCGACTCGCACAAAATCTGGAAGCCGTTACAGATGCCGAGGACTAGACCACCCCCGTCGGCAAACTTGCGGACGGACTCCATCACCGGCGAGAACTTGGCGATGGCGCCGGTGCGCAGGTAGTCGCCATATGCGAAGCCTCCGGGAACGATGATGGCGTCGCAGTTCTGGAGGTCGTGCGAATCGTGCCAGAGAAACGTTACGGGCTGCCGGGCAACCTGCCGGATGGTCCAGAAAGCATCGTGATCGCAGTTCGATCCGGGGAAAATAATGACGCCAAATTTCATCGGAGTCCTCTAGTTCACTACATGGTAATGGTGGAGTGGATGGTCTATGGTGACAAGCGTTTATTCTCAGGTCAAGGGAATAGTGCCGCTAACGCGCTCTTCTTGAGTTGACTATATATAATGACTATGATCCAATTTAGTAGTCATGAAGGAAATTGCGATTTCCGAGTTCAAGGCGAAGTGTCTTGCTCTTCTGAATCAGGTACAGAAATCGAAGCAGCCGATTCGGGTTACTCGTTTTGGCAAGCCCATTGCCGAAGTCGTTCCGCCTTCGCCCTCGCCAGCGACGGGATGGATCGGGAGCATGAAAAACACGATTGAAATCGTAGGCGACGTTGTCTCTCCGGCCAACGAAGAAAACGATTGGGAGGCGTTGCGCGATTGAAGCTGCTGCTCGACACTCACATCTGGCTCTGGAGTCTGCAAGACTCCGAACGCCTCGGGAAACGAGTTCGCGCGGAGCTGCGCAAGCCGGAGAACGAATTGTGGCTGTCTCCGATCAGTACGTGGGAAGCGCTCACTCTGAATGCGAAGGGCAGAGTGCACCTGCGCGGCAATCTGGCAGAGTGGGTGGCGCAGGCCACGGCTCCATTTCGTGAAGCTCCGTTGACCCATGAGATCGTTTATGCGGCGCGGCAATTGCCGCTTTCTCACCAGGATCCCGCCGACCGATTTCTGGCAGCCACGGCGCAGGTGTTGGGTCTGACGCTCGTGACCGCCGACGCGCGACTGCTGGGATTGGGAGACATTGCCACGCTGGGGAATCGGTGACGGGCCAACCGTCGTTGAAACGGGTTTGACCGCGGGCGGTTGTGGCCTAATCGTTGTCATCTAATCGTGTGGTCTAATCAAGATATGACCGACCCGGAGCTTCTGCTGGCTCGCATGCAAAAGTGGCGCCTCGACGGCCAGCCTGTGCGCACTCTGGATGAGGCGCGCGCCTTCCTTGAGTCGGTGGGATTTTGTCTGATGTATCCGATGCGACCTGCGCTTCTGGTGCCGACTTTCATGGGGGCGTGGGTGGGGGCGGATGACAAGCTGCCGACGCGCCAGCACGCTTATAACGATCCGCGGGCGAAAGAAGCGACCGAACTGATGGTGCGCGCGCTGCGCGACCAGGCAGCCTATGAGGCTCCGCTGATTGACGAGAACAATGCGTTTCTGCTGGCGGCGTCGGTGTTTCCTTATTTTTATTCGCTGGTGGGCGAGCGCAACCCGAAGCTGCCTCCGGCCACGGGACCGCGGTCTCCTTATTCGCCGCTGGCCTGTGACGCTTTCGAAATCATCCGGCGGCGCGGACCGATTTCGAAAACGAAACTGGGCGAGATGCTGGGCGGGTCGGTTTCGAACGCCGGGCTCGATCGCGGGCTGAGCGAACTGTGGGCCAAGCTGCGCATCACGCGCGTGGATTACACGGTGGGGGAAGGCTCGGTGTGGGACGAGTTGTCGCGCTGGGCTCCGGATGTAGTGCGCGAGGGCGTGGGAATTTCGGTGCCCGAAGCACTCTCGGCGCTGGTCTCGAAATATCTGGACTGCGTTATAGCCGTGGATGAGTGCGAGGTCGAGAACTTCCTGGCGAACTTTGTTCCGCGGACACGAGTGAAGGAAGCAATCCATGCCTTGCTTTCGGCGCGCGAATTGAGCTTTGTGCATGTGGGGAGCAAGTCGCTGCTGCAGGTAACTCCGCCGAAACAGGCGTACGTGCCCAAGCCGCGTCCAGAGCGCGTCAGCTGAAGCGCCGTGTACAATGCTCAGTTCGCACGTACTCGAACGTACTTCGAACAATGACCGATCCATCCCGCAAACTTATCATCGCCATTGACGGGCCGGCCGGAGCCGGCAAGAGCACCGTTGCCTTCCGCCTGGCGCGCAAACTCGGCTACGTGAACCTGGAGAGCGGGGCGATGTATCGCGCGCTGGCGCTGAGGGCGATCGAGTGGGACGCGTCATTCGACGACGAGGACGCGCTGCTGAAGATGGCGCAGGATTCGCGGATTACGCTGGAGCCCGTCGTCGGCGGCAATCGCGTCCTGCTCAACGGAAAGGACGTTTCCGCGCGCATTCGCGAGCGCGATGTGTCGGAAGGGGCATCGCGCGTTTCGGTGCATCCCAAGGTGCGCGAGTGGATGGTGGCGCGGCAGCGCGA
>Ga0116134_1001478_pt1 | contig 11914 bp, 8 predicted proteins | sample June2015DPH_19_5_FD_89737 | JGI IMG/M metagenome (GOLD analysis project Ga0116134, IMG submission 89737) | Peatland microbial communities from SPRUCE experiment site at the Marcell Experimental Forest, Minnesota, USA - June2015DPH_19_40 | ecosystem: Environmental > Terrestrial > Soil > Wetlands >...
ATAAAGAAGATTCTTCTGCCGGTTGATTTCCCGAACGCCTCGCTGCGGGTGGTTCATCAGGCTGCGGCATTGGCGCACCATTTCCATTCTGAGATCGTGATGCTACACGTCGTGACGGCGCGGAGCCATGCCGCCGGTGTGCCGGAGGACGGCCCCGAGCTCGCGGGCTGGAATATGCTCGCGGCGATGGTTAAAGGAGCGCAGAAAAACCTGGACCTATCTCTCGGGCCAGAGCTGGAAGGCCTTGCCATCCGGTGCGTGCTGGTCAAAGGCAACCCGGCCCAGGCAATTGTGGAGACGGCTCAGGTGGAAAACCCCGACCTGATTATGATGCCGTCCCATGGCTACACGTTCAACCAGTTCTTGCTGGGCTCCGTGACCGCGAAAGTGTTATCCGGGACGGAGTGCCCGGTTTGGACCGGCGCCCATGTGGAAGAATCGAAAGCGCGGGAGTTTGCGATCCATAACGTTCTGTGCGCTGTCGATTTCGGCCCCCGTAATCACAAGACTGTGTCGTGGGCCGCGCAAATGGCCGCCGAATTCGGTGCTCGTCTTACGCTCGCCCACGTCACTGCCTCGGTAGAGCTTTGGGGACCCGGCGGCAGTTATGTCGTCCCGGGGTGGAAAGAGTCGCTTGTCGCCGATGCTTCTCGGCATCTAGCAGACCTTCAGCAAGAAATGAGCATTAAGGCGGACGTATTAATCGGCAGTGGTGACGTGCCTAAGGTGCTCAGCGAGGCTGCGCAGCAGACGAAGGCGGATTTGCTGGTCAACTCGTGCTATCCCTATGGTGGTAACCTGCGGATTCACGGCTACCCAATCATTTGCGCAGTGGCGATTCCAGTTCTCAGCGTGTGAGGACCGTGCCCGTTGCACGCACGTCCACCGGTTAGCCCCGCGCCCTCTAACGTGACATCAGAAATTCCACCTGCTGCTCAATCTCTGCCAGCGCGATCGGAGCGATGTTGGCCTCACGCAGTTGCTGGTTGAGTTGCGCTAATCTCGTTTGCTTGAATCGGGCCCACTCTGCGACGCGGGCTTTTACCTGCGGGCTCAACTCCTTGTAAACCGCGATCGCCTGCGAAGGCACGGCTCGATCTCCGGTTTCAACCACTCGCAGAGCAGAGGCCAGACCGGTGTACGCACCCTGCAGTCCGGGACCATCCTCGGCTGCGTGTTCCTTATTCGTAAGAAGCTTGCTGATGGCAGACTGAACATCTGCCAGCGCTGACTTGAGCGGTGCGTTTTGCGCGTTCGATTTTTGTTGAATGTCCGCCAGTTTTTTCTGGATCGAGCCGATCTCTGCCAGCGCGCGGCGCGCTGCAATAGTTTCGCCAAAGATCTGTTGGCCCAACTGCAAGTGCTGCGCAAGTATCTGGGGAGTCGCAGGCGAGCGCGGGTCCATGATGACTTGCAGGGATTGGTTTTGGGTTTTTCCATCGACCGTGAGGCGAACCTGGTAGGTTCCCGGCACCGCCTTCGGACCGCTGGGATTGTGATAATCAGCATCTTCGTCCGCGCTCGGGCCGCCGGAGCTAGCCCAGGTAAGGTTCCACACGAAGCGGTGCATCCCGGCAGTTTTCTCGAGAACTTCCGGCTTGGGGAACCAGCGTTCGGCGACGGGCAGCGGCTGGTGCTTCCAAGTCTCCTGACCTTGTGTAGACTTTCTCCCTGAAGAACCACTCTCCGAAGAGAACCGTCTGACCAGATTCTGTTGCGCATCGAAAATTTCCAGCTGCACGGAACCCGCTGGAGACAGGAAATAATCAAATATCGCTCCATTCGGAGGATTCTCCGCCGTGGGTTCCTCGGGTGGAAGCGGCGTGCCTGTAAAGGTGTCATTATCCACGCGAACCGCTGTGGCCGGACGATAGAGCCACGAACCACTCGCTGTTTTTGCCTCCAGCGCTTGGCGAAGCGGAGTGATGTCATCGAGAATCCAGAAAGAGCGGCCGAACGTGGCAATCACCAGGTCATCGCCGTGGATCGTCAGATCGCGAACTCCAGTCGTCGGCAAGTTCAGTTGCAAAGACTGCCAGTGGTCTCCGTCATCCCACGATGCGTAAATTCCAAATTCGGTTCCGGCGAAGAGGAGCCCTTTACTCTGCGGATCTTCGCGAACCGAGCGCAAAAATGCAGGAGCAGCAATGCCGTTCGTAACCAGTTGCCAGGTGGCTCCATAGTCGCGCGTTCGATAGATATAAGGCGTCCGATCGTCGAGGCGTCCGCGATCGACGGCTGCGTAGGCGACCGCGGGATCAAAGTGCGAAGCTTCGATCAGCGAGATCTTGCTCCAGGCGCTCAGCCCGGGCGGAGTGACGTCTTTCCAGTTCTTTCCACCATCGCGCGTCAAGTGAATCAGCCCAGTGTCGCTTCCCGCCCAAATCAGATCGCGGTTGACGGGCGATGGCGCGATGGTGAACACGACCCCGTAACCGTCGCGTTTTGCCTCGTCGAGAGTTGGCGGCGATTTCTTGTCTTCCGAATTAGGCGCATCGCCGGCCGCTCCGGTGAGATCGGGGCTGACGGTCTCCCAGTGCAGGCCGCCATCGACCGTCTTCAACACATACTGTGTCCCCAGATAGAGTACCGTCGGCTCAGTCGGCGAGAGGACGAGCACCGGAGTCCAAGGATCACGATACTTGCGCTCGCGGATCTCCGCGTCCCAGGCAAATGCGGGCCACGGACTAATGTCCTGACTGAACCCAGTCTTCTTATTGAAGCGAGCCACGGAACCATACGTCCCACTTAGATAAATGATGTTGGGATCATTCGGATCGACCACCATATATCCGCTTTCGCTGCCGCCGGGCAGAAACCAATCCCGCGGCGTGATTTGATCGTGGTCGGTCCGGCTTAGAACCGCGGCGCTGCCGCTATCCTGCTGCGTGCCGTACACGGCGTAAGGAAACTGGTTATCCGTGGTCACATGATAGAACTGCGCCGTCGGCTGGTTGTACCAACTGCTCCAGGTCTGGCCACGGTTGAGGCTGATCGTGGTTCCCTGGTCGGTTCCGAGCACCATGCTGGCGGAATTCTTCGGATCGATCCAGAGCTGATGATAATCATCTCCGCCCGGAGCGCCTCTGAGGACCGAAATTGTCTTCCCGCCATCCTCCGATCGGTAAAGCGCGACATTCGGGATGTAGATCGCGTCGGAATTGTGCGGATCGATGGTGATGCGGTTGAAGTACCATGCCCGGCTGGTCAGACGCGGATCGGCGTTGGCCAGTACCCAGGTGTTGCCTCCATCGTCAGAGCGATAGAGGCCGGATTTTTCCGTATCGGTTTTCTTCGCCGCGGATTTTACCTCGATGAGCGCATACGCGCGCCTGCCGTCAGGCGCAACGTCGACGCCAACCCGTCCCCAATCGCCCTTGGGCAGCCCGGTTCCCTCAAGCCGAGACCAGGTTTTGCCCCCATCCTGAGTACGGTAAAGCCCGCTGCCAGGTCCATCGATCGGAGCATATGTGCTCCAGGGAGGGCGATGCGTATGCCATGCGCCGGCAAACAAGAGCTGCGGGTTAGACGAACACATCGCCAGATCTGAAATGCCGATTTCCGGGCCCAGATCGAGAACCCGCGTCCAATGCGCTCCCCCATCGGCCGATTTGTAGACACCCCGCTCTTTATTCGGACCATAAGCGCGTCCCAGAGCGCCGGCATAAACCATGTCCGGATTCTGCGGAGAGATCACAATCCGGCTGATCTGGCGCGTATCCTCCAAGCCGATGTGATGCCACGTGGCGCCGCCATCGTTCGACTTGTAGACACCGTTGCCAGTAGAGAGGTCTTCGCGAATGTCGCTTTCGCCGGTTCCGGCATAAATGGTCTTAGGATCGGAGGGAGCCACGGCCAGCTCGCCGATTGAGGCCACAGGCTGGCCCTCAAAAATCGGCGTCCAGACAACTCCGGCATCGATCGTTTTCCAGATCCCGCCATTGACCGAGCCAAAATAAAAGGTTGTCGAGTCGCCTGGCACACCGGCCACGGCCACCGCGCGGCCACCGCGGAAAGGACCGATTAAGCGCCATTTGAGCCCGCTCAAAAGTTCCGGCGGAACGGGCTGGGCAACCGCCGTGATAGTGAACAACAAAAAAAGACAGACAGAGATACGACGGTTTAAAGACGACCAGAATTTACGCAAAGCAGTAGACCCCTCGGTTGGAGTTCAGTTTAGCGGATAAGGCTGGCACGCTTGAAGCATACCGAAATTTCTTGCCTGGCTTTCATTGGTGATAATATCACCCTGCTCTAACAAACTTCCGACACGGGTATCGCGCCATGACTCGATCCCAACGCTCCGTCGCTTCTCCCCACGTGGTCTGCATCTCAGACTTCCGCGCTATCGCCCAACGCCGCGTCCCCAAATCTGTCTTCGACTATCTCGACGGCGGCGCCGAAGGCGAAGTCACCCTCCGCGAAAATTGCCGTGTCTATGAGGACGTCACCTTCCGTCCTCGTCACGCCGTCGCGTTTGATAAGTGCAGCCTGGGCACCCGTGTCCTGGGTTTCGATCTAAAGCTCCCGTTGCTGCTCTCGCCCGTCGGCTACAGCCGCCTCATGCACCCCGTGGGCGAAGTGGGAGCCGCGCGCGCCGCTGGCAACGCCGGCACTGCCTACATTCTCTCCACCCTTTCCGGGCACAAGATGGAAAATGTGAAAGCTGCTTCCACCGGCCCCGTCTTTTACCAGCTTTATCTGATGGGTGGCCGCGGAGCCGCCGAGGGCGCGATCGAACGTGCCCGCGTCGCCGGATTTTCCGCGCTCGTCGTCACCATCGACACTCCCGTCGCTGGAATTCGCGAGCGCGATTTCCGCAACGGAATGAAAGAACTCGTCAGCGGTGGTCCTTTCGAAAAGCTGCCCTTTCTTCCGCAAATCCTCGAGCGCCCAGGCTGGCTCGTAAGTTTTTTGCTCGATGGCGGCACGCCCGCGATGGAAAACGTCGTGATCCCCGGCAAAGGTCCAATGCCGCTCACCGATGTAGCCGCTGCCCTCGCCGAATCCGCCGTGACCTGGAGCGATCTGAAGTGGATTCGCGAACTCTGGCGCGGCCCTATCGTAATCAAAGGCGTCCTCACCGGAGACGACGCACGGCGCGCCGTCGATGAAGGCGCCGCGGCAATCTCAGTTTCGAATCATGGCGGACGCCAGCTCGATTGCGTTCCCTCGTCCTTGCGCGCCTTGCCGGAGGTGGTGAAGGCCGTCCACGGGCAAACCGAAATCCTCATGGACGGAGGCATTCGCCGTGGTACCGATATCGTCAAAGCCCTCTGCCTGGGCGCTCGCGCCGTGCTCTGCGGACGCGCCTACGCCTATGGCCTCGCCGCCGCCGGAGAAGCCGGCGTCAATCGCGCCATCGAAATCTTGCGAACCGACCTCGACCGCACTTTGAGGCTGCTCGGGTGCCCGTCCGTCACCGAATTAGATCGCTCCTATGTCAATGTTCCACCGAGCTGGGACGCGAACTGACCGGGACACGCCTTTACCGTAGAGGCGGGGCTTGCCCCGTCTCCGCCGGCACTGGAAATCAGATCCGCCTTTATGATCTGGGCGTCGAATTCCTTCGGTGCGTTAAAATCCCGCAGGAGCCATACCCGTGCGTCGTCGCGACTTTAATCTCGGTATTCTCAAATTATCTGCCGCGGCCCTCGTGGCCCCGCGCCTGTTCTCTCAACCGCTTGACCCCGCGGTCGCCGACACTCCCGCCATCGCCGCGCTCTACAAGAACGCCATCGTCATCGATTCACTCTGCGCCCCCTTCGTTGACATGGATGCGCCACCCACCGCCGAAGTCCTCCGAGCAGTACAGCAATCGGGCATCACCGCCATCAACTACACCGTCTCGGAACCGACCTTCGAAGCCACGGTCGGCAGCATCGCCGCCGTAGAAGCGCTAGTAGACCAGCATCCCGAAGCATTCCTCATCGTGCGCCGCCATTCCGACATCGCCCGATCCAAGCGGGAAAACAGGATCGGCATTCTCCCCGGTTTCCAGTACACCGCGTTTCTTGAGGAGAATCCTGAGCGCATCGAAATGTTTCGGAACCTCGGCGTGCGCATCATGCAGCTCACCTACAACAATCGCAGCATCTTCGGCGACGGATGCCTCGAACCCGACAACGCCGGACTCAGCAAAGCGGGCATCGCCGCCGTCAAGAAGATGAACGACCTCGGAGTAGCCCTCGACCTCAGCCACAGCGGATATCGCACCACTTCCGAAGGCATCACCGAATCCGTGAAGCCGGTTCTGATCACCCATTCCGGATGCGCGGCCGTCTACGCCCATCCCCGCAACAAGCCCGATGAAATTCTCAAGTCGCTAGCCGATCGCGGCGGCTATTTCGGCGTCTATCTCATGCCCTACGTCGTAGCTTCTCCCACCGTGCCTACCCGCGAACATGTGCTCGATCACGTCGTGCACGCCCTCAACGTATGCGGCGCCGACCACATAGGCGTCGGATCCGATGGCTCGATCCAGAAGACAGTCCTGACCGCCGAACAGAAATCCGCGTTCGATCAGGACATCGCACGTCGCAAGAAACTCGGCATCGGCGCCCCCGGCGAGGATCGCTATCCCTACGTGCCCGACCTCAATGGCCCCGATCACATGGAGATCATCGCCACCGAACTCGCCAAACGCGGTCAGCCCGCCTCGGTGATCGAGAAAGTCATGGGCGCAAACTTCCAGCGAACAATCGGCGAAATCTGGGGCACCACTTAGCGCTGAAGCCGGAGCCCAATACCAACTCACGTGTGACGACCGTCACTGCACGCGGCGCGCCCCGGCGTAGATTTTTAGGCATGAAAGCACCCGTTAAGAACGATCGCGTGCCCTGGTTGCAAGGGCCTTCGGCAGATAGGTCCGCGAAGTGCTCACCCGTTCCCGCAGGAGGCAAGAACCCTTGGCGGCTGATCCTCCTGGGAGCGCCAGGCGTGGGCAAAGGCACACAGGCCGAACTCCTCACCGAGCGTTTGGGTGCCTGCCACCTCTCCACCGGAGACGTCTTTCGCGCTGCCAGCAAGCGGCGCGACTGCGATCAATCCCCTGCAATGAAGGCGGCGCTGGAGTACATGCGCCGCGGCGAACTGGTGCCCGACTCCACCGTTTGGGAGATGGTGCGCGAGCGCAGCGAATGTATCCTCTGTACCGGCGGTTTCATTCTCGACGGCTTTCCGCGCACCCTGGGCCAAGCCGAGTCTCTAAGAGAGTTGATGGAGAGCGAAAAGCTTTCGCTGAGCGCCGTCGTGAATTACGAACTGCCCCTGGACGAGATTGTCCAGCGCCTGAGCGGCCGCCGCACCTGCGAAAAATGCAAGTCGGTTTTCAATGTTAAAGAAAGACCGCCAAAGGTCGAGGCCGTCTGTGATCACTGCGGTGGACGCCTCTTCCAGCGCGAAGATGACCGCCCCGAAGCCATCACCGTGCGCCTGGAAGCATACGAACGAAGCACCGCCCCACTAATCCAGTTCTACAAGAATCTCGGCCTGCTCTTGCCGATCGTCGCCAAGGGATCTCCCGACGAGATCTTCGCCCGAACCATGGACAAGCTGGCCGACGACAGATCAAAGGCAAGCTAAGCTAGCCGCGGGTGACCCAGTCATTTCGAGGGCATTCGGGACTCCAGGTGAGGGCGCGGTGATCTCCGTGGCCGTGCCCGTAGTTCCGTCCGGATTATTGTTGGTGTAACGGCGTTTACACTAACCGAGAGTTGGCACAGGTAGTGACTCGACTATAATCCTCGGGTCAGTTTGACTTCCCGCAAGAAATCATAGACTGCGGACGGCGGCAGAGTCTTGAGCGCGCTTCCATGCAGTTTCCGAAATGCGGTCACGAGACTGGGATGATACTGCATTCTGACACGGTCGCAGTTTGCCTTGAGCACCTTGCGCAGCGTTACGCCCTTTGCCAAGTTCGGTCGCCCGTACTTAATCCGGATCGGCCATCGTCGCAACACCTCTGGCGGGAGCTGCGCCAGTGACGATGGGTTTGCCGCCGCCATGACCGTGACGTTGTCATAGAATCGTTTCATGCCCTGCGTCCCAATCTTGAAACTCTCAAAGTGGCGCGGGTCAAAGGTCATATCATCAATGTAGAGCACGGTCCTCCATGGTCCCTCAGCCATGCGTTGTGCATATTCCCTGATCTGACCGAGATAGTCCGAAGAGATCAGGACGAGTTTCAACCCATCGATCTCGCGAACCAGCGCCTGGAGAGAGAGTGTCTTGCCTACACCACCCTCACCTTCGAGGAGAGTGAAGGGCATATGGCTCCCCTTAACGAAGGCGGTGAGCAGTGTCCGAAGTCGAGCCACATTCTTCTCCTGATCGATGACTTGATCGCTCGTGGCTTCCTCAATCTCGACCGGCTGAAGCTCCCCCTGGGGTCCGGCTTCAAAAACCTCGTACTTGACAAGCGGGTCCTGGTTCAACTGATGCATGAACGCCACCACACAACCTAGTTCAGCGCCCCAGTCCCGCGAGACGGCAAGTCTCTGGTACAGCTCAGTTTCGGCCCTTCCGTCTGCGTCGCGGAGTCTCAGGATCTGTTCCCGCTCTGAGTCCTCGAGATCGGGCATCTCTCGCATCTCGCCGATGAAATCCGACACCACGCTGGCGTCGGTGCGCGCAATCCGCCGAGGCGAAACTCCGCCATAGGTGGGCACGCGCACAGGATGCTTGGAGAGGGCGCCGTGCATATCGACAAGCAAGGCCTGATAATTTCTGAAGATCTCTTCGACGTCAGTCTCGTATATCCGCTGGAGCGACCGCAGGAAGTCCTCCGCATACGCCTTTACCTCCCCGCCTGCGCGATCCAGCGACTCTTTCGAGAAAAATGGATGCTTCACAAGCACATGGCTGGCCAGCTGACGGAGAAAAATATCTTGATAAGAGGACCGCACGCCCAGCGGCGTCTTCCCTGTGTAGGTGAAGATCAGGACTTGTTGTTGTTCGAGATACAGGCTAATCGCATCCGCCGCCAGCCGGAATTCACGCTTCCCGTCACCCAATACGACTCTGAACGCCGGCTCAACCTTCTCGTACAAGCGTTCCAGCGCGGGCACACTCCGAGTGTCCTGAGCGTCCATGATGCTTCTCGACAGAGACTTCAACTCGTCTTCGAGCCGCAACATCGCCATCGAGAACGGGATCGGGTCAAGCCCTTTGTGGTTCCAAGCCACCGGGCTATACGTGATGATGTTATTAAGCGAAAGAGTAAAGTTCCAGGTTTCCCGCAAGAGATCGTTTGTACGGGCGCTAAGACCGCCAAGGACGTCTGCCAGATCCCTCATAGAGGTCGCCCTCTGTCTCCGATTGTACTCGCGTGCCATGAAGGCCGTACCTGCTCGGCTCCGCCCAACAATTGCTGTAACGAGGAGATTTCACCAACTATCCCGAACGGCCACTTATGCGATAGCTTCTAGTTAGGACGGGGCTACAGCCCCCGAGGGATAGTCGGCCGTGAATTCGGTTTCCAGAAAAGTACCCACGCATCCGAACGCCGAAGTCGAGCATCGGCTGGCCTATTTCAACGAACGGCGCGACCAGATCGTCTCGACCATCCGCGAGCTGGTCGAAATCGAATCTCCCAGCGATAGCAAGATTGCCGTGGACCGCGTCGCCGAGGCGGTCGCGGAGAAATTTTTGCGGCTCGGCGGTGAAGTGCGCTTCCACCGGGCGAAAGAGTTTGGCAGTCACCTGCAGGTAAACTTTGCCGGCAAGTCGGCCAAACCGGTGCTTCTGCTCGGACACTATGACACCGTTTATCCGCTGGGCACGCTCGCCACCATGCCGTGCCGCACCGTGGATAACAAGCTAAACGGCCCCGGTGTCCTCGATATGAAATCCGGCATCGTTTTGATGATTTATGCACTTGGCGCTTTGCAAGCCTGGCACGGCCAATTGCCGCGACCCGTGACCGTGCTCCTGGTTTCCGACGAGGAAGTAGGCAGCGACTCATCGCGGCCGATCACCGAAGCGCTGGCGAAAAGCGCGGCGGCTGTGCTCGTGCTCGAACCTTCTTATGGAATCCAGGGCGCCGTGAAAACCGCGCGCAAAGGAGTTGGCGAATATCTCGTCAAGGTTACCGGCAAGGCTTCTCATGCCGGGCTCGACTTCCAGAAAGGCGTGAACGCCATTCTTGAGCTGGCGCGTCAGATCGAAAAAATCTCCGGCTTCACCGATCTGAAAAAGGGTCTGACGATAAACGTCGGCATCGTGAGCGGCGGATCACGAACCAATGTGGTCCCCGCCGAGGCGGCGGCTCAGGTCGATGTTCGCATCGCGCGCATGAAGGACGCGGCCGGAATCGATAAGAAAATGCGCGCCCTGCGGCCCTTCAATCGCAAGTGCAAGATCGAGATCACCGGAGGCATCAATCGCCCGCCCATGGAACGCACCGCCGGCGTGGCCGCGTTGTACGCGCAAGCCGTCGCCATCGCGAGCGACTTGGGATGGAAACTCGGCGAAGCCGCGGTGGGTGGCGGCTCCGATGGCAATTTCACCGCCGGTCTGGGCATCCCCACCCTCGACGGTCTCGGCGGTGTGGGCGATGGAGCGCACGCCCCGCACGAGCATATCCTGATCTCGGAGTTGTCGCGCCGGGCCGCGCTGCTTGCCGGCCTGATCGAGCGGGCCTGACCTAAGCTGCTCTTGTCCAAGCAGTTGGGTTAAATCACATGTCCCTGTGACCGCCAGCACGGGGAGCTTTGACCTGGGGGTCTACACTGACCTAGAATTCAGTTGGGGTCGGGGTTTGCTCGGCTGCATGGAAGCGCGCAAACGGAGGTTTTATGGGTGAAGGACTGTTCCAGCCGTGGCACATTCTGTTGATCATCGCCATCGCGCTGCTGCTTTTCGGACCAAGCAAGTTTGCCGACTTAGGCAAAGGGCTGGGTGAAGGCATTCGGAATTTCAAGGCTTCGATGAAAGACCCGGAGGAAAAGGGAAAAGAGCCGCCGCCCAAGCCGCCTGCCGCTTGAAGTTCTCAGTTCTCCGTTCTCAGTAAGAGCTAGAACTAAAGAACCGCGGGTTTTCTGAGAACTGGGAGCTGATTTCCCGCAACATGCTATATACCAGCGCTACCGGCAATCCCACCACATTGCTGTAATCCCCTTCGATACGAGGAATCCATCGGGACGCGATACCCTGAATCGCGTAGGCTCCCGCTTTGTCCATCGGCTCTCCGCTGGCGACGTAGGCGGCGATGTCTTTGTCCGTGATTTCACTCACCGTAACGAGCGTGGTTTCACTGGCCATCGACGACTGGCCATTGACCACCAAACACACTCCTGTAATCACCTGATGCTCGCGTCCGGAAAGCAGGCGCAACATGCGCGCGGCGTCCGCGGCATCCGAGGGTTTGCCGAGAATCTCGCCATCAATGACGACGACGGTGTCGGCTCCGAGCACGACATCATGCGGACGTTGACGTGCTACCGCGAGCGCCTTCTCGCGCGCCAGGCGTTCAGCGCAGTCTTTCGCGGCTTCTCCGGGCAGCGGGTCTTCCGGAATATCCGCGGGCTGCACTTCGAAAGTGATCCCAGCGTTGCGCAACAATTCCTGGCGACGCGGCGACGCGGAGGCGAGCACTAGCATGCAATTATTCTAGACCGCGCATTAATATTTTCCTGATTGTCATCCCGAACGTAGTGAGGGATCTGCAGCGTGTCGTCGACCAAGAAACTGCAGGTCCCTCACTTCGTTCGGGATGACAAGGTGTGAGTTAAGGGTGAAAGTTGCGGACTCTCGCTACTCCAGCGCTTCGGGCTCGATGGAAATGTTCTTCTCGCCTTTGGCGCGCTTTTCCCAGTATTTTTTCACCCAGGCTTCGTAGCTCTTGCCCGCGGCGGTGTCGCGTCCGGTGAAGGCGATGGCGGCGATTTCGGAATAGGGGATGGCTGGGCGCTCG
>Ga0116134_1001480_pt1 | contig 11885 bp, 8 predicted proteins | sample June2015DPH_19_5_FD_89737 | JGI IMG/M metagenome (GOLD analysis project Ga0116134, IMG submission 89737) | Peatland microbial communities from SPRUCE experiment site at the Marcell Experimental Forest, Minnesota, USA - June2015DPH_19_40 | ecosystem: Environmental > Terrestrial > Soil > Wetlands >...
ACGGTCGTGAACGCGGTGTACGGCGACATCTCCGACGAAACCGTCGAGATATCCGGGCCGGTGGCCCTGCTGCTGGACGGCGGCTCCGTCCCGGCCGCCAGCGGCGCCGGCGTGCCCATCGAGGAGGTCACCGCGACGCCGTACGGCGTGAAGGTGCTCGAGACGATCTCGTCGGAGTTCGAGGAAGTCGACCTGAACGCGGCGCAGCGGGTGATCGGTGTCGGCCGCGGCCTCAAGGCCAAGGAGGACCTCTCCCTGATCGAGGCGCTCGCCGCGGTCCTCAAGGCCGAGATCGCCTGTTCCCGCCCGGTGGCCGAGGGCCTCAACTGGATGGGCAAGGACCGCTATATCGGCAGCTCCGGGGCGCGCATCTCGCCCCAGCTCTACCTCGCGGTGGGGATTTCGGGCCAGCTGCAGCACATGATCGGCGTGACGGGGGCGGAGACGATCGTGGCGATCAACTCCGACCCGAAGGCGGCGGTGTTCGCCCAGACGGACTACGGCCTCGTCGGTGACCTGTACGAGCTGGTGGCCGAGATCACCAGCGTCCTCAAGTGAGGGTGTGACATGCCAGAGGTGGCTGAACCTGACTTCGACGTCATCGTCGTCGGTGCGGGGATCGCCGGCTGCGTCACCGCCTACCAGCTCGCCCAGCAGGGACGTGAGGTCCTGCTGATCGAGCGCGGCGAGGCGCCCGGGTCGAAGAACCTCTCCGGCGGCGTGCTGTACTCCCGGGGCATCCAGGAGGTCTTTCCCGGCTTCCTGGACGAGGCCCCGGTCGAGCGCCGGATCACCCGTAATTGCGTGACGTTCCTCAACGCCACCAGTTCCGTCGGCCTGGACTACCAGGACGCGCGGCTGGCCGATCCGGTCAACGCGGTCACGGTGCTGCGGGCCCGGCTGGACCCCTGGCTCGCCGGGAAGTGCGAGGAGGCCGGGGTCACCGTCATGCCGGGCGTGCGCGTGGACCGGGTGCTGACCGAGGACGGCCCGGCCGCGAACGCGGCCGGGGCCGCGCCCTGGCACGCCAACGGCACCACCGGGCGCCGGGTCGTCGGCGTCCAGGCCGGCGACGACGAACTGCGGGCCCGGGTGGTCGTCGCCGCCGATGGCGTGAACTCCTTCCTCGCCCGGGACGCGGGGCTCCGCCCCAAGGACCCGCTGAACCACCTCGCCGTCGGCGTGAAGTCGGTGGTCTCGCTGCCCCGGGAGACGATCGAGGCCCGGTTCAACCTGACCGGGGACGAGGGCGCGGCGATCGCCGTGGTCGGTGACTGCACCGAGGGAGTCGGGGGCGGCGGTTTCCTCTACACCAACACCGATTCCGTGTCCGTCGGCGTGGTCGTGCGCCTGGACGACCTGACCGCCCAGCAGAAGGTCGTCACCGATATCTTCGACCACTTCCTCGCGCACCGGTTCATCGCCCCGTACCTCGAGGGCGGCGAACTGGCTGAGTACGGCTGCCACCTGGTGGCCGAGGGCGGCCTGAAGATGATCGGCGAGATCGTCATGGACGGCATGGTCGTCGTCGGTGACGCGGCCGGGCTGACCCTCAACACCGGCCTGACCGTGCGCGGGATGGACCTCGCGGTCGCCTCGGCGGTCGCCGCGGCCGGGGGTATCGGCGCCGCCCTGGAGAACAAGGACACCTCGAAGGCAGGCCTGACGGGCTACCGGGAAAGGTTCTTCGCCTCCTACGCCGGCCAGGACATGAAGACCTACGCGAAGGCCCCCGCCTTCCTCGAGCACGAGCGCATGTACAAGCAGTACGGAGAGCTGTTCGCCGACGTGCTGTACGGCGCCTTCAGCCTCGACACCCGGCCCCGCCGGCACCTGCTGAGCGTCGCGCGCCGGGCGCTGGCACATTCGCCCCTGAAGATGAGGCATCTGGTCAGCGACGGCATCGCGGGAGGGCGCGCCCTATGAAACCACTGTCGGTCCCCGAGCGGCTGGCCAAGAACCGGTTCAACCTCGACGAGGAAGAGTCCCACATCGAGGTCAACCAGGAGATCGCGCGGGCCACCGGAACCGGCCGGGCCATCGTCGCGTGCTGCCCGGCGCACGTCTACGCCGAGGAGCCCGACGGCACGATCTCGGTCGAGTACGCGGCCTGCCTCGAGTGCGGGACCTGCCTCGCGGTCGCCGCTCCCGGCGCGCTCAAGTGGCATTATCCCCGCGGCGGGTTCGGCGTCCAGTTCCGCGAGGGATAACGCCGCAGACTCGCCGTTGCGCCGGCCCCTGAAGCCAAGGGCCAATTTTTCTTCTTAACGGGCCAATTTTCTTCTTAACGGGACTGGCCGGGAGCAGGCCGCCCGCCGGACCCTACGGAGTGCGGCTCTGCACGAGGTCCGGCCTGCAGCACGTCCGTTACGGAGCAGTCGCGCTGTCCGCAGGCGAAGGCCCGGCACACTCGCGAGGGCCCGGCGGACGCGCGGGGGGCCGGCCGATCTGCGGTCGTCCCGGCACGCGCGGACCGCCCCGCGGCAGGTCCGTTACGGAGCAGTCGCGCTGTCCGCAGGCGAAGGCCCGGCACCGGGCCTCCCCCCGGGTGCCGGGCCGCCTCGCCGGGCGCTACCGCTGCAGCACGTACGTGCCGGGCGCGGGATCCGTCGCCGGGTACTTTGTGCTGCCCAGCCGACTCGGGGCGTCCTTCATGTCGCCGCTGCGGCTTTCCAGCCAGGTGGTGTAGTCCGGCCACCAGCTGCCCTGGACCGTCTTGGCCTCGGCCAGCCACTCGTGGGAGTCAAGCCCCTCGGCGGACCCGATCCGGAACGTGGCCTTGGGGTTGGTCGGCGGGTTGACCATGGCCGCGATGTGGCCGCTGTTGGAGAGCACGAACCGGTGCGTGCCGCCCAGCAGCTGGGTGGCGCGGTAGGCCGCCTTCCAGGGGGCGATGTGGTCGTCGACGCCGGCCACGATGTAGAGGTCGCGGTTGACGATGGACAGGTCGACGGGGGTGCCGAGCATCGTGGCTGCTCCCTGCTTGACCAGCGCGTTGTCCATGGCGATCTTGATGAAATCGCGATGCAGCGCGGCGGGCATCCGCGTGGTGTCGGCGTTCCAGTACAGGATGTCGAACGGTGGCGGGGTCTTGCCCTGCAGGTAGTTGTTGACCCAGTAGTTCCACACCAGGTCGTCGGGCCGCAGCCAGGCGAAGACCTCGGCCAGCGACTTCCCGTCCATGTATCCCTTGACCCGGGAGGCCATCATCGATGCTGCGGCCGTGCTGTCGCTCATCAGCGAGACCGTCGTACCGGCCCGCGTCATGTCGAGCAGCGTCACGCCCAGGCACAGGCTGGACAGGTCATCGATCTGCCCGGTCGCGGTCAGGTGCGCGGCGACCATCGAGGACAGGATGCCGCCGGCGCACAGGCCGATCACGTTGACCTTCGGGGACTTGGTGATCTCGCGGGCCGTCTGCATCGATTCCACGATGGCCCCGCCGTAGGTGTTCGTATCCCAGTTCCGCTCGTGCTGGCCGGGGTTCCGCCAGGACGTCACGAACACCTGGTATCCCTGCGCGACGAAGAACTCCAGCATGCTGCGGCCGGGAGCCAGGTCGGTGATGTAGTACTTGTTGATCATCGGTGGGATCATGAGCAGCGGGTACTCGTGCACGGTCGGCGTGCTCGGCTTGTACTGGATGAGCTCGTAGACGTCCGTGCGGGCCACCACCGAGCCCGGCGTCACCGCGATGTCCTTGCCGATGGTGAACGCGTTGGGGTCCACCATCGTCGGGATGTGCGGGGACGCGGCCATGTCGGAGGCGAACGCGCGCGCGCCGCGGACGAGGCTCAGGCCGCCGGTGTTGATGGCCGCCTTCCACGCGAGCGGATTGAGGACCGGGTTGTTGCTCGGCGCGGACGCGGCGATGAGGTTCGTCAGGATGAACTTCAGCCGCGTGTTGTCCTTCCAGTCCAGCTGAGCGTCGGCGAGCAGCCCGTCGAGGGTCTGGCCGAGCGCGAAGTAGGTCTGCATGGTGCGCCGGAGTGCGGGGTTGTCCGCCCACGCTTCGTCGGCGAACCGGCGGTCCCGGCGCGGCGGGGCGATCTCCGACTTCCCCATCGCGATGCCGGCCAGGTCCGTGGTCAGCTTGTTGGCCGCGCGGATCACCGTCGACGGCTGGCTGGCGAGCCTGAGCGCCCAGCGCAGCATGGCGGAATCCGGGCGGAGCCTGCGCAGCACGCCTACCGTGGCGTCGGGCAGGAAGAAATCAAGGGGCGCGGCTGCCTCGGCGCCGGGCGGGTTGGGCGGGCTGGCCGCGTTAGCTGGGCTGGCCGGGTCGGCTGGGCTGGCCGGTCCCTTGTTGATGGGCTTACCGTTCATGGCCTGGTCCGTGTGCGCTTCAGCCGTCACATCGATCACGTCCTCCTCGGCGCGGAAATTCCGCATGGCCGTCCCTCGGGGGGCAAGAAGCCACCGGGACAGCCGTCGCTATCTCTTTACCGGATCACGGCACTCCGGGTACCCGAAGAGGCAAGCGACCCGGCGCCGGAGGGACGTTTGTCCTATGCGCCCGCGCCGACTGGGCCGGCCGCCCGCGGCGGCGAATGGAGCGGCCGGCGCGGGCTCGCTCAGTCTGCCTTCGGGGCCTGCGCCGGAAGACCGCCCGCCGCGCCGATGCGGGCGCGGAGCCGGTAACGACCGCTGAGGATCAGTCCCGTTTCTGCCATACCGGCGTGCCTGCCCGCACGGGACGCGCCCGACGATTACCGCCTGGTAACGTCGCCGCAAGCGCGTCCTGACGCGGCCAGGGCCGGAAGTCCCGGCCCTGGCCGCGTCGGCCTGCTGGTTATTTCTCCCTCAGGTTTTGCAGCTGCCGGAGAATTCCGGGTTGGCCCGCGGCGTGCTGATGAGGGTACCGCCGTACCACGTCAGGTCCGGGGTACCGTATTCCGCGTCCCCGCCGAAGGTCTCCTTGGTCTGCGGCAGCTTGTTGCCGAAGTTCCACACGCACGCGGTCGCCTGGGCCCCGGGCACGCGCAGCGGGCTGAGGGACCAGAACGGGTAGAACTTGGCGCTGATCGGCGGGGCGGTGCAGCCGTCGCCGGTGGCGGTGTCGCACAGGTTGGACGAGCCGCCGACATCGGTTTCGAACTGGACCTGCGGATACGGTTGCCCGTTCCGCTGGAACGGCCCCGCGTAGGCGAAGGACGTCGGATGGTTGCCGCTCCCGTCCGGCCAGGTGTTCGGTACGTAGTCCAGTCCGTCGAAGTCCAGGTCACCGTTCTGGAACCGGTCGGCGAAGCATTCGTTCGCCACCGATGTCTCGGTGGCCGCCACGCCGTTGACCGTGGCCGTCCGCGTCCCCTTCGGGAAGCAGTAGCCGTCGGCGAACTCGCAGAGCGCGCCGCTGGCCGGATCGCTGGTCGAGCAGGCCGCCGGCCCGGTGGGCCCTTGGGTCGTGGCGTTCAGGCAGAGGCCGGTCGTCGCGCTGCACGGGCCCTCACCGGTCGCCTTCGCGCCTTCGGATCCTCCCGTGCAGGTGTCGTAGACCTGCGGGTCGCTGAAGGACTGGCCATCCGGGTAGGTGGTCGTGAACGGGTCCTGGTTGGCCAGGGAGCTGCAGACTTCGGAGTGGCCGATCTCCTGTTCCATCAGCACGCCGCCCTCGAGCGCGGCCCACGGGACCCGGTTCTGGATCGACGCGGTGCTGTACTCCGCGTGGAAGGTGAACGGGGTGCCGGAGCAGTCAGCCATCGAGGTGTTCATGAAGCCGTTCGCCGCGCTGGCGGTCATGTACCCGGTCTGGCCGGTACTGAGATCTCGGACCGTGGTGGTAAAGCCTTGCGGCGGATCGGTGATCGAGACGGCGAGCGCGTCCCCCGGGTTGATCATCAGCGTCTGGCGGTTCGGCGTGAACGTGCTCACGTCGGTCAGCTGCGGGCTCGGCGGGCCGGACGGGACGCCGTTGGTCTGCAGGAAGGAGAAGTTGACCGGTTCCTCGCAGCTGGGGTTGCAGGTGACGAACTGGTAGTTGCACTCGAGGCTGTCGATGGTGAGCGCCGCGCACCACTGGGTGGCGCTGCAGCTCTCACTGTCGACGAACGGCGTGTAGCCCGGTGGGTAGAACTGCAGCTCCATGAACGCGGAGCCGGCGGCCGCGGCGGTGTTCGCCCCGATGTTGGTGTCGCTGTCCGGGGTACAGGAGTTCTGCGGATAAGACTGCGGGTCGCACATCGGCAGCCCGAACCAGGGGGCGACGGACAGCTGGCCGTAGTTGGTGACGCTGCCGGAGGCGGTCGGGGCCTTGGCCGGGTCCCGGGCGATCTGCATCAGGTAGCTCATCGTGTTGCCCGAGCCCGGCGCCGAGGAGATGAACTTGACGCTCGGCTCGTCGTGCCCGACGTACCAGCCGTTGTCGATGAACCGGCTGCCGTGCCCGTTGACGACCCTGATCGGGTCCGTGCACAGGTCGCCGCCCAGCTTCCTGACGGTCTTGTACGCCGTGCTCCAGCCGTTGCAGTCGAGCTCGTTGGCGGGGTTCGGCTTGACCGTTCCCGGCGTGGCCGCCGTCTTCGTGGTGGCCGCCGTCTTCGCGGTCACGGCCGTCTTCGCGGTCACCGCCGTCGTCGTGGCCGCTGCCCCCGTGGCCGAGCCGATCAGGGTCATCTGGCCGGCGACGAAAGCGACGCTGAACACGGGCACCAGGAGCATCCGCCACGATCGCCGCCACCGGGACGGATGAGGCCCCGCTCGGCCACGTCCGGCCATGGGCCGCGTCATGATCCCCCGGGCCAGCCAGCGAGCGCGCATGGACGCCCTCCCTTTATCTTGCGTGCCGCGAGTCCTCCTGCACCAGGCTCGCCGGTCACGATGCGGTGACCGTCTCCCACTGGAGACGTCTGCGGCGGAACGTAACAATTCCCCATAAACACCGTCAAGGATGTACACGTTAAGATTTGGGCAATTTTGTTACGTTGCCGCGAGCGTTATCCGCATCATGCCGTTCACAAGGCAATTAGCACCCAAAGCGGACAAAGGTGCATATCTTCCCCCGTGTTTCCGCGCGCCGTGCACGGCCATCGGCGAACAGATTCCCGCAGTAACTCCCGGTGGCCGTGCCGCAGGGTCTGGCGGTAGTGCGTGATGGCCGATGGGTCAGATGCCGGCCTTGTCCAGGGCGCTCTGCAGTGACGTGATGTAGCCGCCGGAGGTGTAGGTGGCGCCGGAGATCGCGTCGATCTTCGCGCTGTTGGCCGCGAGTGCCTCCTGCGTGAGCTGCGGGATGGCGTAGGCGTTGATCTGCGCGTCCCGCGGGGTGCCGTCCGGGTACTGGATCACGTTAACGGCGGTGAGCTTGCGGCTCTTGACCGTGATCTGCACCTGAACGGGCCCGTACATGGTCTCGGCGGCCGTGCCGGTCACTGTCTGGGCCGATGTGGTGCCGGCGCTGCCGCCCGGCGCGGTGCTGGACCCGCTGCCCGTGCCGCTGCCTTGGCCCGAGCCGCCGGCCACGCCGCTGGGGGTGCCGACCGCGGCCGGCGGTGTGGTCAGCGGGACGGCGCTGTGCGTCTTGATCGACAGCAGGATGACCAGGACGGCGACCGTGCTGACGATCGCGAGGATGACGCGGCGCATGAGAATGCCTTTCGGCGGTCAGAACTCGAAGGATTCGTGGTGGATCTGCCGTCGCGGCACGCGGGCCGCCCGCAGCGCCCGCGTCACGGCGGCGGTCATGCCGGGCGGCCCGCACAGGTAGACGTCGTGCCGGGCGAGGTCGGGAATGTTCGCCAGGAGCGCCCCGGGAGCCAGCGGATCCTCGCCGAGGTCGGTACGGCGGCCGGTGATGATCCACAGTTTCGCGCCACGCTCCCGGGCGAGGTGCTCGAGCTCGCGGCGGAACACCACGTCACTGTCGCGGCTGACCCGGTAGATGAGCCCCAGGTCGCCGGCGGCGGCGGGAATCGCCTGGAAGAGCGCACGCAGCGGCGTGATGCCGACGCCGCCGGCGATCAGCAGTACCTTACGCTGCCGCCGGGCCGCGGGGGTGAGCGCACCGTACGGTCCTTCGGCGAGGACGCGGGTGCCGGGCCGCAGTTCCGCCAGCGCGCGGCTATGGTCGCCGAGCGCCTTGGCGGTAATCCGCAGCCGGTCCGGCCGCGGCGGCGCGGACAGCGAGTAGGGCAAGGATGTCCACCACAGGTCGCGGCCGAGGAACCGCCACCGGAAAAATTGCCCGGGCTCGGCGCGCAGCTCGCCAAGGTGCCTGCCGGTGACCACGATGCTGACGATGCCCGGCCCCTCCGGCTGTACCGACAGGACGCGCATCCGGTGCCGCGCCGCCTGGCGCGCCGGCGTGATGAACCGGTACCACAAAATCGCGGCGGCCACGGCCGCGTACAGGCCGCCCCACACGACGCGGGCGCCGGGGCTCCGCATGAACTCGGCACCGTCCGCGAACTGGTGACTGAACGCCAGCGCGACCGCCAGGTAAGTGTAGAAGTGCAGGTAGTACCAGGTCTCATAGCGCAGCCGCCGCCGGGCGGCGCGCGCGGAGCTGATACCGACGCCCACCAGCATCACGCCGCCCAGCGTCGCCGCGATCACGTCCGGATAGCTCATCAGCAGGGTCTTCGTCTGGCTGACGACCGAAGTATGCGCGGTCACCGCATAGCCCCAGGTGATGAGCAGCGCGTGCGCGGCCACCAGGCTGACGGTGTAGCGGCCGCCCATGGCGTGCCAGCGGGCCAGCCGGTCGGCACCGATACCGCGCTCGAGCGGCGGGAGCCGGGCCATCAGGGCGACCAGGACAACCACGCCGTAACCGGCGGCCAGCCCGGTGAGGCGCCCGGCGTTCGTCAGCCAGTCACCTAGCCCGTGCACCGCGGGCGTGTCGTGCCACCACAAGCCGAGCGTGGCGATACCGCCCGCCGCGATCAGGGCCAGCACCGCCTCCGGGCGAGCGCGCGCCGGAGAGGCCGGCGGCGGCCCCGGGGCTCTGCCCGACTGGGCCTGGCGTCCCTGCGTAGACGTGGTCACGCCGTACCGCCGGAGAGCGCGGCCGCCGGCATCAGGGCAGGCCCAGCCAGCCGGGCGATTGGGGTCACAGGCTATCTTCGCCTGCCGAATTTCACGTCCGCTGCGGCCTGCCTCTGAGTTGCCTATGAAAATGCCGGCGAAAATCCGATGGCCTCGCTCGAGCACCGGCAGGGACAGGCTGGTCAGGATAGACGATCAGGATCGCGATCGGGCCCATGGTGGAGCACCCGGCGCAGAGGCCGACGGGCACGCCGCGGCCAGGGCCCGGCGGCCCTGAATCCCAGTCCCTGCCGTGGGTCCCGCCGCCAGCTCCCCTGTTTCGCCGGGCCGGGCCGGCGTATCCTGGGAGTACTGCTCCGGACCCCGGCGGTTGCCCGGCAAGATGCCGGGGCTGCGCCACAGGGCGCTGGAGTTTTTCCTGACTCGGTCAGTGCCGCCTGCGGCGCAGGATCTCCTAGCGGGCACGCCAGATTCGTTACTGACTGAGGAGTCGGTCATGGTCATCATCACCCGGCTCGTCCCTGGCCTGGAGAGCGGCCGGTGAGCGCGCGTGGCCGGTCCGGCCCGCCCGGCCGGCGACCGATGGCCCGGCGGCGCGCGATGGGTACGGGCACGGCCCTCTTCCTGATCGCGGTCGGGGCGATCCTGTGGTTCGCCGTCACGAAAGGTTCGCTGCTCGGCCTGAACCTGCACGTCGTGGGAGTTATCGTGCTGCTGATCGGTGTCGTCGGCCTGCTGCTGCCGATGATGACGGGCCGTTCCGGGAACTCGCGCCACCTGAGCCGGTGGCTGCGCCCCCGCGGTCGCGACCATCCACGCCTGGACGAGATCAAGAGGGCCGCAGCCGCGGACGATGCCAAGATCCAGGAGGACGACAAGTACTTCAGCCCGATCCCCGGGGAAGACGATCTCTGAACCCGGCCGGCACCGGCCTCCGGTGCCGCCGTTCGCCGTCACGCCGTTACCCCCGGTGAGGGGCCGCCGTTCGCCGTGGCGCTGTCGCAGACCTCTACGCTCGCGATGAGTGCCGGGTTCCGCCCGAGCTCATCGGCTGATACCTGCGCCAGGGCATGCTGACATCTCGGACATGGCCACGCGCAAGGTTGGAGAAGAAATGGTTCAGGCGACCAGGCCGGGCGTTCCTGCGCACGCTCACGTCGTCCTTGCCTCAGCCGACAGCGAAGCCTTCACGTCACTACGACGGCGATCAACCTTGCGGCGCGACCGGTACCGGATGGGCAAAGAGCTCCGGCGGCAGGTTCCGCGTAGTTCCCTGGGCGATTGGTCCGCGCCGGCGCACCGGCCCGAGCCGGTTCAGCTGATCATGGAGTCGCATCGCGGCAGGCTCGACTGGCTGATTCCAGTGCGAGTGGGCCGAATGGCCGCCTCACCGTACGGATTTATGCGCGGCGCCGCGATCGTTATGGCCGAGGATGTGGCCCGGCTGCCGTCCACCGGTATCACTCCGGTGATCTGCGGTGACGCGCACATGGGCAACTTCGGCTTCTACGCCTCCCCGGAACGGGACCTGGTCATTGATTTGAACGACTTTGACGAGGCGCATCCGGGCGGATGGGAGTGGGATCTTCGCCGGCTGGTCGCAAGCATCTGGGTCGCCGGGCGCCAGAATGGCGCAAGCGAAGAGGAATGTGAATCGGCGGTCCTGCGGTGTGTCGCCGGATACCGCGAGGAGGTCGGGGATCTCGCCTCAACCGCGCTGCTGGCCCGGTCCTACCAGCGCCTCGACGTCGACCACTTGCACCAGAGCACGAGGGACAAGTCATTGCGGGCCGAGATCAAACAGGCCGCGGCCCGGGCACGACGGAGAACCAGCGACAGGGCGCTCCCCAAGTTCACCAGCGAAAGGGATGGGAAACGCCGCATTGTTGAAGACTTCCCGCTGACCACCCGGCTCAGCTACGCCGAGGCGGACGAGGTCGCGCGGGGGCTGGATGAATATCTGGGCACCCTTGCGCCGCACTGGCGGCGGGCGCTGGGCGGCTACGCGGTGATCGATATCGCCCACAAAGTGGTGGGCGTCGGCAGCGTCGGACTGCGCGCGTACGTGGCGCTGCTCGAAGGCAGCAGCCCTGATGACGTTGTGTTCCTGCAGTTGAAGCAGGCGCGGCGGTCGGTCCTGGCCCGCTACGTCCACGGTGACTCGGCCTGGCACGCCCACCAGGGGCAACGGGTCGTCGAGTACCAGCAGGCATTGCAGACAGTGAGTGATCCGTTGCTGGGCTGGACGACCGTCGGCGAACATCAGTATTACGTGCGCCAGTTCAGGAACATGAAGGGGACCGTCGCCCTGGATTCCATTGACGGCGCGGCGCTGGCGGACTACGCCGGGATCATCGGGCACCTTCTGGCCAAAGGTCACGCCCGCACCAGCGGCGCATCCATGATCGTCGGTTACGCTGGCTCCTCCGACCGTCTCGACGTGGCGCTGGCGCGATTCGCGCGGTTGTACGCCGACCAGACCGAGGCGGACCATGCGGCCCTGGTGAAGGCGGCTGACGAGGGTGTCGTGCCCATCGAACGTGGCCTGTAAATCGCGACGAGCCCGGGGTGACGGCGGTCCTGCCGGGACCGGATCGGGGCAGGCGGCCGGCGCTGGCGGCGGCAGCGGACGGATGTGCGATCATTACTTTAAGTAATGTTCTCTAGTACGGAGCGTGTCGACCCGTGCGGCAGATCACTGATCCCATCATTGCCGGGCTGCTGGAGGCGGCACCGGATGCGATGGTGTGCGTCGACTCCGGCGGGCAGATCGTACTGGTGAACGCCCAGGCCGAGCGGCTGTTCGGGTACCCGCGCGAGGAACTGACCGGGCAGCCGGTCGAGATCCTGGTCCCGGACGCGATCAGGGCCGGGCATCCCGCCCTGCGCGCCGGGTACGCGGC